>Ga0315273_10005040_pt1 | contig 16293 bp, 22 predicted proteins | sample YL17G02_0_MG_FD_205753 | JGI IMG/M metagenome (GOLD analysis project Ga0315273, IMG submission 205753) | Sediment microbial communities from Yellowstone Lake, YNP, Wyoming, USA - YL17G02_0 | ecosystem: Environmental > Aquatic > Freshwater > Lake > Sediment | place: USA: Wyoming | collected... | reverse complement strand
CATCTGCACCCGCTTCGCCCGCCTCTTCGGGCAGCAGGCCGCTGGCAATGACCGGCAGAGTCGTCGCTGCGAGCGCGACGAGCGCCCGCTGGCCGGCCACGACACCCTCCACCTCATGCTGCTCCGCCATTGCGATGTCAGTCGCTGCGGCGGTGTGAACGAGGACGGAGATCCCGTCCCCTTCGGAGATCGATTCGCTCAGGCGGCACCGCGCGGTCACTCGATCATGATGCTAGTTGCGCGGGCTGCCCAGCGACCGATCGAGTACCGCACATCTCACAGATCTCGCTCGGGGATCAATCCCGCAGCACAGCCTCGCCGTCTACGGTGAGCTCGTCCACGATCCCCACGACGACAGCCCGGACCGGTGCCGTGGACATCCCGATCACCTGTCTCGCGGAATTCCCCTCGTCGAGGATCAGCACGTTCTCTCCGGCCCCCGAGCCAACGGTGTCCACGCAGATGAGGTAGCTCCCGTCCGCGTGGCCGGAGGCATCCAGCAGGTCGCACAGAAGCAGGCGGCGTCCCTCGAAGGCGGGCGAGCTGATCGTGGATACCACCGTGCCCACGACCCTGCCCACCTTCACGGCTGCTCCTTCCTGCCCGCGCCGCTCCGTAGCTCCTCGACCGCATCGACGATGCCCACGATGGCGAGGTCGACCGGGACGATCGTGTTCGGCAAGGCCTGCGAGGCCTCCCGGGCCCCCACGACGTACACCAGCTCTCCCGGGCCGGCCATGTGCACGCCGTCTGCGGCCACGACAGAGCCGCCCTCGGGCTGCTTGTGCCGGTCGAGAGGCTGGACGATCAAGAGCTTCACGCCTTCCAGCCCGTCGGCCTTCACGGACGCCACGAGCGTTCCGGTGACTCGGGCGAGCTGCACCTACGTTCCCTTCCCGGTCCGACCTCGCTTGGCTCGGCGGCTGCCTCCGCCGGTGCGAGGCTTCGCCGCAGGAGGCACGCCACCCACCGGGCCGACGTCGGTACCGTCGCCCTTTCGTTCGGCGCCGCCCGACCGTTCGGCGCCGCCCGACCCGGGCAGCGGCCGCCCTCGCGGCGCTGCGAGCGTCGTCGGAAGGTCATCCCAGTTGGCCGCGGGCTTCTCCACGTCTCTCGTTCGTTCGCCGAATCTCGGATCAGCCGCGAGGTTCTCCCGCATCTCGGCGTGGAGCTGTGAGATCACCACATGGGTCACGTCCTGCCCGGAGGCGGCAGTGCGAGCGATGCCGTGGTCGATCGCCGCTTCGACCTCCGCCAGCTCGCCGCCGAACAGCACATAGCCCTTGCCGCCGAGGTCGTCGGCCAGGCGCAGGTCGCGGATGGTCACTCGGGCCCCCTTCACGCCGGCGTCGGCAGCATCGATGGTCGCGGCCACAGTCTCCGTCTCGATCACGCCGAGCGCTTCGCCCGTGTCCTCTCGCCTCGCCCCTCCGATCGACGCGACGACGTCCGGGTGCACATCCGGCAGAAACACCACGTCCACCAACGACTGCCCGCCGACCTCCCGACCTGCCTGCATCGCCTCCTCGACGTCTGCCGTCAGGCCGCCGACCAGCACGAGGTACTTGCCCGGGTGCACGGTCCCGGCGCGGATGACCTGTAGGGGCGAACGCTTGATCATGGCGTCCCCGGCCTCGATGCCCTTCGCGATCGAGGAGAACTCGAGGAGACAGACTGCTGGCTCCATTAGACGATCCTCAACGCGCCGACCACGGTAATCCGCCGCTCACGCGAGAAGGTGCGCGGCCTGGTCAGGCCGTCCCCGGTGGGGCTGGCGATCGAGAACGACGTGAAGCCCTCGCCTCCCTGCCCGAGCCCCGAGAAGTTCGGCCCGTTGGCGACGAAGATGCTGCAGTTCATGGCCCGCGCCATCCTCGTGATGGTCTCGACGTTCGTCGAGTGGATGGACGCGGTGTGCCGGAAGCCGTGCTCCGACCGCACTGCCAGGTCGATCGCATGCTCGATGTCCGGGGCGCGCACGACCGGCATCACCGGCATCATCTGCTCGGTCCACACGAGACTGTGCTCTCGGGGGACCTCGGCAACGAGGAGCCGGATGTCCGTGTCAACGTGGACACCGAGCTCGCGGACGATGACTGCGGCGTCCTTCCCGATCCAGGCCGGGTTGATGTGCCCGGGCTTGTTCGGCGGCCCGGGCTCCGTGAAGATCACCCGCTCCAGCTTCTTCAGCTCATGCTGCTTCAGGATGTACGCGCCGTGCTGGGCCATCGCCCGCACGAGCCGATCGGCAACGGTGTCCACCACGATGGTCGTCTTCTCGTCGACACAGATGACGTTGTTGTCGAACGACGCACCCGCGACGATGTCGCGCCCGGCCTTGTCCACGTCCGCCGTCTGATCCACGACCGCGGGCGGGTTGCCGGGCCCGGCCGTCACCGCTCGCTTGTCGGTCTTCAGCGCCTCCCGCACGACGGCCGGCCCACCGGTGACGAGCAGGAGCCGGACGTCGGGATGGTGCATGAGCTCCTTCGCGCTCTCGATGGTGGGCTCTGGCGTGGCGGTGACCAGGTTCTCGGGCCCCCCTGCAGCAACGATGGCGCGATTGATCAAGCGGATGTTCTCGGCAGAGACCCGCCTGGCGTTCGGATGCACGTTGAACACGAGCGCGTTACCGGCCGAGACGATCGCGATCGTGTTGTTGATGATCGTCGAGGTCGGGTTCGTCGTCGGAGTGACGGCCGCCACAACGCCGAAGGGCGCGAACTCCGTGACCATCATGCCCTCATCGCCCGTGACCGCCTCGAGCTCGAGATCTTCCGGTCCCGGCGTCTTCGTCGTGACGAGCCGGTTCTTGACGATCTTGTCGGTCACCCGGCCCAGGCCGGTCTCGGCCACCGCCATCTCGGCCAGGCGCTCGGCCTCTTCCAGCATCGCCGCGCGGATGGACGACACAATCGCCTTGCGACCCTGGAGGCCGATTCCCTGGTAGCCGGCGTACGCCCTGGACGCAGCGTGCACGGCATCGCCGATCGAGGGGAAGATGCCGTCGCCGAGCTCCGCCTCGGCTGCGGCCGACAGCGCCTCCTGGGCGCGAAGACCGGCTCCTGGGTGCTCGCCCGCCTCTCCCAGCCGGCGGCGGACCCGCTCGATGATTTCCTCGATCTGCTCGTGCGACAGGTCGCTCACTTGCGGAACTTCTCCTCGCCGCCCACTTCCCACGTGTCCACGATCGCCATGATCACCGCATCGCACGGACGGTCCCGCGTCGCCTCGGTCTGCCGCGCCGAGCTACCGGTGGCCACCAAAACCACCTCGCCGACGCCGGCGCCCACGGCGTCCGCAGCGACCACGAACGACGCGAGGTCATTGTTCTCGACGTCCAGATGGCGCACCACCAGGAACTTCAGCCCCTCCATCGTGGGCTCCTTGTGGCTTGCCACCAGCGTCCCGGCTACGCGTCCGAGGAGCACGTTCGGTCTCCTTTCGCCATTTCGTCACCAGTTGCTCCCGAGGGCCGGGGAGCTCGAGCCCCCCGGCAACCCGGAAGCCGACGGTCGTTCACCCCCGCTGCTACGAGGCCTGGCCCATCTCGCCCTGGGCCTGTTCCTTGCGTCCCAGCGGCAGCACCAGGTCGATGTTCGCGTGCGGCCGGGCGATCACGTGACTGCCGATCAGCTCGCCGACCTTCTCGGCGCTCTGGACTCCCGCCTGCACGGCCGCCTTCACCGCAGCGACATCGCCGCGGACGACGGCTGTCACGTAGCCGCCCCCCGTCTCCTCGAAGCTCACCAACTCGACCTTGGCCGCCTTCACCATTGCGTCTGCGGCCTCGACCATCGCGGGGAAGCTCCTCGCCTCGATCATTCCCAGGGCATCAGCCATCGATCTTCGCCACTCCTTTCGTTACGAACTGAACTCTTCGATCGGTTTCGATCCGTTCACGTTCCTACCCGCCGGCCTCTCGGCCGTCCAGGCCCTCGATCGCCGCCACCGCGGCCTGCCATCCGACGTCGATGTCCCGCTCCTCGCCGCCCAGGTACACCCGGCCCATCGAGCCGAACGACCGGACCTCGAGGACGTTGATCTCCGCCGCCTTCTCCGCCTCGTTCGCCGCGAGCGCGGCGTAGGCAGCCGGCTCGCACTCCAACACGTACAGAGTCTGACCGCCGATGATCATCTGACCATGCCGCGTCCGATTGATGAGCTGGGCGTGGTGATCGTCGATGTGGCGGACGATCTGGCTAGAGAGGATCCTCGGCTTGATCCGGTCGGACTCCGTGAGCCCGATCGAGTCGAGGATGGCCGAACCCGCCGCCCGGGTCTCAGCCTGCTCCGGGGAGTGCACCTCGAGCAGGCCGAAGTACCGCTCGATGACCTGCATCCCCGGCCGGACGCTCGTCGCCTTCATAGCGACGTCGGTGAGCCGGTTGATCTCGATGCCGGGCGAGATCTCGACGTACAGCGAGGCGTCGCCGGGCAGGGGTAGAAATCCCTGGGCCACGGTTCCCAGGAAGGCGGCGTACTGCGGCTGGAGGCTGTCCAAGAAGCAATACGCCCGGAGCTCAATTCCGTCGGTCAATCGAATCCTCCCCTCACTCAGTACCGTCCATCGCCCGGCTTGCCGCCGGTAACGATCTGCACGCTGGCCGAGGCGCCGATCCGGGTGGCCCCGGCCGCGATCATCTCGCGCACGTCCTCGGAGCTCCTGATGCCGCCCGCCGCCTTGATCCCGAGCTTCGGGCCGACCGTCTCGCGCATCAGCAGGATGTCGTGCACGGTCGCTCCACCCGGGCCGAACCCGGTCGAGGTCTTCACGAAGTCAGCCTTGGCGGCCTTTGCGAGGTGAGAGCTCACGACCTTCTCGTCATCCGTGAGGTACGCGGCCTCGATGATCACCTTGTTGATGGCACCTGCCTCGTGACAGGCGTCCGAGACCTTCTCGATGTCGCTGCGGACGAGATCGTGGTCGCCGCTCTTGAGGGCTCCGACGTTGATCACCATGTCGATCTCCCGGGCGCCGTCCCGGATGGCTCGCCGGGTCTCCATCGCCTTCACCTCGGTCGTGCTGGCCCCGAACGGGAACCCGACCACCGACGCCACCCGGACGGCGGAGCCGCGGAGCTGCTGGGCGCAGCGCCGCACCCACGTCGGGTTCACGCATACGCTCGCGAATCCGAACGTGCGAGCCTCCTCGCACAGCAGGTCGATGTCGGCGGCCGTGGCATCGGGTCGGAGCAGCGTGTGGTCGATGAACCGAGCCAGGTCACGGGGCACGTCGGCCCCGTTGCCCGAGTAGCTGATTCGCTCGGCCCCGGTGGACACCACGCCGCGAACCTTGTCCGCGCAATACGCGGCGCACGCTCCCTGGCAAGCCGGATCCGAGCAGTCGCAGCCGTCCCTGGCGGCCAATGCGGCCAGCACCTCACGGGTGACGGTATCGATCAGTGGGTCCGTCGTCACGCTCATCGCATCGCTCCCATCTCGGCACGAGCCAGGTAGCGCCGCTCGATCTCGGTGATCTTCTCGACACGCTGGGCATGGCGGTCACCGCCCCACGGCGTCGACAGCCAGGCCTGGACGATCTCCAGCGCGAGGTTCTCCCCGATCAGCCCGGCCCCGAGGGCCAGCACGTTCGCGTGGTTGTGCTCGCGGCTGTTCCTCGCGGACGACACATCCCAGCACGTGGCAGCCCGGATGCCCGGCACCTTGTTCGCGACCATGCACGACCCGATGCCGGCGCCGTCCACGACGATCCCCCAGCGGCAACTGCCTTCGGCCACCTGACAGGCCACGCTGTGAGCGAAGTCCGGGTAGTCGACCGACTCCGTACTGTCGGTGCCGCAGTCATGCACGTCGAAGCCGCGCTCCCGGAGGTCGGCGGCGATGCGCTCCTTGAGCCGGTAGCCGCCGTGGTCAGCGCCGATGGCGATCTCAGCCGGCGCCGCGGGGCTCGCCGCGGGCGGCGGGTAGCCGGGTGTGTCCGGTTCCGGACGCTCTGGCCCGGCGGCCGTCATCCTAGACAGGACCGTTGCCACGAGCTCCCGAATCTCCTGCTCGGATGGGATGTTCCGGCCATTCGGGGTGGCGAACGTGCTCATCGCAGCGTCTCGGTTTCCGGCCGGTGCAACTCCACCCGGTACTCGTATCGGTCTGCGACGAACACCAGCCGTGTGGACTCGACGGACTGTCCTTCCGGGGTGAACGTGAGCCGACGGATCAGCAACACGGGCGTGCTCGCTTCGCAGCCCAGCACGTTCGCGCTCAGAGCGTCCACCACGCCGGGCGAAATCGTCTCGACCGCGTGATCGAGCACCAATCCAATCGGGTCGCGCTGCAGGACCTCGTACATCGATCCCTGGCCCAACCGATCGCGCTCGAACAAGTCGTCGTGCCCGCGCAGCACGTCGAGTGGGAGCCATGTCTCGGCCAGCCCGACCGCGTTGCCGTCGGCCAGGAAGAGCCGGCGGAGAAAACGGCAGCGAGTCCCTTCCACAAGACCGAGCTCGGCCGCAGCGTCCGCCGGGACATCCTTGACGGACGACGACAGCACGCGGTGCGACGGCAGGAACCCCTGGCTCGACGCCAGCTCGGCAAACGACGTCAAGAGTGGAACGTGACGGATCTTCGGATCGGTCACGAACGAGCCCAGCCCCTGAACCTTCCGAATCACACCACTCGTCTCGAGATCGGCTAGAGCCTGACGAACCGTGGCCCTCGATACGCCGTACCGGTCCCGGATGGCGGCCTCGCTCGGGAAGCGGTCGCCCGTCTTCAAGCCGCCCTCTCGAACCTCCCGCAGCAGGGCGTCCCTGAGCTGCACGTAGAGCGGAAGGGGTGCCTCCCGGTCCAGCAACGCGGCCGACTCAGGGATCATGGCCGCCGCGGCCGTCATCGCGCCCTCGGGTGGATTGTCCGGTCATCCGGACGACCGTACATGTCCTCTTTATGCCCTAAGACACGCGGAAAGTCAAGTGGTGAATCGGGCCGGCCAAATGTGGCAAGAGCTCGGGCGAGCTTGATCGACCGACGGGAGAGCTCGGCCGCTCGCTCCTCGACCGCTACCTCGTCCACGGAGCCGATGCGAGGCAGGCGCCGCTCCAGCGGAAGCTCGAAGCCCGACAACGCGGGTGCTTTCGCCATGCTCGGAGTGTAGTCCTCGAGTGGTTGCGACCCAGCCAACCGGTCTGCGCCCTATGCTCCGACCCGACCAATCCACGCGAACGACGGAGGGACCCGTGAAGAGAGCAATCATCCTTGTCGCCTGTCTAGCAGGTGTCGTCGGCGTCGCCGGTTGTGGAGGCAGCGGCGGAGGCGGCCAGGCCTTGTCGAAAGCGGACTACGAGCAGCAGATGCAGGCGCTCCAAGCGAAGCTGAGCGGAACCGCTGACGAGCTGAGCGCAGCCTTCTCCGATCCGTCGGACATCGACGCCATGAGCAAGGGGCTCCGCGATGCAGCCGACCTGCTCGACGAGGCATCGAGCGGACTCGCCGACATCACGCCGCCCGAAGACGTGACTGACCCGCACGAGTCGATGGTCGACAACTCCGCGGCTGCGGCAGACAAGATCAGAGAGTTCGCAGACACGATCGAGACCGCTCCGCTCGCCGAGCTCCAGCAGAGCCTCGCGGGCTTCCAGAACATCGGGGAGTTCGCAAAGCTCGATGCCGCCGTCAAGGGGATCGAGGCCAAGGGGTACGACATCGGCGGCGACTCCTAGAGACCGAGCCGCTCGAGCATGGCCTCGTCGCGCCGCCAGTGCGGACGCACCTTGACCTGGAGGTCGAGGAAGACCTGGCGGCCGCCAAGGAGAAGCTCGATCTCTGGCCGTGCCTGCGTGCCGATCTGCCGGACGATGCGGCCACCTTTGCCAACGACGATCTGCTTCTGCGACTCCGTCTCCACGTAGATCGACGCCCGCACGGTCTTCTCTTCGATCACCTCCACCTCAACCGAGATGGCGTGCGGCACCTCCTCGCGAGTGACCGCGAGCGCCTTCTCGCGCACGAGCTCTGCGATCTGGGCTTCGGGAGAGAGATCCGTCCGCGCATCACGCGGAAAGTACGCGGGCCCTTCCGGAAGCAGGGCGACGAGCTCCTCGCGCAGCTCGTCGATGCCGTCTCCCGTCTTCCCGCTCACAGGATGGAGGGCGCGAAAGTCGCCGAGTGCGGCGCCCGTCGCCATCTGGCTGGCGATGTGGCCGGGCTTGAGGCGGTCGACCTTGCTCAGGGCGATGACGACGGGAACACCGAGCCCGAAGACCCGTGCAGCGATGAAGCGGTCGCCGGCGCCGATCCGGTCGCGGCAGTCGAGCACGAGGAGTACCGCGTCAACGTCCTCGAACGAGCGGTCGACAGTGCGCTGCATGCGTTCCGTGAGAGCGTCGCGAGGCCGCTGAAAGCCTGGCAGGTCGACGAGGACGAGCTGGTGATCGTCGCCGTTGGCGATGCCGAAGATGCGCCGCCGCGTCGTTTGTGGCTTGTCAGAGACGATCGCGACCTTGCCACCGGAGAGCGCATTGACGAGCGTCGACTTGCCGACATTGGGCCGCCCGGCAACGGCGATGAATCCGCTCTTCACCGGCCGGCAGCCTGCGTCACAGCTCGAAGGTATCGGGCAAGAGCTCGCCGGGTGTCGCCACGACCACCTCGTCTCGCGCCCGGGCGTACACGACACGCTCGAGCGCGAGCTCGACGAGCCACTGCCGGCAGCCCCCGCAAGGCGAGGCCGTGACGGCGATCGCCTCGAGGTCGCCGGGCCGGCAGCCAGCTGTTGCTGCGGCTGCCAGCGCCGACTTCTCCGCGCATACCCCGAGGGGATACGCCGCGTTCTCGACGTTGACGCCGAGAAAGATCCGGCCGTCGCGCGCCCGCACTGCCGCCCCCACGAGGAAGCGCGAATACGGTGCGTACGCCTGAGCGGCGACCGCCACAGCCTGGTCGTAGAGCTCTCGGTCGGCGTCGGTCATCGCGTCAGTCGAAGAAGAGCTGGAAGACGATGAGGGTAACGAGCGCACCGAGCAGGCCGCCGTACGTGACCTCGAGCGCCGAATGGAAGCCCGCCTCGACACGAGTCTCCGCTACGAGCACCGCCATGATGAACATGATCGACGAGACGATGAAGCGGTGCTCGCCGGTGCCGACGATGTACGTGACCGCCATCCAGCCGGCGAACGCGATCGCCGCATGCCCCGACGGCAAGCCCCCGCGCAGCGGCGTCCCCCGACCGGTCCACGCCTTCGTGGCGATCACGATCAGCGTCACGAGGATCAGGGCAGCGAGCGTCACCGTCACGGGTGCGTTGCGCAGCCGGTCGATGGCGCTCGTCGCCGGCTCGCCGACCCGGCGTGAGAAGACGAGATAGCCGACGGCAACCGCGGTGACCGCTGCGATCAGCACTGCTCCAGCGGCGATGTCCTTGGCGAGCTTGGCGAGCGGGTCGAAGGAGGTCGTCGCGACGTCGATGGCCTGCTCGACCGCGGAGTTGATCATCTCCGCGACGAGCACGAACGCGATCGCGAGCATGAGCGCGATCAGCTCGAAGCGCGTGACACCGATCCAGACTGCGCCGACGAGCACGGCGATCGCCGCGGCGAAGTGAAATCGCATGTTCCGGTGCGTCCGGAGCACGTGCACGATCCCCTCGATCGCGAAGTTGAAGCTCTCGAGCAGTGAGAGCGCGCGGCGGCGGCTCATGCGTAGACCTCTTCCCTGGCCTCCATCTCCCCGCCGTGCCCGTACCCGAGCAGGTGGAGAACGCCGTGCACGAGTGGCCCGCGCCAGACATCGCCGGTCACCTGCGGGCAGACCACCACGTCACCGAGCTGGCGCGGTAGCCCTGCCGGGAGCTCCCCTCGCCCGTCGATGGGGAAGGAGAGGACGTCTGTCGCCTCCGCGATGCCGAGGTGCTCCGCTTTCAGCGCGCGCATCTCGTCCGACCCGACGAAGGCAATCCCGAGCTCACCCGACTCGACTCCTTCGCCGGCGAGCACGCGCCGCACGAGCTCGCCGGCGGCACGCTCGTCGACGCCCAAGCCGCTGCGGTTAGCGATCTCGATCTCGACCATGGCGGGAATCGGATGCCTCTGCATGTAGGCGGTAGGCCTCGACGATGCGCTGGACGATCTTATGGCGCACGACATCCTCGTGGCCGAAGCGGACGAAAGCGATGCCGTCGATCGCTCCGAGAATGCCCTCAACCGTGAGCAGCCCCGAGCCCTGGTCGCGTGGCAGGTCGCTCTGCGTCGCGTCGCCGGTGACGACGGCCTTCGACCCGAACCCGAGCCGCGTCAGAAACATCTGCATCTGCTCAGGACTCGTGTTCTGGGCCTCATCGAGGATGATGAAGGAGTCGTTCAGCGTTCGACCCCGCATGAACGCGAGCGGGGCGACCTCGATTGCGCCCTTGTCCATGTACGCCGTCAGCCGGTCGGCGTCGAGCATGTCGTAGAGCGCGTCGTACAGGGGCCGGAGGTACGGATCGACCTTGGCGAGGATGTCGCCGGGCAGGAAGCCGAGCCGCTCGCCGGCCTCGACCGCCGGGCGCGTCAGGATGATCCGTCCGACCTCGCGCTCGGAGAGCGCTCGCACGGCGAGAGCCATGGCGAGGTACGTCTTGCCGGTGCCCGCCGGCCCGATCGCGAACGTGATCGTGTGTTCGCGGATCGCGTCTACGTAGCGCTTCTGGTTGACCGTCATCGGCGCGATCTTCTTCCCGCGGTGGCGCCAGATGACGTCGTCGAACACCTCGCGGATGTCCTCCGCCTGGTCGAGGGCGCTGAGCACCGCATCCACCGTGCCGGGGCCGATCTCGTGGCCACCCTCGACGAGATCCACGAGCTCCCCGACAACCGCCTTTGCCTCGAGCACACGCTGCTCGTCCCCGTCGAGCGTCAGCCGGTTGCCGCGGAGGTGGATCGAGCAGCCGAGCCGGTCGCGCAGCGAGTCGAGGACGCCGTCAGACACGCCGGCCAGCTCGGCGGCGACGTCGTTGGAGACCGAGAGGACCTGCTGCACCGACCTCAGTGTAGGCAGCGCGGCTCCGTAGATTCATCCCCGGTGGGAGTGCGCACCGCGCAACCGTCCCCACCGCGGAAAGTGCGACGCGAAAGCGAATCGCACTTTTCGCGGCGAGTCAGGCGAGCTTCTCGCGAACGAGCTGGCTGACGACGGAGCCGTCGGCGCGGCCGGCGACTTGCGGCATCACGTCGGCCATCACCCGGCCGAGGTCCCGCATGCTCGTCGCGCCGACCTCGGCGATGACGGTATCCACGATCCGCTCCACGTCGTCGTCGGACAGCGGCTCGGGCATGAACTCCTCGAGCACGTCGAGCTCGTAGTCCTCCACAGCGGCCTGCTCGTCGCGGCCGGCCGCCTCGAACGCCTCGAACGCCTCCTGCCGCCGCTTTCGCTCGCGCTGGAGCACCTGCAGCTCCTCGTCCTCGCTCAACGGTCGCTGGAGCTCTTTCTCGGCGCCGCGCAGCGCGTTCAGGAGCAGCCGCAATGCGTCGCGCCGGCGGTCATCCCGCACCTTCATCGCCGCCTGGAGGTCGTCCTCCATCCTCGTGATCAAGCTCATCCCATGCCTCCGAGCGGGCGCCCGCCGAGGATGTGCCAATGGAGATGGAAGACAGACTGGCCGGCGCCGGCGCCCACGTTCACGACCACACGGTAGTCGTCCAGGCCCGAAGCTGCCGCCGTCTCGGCGATGAAGTCGAGCATGCGCTTGGCCTCGCCGGGCGAGAGCTCGGCGATGTCGCGGAGCGACTCTATGTGGCGCTCGGGGATTACGAGCAGGTGGATCGGCGCCCGCGGTGCGATATCTCGGACGGCGACCACCCCCGGCGCGCCGGCGACGTGATCGCCGTCGCGGTAGAGCCCGCAGAACACACACTCATCGTTCACCGCGGATCCCCTCCTCCTCGACGCCAGTGGCTCGCGCCGCCACGAGTTCCCCGACAGGCGCGTCCACCAGCCACGGCAGGTAGTCGTCGCCGTAGCCCCGCCCGGGCCGGTCGACGAGCACGAAGTCCTCGGTGCCGAGCTTCCCTTGCCAACGGGCCAGCTCAGCGTTGCGCGAGAGGGCGCGAAGCCGCGCCGACCGCTCTTTCTTCACCTGCGCAGTGACGGGATCCGTCCCGGCCGTGCGCGTCCCGGGCCGCGGTGAATAGGGAAACACGTGCGTCTTTGTGATTCCCGTCTCCGCGACGACGCGAAGCGTGTTCCGGAAGGCCGGCTCGTCCTCACGGGGAAAGCCGACGATGACGTCCGTCGTGAGGTTGAAGCCCGAGGCGAGGCCGACCCGCCGCAGATACATCGCTGCGTCGTAGCGCCGGCCCATCGCTCGGAGCACGTCGTCGTCTCCGGATTGAAGCGGGACGTGGAGGTGGTTCGCGACCGTGGGCGTTTCGCGCAGCGCGCCGATGAGCGCTTCGCTCACGTGGTTCACCTCGATCGACGAAAGCCGCAGCCGGGCGAGCCCGGGCGTCGCGCCCGCCTCGCGCACGAGTCGCGGAAGGTCATACCCCGCTTCGCGGTCCCGGTAGCAGCCGAGATTGATGCCCGTGAGCACGACCTCGCGGTGCCCTTGTGCAACGCGGCGGGCGATCTCCCCGAGAACTGCCTCCGCGTGGCGACTGCGAGACGCACCGCGAACGAGTGGGATCACGCAGAACGCGCACGAGAAGCTACATCCATCCTGCACCTTCACGAACGCCCGCACTCGATCGAGCCGCCCATCGGCCTGGATACACGCGATCGCGCCGACATCATCGGCCACCGCTGCCGGCGTATCCTCGCTCGACCTCGAGACCACTACGACGTTTTCGCGCAAGCCGGCAAACGCGTCGCGTGGCAGGTTCGCAGCGCAGCCAGTCACGTACACTCGGTCGTGCGTCCGCGCCAGGCGCGCAACGGCCTTGCGGGACTTTGAGACGGCTTCGTGCGTGACGCAGCACGTGTTGACGACCGCGACATCGGCGTTCTCCGGGCGCTCTTCGTGCCCGTCGGCGAGCAATCGCTCGCGCACGGCCTGCGCATCGGCGTGCGAGACCTTGCAGCCGAGAAACCCGATCGAAAAGGTCGCCACCGGCCGCAACCTTAGAGGCGCACCCAGACCTCCGCGGCCCAGCCGTCGAGCTCCCGTCTCAGGACACTCGCGAATCCGCTCAGGTCGGGGCGATCAGTCCCGAGGTACCCGGAGGTGACGAGGTGTGCCGATTCGACCCAAGGGGCGAGCGCGTGAACGGCGTCGAGCGTGAGATTCGCGACGATCGAGTCCGTCTTGGGGAGCTCGCCGGCCAGCGCGTCGATCTCGCTGACGAGGATGTCGACGCCGTTGATCGATGCGTTTCCGAAGGTCGCCTCGACCGCTAGCGGGTCGACGTCCACCGCCTCGACCGGAGCAAATCCGAGTTTCGCAGCCGCGACAGCAAGCACTCCGGAGCCGCAGCCGATGTCGAGCAGCGAGCCTCGGGGTAGCCCTGCGATTAGCTCGAGGCAGAGTCGCGTCGTCGCGTGGGCTCCGGTGCCGAACGCCCGTCCCGGCTCGATGACCACCGCGAGCACTCCGCCGGGAACCTCCTCCCACGGCGGCCCGACCCAGAGCGGCCCCACCCGCACGCCCCGGTGGAACCCGCGCCAACGCTCTTCCCAGCCCGTTCGACGTCCTCGCTGACGACATCGCCGAACACCGCGCGTGTTCGCGTCTCACCCGCGGCGTCGGTGTATGCGCACAACTCGATCATGCCGCCCGTCTTACGCTCCTCGAAGCCCTCCGGGAGCAGGTCGAGCATCGCAGCCCGAGCTACCTCCGCGCGTTCGATCGTGACGACCGCCGCGACGCGTTTCAGCGGAAGTGCGCCTTGAGTCGCCCGAGGAGTCCACCGTCCGACTCGTACGTCTGCTCATCCACCGTGTCGGCAAAGTTCTCGAGTGCACGCTTCTGATCGGGCGTCAACCGGCGCGGGACGCGGACGCTCACGAGCACGCGGTGGTCACCGCGTCCGGATCCGGAGAGCACCGGCATGCCGCGTCTGCGCAGCACTCGCACCTCGCCGGGCTGTGTTCCGGGCTCGAGCTCCAGGTCGAGATCGCCGTCCAGCGTGGGCACGGACACCGTCGCACCAAGCGCGGCGTCGGTCATGGACACGTCGACGGCCGAGAAGATGTCGTTGCCCTCTCTGACGAAACGCCGATCCGGGCGCACGTGCACGAGTACGTAGACGTCGCCCGCCCGGCCGCCCGGCTCTCCGGCGTGTCCCTCGCCCGAGATGCGGATCCGCTGGCCGTCGTGGATTCCCGGCGGAATCGCCACATCGACCTCGCGCTCCTCGATCGTCCGCCCCGCTCCGGCACAGGTCGAACAAGGGGTCTCGATGACCGTGCCGGCGCCGCCGCAGCGCGTGCAGGTCTGCGTGCGCACGAACTCGCCGAAGACGCTTCGCGAGACGTGCTGTAAGCGCCCGGCCCCACCACACGCCGGACAGCCGACCGGGGACGTGCCCGGCTTCGCGCCGGTGCCCTGACAGGCCTCGCACGTCACGGCCACCCCGAACGAAACGCTGCAGGTCACCCCCTGCGCCGCGTCCACGAGCTCGATCGCCACCTCGGCGCCGACGTCGGCGCCCCGCCTGGTGCGCCGCGCACCCGCTCCGAGCAGGTCGTCGCCGAAGAACGCTGAGAAGAGATCGCTGAGATTGCCGAGGTCGAAGCTCCCCGGGACGAAGCCTCCGCTCGCAAGCCCTTCGTGCCCGTATCTGTCGTAGAGCTCGCGGCGCTCGACGCTCGAGAGCACCTCGTAGGCCTCGACCACCTCCTTGAAGCGCTCGTCGGCATCCGGAGCGTCGGAGACGTCCGGGTGCAGCTCTCGCGCCAGCCGCCGAAACGCCTTCTTGATTGCGGCCTCGTCCACGCCACGGTCGACTCCGAGCACTTCGTAGTAGTCACGTCTGACGGCGGCCACGAACGGAGAGACTAGTGGTCACCGATTAGTGGTCGCAGCGACGACTAGTCCTCCTCAAAGACCTCCGACGAGAAGCGCGACAGCTCCGACGCAGCCGACCGCACGGAGCGGATCGCCTTCTCGTAGTCCATCCGCAGCGGGCCGAACAGGCTCACCGCACCCAGCGTGCGATTGGCGATGCCGTACGTCGCACCTACGAGCGCGAGCTCCTGGAGAGCCGGGTTGCCGAGCTCGTCGCCGACCCGCACGAACGGCCGGCGTGAGTCGAGTGCCTCGACGACGACGTCGAGCAACGCCCGCCGCTGTTCCGACAACGCAAGCAGTCCGCGGTACGCGCCCAGCTCGTTCGCGCTGACCTCGTCGAGCAGGCCAGCCGTGCCCCCGACGAACACCTGCTGCTCTTCGGAGATGGGTTGCACGAGCGCCGACCGGAGGACATCGAGGAATGTTCGCTCGACCGGAGCGAGATCGGGGTCCTCGAGACGCTGTCGCAGGACGCGCGAGCCAAGGCGCGTTCCCGCGAGCTGCTCGTTCAGGTATACACCCGCCCAGTCGACGAGGCCGGGATCGACGGGCCGATCGAACGTGAAGAGCCGTTTTCTCACTGATCCTGTAGACGTGATGAGCACCGCCATCACCACCTGCGGCTGGAGTAGGAGCACCTCCACCCGCCGCACGGTCGCCGTCTCGAGCGCGGGCGCCGACACGAGTGCGAGCAGCCGCGTCACCTCCGAGAGCATGTCGGTCGTCGACTGAAGCGCCGCCTCGAGCTCGCTCCGTGCGTCGCCAAGATGGAGCGGGAACGAGGGCGGCCGTGGTTCGAGCCGTTCGAGCAGCCGATCGACGTAGTAACGGTAGCCACGCTCAGTCGGAACACGCCCGGCGGACGTATGTGGATGTGTCAGGAGACCGAGGATCTCGAGCTCGGCCAGCTCGCTGCGAACCGTGGACGGCGAGACGCCTAGCGCTGTTCGCTCGACGAGGCCCCTCGATGCGACCGGCTGCCCAGTCGCGACGTACTCCTCCACGACGAGGCGAAGGATCTCTGCCTGACGCTTCGTGAGCTCTCGGTCCATGGCTTGATCTCCCGAAGCGAGTGTAGGCAATACCATCTCTGGCGCCGTCTCAGACAAGGAGGTCGACGGTGCGGGTCAGGGGTCGCGACTGAGCTCGTACACTCGTTCGAGACGGGTGTTCGCAACGATGTCGGATCGCCCGAGCAGCGCGGCCCGCAGGAACTTGGACTGCGTGCAACTCGCACCTACGGTCTCGCATCCCGCGGACGTGTCCGCGAACGGGTGGAAGACCTGGTCACTGACGTACACGCGAGCCGCGCCGGACTTGCGGATCACGCTCTCGATCTTCGAGACGGC
>Ga0315273_10005037_pt1 | contig 16296 bp, 13 predicted proteins | sample YL17G02_0_MG_FD_205753 | JGI IMG/M metagenome (GOLD analysis project Ga0315273, IMG submission 205753) | Sediment microbial communities from Yellowstone Lake, YNP, Wyoming, USA - YL17G02_0 | ecosystem: Environmental > Aquatic > Freshwater > Lake > Sediment | place: USA: Wyoming | collected... | reverse complement strand
GGCGGATCGTGCGCAGGAGCTTCTGGCCCAGGTTCGCCTTCGGGTCGCGCGAGACGGCGACGTGGTCGAGCTCCTCGGGCTTCAGGCCGGCGTCCGCGAGACACCACGCTGCGGCGAGCGCCGGGAACCCGGCGCAGTGCTTGACGCGGTTGAAACGCTCCTCCTCGGCGGCGGCGACGAGCTCGCCGTCGACGACGAGAGCTGCGGCCGCGTCACCGTGGAAGGCGTTGAGCCCCAGGATCGCAGTCACGACGCGATCCTAGCGGCGGCATCAGGCATGGGCGCCGCGGAGGCCTTCGCGGGAACGATCGGTCACCGCGACGAACGTCAGCACGGTGACGCCGACCGCGCAGATCGCGACCTGCGCCCAGAGCTGGATGGTCTGCTCCTGGGAGACGGCAAGTGGGACGAGCGTTCCGAGCACGAGAGCGATCGTGGCGAGGCGCCACCACCGGTATGGCGCCGCTCCGGAGCGTTGTTCCCACCACCAGTACAGGCCGGCGAGGAAGAAGAACGAGACGGCGCTGGTCCAGGCGGCTCCGATGTACCCGAACGGAGGGATGAGGATCAGATTGAGGACGACGTTGACGGCAGCGGCTACTCCCGTCATGGCGGCGATCACGAGCGTTCGCCGTGAGATCGCGAATTCCGTCGCCAGGACGACAGCAGCTGACCATCCGACCCAGCCGAGCGCAATCCCAGGCACGGCGCGGGTCGAGAGCTCGAAGTTCGGTCCGCCGAGAATCGAGACGATCTGACGCTCGAAGACGATCACGCAGAGACAGATCGACGCAGACGCCGCAGTTGCCGCCGTGAGCGCGCGCGCGCGCAGCTCCGCGTGCCGCTCCGGCGCCTGGGACATGATGAACGGCCCCCACGCGAGCGAGAACGCGCTGATCGCCATGACCAGAGGAGCGCTCGCCTTCGAGGCGAGGCCGTAGAGGCCGGCCTGGAAGAACCCCTTCATCGAGACGAGCAGCGTTCGATCGACAGCGAAGACGACCCAGATCGCGACCGAGGCCGGCACGAGCGGCAGGCCGTACCGCAGCATGCGGCGCGCCTCGTGCCGGTCGGTGGATGGTCTCTCGGTGACGAGGAACCGCCCGAACGCGAGCGCGAAGAGGAGCCCGATCGTTGCGCCCACTCCGAGCCCGAGAAAGAAGCCTGTGCCGCCGAAGCCGGCCTTCACGAGGATGACCGCGGCCAGCACGCCGCCGAGGCCTTGCAGGACGCCGGCGATCACGTACGTACCGCGCCGTCGGTCGAAGCGGAACGCCTCTCGCGAGATCGTCTGTACCGTGATCAGAGGCATCACGACGAGGGCGGCGATCGTCGCCTCGATCGTCTGGAACGAGCTGTGCGAGACCACGATCTCGATCGCGAGGAGCGTCAGGAGCAGCGCGATCGCGATCGTGAGGGCCGAGATCGTGACGATTGCGATCGCGGTGCGGATCACCAGGCGACGCTGCAGGGCCTGGTCGGGCCGGTAGTCGTAGAAGCTGCGGACGCCGGCGCTGTCCATCCCGAGGAGAGCGACGAGCCCGAAGACGGTGATCACTGCCGTCAGGACGTCGATCGCGCCGAATCCGAGCGGCCCGAGGCTGCGCGCGATGATCGGCGTCCCGAGCAGGAGCGCGAGCGGCGCCGCCGCGACCCCGATCCCGTAGACGGCGGAGTCGCCGACGAGAGAGCGAAGACCGGAGACGCGGCGCTCCGGCGGAACCTCGACCGTCTCCGCGCTCGACGGGGAAAGCGTTTCAGGGCTGGCCAAGGCGGCGAATGCTAGTCAACCGATGTTTGAAAACTGTGGCGACGGCGGGGTCAGTCGGCAGCGCCCGAAACCGCACCTTCGGCGAGCTCCAGAAGACGCCGCTCGAGCGCCGGCTTGTCCCCGACGCACAGGGCTTCGCGGCCTCCCTCGGCGACGACGGCACGCACGATTCGGGCTAGATGGCCTCGTTCCAGTCCGGCGCCCTCGGCGTAGAGCTCTTCTCTCGGGTCGTGGAACCACGAGGGTGGGGCCGTGCCGTCCGCGAGCCGGACGAAGCGGGCCGCCACGACGCGGCAGTCCCAGTGTTCCTCGAGGAAGCGCTTTGCCTGCGTGCCGAGCGACGTCCGTGCGAGCGCATCGCGCGCGAGGCCCTCTAGGGCCTGGTCCAGCTCCTCGGGCTTGCAGAAGCAGACCGGCGGGAAGGGAGTCTCGGCGAGGGCGTCGATCATCGCGTCTCGCCCGTAGCCGCCGACGAGCACCGGCTTGCCGAGTGAGGCGGCCTCCGCGGCGAACCCGGCGAGCGGCGTGTCCGAGTACAGTTGGTCGACCGCGATGTCGCAGCGGGCGAGCTCGGCGAGGACGTCGGCGTTCGGTCGCCCGGTCACCTCGACGTAGTCGACCGCGAGCCCAAGCCCTCGGAGTCGCTCGACGGCCGCCCGGATCGCCGGCGTCCCCTTGGCCTCGGGGTGGGTCGGCGAGTGGACGATCCGTACCGCCTCGCGGACCTCCGCCGGGCTGTCGTTGCCCGCGGCAGCCCTGCGCGGGATCCCGATCGCGAGGAACGACGCAACCGGACGCTCGTGGAGCTGCGACGAGAGCGGGTTACTGACGATCACGTCGGCGTGTCGCTCGATCGTCCGCACGGTGTCCTTCTTCCGGCGAACGAGTGCGATGCACTGCTCGGTCGTCAGGCCACGGTCGAGCGCCATGTCGCTCCCGTCCAGGTACGGCGGACGCGAGTCGCTGCCGTGGAAGACGAAGATCGTCCGCTTGCCGAGCAGGCGCAGCAGCGGCAACTCGCGGAAGCCGAAGAAGCTCGTCGCGAAGGAGTAGACGAAGACGTCCCGCGTCGCGATAGCCCAAAGGAACAGGGGCACCCGGGCCGAGCGGCTCGTCAGGCGCCACGCGGTCTTGCGGAGCGCCCGGTTCCGCGGTGTCGCGACGTCGCGACGCGCCGCCCAGGCGGCGAACCGCGCCGCCCCGGGCCGCTTCGGTTCCTGCCGACCCGCGTAGCGGTACACCTGGGGATGCAGGTCGACGAAGACTGCGTCATGGCCAAGCTCCTCGAGTCCGCGCTGCAGGTCGCGGTAGTAGCCGCCGATCTCGGCGACACCGAGGAAGAAGCGGAGCCGTCGCTCTGGCATCAGGCGCTCGGCAGTAGCTCGTGACGCGCGCCCAGGCTCCCGGTGCGTCCGATCCGCCCGCATTGGCGCCTCGATCCGACCATGCGAGGTCGCAGCTTACGGGTCAACGTCACGAGGCGCCTGTTCGCCCTCCACCAGACCGCGGAGCGCCTGGAGCGTCGCCCTGGCCTCAGCTACCGGGCGCGCAGGCACCCCCATGACGGTCTCTCCCGCGGCGACATCCTTGGTCACCACGGCGCCCATCCCTACGACGGCGTCATCGCCAACCTCGATCCCGCCGTCCCGGATGGCGGCGCAGGGCCCGATCCAGACCCTGTCGCCGAGCCTCGCGCTCCCACCGATCATGACGTGCGGTGTCACGGCCGTGTCGCGTCCAATCGTTACGTTGTGCGCGACAAGAATGAAGCAATCCAGCTTCGCCCCTGCCTGAATGACCGTGTCGCCCAGCGTGCCGCGCTGTACGGTGGTACCCGCGCCGATGTCGACATCGTCTTGGATCTCGACACCCCCTAACTGCGGGAAGCGCTCGAGAACGCCTTCTTCATTTCGATGCACCCCTAGACCGTTGACGCCGATCATCGCACCGGCGCCGACGGTGACGTTCCGGCCGATGCGGACACCTGCATGGACGTTTACGTGTCCGGAGAGGATCGTGCCTGCACCGATGTATGCGCGGTCGACGTAGCAATAGGGTCCCACGTAGGCCCTTTGGTCGACCTCGGCCCCGTCAGCAATGGTTGCCGTGGGGTGGATGCCGATCGGAGGCGTTGTCCTGAAGAGCGCGTTGAGAATTCGCATGAAGGTGAGCCTCGGGTCATCGGAGACGATCACAGCGGCTGATGCCGCTTTGGCCGCCTCGGGACGACATACGACGACACCGGCTCTCGATGCAGCCACCGCGCGTATCGCGGTGTCGCCGGTCGCGGAGGAGAAGCTCAAAGCATCAGGACCAGCCAGCCAAAGGGGTTCAGCGCATCTGACGACCTGCTCGCTAGCGCCTTCGACAGCAACGACGCCGGGTCCTGCTGCGTCCACGAGTTCGGCGAAAGCGAGCGGACGCGGCGCCTCAGCCACCGGCCGCCTCACGAACGGCTTCGACGAAGTCTTCGACGATCGACCCGGGAACGCCGCCGGGCAGTAGTTGGCTGTAGCTGCGGTTTTCGCGAAACTCCTCCTCCGAGTCGCGAATTATTCGACCCCACGTCCCAGCGAGTACCTCGCCCATTGTCTCGCCCCCGACTACCCAGTAGAACGGGTGGAAGAGAAGGTGGAGGCTGGTCGGACGCCGTGCGATGGCAGCCGCGAACTCGCTTGGGCGGTGGTACATGTTCGAGTCCGATAGGTACTCGGCGGCCATGAGAGCGGGGTCGGTGTAGATGTTGACGAGGCCCTCGAGCGAGAGCCGTTCGGCCTGGGTAGGGAACGTCGGCCCCGGATTGTGCCACGAGACGACCGTACAGAGCTCCGGCAGCTCGCCCAGCAGAAGCTCGTAGTCCCGGTGCACGGCCGCTTTGACTGCGGTATCGGTCGGCGGCGGGTCAGGAACCACGAGGTGGATGCCGAGTTGCTGCCCGAGGCCGTGAATCTCGCGGGCGTGCTCGAGGCCGGAGCTGCTGAGCAAGTTGTATGTCGGCGAACGGAGCATGACAAAGAACATGCCCGACACTCCCTCGGCGGCGTTGAGCTTGGCGAGCTCGAGCGCGACAGAGAGCGAATAGTCGACATCATGGCGAAGGTAGATGGTGCCATCGCCGCCGGGGTCTCCGAATCGGACGAAGCGGAATCCATGCCCTCGTGCGAGCCTGATTAGTGCGACGTAGCTCTCCTTCGAGTAGCGGCTCATCGGCCAGCAACGTACTACAGCCCGGCAGTGGACCAGCGGGTCAGTCGTTGCCGTCGTCGAACACGTCGGCGTCCCAGATCACGACGCGCTTGCCAGCAATGCGCGTGAATGCACCGGGGTACGGGCGAGTCTGCGCGCGGATGAAGTTTCGGATTCGCTCGCTCGGCCAGGTCCAGTCGATCAGGCCGTCCTCCGGGCTGCGCTGCGCGTACGTCGTTGCGGCGGAGTCGTCTTGTGTGATGCGTGCGGCGCCGCCGGCGGCAAGCGCGGGCAACTGCTCGCACACAAGTCGAATGGACGCGTTTGTCGCCTTCTCGAGCAGAGTCGCAATCGTGTCCTCGTCCGCGATCGAGAACGCCTCCTCGGCGATCACATCGCCGGTATCCACTCCGTCGTCGAGGTAGAAGAGTGTTACGCCTGCGGTCTGCTCGCCGTTGATCACCGCCCAGACTAGCGGCGCCCCGCCGCGGTACCGCGGCAGGAGCGAGGCGTGAATTCCGGCGACGCCTAGGGGAAACAGCTTGCGGGCCGACGCTTGGATCATGTAGTACCAGCCGATCGCGAGGCCGAAGTCCGGTCCCCACGAGGCGATCGTTGCGAGCGTCGCGTCGTCGAGTCCGCGCTGAACCTTCAGGAGGGGAAGGTGGAACTCCAGCGCGAGGTCGCCGAAGTCCCGGTAGGTCACATTGCGGATCGGGCGCCTAGAGTACGAGATCGAGAACTCTTCCGGCATGGTGACGATGCCGACAACATCGGCTCCGGACTCGAGGAGCGCACGGCAGCAACGATGCCCGAGCGCCGAGGCCCCGAAGAAGACCGTTCTCACCGGGTGCTGGCGACGCCCCGCCGCCGCTGGGCGGAGTCCTGAACGGAGTCCGGGACAGCGCCTCCGAGGAAGATCCGGCACCACCACTCGAAGCTGAGCAGCGACCAGATCAGGAGACGATGGTTGACCCGTCCCGAGCAGTGCTCGTCGAGCGTTCGCTCGACCGACGACCGGGAAAGGAAGTGGTAGATCTCGGCGTGCGGATCGCGAAGGAGGCGATTGATGTAGTCGATGCTCTCGCCTCGGAACCAACTCGCGTCTGGCGCGCTGAACCCTGTCTTGTGACGGCCGGTAATCGAGGAGGGCAGGAGCGGCGCCATCGCGTTGCGCAGGACGAGCTTGCCGTCGGCCGTTGAGCTCTCGTACAAGAGGCGCTTGCCGACTATGTTCTCGTCCACGTGGCTCGTGCCGGCGAGATTGGCCAGCTTCGCGCCCGGCGAGATGCGGAGCGCGAGGTCGACGAGTTGCTCGTCGAGAAACGGCACGCGCGTCTCGAGCGAGTGCGCCATGCTGAGCTTGTCCTCGACCACGAGGAGCCCGTGCAGGAACGTCTTCAACTCGAAGTAGAGCGACGCGTTCACGCGCTCCTCGCTCGTCTCGAACCCGTTGTGCCAGCCGTCGAAGACGCCCCGGAACACGTCGTAAGTCGAGTGGTCGCCGATCAGCCGTCGGGTTTCGTCGTTGAAGAGAGCGCCGCTTTCCTCGTCGGTCGTCAGACGCTGCCAGTAGGCGTAGGAGCCGCGGAAGAACTCCTCGCGCGACTCTCCGTCCGCGCCTCGGTAGTACCGCCACGGATAGCCGCCGAATAGCTCGTCGCCGCCGGCGCCGGAGAGGACGACCTTGACGAACTTGCCGGCAAGCCGCGCGACGTAGTAGTTCGGGTAGGACTGACCGACCCGCAGGTCCTCGAGATGCCAGACGAGCTCGGGGAGCACCCACTCCATGTCTCCGGCGTGGAGCACGACCTCGTAGTGCTCGGTCTTCAGCTCGTTCGAGAGTGCCTCCGCCTCGCGACGCTCGTCGAAGCCGAGCTCGAGGCCCGAGGCCGACGAAAGGTCGAATCCGCCGGTGAACGTGGCGAGTCGCGGCAGAGAGCGTGTCGCAACGGAGGCGATCGAGCTCGAGTCGAGCCCGCCGCTCAGGTAGGCGCCCACCGGGACGTCGCTAACGAGCTGGCGGGTGACGGCGGCCTCAAAGCGCTCCCGCACCTCGTCCTCGGCCTCGCCGCCCAGCTCGGGAGCCAGATCGAAGTCCCAGTAGCGGTCGAGCCGCGGTTCGCCCGTGCCGTCCAGCTCGATCGTGAGCATGCAGCCGGGCTGCAGCAGGCGGACGCCCTCGAACAGCGTCCTGTCCGAGAAGACGTTCTGGAAGGTGAAGTACTCGTCCAGCGCCTCGTGGCAGACGGCCGCTGAGACGCGCGGATGGCGGAGCAGGGACTTCACCTCGGAGCCGAACACGAACAGCCCGTCGCTGCAGAGCCAATACAGCGGCTTGACGCCGAACCGGTCGCGCGCGAGGAAGAGCCGGCGCCTGCTCCGGTCGTGGAGCGCGAACGCGAACATGCCGGAGAGGCGCTCGACGCACGCCGGCCCCCACTCCTCGTAGCCGTGCACGACGACCTCGCTGTCGGTCTCGGACCGGAACCGGTGGCCCGCCTCCTGCAGCTCGGCCCGCAGCTCCGCGAAGTTGTAGATCTCGCCGTTGTAGGTTAAGACGACCTGTCCGTCCTCGGAGGCGATCGGCTGCGCGGCCGCTTCGCTCAGGTCGATCACGGCGAGGCGCCGATTGCCGAGCCCGACGTTGCCGTCGACGTGGAGCCCCTCGCCGTCCGGCCCCCGGTGGGCGAGCGCCCGGGTCATGTCCCCCAGGACGCGCTCGTCGACGGGCTCGCCGCGGAGGTTGCAGATGCCGGTGATCCCGCACACGGCCTAGCTCCTCACTGCGCGGACCGTGAGGCCGCTCTCCTGGACGTCGAAGTGGACGATCTCGAGCCCGAGGTCGCCGCACCACGACCGCACCTCGTCCTCCGTCTGGCGGTGGGCATAGCGGGGGTGATACCAGTCGAAGTTCACGTGGAGGTTCTCCTCGAAAGAGAGGTCATCGTTCCAGAAGAGCTTCGCAAAGTTCCAGTAGATCAGGCGTTGCACGTCGTAACGGCCGGCGGCGATCCCGAGGACCGGCACTTCGGGGACATCGACCTCGACCTGCAGCGCGGCGAGGGCCCGCCCGAGCTCCGTCACTGGGCGTAGTGCCTCCCAGGCCTCGTTCGGCGGCAGCTTCGACACGAGCGCGCGGACGTGGTCGTCCGTGAACTCCCGCATCGGCGCCTTCCGGCGATACACGTAGAAGAGGATCTCTCCGCCCAGCCGCAGCAGCGGCACGAGGGCGCCGAGGGCCTGCTCGGTGGACGGCGTGTGGTGGAGCACGCCTTCGGAGAAGATCGCGTCGAACGTCTCCGGGGCGAACGGCAGCGCCAGGAGATCCGCCTGGACGAAATGCGTGTCGGCGAACCCTCCAAGCCGCTCCCATGCGACATCGACCGCCGTCGAGATGTCGACCCCCACCCAGACGCCGTGCCACTGCTCGTCGAGCCAGGCCGACGAGCTGAAGCCCGCACCGCAGCCCGCATCGAGGATGCGCATCCCGCTGAAGTGGTCGCGCATCGCGTTCCGATCGGCGAAGCCGTACTTGGCGACGAGCCAGTCGGTCAGCAAGCGTTTGGCGCCGGCAGAGGCGTACGCCTCGCGGCGGGCCCATTTGAAGGCGAACGTCTCCTCGGTCCGGCGCTGGTCCGTCGTAGTAACGTTGGTGAAGCGCGGAATGCCGACGTGGATCGGGTGAGTCGCGCCATCGATCGAGGACAGCAGCCCCTCCTCGAGCGTGCCCGAGGCGAGAGTGAGCGGCCCGCCTGACTGAGGGTCTACGAGGAGCCGGAGCAGGGCATCATCCACCGGCTCGCTCCAGCCGGAGCCGGGTCGACCCCAGCACGTCCGTAGCCGGGACCCGTCGGCCGTCGAGCTCGACCTCTCCGAGCACGAGCACGCCCTCGCCGGTCAGCACGGTCACCTCGCCCGATTCGGAGCGTCGCTCCACGACCTGGCCCGCGACTCCGAGGAGCAGGCCCGGAGGTTCTTCGGCGCGCGCCCGCCACACGGTCAACCGTGTCCCGTCGAGCGTAGAGAAGGCGCCCGCGAAAGGCTCCGCACTCGCGCGCACAATGCGCGCGAGTTGTCGGGCGGGGAGCGCCCAGTCCAGCTCGGAGTCCTGCGGGCGGCGCGGCAGGCACCTGAGGGACAGCGAAGGATCGGCGGGCTGCGGTACGGCTTCGAGCGAGCGGTCGGCGAGTCCGCCGACCACCTCGACGAAGAGCGCCGGGAAGGCTTCGTCCAGGAAGGCGTAGACATCGCCAATGTAGGTGTCCTCTTCGAGCGGGTGCGTACGGCGCGCGAGAATAGGGCCGGAGTCGAGGCCCTCGTCCATCAGGTGGAGCGTTGCGGCAACCTGCGGCTCCCCCGTGATGATCGCCCAGTTGGGCGCGGCGTTGCCACGGAAGCGCGGCAGGTCGCCCGCGTGGGCGTTTACCACGCCGAGCGGGAAGGCATCGAGGACGTCCCTGGGGACGAGGGTGGGCCAGTTGACGCTGACGGCCACCTCGGCACCGCAAGCGCGAATCACGTCGAGGTGCTCCTCCAGGCGCACGTCGGAGAGAAATGGCACGCCGAGGTCCCGTCCCAACGCTTCGAAGGTCTGCTCGTCGACCCGGTACTCGGGCGCGGCCGACGCGGTGGCGACGAGCACGATTTCGTGCCCGGCCGCGACCAGCGAGGCGACGGAGTCGAGCAGCCAGTGCGTTCTCCCCAGGGCGGCAACTCTCATCTGCGCTTTGCCCAGCTCTGGTAGACGTCGATCACACGCTGGCCGCGCCGCTCCTCGGCGATCCGATCGACCAGATCGATGAAAGCTGTTCGCGTGCCGGCGCCGTTCGACCGGTAAGGCTCGAGGGCCTCGACCGAGGCGCGCTCCAGGGACGGCACCGACGCGGTCAGCCGCCTGTAGGCGTCCATGTTGTTTGTGTTGAGGTACACGTGCACAGGATGGAAGTCGAACACCTTGAGGCCCGGCGCCTCGAAGAGGTCGGCGTCGAGGAGCGGGCTCGGGTCGTCGTCCGTCATCTCCATGTCGTCCTCCCAGAAGTACGGCAGCCGGAGCAGCCGGCTCTCACCCCACCGGTACTCGACCGGCTCCAGCCCGCGGGCGCGTGGGAGGAAGAGCGACACGTCGACCACGATCGGCGTGCGCGCCATCGCCTCTGCGAGGAGCGGGGTCGACTGGACGAGCGAGTGGGTGCGCATGCTGCGGGCCTCGGGAACGAGCCGCATGCAGTGGTCGAGGATCTCCTCCGGCGTGGCGCCGTGGGTCGACCCCGCCAGGAAGTTCGGGTGGATGCCCAGCTCGAACAGCTCGGGGTGGTCTCGCAGCCGCTCGACGGAGGGCGAGGCGTGAGTAATGAACCACGTCGCGGGGATGCCGCGCTCCAGCAGCAGCGCCGCGACGTCGTCCACCACGGCGTCGGGGGCCCAGTCGAGATCCAGAGTGAGGACGCAGTCGCGGATCATGCGGCGGCCAGCAGCGCCGAAACGACCGTCTGCTGCTCCTGCGGGCTGAGCTGGGGGTACAGCGGGAGCGCGAGCGTGAGGCGGTCGGCCGTCCAGGCGTTGGGGAAGGACTCCGGCCGGATCCGGTACTTCTCCGCGTAGTACGTCTGGAGCGCGGCGGCGTGCGTTCCCTGGCGAGTCGCGATTCCCTGCGCCTCGAGCGTCCCCATGACAGCGTTGCGGCGCGAGTGCAGGCGCTCGAGGTTGGCCAGTGACGGATCCTCAGGCGCGAACAGCGTGACGTACGCCTGGTAGCCGTGGACGAGTCCGTCCGGCACGACCGGTGTCCGGAGCCAGTCCACGCCGGCGAGCAGCTCGTCGTAGCGGGCGGCGACTTTGCGGCGGCCGCTCATGATCTCGCTGAGGCGACCCATCTGCGCACGTCCGAGAGCGCCCTGGATGTCGGTCATCCTGAAGTTGAAGCCCAGATAGGGGTAGTGGCTGAGGAGGAAGCTCCGGTCCTCGTTGTGGCGCTGGTGGTCGGAGCGCGCCGCTCCGTGGTCGCGCAGGGACCGGCAGAGCTCGTCGCGATCCATGCGCTGGGTCGTTATCATCCCGCCCTCGCCGGTCGTGATCGATTTGCGCGGATGGAAGCTGAAGCAGCCGAAGTCTCCGAAGGTGCCGGTGTGGCGGCCCCGGTACCAGCCGTCGAGCGAGCACGCCGCGTCCTCGACAACCCACAGATCGTGTTGGCGCGCGAGCTCGAGCAGCGGATCCAGGTCCGCCGCGAGCCCGAACAGGTGCACCGGAATGATCCCCACGGTGCGCGGCGTGACGGCCGCGGCGACGGCCTCGGGCAGCACGTTGTAGGTCTCGAGGTCGACGTCGCAGAAGATCGGTGTCGCACCCATGTACTCGACGACGTTCGCGGTCGAGATCCAGGTGAACGCGGGCACGATCACCTCGTCGCCGGGCGACAGCCCGAGGGCGGCGACCGCGATGTGGAGCGCGGTCGTGCAGGAGCTCGTCGCGACCGCGTGCGAGGCGCCTGTGAAGCGCTCGAACAACTCTTCGAACCGGCGCACCTGTGGGCCCTGTACGACCCAGCCGCTCTTGAGTGGCTCCTGTACGGCGCGGAGCTCCTCGTCGCCGAACAGCGGCTTGGTGATCGGGATCACGGGTGCCCCGAGTGCGCCCGTTCGTCCTGGCGGCGCCAGTCGATCACCGACCGAAGTCCCTCGTCGAGCGGGACGCTTGCCCGGAAGCCGAGCAGCCGCTCCGCCTTCTCGGTCGAGCCGACGCGATGCGTGACGAACATCGACTCCTCGGGGCGGTACTCGGGCTCGAGATCGCTGCCCGACAGCTCGAGCAGGTCCGTGACCAGCTCGTTGATCGTCGTCTTGACGCCGATCCCGACGTTGAAGCACTCGTCGCTTGCATCCGCCTCGAGCGCGAGCACGTTTGCGCGCGCCACGTCGCCCACGTGGACGAAGTCGTACGTCTGGGAACCGTCGCCGAAGATCACGGGCGGCTCGCCGGCGTCGATCCGGTCGAGCACCTTCATGATCACGCTCACGTAGGTGCCCTTGTAGTCCATGCGCGGCCCGTAGACGTTCATGTAGCGAAGCCCGACCCACGGCAGGCCGTGCTGCTCGTTGACCGAGCGGAAGATCTGCTCGCCGGCGATCTTGGTCGCGCCGTAGAGCGTGCGGTTGTTGAAGGGGTGCTCCTCCGTCATCGGGGTCTCGATCGCGTCTCCGTACACGGAGGCCGATGAGGAGTAGACGACCTTCCGCACGCCGAGCTCGTGGGCTGCCTCGGCGACGTTGTAGGTGCCTTCGACGTTGATCTCGATGGCGCGCCTCGGCTCGTGCACGCACTCGTGCAGCCACAGCGCCGCCAGGTGGAACACGTACTGCGTGCCGTCGATGACGCTTCGGAGGAGCTCGCGGTCCGCGATGCTGCCCTTCACGAGGCGGACGCGGGGGTCCCGCGACGCTGACTCGAGGTTGGAGCGGGTCCCGCGGACGAAGTCGTCGAGGACGACCACCTCGCGGACGTCTTTCTCGAGCAGCTGGTCGACGATGTGCGAGCCGATGAAGCCCGCTCCGCCCGTGACCAAGATACGACTGTCTCCCAGCTCGGGCACGCGCTCGACCTTACCAGGCCGCCCGCGCGTGGACGGAGGGGCCCCGCCGTCCATCGCTGATGCGGTCAATCTAGCCCCGGGTCAGCGTTCTCCAGCCGCCCACGCTGTGCGGAGTCCGAGGCTTTGAAACTCCGCATTGAAGCGTTCGCGGCTCGCTGCTGCTGCATTTCGCCGGAACGAAGCGAGCCGCGCCGCGTCCTGCGCCAGATTCTTTAGTGCGGCAGCGACACCCTCCGGTCCGCCGGCCGCAGCGATACCAACGTTCTCCCGCTCGACGAACGGACCAAGCGCCTCCAGGTCCGAGACAACCACGGCCAAGCCTGCGGCCAGATACTCGAAGAGCTTGTTCGGCAGAGAGAGCTCGCCGTTGCGCGTCACGGGTTGGTCGAAGATCAGCCCAACTTGCTCCCTTTCCAAGGCTTGGATCACCTGGGACGGCGCCACGGGCGACTCCACGGACACGTTTCGCTGCCCGGCAGTCGCGCGCGAGAGCTCGTTTGGGTCGGCGCCCGGGATGCGGAGCGTAAAGTGGACCTCGGGCGCGGAGGCGATGACTGAGAGGAGATCGCCAAGCTCGCGTCCCGGCCCGAGCGTGCCCTGGTACACGGCTCGGAGCGGCATCGGTTCAACGTCACGCACGTCGGGCGGCGGGACGCCGGCGAGACTGGGACAGTTGAGGACGACGAGAGGACGGCAACGGAGGTGGAGCTTCCGCACGAGCTCGTTCGCGATCGCATCGCTGACCGTCACGACGGCGTCAGCCCGCCTTGCTAGAACGCCCTCCACACTGCGCATGGACCCGCGGTAGATGCGTGGCGGATCAGGGTCGAACTCGGAGTACAGTTCATGAGCGTCGTATACGAGCCGCGCGTGCGCTCTCCGAGCCACCAACCAGCCTGCCGCCAGGGTGTCGAGGTCGTTGGCGTGCACGACGCTGATTCCATCGAAACGTCTTCCGGCCCCCGCTAGTCTGATCGTCGTTCCGGTCAATCGCAGCAAGCGGTAGATCCCGCGGAGTTCACGGATGAGCGGCCCCGCGGGCCTGTGCGCCAGGCTCGTGCGTCGGAGTGCACTCGAAACACCGCCGGTGTGGACGCGGACGATGGCGTCGAGGTCCAGATCGGCAGGCGTATCGCCGCTCGTCCCGCTGAGGCCGAAAGCATCCCATCCGAGCGAACGAGCGAATATGACCTGGCGGCGCGCTCGCGGATCGCGTGTGAGTTCGCCCGCGGTCACGATCAACAGCCCGGGCATCTAGGCCGGAGTGCGTTTGTTGCCGACTGCCGCCAACTGATGGCCGGCGGCGCCCAGCACTCTGTCCTTGAGAGCGACCGGCAGGCGGTCCGTGATCGGGACGCGAAGCCGTCGCGGCAGGGGCAGCAGCTCTGCGTCCTGGCCGTATGGCTGGATCGTCACGTCTTCGATACCTACCGAGCGCAGCTTGGCCTCGAGTTCGGCTCGTGTGAAGTGCCGTGCGATCAGGCCGTCGGTCTCACCCGCTCGAGCCCCCTCAAAGTGGAAGCCGAAGCGGCGTGCAATTGGGAGAAAGCGTGCGAAGCCGCGGTAGAAGACAAAGAAGAGCGAGTGCCGGTGATAGACCATCAGCACGATCCGCCCGCCGGGGCGGCACACACGAACGAGCTCCGACAGCGCCCTGTCCATGTTTGTCGAGTGGTGGATCACGCCCCAAGAGAAGACGAGGTCGAACGACCCGTCGGAAAACGGGAGAGTCTCGGCGTCCCCTTGCAGGACCGTTGCTTCGAGGCCGAACGCTGCCATCCTCGATCTCGTCGTCGCGACGGCCCAGTCTGTGAGATCGACGGCGGTCACTCGCGCGCCTGCCTCGGCGAAGAGCTGAACGCCAAACCCGCTTCCAGGACCGACTTCGAGAACTTCCTTCCCACCAACGTTGTCGAAGTCGACGAACCGGGAAAACGGCTTGCCATTCTTCTTCGCTGTAAGCCGCAAGACGCGCGGATGGAAGACACGGCTGTCGAGCTCCCGGAAGTACTCCTTTGATCCGTACGGGTGCCGGATCGGGTCGTCGACGTCGTACGACATCGGATTCCGGTTCCACCAATCACGTACCTGCTCTTGTGTCACGGCGGAGGAGACTAGCGGTCGAGGAACGTCTGCGCCCAGAGCTCGGCGTTGAGCGCGCGCCAGAGCTCGAAGCCAGCCTCCAGCTCGCCCGCGCGGTGCCGCGCGAGGCGGTCGCGTGCGCGGGCGGAGTTGACGAAGCCTCGTTCCGCGAACGAGCGCGAGGCGAACACGTCGGCAGCGAGGTCGCCGAGCGCACCGCGGAGAAAGCGCCCCTCCGGCGTCACGAACCCGAGCTTGTCGACGCGGTCGCGGACGGTGGGCGGAAGCAGGTCGCCGAAGGCTCTCCGGAGCACGACTTTCGTGCGGCCACTGTGGATCAGCTCCTCGCCGGGCAGCGAAAAGAGGAGCTCGACGAGCCGGTAGTCGAGGAACGGCACGCGCGCCTCGAGCGAGTGCGCCATCGAGTTCCTATCCTCGTATCGGAGCAGCTCCGGGAGCCCGCGCTCGGTGAGGATCAGCTGGAGCTGCCGGCGCAGCCGGTCCGGGAAGGGCGAGCCGTCGGCGCGCGGCGTCCTGTCGAGCCGGCGCAGGTCCGGATGGGATAGACCGCCGCCCCACTTCAGTCGCTGCCGCGCCGCCGACTTCAGCGACTCGGGTGCGAACGGACGCAGCAGCGCGGAGGCGATCGCTCCCGCTCCCGCTCCGTGGAGCGTGCGGTAGGCGCGCACCTCGGCGCGCAGGTCGCCGAGGCGGCGCGCCACGAGCAGGTCGGCGAACCGGAACCCGAAGTAGCCGTGGTAGCCCGCGAGCACCTCGTCGCCGCCCTGGCCGTCCAGCATCACGGTGACGCCGGCCGCCTTCGCCGCGCGCATCACGTACCACTGCGCGGCGATGCTGGTCGAGCCGAACGGCTCGTCCTGGGCCTCGACGATCGCCGGTAGGTTGGCCACGAGATCCGCGTCCGAGAACGAGACCCAGTGCGGGTCGGCGCCCGTCTTGAGGACGACCGCCTCTGCGAAGGGCCGCTCGTCGAAGCCCTGGTCCTCGAAGAAGGCGGTGAACGTCTTCTGGCGGTCGCCGACGGGCCGCGCGTTCTCCGCCTCGGTCCGCAGGAGGTGGTCGACGGCGACGGCGATCGCCGACGAGTCGAGCCCACCGGAGAGGCAGGTGCCGACAGGCACGTCGCTGCGCAGCCGCAGCCGCACCGAGTCGAGCATCAGCTCGCGCACCGCCTCCGCGGGGTCGCCCGGCGGCGGGTCGCGCTCCTCGAGCGACCAGTAGCGGCGCAGCTTTAGTCCGCCGCGGTCGAACGTGAGCGTGTGCGCCGCGGGGAGCTTGTGGATTCCCGCGAAGAATGTGTCGTCGGTGTGCTCAATGTAGCCCTGATCCAGGTAGTCGCGCACCGCGCGCGGATTCGGCGCAAGGCGCGCCTCCGGGTTCGCGCGGAAGGCCTTGAGTTCGCTCGCAAACGCGAAGCGGCCGCCCTCGTGGCGGTGGTAGAACGGCTTCACACCGAAGCGGTCGCGCGAGCAGAACAGCCGGTCGCGGCGCGCGTCCCAGAGCGCGAAGGCCCACATCCCGTTGAAGCGCTCGACGCAGCGCTCTCCCCACTCCTCGTATGCGGCCAGGATCACCTCCGTGTCGGTGGCGCTGCGGAAGCGGTGGCCCTTCGCCTCGAGCTCGCGCCGCAGCTCGACGTAGTTGT
>Ga0315273_10005036_pt1 | contig 16297 bp, 11 predicted proteins | sample YL17G02_0_MG_FD_205753 | JGI IMG/M metagenome (GOLD analysis project Ga0315273, IMG submission 205753) | Sediment microbial communities from Yellowstone Lake, YNP, Wyoming, USA - YL17G02_0 | ecosystem: Environmental > Aquatic > Freshwater > Lake > Sediment | place: USA: Wyoming | collected... | reverse complement strand
GCCGGATCCGATTTTTGTCGAGGGCGGGATTCTCGTTCCTGCCGAGTCGATCGAGATGAAAGCTGTTCGTGCCTCGGGCCCCGGCGGCCAGAACGTGAACAAGGTGTCCTCCAAGGTGGAACTGCGGGTGGATCTCGCCTTGATTCGCGGCATGAACCCCACCAGCCGCATGCGGCTGCGACATCTGGTTGCCAAGAGACTGGATGGCGAGGGCAGGCTTGTGGTGACGAGCCAGAAGTCGCGGGACCAGCACCATAACCTGCAGGACGCCCGGCGCAAGATACATGACTGGATAGCCAAGGCGCTTACGCCTCCCAAAAAGCGGGTACCCAGCCAACCGAGCCGCTCTGCGCTGGAACGCCGTCTGGCAGCGAAACACCTGCGTTCGGAGCGCAAAAAAGAACGCCACACCCCTGCGGAAATTGACGATTGAAAATTTACGAGGGAGTAAATCATGCTGAAGCCATTTCATCCGCCGCAACGCATCCTGCTCGGCCCCGGGCCGAGCAATGTGGAAGCCCGAATTCTCGAGGCCATGATCAAACCGCTGCTCGGCCACCTGGATCCGGCTTACCTCGAATGCATGAACGAAATTCAAACGCTTCTCCGGACCGTATTCGAGACGGAGAACCGCGTCACATTTTCAATCTCGGGGACCGGCGGCGCGGGGATGGAAGCCTGCCTGGCCAACCTCATTGAAGAGGGGGAGGAGGTCCTGGCCTGCGTGAACGGATTCTTCGGCCAGAGGGCGGCTGAGTTGGCGGAGCGCTGGGGCGCGAAGGTGGTGCGTGTCGAATCCGACTGGGGACAATCCCTCGACATGCAAAAGGTCAGGGAGGCGTTCAGGAGGTCGAGCGCCCGGATCGTCATCATGATCCATGCGGAAACATCCACGGGCATGAGGCAGCCCATCGAGGAGCTCAAATCGCTGCGCGATATTCGCGACGCGATTTTCGTTGTGGATTCTGTCACCTCCCTCGGCGCTCATCCGGTCGGCATCGATCGCAATGAAATCGATGCCAGCTACTCCTGCACGCAGAAAGGACTCGGGGCGCCCCCGGGTCTTTCTCCCGTCACCTTCTCCGAGCGCGCCCTGGAGAAGCTCCGGCGCCGCAAAGAGCGGCCCCGGAGCTGGTACCTCGACATCCAATTGCTCGACAAATACTGGAGTTCGGAGCGGGTTTACCATCACACAGCCCCGGCGCTCATGAATTACGCTCTGCGCGAAGCGCTTGCGATCGTCGTGGAAGAAGGACTCGAGAGCCGCTGGGAGAGACACCGCCGCAACAGCGAGGAATTCGCAGCCGGGATCGAGGGTATGGGGCTTCAGATGCTGATCCCGCCGCAGCAGCGTCTCTGGTCTCTCAATGCTGTTCGCATCCCGGACGGAGTTGACGATGCGCGCGTCCGCAGCCGCCTTCTGAACGAGCACAACATCGAAATCGGCAGCGGATTCGGAGCGTTGAAGGGGAAGATCTGGCGGATCGGGCTGATGGGATCCTGCAGCAGTTCGAACAATGTGCTCCTGCTTCTTTCCGCGCTCCGCCGCGTGCTCCGCTCCGAGGGCTTCTCGCTGCCTTAGCGCCGGCTCATTAATACGCTGACGAATTCAGGGCCCCTTTGGAGTGCAGCGGCATGACGCCGCCCTCCAAAAAAACCTGAGCCGCGACTGTCAGGGGGCGATGGAAGAGGCGCGAGATTTTAGCCATCCCCGAACGTCAGGGACCGGCGGGCAGATCCTTGGAAGGCAGGGAGACGAAGTGCCTTGCCCGCACTCCGGCAAGCACATCTTTGAGCTGTGCCGCCTGCGGCGTATTGGGATGGAGCCTGAGGTACTCGCCGATATATCGTTCGGCCTCTGCCTCCCGCTTCTGAATGATGGCAATCTGGGCCAGGAAAAGCTGCGGAGAACTTGCGGCCAGCGGGTCGAGGAGCACCGCCTTCTCGAAATATTGTTTCGCGTCGGAATATGATCGCAGGTAATAGTAGTTCAATCCCAACTGGCAGACGACCCGGGGATCGTCGGGCTTAAGGGCTAAGGCGCGCATGTTCACCGGCAACGCCTCCTCGAACTTTGCGACTGCGAGAAGGCTCGAACCCAGATTGGCCCAGGCCGCAAAGAAGTCAGGATCAATCGCCGTCGCCCTGAGCAAATACTGCATCGATCGGGTGTAATCTCCGCTGCGGTAATATTGAACTCCAAGGTTGTTCAGTGCGGCGGGATAGTCGGAAAAGATCGCGAGGGCATGTTCGAGCAGGCGAAGCGTTTCCCCGACGTCTCCCCGCAGTTCCGCCTCCTCGGATCGGCGCACTTCTGCCCGCGCGGCCTTTGGAATCGACAGGTTGGAAACGGAGACCCGGTGAGTCCACTGCCGGTTCACGGCTGGCTCCGGCGTCTTCAGCCTCTTTTTGAACTTGAAGAACATCCTGTTTGCCGGGGGTGTGAGGTCGATGGATTCACAGTGCTCCCGGTCTTGTCTGCCGATGAGGCACAAGGTGTAAATTCCCGGTTGGAGGTCCTTAACGTGCACGGTGTCGCCTGTGCCTTTCAGCATTTGTCGAAGCGGCTCACCGTCTGCTTTGCGAATCTCCACCACCCAGGCATGATAACGCGCCTGTGGAGAGGAGGAGACAATTTTGCATTCCAGCTCAACGCGAGGTTCCGAGCCCTCGGCGTGAAGCACTGCCGCCCCCGGACCGGAGAGGACCGCGACGGTCAATGCCCAAATATGGAAATAGCCCCGACACCGCCGGTGAGACAATCCTGGCGCATTCATTTCGATTCTCTTGTTGAAAGCTACTGGAGCCACCCGATGGCTCCTCGTCGAAATGGCATTCGGTTCTCAGCTGCTTGCGGCGCCTTAAAACTTTGGATAATGAGCGATCGCGAGGGCGGAACGAGCATCATCGATCCGAACAATACATTGAATACATTTTATACTATCATCCGCGGTCAGCAAGTTTTTATGATGAGTCCGTCAACTATTCATAAACTTTTCCAATCGAGGAAAGCTCGATGCCTGCGTTGAAATCGTATGGGGGACAATCCATGGTCGCCCCATTGAGGAGGGTGCTCCTGTGCCCGCCGGCTGCGGCCGGATGGGGGCTCAGCCCGCGGAAGGGCCGCTGGCAGGAGCTCGGTTTTTTCCACGAGCCGGTAATCGGGATTGCGGAAACGGAGCATGCGCGTCTTCGCCAGGCTCTCGAATCGGCGGGCTGCGAAATTCTGACGCTGGAGGATGCCGAGGGCCTCAGCCTGGATGCGGCCTATGTGCACGACGCATCTCTGCTCACCGACTTCGGCGCGATCTGCCTGCGAATGGGCAAACCCGCGCGTGCCGCCGAGGCGGCGGCGCATCGCGCCTTTTATGAAGCCGAGGGAATACCGGTAGCAGGAGTGATGGAGAAACCATGCAGCGCGGAGGCCGGGGATATCGTCTGGCTGGATCCCGCCACATTGCTGGTCGGACGCGGATTTCGCACCAGCGCGGGCGGGATTGAATGGCTGAAGCGTCTTCTGACGCCGCACGGCGTTGATGTCCTGCCCGCCCCGCTCCCCCATGGATCGGGTCCGGAGGGCTGCCTGCATTTGATGTCCTTGATGAGCATGCTTGACGAAAAGACCATTCTCGTGGATTTGCCGCTCTTGTCCGTCGAGACAGTGGAACTGTTCCGGGCGCGCGGCTTCCGGCTGGCCGAGATCGAGGCTTCCGAACGCGCGACGCTTGCGGCCAACGTGTTGTCCCTGGGAAACGGGCGGCTCCTGGCCTTCGAGGAGAATCCGCGGACGAACGCGCGCCTGCGGAAGATGGGATTCGAAGTGATTACCTTTCCCGGTGCTGAAATTGGAATCAATGGCGGCGGCGGCCCAACCTGCCTGACGCGCCCTCTGCTCCGCGCCTGAAACTCGCCACCAAGGCACCAATACTCCAGGAAACACAATATTTTAAAAACTTGGTGTCTTGGTGGTGGCTTTTTTCGATCCCGATCTAATCGATCCAGAGTTTGACCAGGTTGTCTCCGTCGCGGATCGTGAGGATTTTCATTGGACCGAGTTGTTTGAGGCTTTGCCAGGTATTGTCAATATCGAAGCCCTGTTTCCTGAGTTCTTTCTTTGTCGACTCGTCCAGGGCTTTGATCGCAAAGTCGGCCAGTGCCATGGGCAGATTAAGTTCCACCTTCGGCAGCTTGGCTCCCTGCTGGTACACCTCGAGGTGAAACATCCTGGTTTCGGACCCGGCTGAGGGTTGGCTCTTCTTCGGGGCGGGCCTCTTTTCCGGGGTCAACGCCTCCGGATCCAGGCGCAGAAGGGCGATCCGAGCCCGGTCCACGACATCGCGCTCGCTTTCATTTTTGACGATTTCGCGCAGAATGGGGACGGATAGAGAACCGATTTGTTTGTCTTTCAGGCGGCTGCAGCGGATCGCGGCGAAATAACGGATCTGCTTTTGAGAATCGCGGAGGGCGGATATCAGCCGGTCGCGGTAGGCGGAATCGCCTTTTTCGAGCATGGATGCGGCCAGTTCCACGACGGCATTCCTGGCCTCGGATGGCAGGACCGGCTCATTGGGATATTTTTGCAGGAAGCTTTCGTAACTGCGGATGGCGTCCGACTCCCTGCTCTGAAACTGATAGCAGCGGGCGATGAAATAGTATGCCTGCGGAACCAGCGAACTCTGGGGAAACTCCTGGATGACCCGCTGAAAAATCCCCCGCGCCCCGTCCCAGTTCCTGTCGAATATCAGGATCTTCCCTTGATTGAAGAGTTCCTGATCCTTGCCGGCTCCGGGTTCGGCATACGCCAGGCCGAGGAGGAGGACAAGAAAAACCAGCGGCAGTGTTCCTGCGAAAATGGTCCGTCGCGGGTGCGGCTTGGCGCACCATGCCGATCTTGTCCCGGCACGAACCCTGGGAAAACAATTGATGATTGCGACGCGCGTCATTGCACGCTCCTAGGACAGCTCCGATTGAAGCAGGTTGATTCGCAGCAGAAGCTGCTCTTTTTGAATATAGCTCTCCATCCGGCGCATTTTATCGGGGCTCTCGCATCGATCGGATGTCGACAGGTGGACCAGGAAGTTATCCAATTCATCGCACAAGGCTTTGGCGCGCGCCACATCGGGAGATTTCAGCTCGGAATCCAGCAGCTGTTTGCGTTGGATCAGGCGCCGGGCGCGCTCCACCTCGAATGAAACATCATAATTGTTCCCGTCGCAGTTCTTGCCGGCGCGCATGAGAGTCAGGAGCAGGTCCTGGCACTCACTCAGGTACTGCGCGGTTGCCTCGCGCGCGTATGCAACCTGCATTTTGCCCAGAAAAGCGGCGTTGCCGGGCGCTTCGGCGGCAGACAAGGCTGGCGGCTCAGGCGCCGGGCGATTCACCAGCCAGATGGATCCGAATCCAATGACGATCACGGCCGCCATGCTCAGCGCCCATGCCGGCGAACCGGCGTTCGCCGGCAGCCATCGATTCACGGGACGGGCCGTTTTCGCACGGGCTGCGATGGCGCTCGGGAGCAGCTGCCAGGCCATATCCGGAGTGGGCGCGAACACCTCCGGGTCTGTCAGCCATTGCCGTATCTGTTCGATTTCGCCGGCCTCGCGTTTGCAGGCCGCACAGGCGGCAAGATGCGCGCGGACTTCATCATAATCGGCCGCCTCCAGGGCGCCCTCGGCATGGAGAACCAGGAGTTCCTTTATCCTGCTGCAATTATCCATGGCTAAGCACTTCCTCCCGACCCAGAAGCAGGCTTTTGAGTGCGTTAATCGCTTTGTGTAAATTAGACTTTACGGTTCCCAACGGGCAATGGAGGGCCTCGGCAATCTCCACCAGCTGCATTTCGGCAAAGAATCGCAGTGAGATCACCTCACGCTGCCGTGCGGGCAGCCTTCGGATGGCTTCTTCCAAAATGCTTCTCCGCTCACCCGCTCGGAGCCGGTCCAGCGCATTGCCGGGCCGATTTGAAGTTGCCGACTTGTGAATTTGCGCTTCCACCATGTCTTCCAGGTAGGCGGTCTTATCCTTGCCGGACCGCCGGTAGCGGTCGATGCTGGCGTTGATCGCGATGCGGTAAAGCCAGGCGGCAAATGATGTCCGGCGTTCCCAGGTATTTCTGGCCGTGTAGACTTTCAGAAACGTATCCTGGACCACTTCCATGGCATCTTCCGGATTTCGCTGGTAGCTGCTGATGACCCGGAACACCTTTTTCTGGTAGAGCCGGATCAACTCTTGGTAGGCATTCATATCGCCCCGTTGAACCCGAGCCATCAAGTCTTCGTTTGGGACGGACGCAGGCTCGTCCGGGGGCGGATGGACCATGGAGTTCGACCGTAGCTCCTTTTGGCGGCCGGGGCCACCTTTTCCAGTGTATCAGAGGACATCCTGTCGACGGGCCTGATTCAAGGATTTGAGAATTCTCAATCTCATCCGTCCGCACCCCTGTTTACGCATTTCCCCCGCCTAAGGTTCACTCCCGATGGGGGTTAGAAATCTGGTGACAGGCACCTTTTAATCTTCTATTAATCTTTTCCAGCTGGGAAAGGATTCTCACATTAGTAGTCTGGAGCGCCCTCGATACATCCCAAAACGCGAAATCACTGCCGAGATATAGAATCTGAGAAGAGGTTAAAACAGGATCATTTCCCGCCGCTTGCTTACGCGCGCGGCTCCGTTTTGGCACGCTCCACAGAGCCGCGACCGTGAGGGAGCGGTGGAAGGTATCCCTTACTGAACGACCCTCGCTTGGAAGTCAGGGGTTCATGCTGTATCCCCGGAAGGGGACTGCGAGCCGTGGATACTCTCTGTTTATGAAAAAGCAATCGGACGCGGATTCACGCGGACAAACGCGGATTTGAGCCTGCTATGAGGCCGAAAGAGCTTTTATCTGCGGAAATCCGCGTCCTGTTTTTTTCGTGCCGGATTTTAGACCGTTAAAGCAGGCGGACGGAGTCGACGGTGAGGGTGACGGCGCCGAAGTCTTCCTCGACCAGGCTGGTCAGGACGTAGGGGCGGGAGCGGTTCAGTATGTGGCAGAAGCGCGCGTAGGTCTGCGGGAAAAAGGTCGTCTCGTAGAGCGCGCTGGTGTCCTCGAAGCTGATGAACTCCATCGGCTCCTCATCCTTCGTCGTCACCACCTTGCCCGATACCCACCACCCCACCGTCGTCACGCGCCGCCCGACATGCTCCTTCAAATCGGCCCCGCGCACGAGCTTCAGGCGCGAGAGCGGCTCGCGGTAAAGCGTCAACGGATGGCGGCTGATCAGGAAATCCAGCGTCTCCAGCTCGTGTTCGAGGATGGTGCGCTCGCTGTATTGCGGCACCCGCGGAGTCACCACCGGCCGCACTTCGGGAAAAAGCGAGAGCGCGATGGCCCGTCGCGCAGCCCGGGCTTCGTGCCATGCCAGCGCCTTCCAGATCATCTCCGGCCGGCTGGCCCCGCACGCGACACTGTCCATCGCCCCCGCCTTGATCAGGATCTTCGCGTCTGCCGGATCCAGATCCACCCTACAGAGAAAATCCTCCAGCGAGCCGAAGGGCCGCTTCCGGCGCGCTTCCAGAAGAGCGTCCAGGCTGGCCTCCCGGAACCCTTTCAGCTGCATCAGCCCCACGCGGATCGCCTTGTCCTTCCCCCAATACTCCTTCCGGCTCTCATTCACATCCGGCAACAACACCTGCAGTCCCATCCGGCGCGCCTCGGAGACATAGGCGAAGGGAGAATAGTACCCGCCCTGGTTCGTCAGCACCGCCGCGATGAACTCGGCCGGGTAGTGCGCCCTCAGGTAGGCCGACTTGTAGGAAACCAGCGCATAAGAAGCCGAGTGCGGCTTGCAGAAGGAGTAGCCCGCAAAGCTGAGGATCATCTCCCAGACCTCGCCGACAACCTCGCGCGGAACGCCGCGCGCGGCCGCACCCGCATCAAACATCTCCTTGTAGTCATCGAGCTTCTTCCCGACGCGCTTTTTCGAGAGGATCTTGCGCAGGTAGTCCGCGTCCACCGCGCTGAACCCCGCCATCGCCATGGCGATGCGCGAGACGTCCTCCTGGTAGACCATGATGCCGTAGGTCTCCTTCAGGACCTCGTTCATGATCGGGTGGAGCGGCTCATAGGCGCCGCCGCGCAGGCGCCGCACGTACTCCCGGATGTACTTGTTCGCGGCCGGGCGGATAATCGAGCTGTGAATCACCAGGTGGTCGAAGTCGCCGCGCCCGCATTTCTGCTGCAGCTGGCGCATGGCCGGCGATTCGACGTAAAACACCCCTACCGTGTCTCCGCGGCGGATGAAGTCCTGCGCCTTCGCATCGGTGGTCGGGTCCCAACGGTCGTACTCGATCACGACGCCGTAGTTCTCCCGGATCGCCGCCAGCGCATCCCGGATCACGGCCAACGAGCGGTTTCCCAGCAGGTCGATCTTCACCAGCCCCGCATCCTCCGCCTGGTCTTTCTCCCACTGGATGATGCGCACCCCTTTGGGAGCGAGTTCGACCGGCACGTGGTTGTCGATCCGGTCCGGGACGATGACCACGCCGCCGCAGTGCACGGACATGTTGCGCGGGTAGCCGTCGAGCTTCACCGCGAGCCGCACGATCTCCGGCCACGGATCTTTCAGCTCGAGGTCCTTGTAAACCGGGTCGTGCGCCACAAAGTCGGGCAGGTGACGGATCGACCAGAACATGCCCATGCGGCGGGTCACCGCCTTGATCTCCGCCTCCGGCAGGCCGTAGACCTTGGCGACCTCGCGCACAGCGGCGCGGCAGCGGAAGCCGACATGGTTGGAGATCATCGCCACGCGGTCGGCGCCGTACTTCTGGAAAACGTAGTCCAGGATCGCGTCGCGCTCGTCCCAGGGAAAATCGACGTCGATGTCGGGCGGATCGGAGCGCCCTTCGTTGAGAAAGCGCTCGAAGAACAGATCATGCGTGATGGGCTCGACATGCGTGATCCCCAGACAGTAAGAGACCAGGCTGGCCGCCGCCGACCCGCGGCCGCAGGTGCGCGCCGACTGCTGCACGATGTCGCGCACCACCAGGAAGTATGGAGCAAAGCCTTTGTCCCGGATGATTTTCAGCTCGTTCTCGAGCCGCTTGATCACAGATTCCGAAAGCTCGCCGTAGCGGCGCTCGGCGCCCCGGAAACACTCCTCGCGGAGATACTCGAACGCATCCGAACCGTCCGGGGTTTCAAACGCGGGGAAGACGATCTTTCCTATATCGAAATCCGCCGAGCAATCGCCGGCGATACGGAGGGTGTTCTCCAGAGCCCGGTTCAGATGGGGGTAACGGCGCGCCACTTCATCCGGCGGCTTCAGCCACCGGTCCGGCGCTGCCAGTTCGCCCGGAGGAATGCGCGAAAGGCAGGTGTTCAGCGCGATGGCGCGCAGCAGCCGGTGCGTCGGGTAGTCGGTCGGATCGACAAGATAGACATCGTTGGTGGCGACCACGGGAATGCCGCTGCGGCGCGAAAAGTCCAGCAGAGGCGGTTCCGCAGCCGGGTCGTTCAGCTCGACATAGAGCCCGCCGGTTCCGTTCTGCCCGCCCAGGGCCTGCAGCAGCGGGAGTTGATCGCTGAGCACGACGAGATGCTCGCGGTTTTCGAGCAGAGCCCGGCTGAGAGAAAACGCCGGCTCGAGCTGGCGCCTGGAGATCAACCGGCACAAGGCCGAGTATCCATCCCGGTTGCGCGCAAGCACGACAGCTCTTTCCCGCTCCATCCTCAATTCCGCGCCCGCAATGGGGCGCAGGCCGCGCTCCGCTGCGTACTGCAGGAACCAGACCAGGCCGTACATGCCGTTGGTGTCGGTCAGGGCCAGGGCGGGCATCCCCCGCGCCAGCGCGGCATCGACGAGTTCCTCGATCCGGTTCGCCCCCCGGCAAAAAGAATAATTCGAATGAACGTGCAAATGGATGAACATCTTAAAAAATCCACCGCCAAGACACCCAAAATAGCCGCTCTTTGCAGTCAAGAGTAGAGCCGCGACCGTAAGGGAGCGGCGCGCAGTCGCTTCTCTTCGGAGCATACGGGTGGCGGCCATCCCAATGAGGGATGCGGCTTACCGCTCCCTTACGGTCGCGGCTCTGTTACGGTCGCGGCTCCGCCTAGGGCCGTGGGCGTTTGAGTTTTGCAATGGTGCACGACGGCCGGACCGAACCGCTTGCGCAGAGCATCCAGGGCGCATTCGAGTCTGGCTTGTCGCGCCGGCACCGGGTCGGCGAACAGGTCCATCTGGACGGGGCCGCGCGTGAGGTCCATCAGCCGCAGGTGCAGGCTGCGCACGCGCGTCCGCCTCGTCAGAATCCGCTCGAACAGCGACGCGGCCCGCGCGCAGAGACACCCGGTGGATTGTGAAGGGGGCAGAAGCTTTTCCCTTCCCGCATCCTCCCGGTAATCGGAATAGCGGACGCGCAGTTCGAGCCGGCCGGCCCGCTGGCTGTCCGCCCGCAGCCGCTCGCCCGCCCGTTCGCACAATCGGGACAGCACGCCGCGCAGCCGGTCATAATCGTTGCTGTCTTCGGCGAGACTCTTCTCCTCGTCCACGGAAGGCAGCGCCCGCGGCGGATACACCGGGGTGTCGTCGACTCCGAGAGCGCGCTGGTGCAGCGCAAAACCGAGCCGGCCAAACACCAGGGTCAAAGAATCCAGGTCCATCACAGCGAGTTCGCGGATGACCCGGATGTTGAGATCCGCAAGCTGCTGCTGCGTGACCGGGCCGATACCCGGCAGCAGGCGCACCGGCAACGGAGCCAGGAACGATGCCTCGTCTCCATGGCGGACATCCTGCAGCCCCACCGGTTTTGTCACTGCCGAAGCGATCCGGCTCACCATCTTGTTGGATGCGATTCCCAGCGAAGCCTCGAGGCGCAGTTGCCGCCGGATTTCATGCTGCGCGCGCCAGGCCGTATCCCGCGGCGGGCCAAGCAGCCTGCCGGTTCCAGTGATGTCCACATAGGCGTGCCCATAACCCGACGGTTCCAGCACCGGAGAAAAACCCTCGAGAATCTTGAAAATCGCGCGGGAGGCTCGGGCATAAAGCGGCTCATTGGGAGGCAATACCACCGTATCCCGGCAGTAGCGCACCGCTTTGGCCAGCACCATGCCTTTACGGATCCCCGCTTCCCACGCCTCCGCCGATAAAGCGGTCACCACCGAGCGGGAAGGCCCAACAGGCGCAACCACCACCGGACGGCCCTTGAGTTCCGGATGAACAACGCGCTCGACTGCGACAGCAAAAGACGCGATATCGACGTGGATAATCTCCCGGTCCATGACACACCCGACTTGATGGCAAATTGCGAATTGCAAATTGACGATCGAAGACGGGGGTTGGGGGAAAATCTTCAATCGTCAACGCCTAAAAGCTCCAACAGCATCTGGGCGTTCACAGCGGCTTGCCCGCGCCAGGGATTGTTCATAAACACGAGGACACGCTCGCTCTCCTGCTCCAGGCGCCGTATCTCCGGCGCCGCAGCCGCCAGTTCCGCACGGCTGTAAAGGTAATCGTGCTGGGCGGAACCGTCTCCTTTGACCCATTTTGACCGGTTCCGGCCCTGAAAACGGACGTAGGCCAGGCCCGCCGTGGCGCAATAGAACGCGTGCTCCCGCAAGCTCATCCCGCCATCGACGCAGGCAAGCGCAATCCGCTCCGCCGCCAGGTGTTTGGCCGCCCTCGGCGTAAGCCAGTCCAAACTGCCGAATTCCGCTATGAGCGCAATGCCCCTCAGAGAATCCCTGAGCCGGCACAAGCTCTGGAAGTTATCGCGGATAAAGGAGAATTCCGGAGCGAATTGCGCAATCACGCCGGCCAGCCGGCCGGCCTCCTGCAACGGCCAAAGGGCCGACACGAAGGCTTGAGCCAGGCCCTCATTATCGGAACATCCTTCCAGAAGACGGAAAGGAACTCGAAAGACAAACTGCATCGCCCCGTGTGTTTCATCTATAAGCTGTTGAATTGTAATCTTTTCCGGGATTCTGTAATAAGTCATGCCGAGTTCGCAGCACCCGAAGCGGCGGCTGTAATAGTCCAGACAAAGGCGCGGGTCGAGGTTGCGCGGATAAAATACCGGAGTCCAGTCACGATATTGAAAGCCGTTCGTCCCGACCAGAATCATGCCTCTAAAATAGGTGAAGATTTGGTGAAAGTCAAGCGTTCCGATGAGGGATTGAGGGGTCAGGTCCTATGGCTGTTTTCCTCAGCGATTCCTGAGAGCAGTCAAGGCAAAGCGCCACTGACACAGAGCCGCGACCGTAAGGGAGCGGCGCGCAGGCGCTCCTCTTCGGGGCATACAGGTAGGGCCTATCCCAATGAGGGATGTGGCTTACCGCTCTCTTACGGTCGCGGCTCTGTAACGGTCCATGGTCGTATTGTCGGTTGACTGAGCAAAGATCGGGGTCAAGATGAATCGGGTTCCGAAGTATAATCATGTCGGGCATGCTCATCGGCGAAGGAGGGGGATATGAGACCGTTGTCACCAGAGGAAATCGCGCAGAGACTGAAAGCATTGGATGGATGGAGCGCAACTCCACAAGGCATTCAGAAGCGTTACGAAATGGACAACTTCCTGTCGGCGATGAACCTGGTGAACCGCGCGGCGGACCTGGCCGAACAGGCGCAGCATCACCCGGACATTTTCATCAGCTACAACAAGGTCACCTTCACGCTCACGACCCATGATGCGGGCGGCATCAGCGGGAAAGATTTCGACCTCGCCGCCAGGATCGAAGCGATCGCCCCGTGAATTGCACATTTGCGGTTCAGCCCACGATAATGACCGGTAAACGGTTCGAATCGTCAATCGTCAATCGCCAACCGTCAATCTGCCCCTGTCTGCTGAACCTGAATCTGCTGTTCGTACTTTTATCTCTGGTGCTGTCACTTCCATCCGCCGCCCTGTCCTCAACCCCCGCTCCGGCCGATGTGCGCAAACAGCTCGAGGATTCCATCGGCAGGATTCCCTGGACTCCGGCGAGCGGCTACCGGCTTTCGGGACAGTTTACTCTCAAGATCACCGGCGAAGAGATCGCCTATCAGGCCGCCTACCTCCGCCTGCCTCAGGCCTGGGCGGCGGATTTCACCCAGGCGGACCACACGCGCAACATGCGCTACGGATCCGCACCGCAGGCCTGGGCATCATCGCCCGAAGTCACGGTCGACGTAGGGCCGGAGCAGCTCCCATTCTGCGCACAGTATGACTTTCCGTTGTTGTACTCCGAGCTGTTGAGAGTACTTGCGGCGGGGGAACGCGGCCCCGAATTCCGGCTCGGAAGCGACGGCTATGAAGTCATGGTCCGAGGCCGGCTCTGGAACGGTCTGCAAGCCACCTTCATCCTCCACACCTCGGATTATTACCTCAAAAAGGTCTCGCTCAGCACCAAGGGGGAGGTTCAACCCGCCTGGTTGATTCCAATTTCCGAAGCAAACGGCCTCGTATTCGTGGATCAACTGCCTGCCGGAAAAGCAGAGCGATTCGAAGTCTGGTTTTCCCAGTTTTCGGACGCAGGCGGCTACAAGTACCCGAGGCGAACCGATTATATGGCGCAGGCTGGCGCGGCGGCATCCTTCATTCTGGATTCTGCCGAGCCGCCGAAGGGAAATGAAACCCCGCCAGAGCGGCCGCCCGACCTTCCCTGGTTCAACAGCGTCTCGTTCCAGCCGAGCTGGGATCTGCATCGCCCCTCCTTGTACCTTGGCGTCTCCGATCTGCCGCGCTTCCGGGCGCGCCTCCGCAATCAGCCCTGGCGCGACTGGCGCCAGGCCAACATGCTGGCCGCCGCGTGGGGGAGCGCGGTCTTTCGGTTGGACCAGTATGTTCCGAGTTTTTCTTCCCCGCTGAGCCTGAGTCTCCTGCTTGCCGTTTCGATGCTGGCCTATGTTTGGCTGCTCAGGCGCCGTTTCAGAACCGCGGGGCGGAAGGTCCCCTTGAAATGGTTTGCCCCCGGCGCCGCGATCTGGCTTGCCGTCCTGCTCTCCGGAATCGCACAAATGCAACTGGGAGCCGCCGCCACTCGCAGCCTGATTGCATTGCACGTCGCAACGCGCTACGCCGTGACGGGTAGCTCGGCCCATGCCGCTACTGCACGGGAACTGCTGCTGACCCTGCCGGAATCGAACCCGCCGCGTTCCTTATCCATGCGCGCGGATGCCTGCCGGGCCTATGCGCTTGCCTACGACCTGATCAGCCCCACCCTGGCCAGGGACAAACAGGCGCAGGTCGAGAACAACCTCTTTCAATATGCGGCTCCGCTCTACGGCGCTCTTCAGGGTTGGCGCGCCAGCAGTGCGGCGGGCAGCCGCCTTGCGGCCGGTCTCGGGATGGCAGGACTGGCGATCGGGTCCGAGGAATATGTGGGCGCCGCGCGCCAGGCGATGGAGAACCTGCTGAAGAACCAGCTCTCCGGAGGGCTCCACCGCGAGGGGCCCGGTCCCGGCGCGGCAGCGATGGACGTGGCGGCCGATTTCTTCTTCGCGCTGAAGCACGCCGGCCGCGCAGACTATTACAGGAGCGAACCATTCCAGGACTACGTTCGCACAACGCTGCTGCTCACTTCTCCCGTCGGAACCCTGCCGCTGTTCGAGGGCACCGGCCTTGACCACTCCATCCACGCGATTCCATTTCTCCTCAAGGCCGTAAACCGGGTTCCCAACGATCTCGGGTATCAATGCATCGCCGCCTATGAAGCGTACTGGCGGACCGGCCGTTACAGCACAAGCGGCTTTTCCAAGCTCCTGGTGGATCTCGCGCAACCCGAATGGTACTTCCTCGCAAATCCTTACACCCTCTTCGAATACGAAGAACCCGAGCCCGCGGGCGGCTTGCCGGCTGCCAGCGCGGTTCTCGCCGACGGACAGTGCGCGATTCTGCGCGCAGGCCGCGGAAAAAACTCGGTCTACCTTGCCCTCAACGCACGAAGGTCGCTCGCGACCGAACCTGCGCGCGACGCCCTGGCGTTCGATCTCTACGCCTACAACAGCCTGCTCCTTCACGGACCCGGGATGCCGAGGCCGGGAAGCAAGGGATTCCCCCTGGCGACACAGACCCTGTCAGCCAACTGCGTCACATTCAACGACACCAGCCAGACCGGGACCCAGTCCACCGGCGTAGTCGCAGCCCTTCTGAATCAGCCGCTGTTCGACTACTTCCGCGCCCTTGCCGATCGCGCCTACGATCAGGGACAGATGCAGCGGGACGTCATCCTCATCCGGCCCGACCAGGACCATGCAGCTTATTTTCTGCTGATCGACGAAGTCCGGGCGATCGATTCGAGGGCCAAGGTGCAGTGGCACCTGCACGGAAGAGGCGAGTTGAAAATCGGCGTGGACAAGCTTTCCCGCTGGTCAATGACAGCCTTCGAACCGCCGGCCCTGCGTTCCACCGAACTGCTCCTGACCGCTTACCCCATCGGACAGACGGGAAGAGTGAGGGAAGAGCCGGGCACGCTTTATTTCGAGAATCCGTTCTACGATCAGAAGTCCCAGACCATGATCATGGAATGGAACGGCTCGTCGCGATTCTGCACGGCTTTGATGCCGCGAACCGCTTCGATGCCCGAGGCGGCATTCAACCCCGTCCCGGACCTGGAATCCTGCCGTATCGGAACGACGGACTGGGTCAGCTTCGGCACTCCGGAAACCAGAATCCGGGTCGGCCCCATGCATCACGCCAGCGAATATGTGGTTGTTCGCGAACGGGGGATTTCTTTTCCGGCATTGCTCATGGTCGGAGGAATCGAGTTCAGCATGGGCCCTCACTCGCTTGCCAGCAACAAGCCCATCTTCGTCTCGCTCGACGGGCTTCAGGGGAGCGTGCTGAATTTCCGGCCCGAGACCCGGGTCGAATTGCGCTCTCCGGAAATCGAGCCCGGCAAACGCTTCCAGCTGGATGGCAAGGATCTGGCTCCCGGACAATCCGGCAAACTGATCCTGAGCCTGGACGAGCCCGGCGAACACCACCTGCGGCAGGCGCCCTAGTCTGGTTTCTGTCGCGAAACTCTCCTCGGCAGCTATGAGCCCCGAAGGGGCGGGGCGGCAACTGTCGCTACGGCGACGGGAGCACCCCGCCTACTCGACTCGGGTGAGCGCAGCGAATCCGGGGTAGGATGTTTGATTATATTTGAGCCCCGGAGGGGCGAAAGACCTTGGCCGACAAGGGTTTTCTGTCGCCCCTCCGGGGCTCATCGCCCAAGCATCAGTTAACCCCGGGCTCACGCCCACATCCTTATACACAAGTGGCGAACCGACCGGTCACGTGCCGTGGGGCGCAGGATTGATTCCGTTAGTAGCTTTCCGATTTCGCCGCACAAAGCATA
>Ga0315273_10005035_pt1 | contig 16297 bp, 10 predicted proteins | sample YL17G02_0_MG_FD_205753 | JGI IMG/M metagenome (GOLD analysis project Ga0315273, IMG submission 205753) | Sediment microbial communities from Yellowstone Lake, YNP, Wyoming, USA - YL17G02_0 | ecosystem: Environmental > Aquatic > Freshwater > Lake > Sediment | place: USA: Wyoming | collected... | reverse complement strand
GGACAACCAAAACGGCTTCTGCGAAGATGGTGTGGGAAGCACTCGCGTGAGGGCCTGCACCATGCACAAAGCTACAACGCCGACGGTTCTGAGCGGACGGACCTTCACCCCGGCGGAGATCGCGCAGGTCCGTGAGACCGTGGGGGACTGCGCGGGGCTGCCCTGGTCCGAGGTGGTCCAAACGATCTGTGAGCATCTGGACTGGGTGACGCCGACGGGGCGCAACAAGTTTGCCTCGTGCGCGAAGGCGTTGGCCGCTTTGGAGCGGGCGGGGCTGCTGACGCTGCCGATCAAACAGGTCGGCCTCGGCGGGCGCCAGCGGGTCGTCATCGGCGCGGATACGGACGCCGAAGCGGCGGTGACGGGCACGGTGCGGGACATCGCCCCGGTGGCGGTGACGCCGGTGACCGCGACGCCGGAGATGCGGCGGTGGAACGCGTATGTGGAGCGGTACCACCCGCTGGGGTTCCGGCGGCCCTTTGGCGCGCATCAACGCTATTTCGTGGTGAGCGCGGACGGGCGGCGGTTGGGCTGCCTGTTGTTCGCGGCGTCGGCGTGGGCGCTGGCCGTGCGGGACGCGTGGATCGGGTGGACAGCGCAGGACCGGGCGCAGCGGCTGACCGGTGTGGTGGCGAACACCCGGTTCCTCCTGTTTCCGTGGGTCACGGTGAAGAATCTGGCCTCCACGGCGTTGGCCCTTGCGGCGCAGCGAATCCGTCCGGACTGGCAGGTGCGCTACGGCTATGCGCCGGTGCTCCTGGAGACCTTCGTCGATGCGGCGCGGTACCGGGGAACCTGCTACCAGGCGGCGAACTGGATCCGGCTGGGCGAGACGACGGGCCGCGGGCGGATGGATCGCCACCATCAGATCCCATCGACGCCGAAGGTGATCTACGTGTATCCGCTGGTCCCGGACTGCCGGGCGGTGCTGCGCGGGGAGCGCGCATGAGCGCGCCGCTCCCGACCCGGCTGCCCCGGGAGGACGAGCCCTCGCGGCAGGTCCGGCGCGCGGCCCAGCGGGCCGCGGTGCGCGAGCTGCGGCAGCGCCAGGCGGCGCAGGGGCTCGCGCCGCGGGCGACGGCGACGATCGCCAACGGCACGAGCGCCTGGGAGACGGTGGCGGAGGAGCGGGAAGCGCGACAAGATGCGATCGACGAGCAGGTGACGATCTACCGCGCGGTGCTGCCTCAGTTGCTCGAGCGCTTGGGGCATATCCCGGATCCGCGCCACGCCAAGACCGTGCGGCACACGGCGACCGCGCTGCTGCTGTACGGGATGCTCACGTTTGTGTTTCAGATGGCCTCGCGGCGCGAGGCGAACCGGCAGATGACGATGCCGATGTTCCGGGAGCATCTCCGGCTGTTGTTCCCCGAGGTCGAGACGCTGCCCCACCACGACACGCTGCACCGTCTGTTGTCGGTGATCGAGGTGGACCAGATCGAGATGGCGATGCTTGCGGTGGTCACGCGCTTCCTCCGTCAGAAGAAATTCACGCGGCACCAGATTGCGGACCGCTACCCGATCGCGATCGACGGCACCCAGAAGCTGGTGCGGAACACGTGTTGGGACGGCCAGTGCCTGGAGCGGCAGGTGTCGAGCACCGCAGCGGACGGGACCGTGACAAAGCGGCCCCAGTACTACGTCTACGTGCTGGAGGCGACCCTGGCGTTCGCCAATGGACTGACGATCCCGCTGATGAGCGAGTTTCTCAGTTACACGGAAGGGGACCCGGTCCGGAACAAACAGGACTGTGAGTTGAAGGCATTCACGCGCTTGACGGCCCGCCTCAAGGCCCGGTTTCCCCGCTTGCCGATCCTGGTCTTGCTCGACGGGTTGTACGCCAACGGCCCTGTGATGGCCCGGTGCCGTCAGTATCACTGGCAGTTCATGATCGTCTTGCAGAACGGGAGCCTGCCGTCGGTGTGGGAGGAAGTCGTGGGACGCAAGTCCCTGCAGCCCCACAACCAGACGGACCGCACCTGGGGCGACCGCACGCAGCACTTCTGGTGGGTCAACGCCATCGACTATGCGTACGGCGAGCACGAGCGGCACCATCAGACCGTGCATGTCGTGATCTGCGAGGAACACTGGGACACGGTGGATGCGGTGACCGCCACGATCGTCGTCCAGCGGTCCCGGCACGCGTGGCTCTCGAGCGCCCCGCTCACCCGAGACACCGTGCATGAGCGATGTAACCTGGGCGCCCGGCACCGGTGGGGGATCGAGAGCCATTTTCTCGTAGAGAAGAAACACGGGTACGAGTACGAACACTGTTTCTCGCAGAACTGGCAGGCGATGAAGGGGTACCACTTCCTGATGCGCCTCGGCCACCTCCTCAACATCCTCGCGAGCCGCACCGCGCGGCTCGCGCAGTTGGTCGGCCGCCTGGGCGTCCGCGGGCTCATCCGATTCCTGCGAGACACCTGCAGCGGACCGTGGCTGGCCCCGGCACACATCCTGGCCCTCCGGGCGTTGGCCTGCGGTCAGATTCGCCTGGAGTGACCGCGACCAACCCGTCGCCCTCCCTGCAGCACATCACGCCACCATTCATCACGCCACCGGTGTCTCCGCTCGTATGCGATGGACGCGTCAGCGCCCTGGACACGCCCTGACAGCGCCCCGATCCGCACGAATCACCACCGTGCGCTCCCGCAGATCCTGCATTCTTTGCCCTTCGGAATGCCGGCAGGCCCGGTGCGGCCGGCGACTGCTTGGGCATGCGTCAGCACTGGGCCTGCCGAGCCGTCCTTGACAGCCCGTGGCAAAAGTCCGTCTGCATTCGGCCGACGCTGCATCCCTCCTCCACCCCAACGCGGCTGCCGCGTCGGGGATCCCGGGCCTGGCGGCGCCTGCCGTCGCCCGGTGACGGGCTTCGGCAAGGTCTCGCCGGAGCCTTGGCGGAGGCGGATTGCTCCTGGGTCGAATATTCCCGATATTCTCTCTCGTCGCGCCTTGCTGGGCGGGCGGGACCCCCAACGCGGCTGCCGCGTTGGGGACCCCGGGCGCATCGTCGCCCTCGGTGCGACGCCGGATGTTTGCCACGGGCTGTTAAGCGGCGCCACCCGGATGCCGATTCCTGAAATGGCTGTCAGTGTCTCTGCAGGAGTCCTGCGTGGAGCGAAGCGAACCCGATTCGACCGTTGACCATCGCAGCAGGAGACGCCGACGCGCGTTCGTCGTGACGCTGGCGCTGGGGCTGGCGCTCGCCGCCGCGCTCTACGCGTTGTCCAGGCTGTCGGTGCTGGGCGATTTCCGCAAGCTGGAGGCGCAGCAGGTACGCCAGGCGGTCGAGCAACTGCGGGGCGCGATCGCGGCCGAGATCGGCAGCCTCGACACGAGCGTTTCCGACTACGCCGCCTGGGACGACACCTACGCGTTCATGGTGACGCGGTCGTCGCGGTACGTGCACTCGAATTTCACCGCCGACGGCCTGGTCCGCCTGAAGGTAGACTTCGTCGTGCTCGTGGACCTCTCCGGGGTGCCGGTGTACGGCACGGGCTTCGACGCGGATCGACAGGAGTTCCGGGTGCTGCCCGAGCACCTGCTCGATCACCTGCAGCCGGGCTCGCGCCTTTGCGGCCCGGTGGATCTCAAGTCGCGGGTGACCGGCCTGCTGGCGCTGCAAGACGCCGTCTACTTCGTCTCGGCCGCCCAGATTCTCACCAGCACCGCGCGCGGCCCCTCGCGCGGCACCCTGATGATGGGCCGTCGGGTAAACCCGCGAGTGGTGGCGCGCCTGGCCGAGCACACGCGCCTGGCGATCGGCCTCTCGCTCGTGAGCCGGCGCTCAGATGCCGGCTTGCCGGCGGCGGCACCGTGCGAGGCCCGGGCCCCCGGCGGCATCGGCGTGCGGCCGCAGGACTTCAACCGCGTGTCGGGCTGCGCCCTGATGGCCGACGTGTATGGCGCCCCGGCGCTGACGCTGTCCGTGGACCTGCCCCGCGACGTGTACCACGAGGGTCTCACGACGATCCTCTACTTCATCGTGTCGCTGCTCGCGGTGTTCCTGCCGATCCCGCTCCTGCTCTTCGAGCGGGCGCAGCACCGGCGCGACTCGGCCGCGCTGGTCGAGGCCCGCGAAGCCGCGCTCGCCGCCGCGAGGGTGAAGTCGCGGTTCCTCGCCAACATGAGCCACGAGATCCGCACGCCGATGAACGGCGTGACGGGCATGATCGGCCTGCTGCGCGACACCCGTCTCGACGAGGAGCAACGCGGGTACGTCGACGCGATGCGGCGTTCCACGCGCGCGCTGCTCGGCGTCATCAACGACATCCTCGACTTCTCGAAGCTCGACGCGGGCAAGCTCGCCCTCGAGTCCGCGCCGTTCGACCTGCGGACGGTCGTGGAAGACGTGGTGGAAATCCTCGGGCCGACCGCGTGCGACAAGCACCTGCCCATCGCCGTTCGCTATCGCCCCGGCACCCCGGCCTGCGTCGCGGGCGACGCGGCCGCCACGCGGCAGGTCGTGATGAACCTCGTGGGAAACGCCGTGAAGTTCACCGCGGCGGGCTACGTGCTCGTGGACGTCGAGGCGCGACCAGCGGGCGGCGCGGTGCTCGTCTGCGTGACCGTGGAGGACACCGGCATCGGCGTTCCCGAAGACCGCCGCGACCACATCTTCGAAGCGTTCGCGCAGGCCGACGCGGCCACCACGCGCCGGTTCGGCGGCACCGGCCTGGGCCTCGCCATCAGCAAGCGCCTGGCGACCGCGATGGGCGGCACCCTCACCGTCGACCATCGCCCGGGCGGCGGCTCGCGTTTCACGTTCACCTTGCCGGCCGGCGTGGCGAACTGGCAGGTGCCCGCGCCGGCGGTGTCCTCGTTGGCAGGCGCCCGCCTCCTTCTGGTGGATTCGCTGGAGCCGAGGCGGGTGGCGCTGGCCGAAACGCTGACCGAGCAGAAACTGCTGCCGGTGGCGGTCTCGACGGGTGAAGACGGACTGGCGCAGCTGCAGGCCTGCGACGACGCCGACCTCGGGTCGGCGCCGCGCGGCTGGGCCCTGGTGCTCGTGCAGTCGCACCTGCCCGACATGCCCGTCGAGCGGTTCTTCTCGGAGGCTAGGCGGCTGGCGCCCGGGACGGCCCTGGTCCTGCTCGGCCCCCTGAACGAGCCGGTCGATCCCCAGGTGGCCGCCCTGGCCACCGCGTGCGTGAAGGAGCCGGTGCGGACCCCATCGCTCGTCCACTCGCTGGCGGCCGCCGCACGCGAGCCGGGCCCCCGGACGGGACCGACGCCGGTGGTCCCGGTCGCCACGGCGCCGGAGGGTCCACCTGTCGGCCGCCGGGCGCTCGTCGTGGACGACAATGCCACCAACGCCGTCGTCGGGGTGGCCATGATGCGCAAGCTCGGCTGGGAGGTCGATGTGGCGCGCGGCGGACGCGAAGCGGTCCAACTGGGGCGGGCGCGGCCCTACGACCTCGTCCTCATGGACTGTCAGATGCCGGACATGGACGGCTGCCAGGCGACAGCCGCCATCCGCGCCCGTCGGCCGCCTGGCGACCGCATGCGGATCATCGCGCTCACGGCCCACACACAGCAGGAGGAGCGGGAGCGCTGCCTGGCCGCCGGCATGGACGACTTCCTGGCGAAGCCCATCGATGTCGACGACCTGCGCGACGTGCTCGCGCGGCATTTTGTCACGGCGTTCGCGGGCGCGGCGTCTGCCGGGGCAGATCCGGTCTTTGCGACGGAGGCCATCGACCGTCCGGCCGCGTTGTGCCGTGTCGGCGGCGACGAGGGAGCGTTGGCCCAATTGCTCCAGATCTTCGCCGCCGACCTGACCCAGTTGATGCAGGCGGTCGAGACGGCGTATGCTGCCGAGGATCTGACGGCCGTGTGGAAGGCCGCGCACGCGCTGAAGGGCGCGGCCGGCAGCGCGGCGGCGGTGCCGGCCATGCGGGCGGCCGCCGAACTTCAGGATGCCGCGAAACAGGGCGACGCCGCGCGGACCACGGCCGCGCTGGCACGCGTCAGGGTCGAGGCCCGGCGCCTCGACGCGGCGGCCGGGGCGTTCGCGCGCGTGGCGTAGTCCACTTCGACCCCCTCGAGTAGTCCATGAAAGCGCTCATCGTAGACGATGCTTCGACAACGCGTTTCGTGATCAAGCGCGTGCTCACGCAGCGGTACGGCTGCGAGGTGGACGAAGCGGTCAATGGCGTGGCCGCGATGGAAGCGCTCGCGAGAGAGGTCTACGACCTGGTCCTGCTCGATCTCGTGATGCCGGAAATGGACGGGCTGGCGACGCTGCAGGCGATCCGGCAGAAGCCCGGGCTGGCCAACCTGCCCGTCGTCGTGATGACGGCCGACCGCGACGAGGCGATGGTGCGCAAGGTCATCGTCTTCGGCGTGGCCGACTATCTCATCAAGCCGTTCAACGCCAACGACATCATCGAGCGCCTCGAGCGCATCGTCCGCGGGATCGAGAGGAAGGCGGCCGGCGCGCTGGGTGTGCCCTACGCACCGAAGTAGTCCGTGTCGCGAGAACTAGAGCGCGTGCTTGGCTAACCCGGCTGGTTCCCGTTCCGATCCCCCGTCTCCCCGGCGCATCCTGGCGTTCTGGTTCCCCCTGGCGGCCACCTGGCTGATGATGGCCGTCGAAGGGCCGTACGTCGCCGCCGTCATTGCGCGCCTGGCCGATCCGACGCTGAATCTCGCCGCCTACGGCGTCGCCTTCTCGTTCGCCTTCATCGCGGAAGCGCCCATCATCATGGTGATGACGGCGTCCAACGCGCTGGTGCGCGACCGGGCGTCGCACCTCCGGATGCGGCGCTTCGTCTACGCTCTCAACACCTTCCTGACCGGCGCGGTGCTGGTGGGCGTGTTCCCGCCGCTGTTCCGCTTCGTGACCGAGCGGGCGATCGGCCTGCCGGCGGAGGTGGCGCGTCTGACGCACATCGCGACGGCACTGCTGGTCTTGTGGCCGGCGGCCATCGGGTACCGGCGGTTCTACCAGGGCATCCTCGTGCGCCACAACATGCCTCGGCGCGTGGCGTACGGGACGGTCATCCGCATGGTGTCGATGTCGGTCACGGCGATGGGGCTCGCATGGGCGGCCCCGATTCCTGGGGCCTGTCTCGGCGCGCTGGCCCTCATGAGCGGCGTGCTGTGCGAAGCGGCCGCCAGCCGCTGGATGGCCCGTCACGTCGTCGCGGATCTGCTCCGCGGCGCGCCGCCGCAGGCGGCGGAGTCCCCGCGCCGCCCGTGGAACCGGCGCCCCGCCGGTGACGCGCGTGGCGCGCGGCCCGCAGACGATCTGTGGGACCGGCGTCCCGCCGGTAACGCCTGTGGCGCGCGGCCCGCAGACGATCTGTGGGACCGGCGTCCCGCCGGTGACGCCTGTGGCGCGCGGCCCGCAGACGATCTGTGGGACCGGCGTCCCGCCGGTAACGCCTGTGGCGCGCGGCCCGCAGACGATCTGTGGGACCGGCGTCCCGCCGGTCATGAGGAAGCCGACGAACCGTTGAGCGCCGACCTCGTCGAAGGCGGGGCTCCGGTCGAGACCGCTGTTGCGCCGGAAGCGACGGCCACCGGGCCGTCGCTGACGACGCGCGACATCATCGCGTTCTACTACCCGCTGGCGCTGACGTCGCTGCTGGCCATCGGCATCAACCCGCTGGTGACGTTCTTCCTCGGCCGCAGCCGCTTTGCGCTCGATTCGCTCGCGGTGCTGCCCGTCATCACCGGCCTCGTCTTCGTGTTCCGGAGTGGCGCCATCGCGTACCAGGAAGTGGCCGTCGCGCTTATCGGGCCTGACCGGCAGCACGAACGGCCGGTGGCGAGGGTCGGCCTCTGGCTGGCCGGCGCCGCCGCGCTGTGCCTGGCGGCGATGCTGTTCACCCCGCTGGCCGACGACTACTTCGTGCACGTGGCGGGGTTGCCGCCGGCGCTGGCGCACTTTGCCGTCTGGCCGGCCCGCGCGCTCGCCTTCGTGCCGGTGCTGGACTACCTGTTGACGTTCCAGCGCGCGCGGCTGATCCTCGCGCGCCAGACCCGGCTCATCACCGTTGCGGCGGCCATCGAATCCGCGACGGTGGCGGCGGGCCTCGTCGTGGGAATTGGCGCGTTCGACGTCGTGGGGGCACTTTGCGCCACCTGCGCGCTGTTCGCCGGCCGCCTGGCCGGCAACCTGGCCCTGCTGACGCCGCGCGCATCGGCCGTTGTTGCTCAGGAGCGTCCGCCCGTATAATCCCAGTGCAGCCGGACTCCCGGGTCTTGCGGCTGTGGGCCTCTGGTCCTCGGGCCCAGGGTAAGAGTGCCATGCCTCTCGACGATCTCTTTGTCCGCTGGCTCGACGCCCTCGACACGCGCCACTTCGCGGATCTGCGCGTGCAGGAGGTGACGCGCGCCCTGCGCGCGCTGTCGTCGGTGTACGTCGAGCGGCGAGACGCGCTGGCGAAAGGCGCAGCACTGGACAGCACGGGCAAGCGTGTCGCCTTCGCGCTGTTCTACGGTCCGTTGCACTACCTGGTAACCGGGGAGATCGTCAAGGCGCTCGGCGCGTCCGAGGTGCCTCCAGGTGGCGTGATCGATCTCGGCTGCGGGACCGGGGCGGCAGGGGCGGCGTGGGCCATGGCATCCGGCGGCCGCTGCCGCGTCCTTGGCCTCGACCGGCACCCGTGGGCGGTGGCCGAGGCGTGCTGGACCTATCGCGCGTTCGGCCTGGAGGGGTTCGCGCGCGAAGACGAGGCGGGTCGGGCCAGGCTGCCCGATCGCCCGGCGGCCATCGTGGCCGGGTTCGCCGTCAACGAGTTGCGCGACGTGGGCCGCGACGCGTTGCTCCATCGGCTGCTCGCCGTCGCGCGCCGCGGCAGCCGCGTGCTGATCGTGGAGCCGATCGCCAAGCCGACCGGCGGATGGTGGGACCGGTGGGCAGACGCGTTTCGCGCCGGCGGTGGCCGCGAGGACACGTGGCGGTTCGAGGCCAACCTCCCGGAACGCCTGCGCCTGCTCGACCGCGCCGCCGGCCTCGACCACCGCGTGCTCACGGCCCGCACGTTGTACATCCAGTAGCGCCGCGCGCCGCGGCATTCGGTCTGCGGTATTCGGTATCCGACCTGCCTTCCCATGCCTCACTGCGTCATCTTCGACCTGGACGGCGTCCTGGTGGACTCCTATCACGCGCACTTCGAGAGTTGGCGGGACGCGGCGGCCGAGGAGGGCGTCACCCTGACGGAGACGGAGTTCGCGCGCAGTTTCGGGCGCACGAGCCGCGAGATCATCAAGGCCACCTGGCCGGTGCCGGACATCGACGAGGCGGCCATCACGGCGATTGACACCAGGAAGGAAGAGGCGTTTCGCCGCATCATCCGTCACGACTTCCCGCTGATGGATGGGGCGATCGACTTGATCGTGGCGCTGCGGGCGGCCGGGTTCCTCATGGCTGTGGGCTCGTCCGCGCCACCAGAGAACATCGACCTCGCGCTCGAGAAGCTGGGTCGGCACCACTTCGATGGTGTGGTGAACGGGATGGACGTGGAGCGCGGGAAGCCGGATCCGCAGGTGTTCCTGCTCGCGGCAGAGCGCGCCGGCGTCGAGCCCGCAGCCTGTGTCGTCATCGAGGACGCGCGCCACGGCGTGGAAGCCGCCATGCGCGCCGGGATGGCCAGCGTCGCCTTCGTCTCCACCGGTCGCCACGAGGACGACTTCTGCGGCCTGCACCCGGACTTCGTGATCCGGTCGTTGCGCGAGCTCTCGCCGGAGATCCTCGGGGACCTGATCGCCCACGCCCGCAAAAGGGGTCGGGAGTAATTAGCGCGATTACAGATGTGTATGACGTTTTTGTAATCCGGCTAATTACTCCCGACCCCTTTTCTCCCGCTTCTTCCACAGCTTGAAGATCGCCGGATAGACCAGCAGCTCCAGCAGGAACGAGGTCGCCAGGCCGCCGATCATCGGCGCGGCGATCCGCTTCATGACGTCCGATCCGGCGGAGGTGGACCACATGATCGGCAGCAGGCCCATGAACGCCGCCGCCACCGTCATCATCTTCGGCCGCACGCGCTTCACGGCGCCGTGGACGATCGCCTCGTCGAGGTCCTTCACGGTCTTCAGCAGGCCCCGCTTCCGGTAGTCGTCGTACGACAGGTCGAGGAAGAGCAGCATGAAGACGCCGGTCTCGGCGTCGAGACCGAGCAGCGCGATCATGCCCACCCACGCGGCAATCGAGACGTGGTAGCCGAGCAGGTAGAAGAGCCAGATGGCGCCGATGGCCGAGAAGGGCACCGCCAGCATGACGACCGACGCCTTGAACGCCGAGCGGGTGTTCATGTACAGCAGGACGAAGATGAGTGCCAGCGTGATCGGCACCACCACCTTCAACCGCTCCCGCACGCGCTGCATGTTCTCGTACTGCCCGCTCCACTGCAGCACGTACCGCGGCGGCAGCGCCACCTGCCGGCTGACGACGCGCCGCGCCTCCTCGACGTAGCCGCCGACATCCCGGCCGGCGATATCCACGTAGACGTACCCGGCCAGGAAGCCGTTCTCGTTCCGGAGCATCGACGGCCCGTTGACCACCCGGATGTCCGCCAGCTGCGCCAGCGGCACCTGCGCCCCGGCCGGCGTCGCCACCAGCACCCGCTGCAGCTTGCTCACGTCGTCGCGCAGCTCGCGCGGGTAGCGGACGTTGACCGGGTAGCGCTCGCGTCCCTCGATCGTCGTCGTGACGTTCTCGCCGCCGATGGCGGACATGATGACCATCTGCAGTTGCTCGATGGTGAGGCCGTAGCGCGCCAGTTCTTCTCGGCGCGGCACGAAGTCCACGAAGCTGCCCTCCGCGACACGCTCCGCGAACACGCTGCGCGTGCCTGCCACCGGGCGCAGCGCCTGCTCGATCTGCTGGCCGATGCGCTCGATGGTCGCCACGTCGTCGCCCATCACCTTGACGCCGACCGGCGTGCGGATGCCGGTGGTCAGCATGTCGATGCGTCCCTTGATCGGCATGGTCCACGCGTTGGTGACACCAGGGATCTGCAGCGCCTTGTCCATCTCGTCCACGAGCTGTTCCCACGAGATGCGATCCGGCCAGAACGGCCGCAGCCACTGCTGCACCCACTCGGGCGCCTTCCCGGAGTACCACTGCGGCACGTGCCGCCACTGGTCCTGCGGCTTCAGCACCACCGTGGTTTCCATCATCGAGAACGGCGCCGGGTCGGTGGACGTGTCGGCGCGCCCCGCCTTGCCCATGACCGTCTGCACCTCGGGAAACCGCTTCAGCACCTGGTCCTGCCGCCGCATCAGGTCCTCCGCCTGCGCCACGGAGATGCCCGGCAGCGTCGTGGGCATGTAGAGGATCGAGCCTTCGTTCAGCGGCGGCATGAACTCGGACCCGAGCCTGAAGTAGAACGGGACGCTGACGGCGACGGCCAGCAGCGCCAGCGCGATCACCGTCTTCGGGAAGCGCAGCACCGCCCGGCACGCCGGTTCGTACACGGCGAAGATGGCGCGGCTGACCGGGTGCCGCGCCTCGGCGTAGTACTTGCCGACGGTGACCCTCGTGACGATCGCCGCGAGCCACCGCGGCCGGAAGCGGAACGGATCCATGCGCGTGAAGAGCATCCGCATGGCCGGATCGAGCGTGATCGCCAGCAGGGCCGCGATCGCCATCGCCAGGTTCTTCGAGTAGGCGAGCGGCTTGAAGAGCCGGCCTTCCTGGTCCACCAGCGCGAAGATCGGGATGAAGGCGACGGCCACGACGAGCAGCGAGAAGAAGACGGACGGCCCGACTTCCTTCAGGGCTTCGAGCCGCACCTCGTGGAAATCGCCCTCCCGTCCGCCGGCCTCCCACAGGTGCAGCTTGTTGTAGGCGTTTTCCACCTCCACGATCGCGCCGTCCACCAGCACGCCGATTGAAATGGCGATGCCGGCCAGCGACATGATGTTCACCGTCACCCCGAGGTAGTACATCGGGATGAAGGCGAGCAGCACCGAGACCGGAATCGTGACGATGGGCACGATGGCCGACGGGATGTGCCAGAGGAAGAAGAGGATCACCAGCGAGACGATGATCATCTCGACCGTCAACTCGTGCGTCAGCGTGGCGATGGCGCGTTCGATCAGGCTCGACCGGTCGTACGTGGTGACGATCTCGACGCCCTTCGGCAGCGACGGCTGCAGCTCGGCGACGCGCGCCTTCACCCGGCCGATGACGTTCAGCGCGTTCTCGCCGTGGCGCATGACGACGATGCCGCCGACGGTGTCGCCCTGGCCGTCGAAATCGGAGACGCCGCGGCGGATCTCGGGCCCCAGCTCCACGCGGCCCACGTCGCGGACCAGCACCGGCACGCCGCCCGGCGCCGCCTTGAGCACCACCTGCTCGAAGTCCTGCGGCGTCTTCGCGTAACCGCGCGCGCGCACCATGTACTCGCGGCCGCTCCACTCGAGCAGGCGGCCACCGACCTCGTTGTTGCTGCCGCGCACGGCTTCCACCACCTGGCCCAGCGAGAGGCCGTAGGCGGCCAGGCGGTTGGGATCGATCGTGATCTGGTACTGCTTGACGAACCCGCCCACCGAGGCGACTTCGGACACGCCGGGCACGGACTGGATGGCGTAGCGGAGGGTCCAGTCCTGGAGCGAGCGCAGCTCCGCCGGCGAGTGCGTGTTGGTCCGATCGACCAGCGCGTACTGGAACACCCAGCCGACGCCGGTGGCGTCCGGCCCCAGCTCGGTCTGGACGCCGTCGGGCAGCTTCGACTGGATCTTCGAGAGGTACTCGAGCACGCGGCTGCGCGCCCAGTAGATGTCGGTGCCGTCCTCGAAGATGACGTAGATGTACGAGAAGCCGAAGTCCGAGAAGCCCCGGATGGCCTTCACGTGCGGCGCGCCCAGCAGTGCCGTCGTGATCGGGTAGGTGAGCTGATCCTCGATGATGTCGGGCGACCGGTCCCACTTCGAGTAGACGATCACCTGCGTGTCCGAGAGATCGGGCAGGGCATCCAGCCTGATCACGCGGAGCACGTAGACGGCGCCCGCGACGAGCGCCGCGGTGACGAGGAGCACCAGCAGGCGGTTACGGGCCGAGAAGTCGATGATCTTGCGAATCATGGCAGCGACCTACTTCCTGATCATCGACCGCAGCCGCGATTCCGAATCGAGCAGGAAGCTGGCGGCGACCACCACCTGCTCGCCGGCCTTCACGCCGGAGCGGAGGACCACCTGGCCCTCGCTCCTCAGCCCGGCCTTGACGTCGCGCGGCTCGTAGTGCCCCGGCGAGGTCTCGACGAAGACCACCTGGCGCGTGCCGGTGTCGATCAGGGCGGAATCCGGCACCACCACGCCGCGCTCGCGCTCGGCGTCGAGGGTGACGTTCACGAACATGCCCGGCTTCAACGCCAGGCGCGGGTTCGGAAGGTCGAGCCGCACCTTGAGCGTGCGACTCTCCATGTCGAGCATCGGGTAGACAAACGTCACGCGGCCGGCGAGCGAGACCGACTCGTTGTAGGGCAACGTCACGCGGGCGCCACGGCCGGGCTGCGCCACGCGCGATTCGGCCTCGTACACCTGCGCGATCACCCAGACGTGCGACAGGTCGCCGATCGTCATCACGTTCATGCCCGCCTCGACGCGCTGGCCCTCGAGCGCGACCTTCTCGGCGACGTACCCCGCGAACGGGGCGTGGAACGTGACGGTGCGCTGGGGCTGTCCCGTCTCTTCGAGCCGCTGGATGAACTCCGCGGGCACGTCGAACAGTTCAAGCCGGCGGCGGGCGGTCGCCGCCAAATCGGCTCCGCCACGCTGCACCTCGGGGAGCTTCGAGCCGGCGAACTGCCCGGCCACCTGCCGCGCGTGCAGGTACTCTTCCTGGCTGGCCAGCAGCTCGGGCGAGTAGAACTCGAACAGCGGCTCGCCCGCGCGCACGTCCTGGCCGGTGGTGTTCACGTACAGCTTCTGGATCCAGCCGGCCACCTTCGTCGTGATCTGGCGCATGCCGCTTTCGGGCGCCATCACCGTGCCGACGGCCCGGACGGTCCCCGCCAGCGTCGTCGTGGTTGCCGCCACGGTGCGGATGCCCGCGAGCGCCGCCTTGCCGGCGTCAGCGGCGACCTCTTCGAGCCCCGGTGCCGCCGGGCCAGCGGAGGAAGGCGGAGCCGGCGCGGCCGGCGCGCCGCCGGACGTGATCTCCTTCTTCACCAGGTCCATGCCGCACTTCGGGCACTGGCCGGGCTTGGTGTCCTGCACCTCGGGGTGCATGGGGCAGGTGTAGATGATCCGGGTCTGCGCATGCCCCGGGTCTGAAGACCCGGGGCCCACCGCTCTCGAGCCGGGGACCGGGGCAGGCCGGTTGCAGGCGGCGGCGATCACCATCGCCAGCACGACCATCACGAGACGCGTCACGCGCCGCCTGGCGCGACCGGTTCGAACGCTGTTCATGACACTCTCCAACAGGCGGGTCTGCCCGCCTTCGTTCCCGGATCTGCAGCGAACTTCGGCGAGGCGGGAAGACCCGCGCTACTGCACGACAGAAGGATCCACCCGCCCCAGCAGGCCATCCAGGCGGGCCCGCGCGGAGTAGCGCTCCGCTTCGCGGCTGGCCAGATCGGTGCGCACCTCGACCCAGCGGCGGAACTCCTCCAGGATCGACGCGAAGTCGCCGCGGCCGGCCAGGTAACTCGAACGGGTCGCCTCGAACGCGGCGGTGTTCTGCGGCAGGACGGCGGTGCGGTACCGCTCGATCTGCTCGCCGGCGGCCTGCCACGCGGCCACGAGACGCCAGGCTTCCGCCCGCACCTCGGCCGCCGCGTCCTGCAACTCCAGTTGGGCGGCGCGCACTTCCTGTTCCGCCGCGGCGATGAGCGGCCGCTGCTTCCGGTCCTTGCGGAACGGCAGTTCGACGCCGACGTTCACCGTGACGGTGCGGTCGAACCCGCCCTGCCAGTAGACGCCGCCGCCGACCGACCAGGTGGGCCGCAGCTCCTGGCGAGCCGCGTCCGCCTGTTTCGCGGCCACGTTCACTTCCTGGCTCCGCATCGCTACGGCCGGTGCCGCGGTCGTCACGGCGTCCGGAAGCGAGGCGCCGACGAGGGATGCGGGCAGCGGGCTGTCCGGCGGCAACTCGGCGACGACGCCGATGGGTGTCTCGGGCGCGTCGTTCGTGAGCCGGTTGAGCGTCGCCTGCACGGCGAGGCGCTCGGCGGCGAGATCGACCAGGCGTTGGCCGATGCCCGTGCGTTCGAGCTGGATGCGCAGCACGCCGGCCTGGTCGGCCTGGCCGGCGGCATAGCGCGACGACACCGTCGCCTCCAGCATGGCGACCAGCTCGCCTGCGCTCGTCAGCGTCTCGCGCTCGCGGTCCATGGCGTAGAGCCGCGCGTACTGCACGCGGACGGCGGTGGCGAGATCGGCGACGAGCACGTCCTGCTCGGCGCGCCGCCGGCCGATGGCCGCCTCGGCCACGTCCCGCTGCGCCTGCCGTCGGCCCTTGCCGAGCAGCGTCTGCCGCACCGACGCGCCCGCCATCGACATCGGGTCGGACCCGATGGTGTAGCGCGGGAAGCCGGCGTCGCGGTACTCGAATTCGATCATCGGGTCGGGCAACGTGCCGGCGGCCCGCGACGCCGCCCGGGCGGCCTCGACGCGCGCGCGGCGCGCCGCCAGCGACGGTGCCTGCGTCAACGCCCGCTCGACCAGGACGTCCACGCGTGGCGCAGGCGGCACTGGCGGCATCTGTTGGGGATTGCCGGCGATTGCCAGCGTCGGCACGGCGACGAGCAGGCCGGCGAGCATCCATGGGCGACGGTGCATTGGTGCGGTCACGACATCCTCGCGTAAAACAGAATCGGAAGCGACTTGAGTGAACCGGCACACGCAGGGCGGGGCTTCAGCCCCGCCGTTGCCGCCGGGCCTTCAGGCCCGGCGACAGGAAGATTCCGTCCTACGTGTGCCGCAGCAGACAGATCCCCGCCTGCTTCACACAGAGAACTGGCGTGGTGCGAAATGTCAGCAGCGCAGGTGAGCGGCGCGCAGATGGGGCGGGCTGGAGTCGGACGCGACCGGGGCCAGGTCCTCGAACTCGAGCGCTGGCAAAAGGTGACCGGCAAGCGCCACGGGCGCGACGGCCGGCGTCCACGCGCTCGGCGCGTGCGACTCGAGCGTCGCCGACGGCACGCTGCCCGGCGCCGCCGGGTCGCGCGGCACCATGTTGCACGGGCACGACGGCCGGACGTCAGGCGCGTGCGCGGAGCCTGACGGCCTCGCGCAGCAACAGCAGCGGAGCGGCTCGTCCGGCGTCGCGCACACCAGTCCCGCGAGCCCGGCGGCGCCGGACAGATGCAAGACAAGCGGGATCGCCAGCAGGAGTCGC
>Ga0315273_10005034_pt1 | contig 16298 bp, 13 predicted proteins | sample YL17G02_0_MG_FD_205753 | JGI IMG/M metagenome (GOLD analysis project Ga0315273, IMG submission 205753) | Sediment microbial communities from Yellowstone Lake, YNP, Wyoming, USA - YL17G02_0 | ecosystem: Environmental > Aquatic > Freshwater > Lake > Sediment | place: USA: Wyoming | collected... | reverse complement strand
CAGCCAATCCACAAACAGCTTCGACCCTGTTGCCTCGAGCACCGACGCCTTGAGCGTTTCAAATCCAGCAAGGCCTTTGATCTGCAAAAATCGCGGGCCTGGGATCGACACGTATTTTAGGTTGGTGTTCCCGCCATTCGTCGAGTAGACCGCGAGCATGCCTCGATTCCGAACACCGGGGTTATCCCACCCCGTTGGAACCAATGCCCCAAGCTGAACGAAAAATGCGTTTGGAGTATTGAGCTGGATAAAATCATGCCAGTGCCCAGCGAATAGCCCATCATATCCGAATTCTGTAAGCAGTCCCTGAAGCGTCTGAAGACGCAACGAGCATTCATCTTGCAAAAACGCTGGGGTTCCGTCGTGTGCAATCCCGAGGTGAAGAGCGAGAACGCGGGGCGGAGATCGGTCGTCGGAGGCTGAGTTCGACAACTGCTCATCCAACCCCGCGTCCTCGCGCTGCACCTCCGAAAGTTGCTTCCGTAGCCAAACACTGGCTGGCCCATCATAGAAGGGAAGGACCACCACTTCAAGATCCCCAAGCTTATCAATCAACGGACGGTCGACAATTTTGGCGATGTGCCGCAACGGCCCCAACGCATGGTCCCCTGGGTCGCCCGTGATGGCGTCGTGGTTGCCCGTGCTGATCACCACCTCGAGACCGTTGCTGCGAGCTTCGAGGAGCACATCCTGCGTCGCAGCGATGACACGCGGCCCGATGGTCGCCGACTCGTACAGGTCGCCGAGGATGTACAGCTTCGAGCACCCCTGCTCGAACGCTGCCTGACACGTTCTGCGTAGAACGTCGAGTACCATCCGGCAACGCTCGTTGAGCCCCGCCGTCATAATTCCACCGACTCTGCGGTAGTTGGAAATATGGACGTCCGCAACCATGCCGACAATAGACATGCTGGTTAATTGCGCTATCGGGGTGAAATTAGCTAGGAATCAATCGCGAAAGGTGTGCCCGAAAGATCGACGTCGCCATCGTAGGGATCCGCTGCTGGAACAAGCGCCAGCACGGGCTCGCGAACTGGGTCGGGGGAGGTCTCCTCCCCTCGAACTGCCCCGTCGATGATTTTCCCTGTTGGCTTTGGAAGATCCCGCAACGCCGCTCGAATCACATCCAACGTTTCTGGTGACGCCTCCGCATCGCTCGAGACGATTTTCAACTCTCTGCCCAGCACCAACAGCGAATGCGCGTTATCCCACCCGGAGTCGAACAGCAGCCGAATTCGTGCCTTCCGAAATGGAAGACAGACCTTCGACTTGACCAGCTTGATTGTTGAGGTCAGCCCGACCACCGCCCCACCTTGCTTGACGTTGGCCCCACGCCATAGTTGGAATCTCCAACTCGAGTGAAATTTAGGGGCATGTCCTCCAGGCGTTGTGGATTTATCCCCAAACATTACGCCAATCTTGTCCCGAATCTGATTGATAAAAACTAACGCGGTTCGTCGGCCAGCTAGCATACGAGAAAGAATTGGGAGGGCATCAGAAAACAGTTTCCCCTTTTTCCCAACTATGCTCGATTTTCCAAACGCCTTCCCAGACTGGCCCGCCAACTCGGTGGCCGCAATCGAATCCCAAACGATGGCGTTGGGGCCAATCCCTTTCGGAATCGCTGCGAGAATATCTCGAATCGCGTCGAGCACATCCTCTGTCGTTGCCGGCTCCGATAGAATGAGGTCCTCCAGGCTCACTCCAAAAACGATCCCGCGTTCGGCAATCAACGTACGCTCGGTTTCGATGAATGCGGCGACGCCCCCAAGCCGCTGGGTAGCCCCTAGAATCTGGAAACCTAAGGAAGTTTTGCAGCTTCCCTCATCCCCAAAAATCTCCCCGATCCTGGCCACGGGAATGCCCCCGCAGCTTCCAAACACGTAGGAATCCAGCGCCTCAATCCCTGTCGGTATAACCTCCCGCAGCTCGCAGGCGGATCCCCACGAGGCTCGCTTTGCACACGCGGCCGTCTTCTGCAGTCGATCGAGAATACGATCTACTGGAAGAACAGGTTCGGTGCGCGCCTCAGAAATATCCTTCTTTCTTCGCGGGACCTTAGAAAGGGATCTGGTCATCATCAAACCCAGGATCCCCATTCCCCAGATCGTCAGATATGTCAGGCATCCTAGGAGTCTTGGAGTCTTCCTTGGCCAATGCGGCAGCTTCCTGAATTTTCTTGATAGACTCCATAATCTCCGCCATCGTTGGCACGTAGGCCAACAATGTGAGGTCGGCCTGCATCGAGATCCATTCCATGTTGCCGAGTGGAGTCGACCGCCGAACGGGATACACCCGATACTTCGTGTCGATCTTGCCAGTCCCGGTTCGCTCGATCACAATGTCCAACCCCTCGTGCGGATGGGTGAAATCCCCACCGACATCCTCGTTCGTCCTCAAGGCCAGGAGAGCCTCGTGGATGAGTTTCCCGAACCCGAAGATTATTGGTCCATCGGATTCCTGCGCACGAGCGATCACGTTTGCAAAGACACGCCTGCCAGGCCACATGTCACTTGCGGCGGCCGCATCCTTCGCGTTGCCCGTAGCTCTCAGCCGGTCCGATTTGATACAGGCCGGGCACGGGCTCTTCGCCATCATCCTCGGACAATTGAATACGAACGGCCGCTCCTGCTCCTTCAATCGCATGAAATGCTGGAAGACCGTAACGAACGGAGATCGCTTTCCGACCTGGGGTGGTAGGAAGCGCACCCGATTGGGACCGACCACGAGCTTCAAGAATTTCGAGGTCGACCGCGCGAGGTCGTCCCGCTCTCCCTGAGCGGTCTCAACCTCCCACTTACCATAGTCCATCATGCTCTCTGGCCCGACTGGAGTTATTTCGTTTGCCATGTTTTCCTGTCCTTCCTGTTTTTTCTGTGTTCTTGGATGTGTGTCTAAAACGTCTCAGCGCCTGGCGTACCCCACCCAGCCATCATGCGTTCCCGCACAGTTGGGTCACGCTCCATCTCGGCGCGTACCTTCGCGCCGAGCGACTGTAGCATATCTTTCTTCGCAGCCAAAGACTCGACGATCCCACGGATTCGGACGCGGTCAACGTCCGCCATCACATACGCAAGGTGAACGTCGCGGACCTCCTCGTCCAACGTCACCAGGGCATCGAGGTCGTCCATCGTCGGAAGCTTCCCCGTCTGCCGTAGGGGGATGCCTCGCAATCGAAAACGTGTGGCTGCCTTGGCAACCTCCCAGTCCGCTTTCGACTTGAGATAGGATTCTGTGGCGTCCGCGAAAAGCTGGTTCCAGTAGGCCAGCCTAGCCGGGAACTCGATAAACTCCTTGTTCAAATCTGACGAGTCAATCTTGACCGACTCGCACAGGAACTTCGCAAGATCATCGCGATATGAATTTGTTTCCATTGTCTCCCTATAATTGCGCTGTTGCCTCGAAATCAGCAGAATCTTTCCACGGCTTCAGCGAGCCGAGCGTCTTTCCCCAGGAGACGTCAACTTTCAGGGGCACCCCAAGCGAGTTGAACCCGGTCATAATTTGACTGACCATCCGCACTGTCTCGACGACCACAGATCGATGGGCCTCCAAGTATATCGCGTCATGAATTGTAAGGACGAGTTTTGCCGGAACGGATTCGCGATCAATCCAATCGATAACAGAAATTATGGAAGCCAACGAAAAATCAAACGCAGTATTTTTCGAGATGACCCCCTCGCTATCAAATCGATGCCCGGGATTATCCACGCTCAGTGTGAAAGTGGGCTCGAAAATTCCCAACTTCCGTATGGCTACCAGCGGTGACGTCGCATAAAGCTCAACCGTCATGCCATGACGTTCGGCAAACTGCGCCACCATCTGCACCGACGCCCCTCGAAATCGACGGAACCATTTCAGCCGAGCCCGCTGGGAGACCGGCGGCTTCTGGAGGCCAAGCAGAAATTCACGCTTCGCCCGCATCGTTCGAGGGCCAGCAGGAAGTCGAGGAACCAGCTCCTGCTGTGCTAGGATCGTCTCGATCACCCATGGAGGAGCCTGGTCGTTTGGCCAGCGTAGCACCTCCTGGGGGGGACCGATGCCGCACTCCCCCGCATCTGTCAAAAGAAACGACAGCCGACAACGTCCGAATCGATTGAACACACAACCGAGACCAATCGTTCGCAGAAAAATCTGCAGCTCGGCCGCGATCCTACCCCCAGAAAAAGTCATCGACCGAGTCGGCTCGCCTCGCTTCCACGAATCCCCTACCGCCGCGATCACCCCAAGGGCAAACTGCTTACGTAAGGGAAGAGTAAGCGTCCAGGCCACATCCGGAACCTTTCGGTCATCGTCTTCCGACAATCCCCACTTGCTAAGCTGCTCTAAAAAGTTGATATTGCTAGTCTTTATGATTACCTTGCTACGTATTACCCACCGTTCCGAAGGCTTCCACGTTGAAACACGCCGACGACTACGCCGCTGAGTCACCTCCGTCTGCTTCGTCCAAGTCCAACCGTGATCTGCAAGGAACGAAGAATATTTTGAAGACAGCGATGAGGGATCCTCCCGATCCTGCCGCTCTACAAAGGCTACCTCAAAGCTCTCCCCGTTCCTGCGCCCCCGCGTCGCGATGTAGCCAAGCCAATACGCCGCGTCTGGGCTTAGGGTATGGCGGCCAAACTCCAAGGGTTGCGGACGACTGAAGCAAACACGATCCCCCTCCTTCAGATCCTCAAACTTCCGAAACTCATAAGCACGCTCCCCCGCCACCAAGACCTCATGCCGTGTATCGCATCGAAGTATCTGACCATTCTGAAATTCAAGCTCGGCTAACTCACACAACCCTCGCTCAAGCTTCGTGTATGGAACCCAATGCATGCCAGTCCAAACCATACCCTCCCGTCCTGCCGATCCGATACGCTCGTACCCGTTGTGTGTGAGTATCCGAGTAGAGGCTGGAAGACACCCTTGAACTCTAGTATTGGTTGCTCCATTCTCTGCCGAAATTCGGATTGCTCTATCGTCAGACCCAACTCCAAAAAGCGGGCGTAACCTAGCGACCTCCCCATCCCACCAAGTCCATGTAAAGCCAGTCCGCTTGGTGTACTCAAGATTCTCTCTACACCATTTCGCAAGCTGTACGAATTCACCGAGAATCGCCATCCTCAATTTGCGAGCTTCCTCAACGGAGCATCCCAACCTTTTCGCCAATCCTTGATCGGTCATATTGTAAAGCAACCCAAAGTTGATCTCCTTGCAGTCAGACCTCTGTTTGGGTCCCACTTTATCGGCAGGGATGTCCCAGAATTTCGGTGCCACCAGTTGAGCTGTCCCGAAATGAAAATCAACCCCCGACTTTAGAAGCTCAATCATGCGCACGTCGCCAGACATCATCGCCGCAACTCGTATTTCAATCTGGCTATAATCGAAGGCGACAAAGAAGTGATCCCATGGCGCAACAAACGCGCATTTGATAAGCTTCGCTACAGAATCCCTTGTCGGTAGCGTATGCAATGGAGGGTTGACCACAGACGCACGTCCTGTTCGAGTGCCATCAATCTTCACCTCCGCATGAATTCTACCATCGGCGCGAATACATTGAATAAGCGACACCCCAAAGTTAGACTTCAACTTTGCGAGTTTCCTCCACTCAAGAATATCCGCTACGACAGGATGCAAAGAGACAAGTTTCTTGAGGCTGTCTTTGTCGGTTGCTGGCCGGCCGGTCTTTGTCGTCTCAGAACTTTTCAAATTGAGAGTCTCGAATAAAAGCTTCCCAACCTGTGGCGCCGACGAATAATCAACCTTACCATATCGTTCGAGACGACTCTCGACAACCTTGAGCTGAGCGTCGAGAAAACCTATGAAGGATTGGATTGCCTCAACGTCTGCTTGGATACCCCATTTCTCCATCCTATAAATGGCGTCGGTTGATTTACTTACGAGCTTATCCCACATCCTCTGTGCAGACGGGCGGGCCGCAAGTCGCGGTCTCAGCTCAACAGCGAGTCGCGCGTGAGCTACCGCATCGCGAGCGCAGTAACGGTTGAGAATGGATACTGGGACGAGCGCATAGGCAAACGTCTTAGGATCGTCCCAATGACGCTCCACCGCTGCGACCAACGCTGGGTCAAGCTGCTCCTGAAACAGGTTCCCTTGCTGACTATTCTTCGCTTGTTCCCTGGCTACGCCGATCCGTTTCTCAGCCTGCGCCAACGCTGCATCGTTCTCATCCTTGTGCCTACCCATCCCAACCAATTCCGAAGACACTTCTAGGCTAGCAGTAATATCCACTTCGAGCAGCCGTCGAACGAGGCGCGCATCAAAATCAGCGCCTTTGACGTCAACACCCCACGCTGCAAAGGCGGAGAGATTATCGCCCTTCAGGTTGAGCCCACATTTTCGTATCGACTCGTCGGCCAAAAGCTGAAGCAACGGCTCTCGTACATCCGGCTTTGCCAAAGCAATCCTCGGCCAAACGTAAGCTGAATCAATATCCGGCGGCGCTACAGCAGCGCAAATCACTTCAAAGTATTTATCGAATGGATTCCCAGCCCATTCGAGATCATAGGCGCACCATGGGGCCTCACACCGAATCGCGTCAACTGCGTTCTTGGCATCCTCGGCCGTCTCAACTTCACAAAACTTTCCATCCCACGGAGGAGGAATCGGAACAGGAGACTCCAACGCCCACTTGACGTCCGCGTCTACCAAAGGTTGATACATTCGATTATTGGAGGCGATGTCTGGAGAGGACATAAAGAAAACTGGAATTCTGCGATCTGGCAGAGCGATCCAAGCGTAGGCTCTTCTCGTGCTAGCCAACAAAATTGACCGCCCGACCAAAGAATAAATTGCCTCCGCCCCAAGCGCAAGAATTCTAGTCGGGGCGTGCTCAGAAATCACTTGTGCTAGGTAAGGTCGACATGCGCGTATGTGTCTCAGCGAGGGCTCTTCCCTTCCGGAGTAACACCTAGTCGCATATGCCAGGACAACAGGACCAGCCCAGCTCTTCGAGACCAGATTCCGAATCCTCATATTCGCCGAGCCCCGAAAAATACGAGCGGTGCTATCCTCAACTCGGCTGGGACCAGCCCCAATCACAAGCAATGTCTCAGACGGATCTCCTCCAACGAGGCAACCAGAACTTGTCAATACTTCGGTAGAAAGACAGCGAGTCTCTGCGTCAGCGCCGAGTTCGCAGCGACTACAGGCAGAGTTTCTCTCTAGACCAGAAACTCTACTGATTGGAGCTTCCGGAATAGAGGGGTATAGCGAATGAATTCGCACAAGAATCCACTAGGCGTTGAACAGAGACACGCCACGCTTAACGCGCTCTTCCAAATTCGTGATCCTGTCGAGGACACCAACCTGCTTCTGCATCGCAAAGCAGCGCGCGAGCACTTCCTCGTACTCTACGACACCCTGATCAAACAACCACGCCAACACCTCGCGAAGTGAAATCGCGTTGAGGACTTCCGGAGGAAGCTGGCTGTCCCCTTCAACGCCGATCGGGTTGATCGTTTCGTCCGGCTCCGCGACCACTTGCTCTACAGCAGATGCAGTCTCCGGCTCGGGCGTCTCCACTGCAACAGGTGCTGCCTCCGGTGCTGCGACTGGCGCGGCCACCGGAGCTTCAACCTGAGCTTCCACAGGCGCCGTCGCCGGGGCTGCCACCGGAGCTGCCACGGGTGCTGCCACTTGGGGGGAGGCTACACTCGGCTCATCAGCCCGTAGCGTGCACCCTGGAATCGCCTCGGTAGCAACAGAACCAATGTCCGCAGCAAAATCGCTCGCAGCGTTTCCAGCCCCATTTCCATTCCCTCGAGCCGCAGCGATCTTGCTTGCGTTCTCTCTGAGCCATGCATCCGCACGCGCCTGCTGCTCAGCTTTCGTCGGACGTCCGACCTTTCTCTTGACGACCGTGGTCGAGCTGCCGCCCTCCGACAACAACACAGCCTCCGGCTTCGGAATGCTGGAAGCCAATGGGGCCGCCGCGCTACTGACAACGCTCGGCGCAACGGGCATCACGACGGGATTGACTGCGGCGACTGGAGCGGTAACGGGCTCGGCCTGCACAGGCTCTACCTGCACGGGCGAGGCCTGCACGGGCGAGGCCTTCACAGGCTCGGCCTGCCGGTGCGAAACTGTCTGAGCGACCACGGGAAGCTCCGACGGCGTCTCTACCCTGTAAGGTACTTGCCCAGAAAGGACGTCCGTCAAGTCCTTCTCAGAAACAGGAAGGGCAACCCTCGATGCCACCGGAAGCTCCAGCCGTTGCAGCATCACGAGAGCCTCCTCAAGGTTCACCACCTCGATGCACAGCTCCTGCTTCTCAAAATCAAACCGAATTTTTTTGATGGTTCCGAGGACGTCTGCGGTTGCCTCGAAAATTGTGACCCTATGCAATGCCATTTCAGACTCTCCCTTGCTAGCCCCTGTGCAGGCGCGGAACTGGCCCTAGAAACGACGAACGGCCTAAGACCGTCCAAACCATCAAGCGATTCGTTCATCGCTTCTAGGGCCATTCTGGCCTCGGGGCGTATGATACGCATCCATCGTCTCGAAAGCCACCCCGAAAAATTCAGAAAATCTAGACCACTAGATTATTACGCTCTTGGGCAGAAATTCGCACAAAATTCCATAATTTTTTTGCGTCGATATTTCCAGGGTCAGTGCACGGTGGGAGGTGTAGCCAAGTAACCGACACTGGATCGTACCCTTCGGAACAATCCTCGAGATCCATCCGCAACCGATAATGCAGCATCTCGCACTCGAGCCAGGAATCTCCGTCGAGCACGCACACCAGAGGACGGCGCGATGTCACCAGCGCCTGAAGCTGGCCGGGGCTTGGCTTCCCCAAAAACGCCACCGCATTCGGCCAGTACGGCAGCGCATCAAAAATTCCCTCCACCAGCATCAGCGGAACATCCGTGGTGATCCTGATAGCTGGCATATTGAACAGGGTGCTCTGCCGATCCATCCCCGTTGCCGTCAAATATTTCGGGTATTTCTCCGATTTGTAAGTCAGGCGAGCCGACCACCCCACCAACGTTCGCCCGTCCCTACCAAGCGCAGGCACAACAACTCGACCTGCACACCGACCCTTCGTGCAGGCCCCAATGAACGCATCCTGAATCGTGGCCGCGCCAATCCCTCGGTCTGCAAGGTACTGCCGTGCACTTGCCAAGACCGAGGCTGAGGTTCCAGGCTCACGCCACAACGGGGTGTAATCGGGAGGCAGAGAAATGTCCGCGCGTTCGGGAGGAGCGGTCGACACGTTGATCGAATCCGCCTCGCTGGCGTACTCCTGCAGCGTCACCCGAACCTTGCACCGAAAACAATGCCCGTAGCCAGATTTCTGATCGATGCCAAACGAGGCCGTCTTGTCGTGCCGGCCTACCACCGTCTTGCAGTACGGACAGTTGAAACGCAACCAGCGCGACCCCGTCGTGGTAGCGCCGGATACCGCCTGTCGCAACAAAGCCAGGTCGAGTTGTCTCCCGCTGGGGTCAGAAAGGAAGGTCTTGGTCGCCAAATGTGTCCCCTTCCGAGTACACCGCCTTGTTACTCGCGTTCAACATCGTCCGATAGGCCTCAGGAACCATACGAGCACACTCCAATTCTGTCGGAATTGTTACAGCAAACCCTCGTCTGCCATAGCGATTCTTGGCAATGCTGTACTGCATAGTCGCTTCCTGATCGTCGAACGAAATTGGAATCCACAGGTCGGCCAGCCTTGCCTTGTGCTGCGAATCGGCCCCGTCCTCAATTCCCTGAATATCCTTGGGCTTCTGTTTCCTGCGAGAGGCTGAGGCTGTCCACACCCACCCATCACGTTTGAGCGCGAACCCTTTTCGGAGTTCCGCGTACACCGAACGGGCACCCTCATAGTCCTTAGACTTGCCATGTCCTAGCAAGTCTGCATAGTCCACTGCCAACACTCGGAATTTCACCCCGAGCTTGCGCTCACGTTCCTCGACGAACGCAAGCAGCTCTGCAACGGAAGTTACCATGGGGGTAAACGCGGCGATCTCGACATGGGCTAACCTGTATATTTTCGACAGCCTCGCCTGGGCATCCTCCAACAAAGAGCCATCGTTGAGAGATTCAATCGGAATCCCTGTTATGTTTGCTACCAATCTGGCAAACCACTCATCCTCGCTCAGCTCGAGCGTGGCCACAAAAACGTGAACGTGGTTGAGCAAGCACGTTCCAGCAACGTGACAGAGCGCCATCGACTTGCCGTCTCCTGTGCTCCCCATGAACACACTCAACGTCTTCGACCGCTGACCTCCCCCTAAATATGCGTCAAGAGGGCCGATGCCAAGGGGAAGCTTGGGAAGCTCTGCCTTCTTTGCAAACAGTGCTAACGCCTCAGGTGTTACGGAAATCCCAGTCGGTACGTCGAATTTTCCAAGCGTATTCGTACCCTGAATACGCTCGATGACATCGTCGAGATCGTCAGCGCGCGCCCCAACACGATCCATCATGAACTTGAGGTTTTCCCGCTGCTGCCTCAGCTTTATCGTCGGAATGAGCTGTGACAACACTGACTCGGCATCCGTCATTGGTAGCGATTCCAACGCCCCCACAAAATCTTCAGCCTCGAAAATCTGCTCGAACGTGACGTGGCCAACCTCACGCCAGCGTGCAATGCGTTCGACAACTAGAGTCCCAGACCCTGGAGCATGCCCGAACTCTGCCCCCAACGTCATGATCGCACGCCCTACAAGCTGTGGCATGCCCTCAGACAACGCAGCCGAATCCAAATGAGGACCCGCAGCGATCCAAAACTTCTCGCAGAATATCAGGTGTCGCAAGACCTCCTTCTCGAAGGACGGGGCAAAACGATATGGCACTGTGGAAGCGGTCGGTGTTGCTGGCATGTGTCTGTTATTGCGCCCTCTAGCTCAAATCCGCGAAGGGTTTTTTGGATCCCAGACGAACTCCCCAGTAAGTGCACGAGATAGCAACTGAAGCGTCTCCGACGTGCATTCGGTGTGCACGCGTCGCATGATTTTCATAGCATTATCATAGCCTTTTGGGAAAAACTCTCGAACTAGTTCCCGTACGTCATCGTCCGAGACTCGACCGGCACGGTAAGCATGTAGCGTCCCGATTGCGTAGTATAACGCAGAAGCCGTATTCACGTATAAAGTCGCAATCGGAGAGCTGTAACACGCTCCTCCAAGCTGGGTGTAGTTCAATGTGAATGCAATGCGTACATTATCCGCCTCTACTTTCTCGGCAGACAAAACTACTTTCGCCAGCGGCATTCCCTTTTTTCTCTCCCCCCTAACCTTCCAGTTCATCGTCATCCAGTAAACCCAATCCGCAGGTCGTATCCCGTGATCGTTACACGCAGCCCACCATTTCAAAATTTCAGCTCGAAAAGGATTCCCAGCCCTCTTTGCTGCCAAAATGGCTTGAAAATATGGTTTCTTATAGAGTTTTTGCATGAGGGAATTCGTAAGGTTGGCAACATGGTCAAGTATCTTTTGCTCCGTCCAGTCTACGTGCGCCTGTATCCCTCGTGGGGATTGTACCCAAAATTGCAAGGGCTTGCCGTCAATGTGTAACCCTACCTGTGGCACAAATGGTAAACTCCGCAATTCGTTGATACTACGAAACGTTACATGTAGGTTTGGGTAAGTAACTAAATTAGTATTATTATTAAAAGAAATTAGTTTCGTCGTGAAAGTTTGCGCGGCATCTTCCGAAAAGGTGTGCTGCACTAATTCTTTGTATTTTAACGTGTGTATCTGATGTTTTATTACTTCGCGTCGTCCTAGTCCTAGACATAACATGTCTTTGTCATGCCGCGAACATTGACTCTGTCCTATCGAAGGAGATTCATCCTCGTCTTGTCCTTGTTGAAATTTATTCACCAATTTCGGATAATATCCAGCGCAATTATTTATCTTGGAATCTCCTTCGACAATATTTATTTCTGGATTCTTCAATTTAGAACTCTTGTCCCCGGCTGCCATCTCAAACTCCTCTCTGTAAACTGGCCTGTATTTACTCAAAGTCAACCTCGAATTATGGTCTAACAACAATTTCAACCTCTTAGCCGTAACACCCCGAACTTTACAAAATAGGGACTAATAATAATCAACAGTTACAACTTTAGCCTCACAACACCCAGCAAAACAAAGGACTCTGTGACTTGCCAACATCATGAAATTGTGAGTCTCTGCTAAAATTCTTAATTTTTAATCCGACCGGACGGGAGGAGTAAAAATAAGAATTTTAAACACATATGTAGTATCTAACTTGTATGCTCAAACAGTAAGACGTACTTACTCTGTAGTCTCTATGATACGTACTGACTGTTTATCTCTTCACGCACACGCGCCCCTGTGCGTGAGTAAAGCATACGGCAAACAGAATCCTCCTCCTGAAAATCTAGTGGCGCCACATCCCTACTTCAAATGGAGATAGGGACATTCCGAAAATTCGTGTATTCCATTAGAAGCACGTTTTCCTTTGCTATTCTTAGAGCAGATAACGGAATGTTGCACGAACGCCAGTGTCCTGGCTGGAACAATTACGTGCTGACCGTGTCCTGCAGTGAGTACCGTACCGAATATCTCTCGAGAATTATTTCCTGCCCCTCGGAAACCTGGCCCGACCAACCCAACCTCCTGTAACCGAGCAACCGCATACCGGATCTGATTGTCCGTCACTTCCGAAAGCCTGGTGGTGTAAGGTAGGTTGGTGTACTGGACCGACACATACCCGTCACAACACTCTCCCAGCACGGAGGCTGTCGCCTTTAGGCGACAGAGGAAGTGCTGGCCCGTGCTTGACCGCCAGCATAGGACGCAGCATACTATGTGCGTGAAGCTGATCGCCCAAGTCAAACTGCACGCCACCAAAGACGACCGGGACAAGCTGACTGCTCTCATGGAGCGAATCAACGAAGCGTGCAACTGGCTCGCTGGCCACGCTTTCGAGCTGAAGACCGCCGACAAAATTAAGCTCCAGCACGGCTTCTACCACGAGCTGCGCTCCCGCTTCGAGCTGCCTTCGCAGCACGCAATCCGGACCATCTCGAAGGTCTGCGAGGTCTACAAGCACGACAAGTCTGTCCGGCCGACGTTCGCGCCGCACGGCGCAGTCGCCTTCGACCAGCGACTCATGAGCTTCAAGCAGGGTGTCGACCGCGTGAGCCTGCTGACCCTCGACGGACGCGTCGTCATGCCGTGCATCATCGGGGACTACCATAGGGCGCGCCTCGCAGGCGTCCGCGGGCAGGCCGACCTCATCTATCGCAACGGGCAGCTCTACCTCTACGTGACCGTCGAGGTTCCAGATGGCATGCTCATCAAGCCGAAGAGTTGGCTCGGCGTGGACCTTGGCATTCGCAACCTGGCCGTCGACTCCGACGGGGAGAAGTTCTCTGGGGAGAAGACGCTGTCCGTTCGCAGCCAGTATGTTAAGCTGAAGTCCACACTTCAGTCCGTCGGGACGAAGAGCGCCAAGCGCCATCTGAAGAAGCTCTCTGGGCGAGAACACCGATTCCACGCCGACACGAACCACACGATCAGCAAGAGACTCGTTCGCAAGGCCAAAGACACCGGACGCGGGGTCGCCCTCGAAGATCTCGGAGGCATTCGCGGTCGGGTAACAGTTCGCAAGGCCCAACGATCGCACCTGCACGGCTGGTCGTTCTTCCAACTCCGCACGTTCATTTCGTACAAGGCCGCTCTTGCTGGCGTAGAGGTCCGTGCCGTCGACCCGCGCAACACCAGCAGGATGTGCCCAACGTGCGGGCGTATCGACAAGGCAAACCGGCGGTCTCAAGCCGAATTCGTCTGCACCGGCTGCGGGTTCGCGGACCACGCTGATCATGTCGGCGCCGTGAACATTGCGGCCAGGGCTGCTGTCATGCAGCCTATCGCGGGAGGTGGTGCGGCTTCTCCTCATCGTCCTACTCGCAAGCTGCCTGCTTTAGCTGGCAGTTCATGACTCCCGCGCGTTTCAAGCAGGAAGGCCCAGACATCGAACATGAAGTCTCCGAGCGCGGAACGCAGCATGGGGAGTGGAATGAGATTTTGCGACGTCGCCATCAAACGCGACTCTGCAGGTCGACGAACCTTACCTCGAACTCCTCACGTCGATAGGCCGCGATGCGCGCCTTCGTGTGGTTCTCGAAAATCCGGGTACCAACATCGGCGACGTCCCAGACCTCAAACGTTTCTTTCCCGGCAGCCCGTCTCATGCCTCGGCCAACACGCTGCAGCGATGCGATCACACTACGACCTGCGCCGGCGACTATGACAGAGGCCAGCTCGGGGAGGTCGACGCCCTCCTGCCATACGACCGAGCTGACGATGACGTCGATTTCCTTCCTAAGTAGCTGATTTTTTAGATTTCCTCGTTGAGACTCCTCCATCGATCCCTGTACAAACGCAACGCTAAGTCCGGCTTTCTGCAACGCTGCCACCAACGCGTTCCCGTGCTTCAAGTTCGTGACGAACACCAGCGTCGGCTTCTCCGCCAGCCTCGTCATTTCAACGAGGGCCGCATTGCGCTTGCTCGACCTGATGACCGCCTCACCGTAGAGCCCAGCGTAGGTCGGCTTGGTCAGCTCCTGCTCGACCTTCACCATGAACACGATGGGCTTGGCGAGCACCCCAGACTGGACAAGCGTCTCCGTCGCCGTGTGGTGGATGACAGGCCCCGTCGTCCCAACCGCGATGAGGCTCCGCTTGTCGGAACGGTCAAGGGGCGTCCCGCTCAGGCCGAACCTGTAGTGAGCTTCCGTAAACGCCATAGAGGTCTGACTCCACGTATCGGAGGCTGCAACGTGAAGCTCATCGATTATCATACCCCGAGCATTATTTCTCAACGCGCGAATCTGTGGATCGTTGAGCTTCGTTGCGAGCGTCTGAAACGTAGCAACCGTGACGGTCGATCCAATCTCAAGGTTGCCATCGCCTACGAGACCGATTCCTCGAATTCCGCACTCCTCGAATCGTTGCTTTGCCTGATACATCAACCCACTTCGATGCACAATAAATACCCAAGGAACTGGGATTGACATGATGATCCCGGCCGCCATATGTGATTTCCCGCTACCGGTGGCCTCGTGCAGAATCCCTCTCCCAATCCGAAGTGCAGTCTGAACAGCTTCAAGCTGGTAATCGCGTAGCCAACTTAGATCGGCCTGGATGGGCTTAGGACAGTCCGCTCGACAATCTCTGAGAGAAACCTCATACCCTAACCCACGAGCCTTCTTGTAGACAAGGGAAAGAAGTCCCGTCGGAAAGGTATCCTCGAGAATATCGTACAGGTAGATCTTCTTGGGGGCCACGTGCTTGGCCCGGCCATCCCTAGTTTTACGAAACGCTGTGGATTGATCGTCAAATGAAAGGTAGCTCCGAAGCCAGGCTTCCTCGACTGGTTCTCCGTGGACCTTACATAATGTGTTGTAAATATCAATGACCATCGCTTTCTCCTAGCTCTCAACGACAGGTTCTTTTGGGGTGTACGCGAATATCCGTTCTCGAATAGGCGGTGCATCGAAGTAGTCCGCAAGGTGTTGTCGGTGTATGAACCGAAACTTCCCAACGGTATCAGACTGCAGAAGGCCATCGCGAACAAGTCGAAAGATTGTGGACATGTGAACGCCAGTCAATTGAGCTGCTGTATCCAGCGTAACGTAGCCGGCAGCTTCCATTATTGCGATGCACTTTGGTGGGTTACGTACCCCCGAATTCTTGGAGCCAAAAGGGCGGCCTCGTTTCTTCTTCTTGATCATTTCATGTACTCCTTCAAGAGCGAATCGCAAACTAACTTGTTCTTCACGAGGACTATAGCGTACTTGACCTGATTGAATTTGACAGAAAAGATTTCTGCAACTTCCGCCATATTGAGATCATCCTCGAGTAACCACATAAGCGCCGAATCCCCACATGGAATTTCCTGCACCAAATCAAGTATGCGCTGGTATACGCGTTGCTTATCAATCAGGGTCTCCGCCGACTCATGCGCCATCGAAACGGCTGTGTCAAAATAGGACACATCCACTGAGACGATGCGCTGTCGCTCCACGACTTTCTTTATATTCCTCAGGTTGATCGCTACAGGAAACGAGTTCCTGGTACAAAAGTCCCGTACTGCTCGTTCGCAAACTACCCACGCCAACGACTCAAACTTACCGTCTTCCCGATCGTCCCAGACACGGATCGCCTCAAGCCACGCCATGTCGATCTCGCTGCGAATATCGTCCTCGTCGATGAGTGGATACCGACGACGATACTTTGAACGTAGCGAGCCTTTTACCCATTCAGCTTCTTCAAACATCGCCCCTCCTTTCGTGCGCTGTTACTCCATTTGATGTT
>Ga0315273_10005033_pt1 | contig 16299 bp, 7 predicted proteins | sample YL17G02_0_MG_FD_205753 | JGI IMG/M metagenome (GOLD analysis project Ga0315273, IMG submission 205753) | Sediment microbial communities from Yellowstone Lake, YNP, Wyoming, USA - YL17G02_0 | ecosystem: Environmental > Aquatic > Freshwater > Lake > Sediment | place: USA: Wyoming | collected... | reverse complement strand
GCCCCCCGCCCCCCCCCCCCCCCGCCCCCCCCCCCCCCCCCCCCCCCCCCCCCCCCCCCCCCCGCCCCCCCCCCCCCCCCCCGCCGCGCCGTCTCTCCAAGACACCGCCTCCCCCCTGCAAAAAGATCTCCTAGGCAGCCCAGGCCAAGTAAATGCATGCGCATGGTCGCCCGCAGAGTGCGCGGGCCACTCCCCACCTTTTATTTCCGCGGGCTGTCTCCGCAACCAAGGAAAGGAAAGGCGCGCCGGCGCAACGCCCGCCATTGCTCACAGAAAGGAGAACCGACCGGCGCCGACCGGGGAGCCTCTCCGCATCCACAGCCCGTCCACCCCAGTAAGTGTGGCCCCCGTCTCCCAGTTACTCACCACAGGGCGTGTTGAGCAGGCCCTCAATGTCGGCCGGCGAGACGACCAGCCCCTCCCCGCCCTTGAACTCCTGGAGCTTGGCGCCTATGCCGCGCGTGACAGCCTCCACCGCCGACACCAGGGAGGCGGTGGAGGGGAGGGCCAGGGGGAGGAGGCAGGCCAGGGTCAGGAGGGCGGGCAGCCCCCTGGTGCGCCTGCGGCTGCGCATGGTGTTGGGTGGGACGCACGGGCACCGCGTGAGGGTGGGGGCGGGGAGAGAGGAGTGGGGGAGAAAAGGAGCGGCGGCGCACTTTTCTTCACTTCTTTTTCCGGCGTCCGCGCTTTTAGAGAGCAAGCCAGGCTCTTCTCTTCATCGCCCTCTCCCTCTCCCTCTCTCGGTGAGAGTAGCTTGGGCGACGTGCTCTCAGGTAAGGTACGCAGACGGTGTGGTTGTGACGGACAAAGAGCGCGCGCCTGTTTCTCGGAGCAAACAAAACCCGCCATAAAAATCTGCGCGCTCCCGGCATGCAGCTGGCGTTTGGCGCGGGTTGGGCGCCACTGGCCAGCCACACTACACGTGCATGCGCGTGGGCGACATGAGTATTCACCCCTGGTGTGCGGCAGGTCGTTCGATGGTGTGGAAGAGCCCGGCCACACGCGCGGAGACAGGCACCAAAACACACGCTCCGCCGCAGCTTCTCTTCTCAACCCCCCACCACCCTCTCTCCTCTCACGGCAGGCACGGCACCATGGCCCGCCTCCTCCAAGCATGCGCCTGCGCGGCCCTGGCGCTGGCCGCCCTTGCGCCCACCCATGCAGCAGCAGACCCGGCCAACGCCTTCATCGCCGGCCTGGCGTCCGGCCTAGGCGGCGGCAGCGGCTTCGGCGCCAACCCTCTCGCCCCCCCTGCCACCTCCTCCTTTGCCGCCCTCCCCGGCGGCACCCCGCACCTGCCTTCCCCGGGGGACGCCGTCCGGGCGGCGACCGCGATTGGCGGGCTGGCGGCCGGCGTTGGGGCAGTGCGCCGTGTGGCCGGTGCTGCCAGCGGCGTCGCGGCGTTGGGCTCCCTCGCCGGCCTGGCCGCGCCGGCCGCGGGTGCTGCCGCGGCCGCCGCGGCCCTGGGCCCACGCCCGGGCGCCCTCCTCCCTGGCGCCGGCCTGGGCTTGTCCGCCGCCGTCGCCCGGGCCGTGGAGAGCGCGACCCAGGCCGACGCGGTGGCGACGCGGGACCCAGCCACCTCGACGGCCGGCGATGGCCTCGGCAACGGGCACGTCCCCCTCACAGCGCACGCGGGGGCCGGTGGCGGCGACGGCGCGGGCGGCGCCGCCGTCCCGAGCGCCCTGCCTTTCGGCCGGGGCGCGCTGGCTGCCGCCATTGACAAGGCCGGGTCCGCCCTGGACGTCGTCAACTCGGCGGCGAAAGTGGTCAAGACCACGGCCGACGACCGCCAGGTCGAGGCCGGGTGGGACCTCAAAGCCGCGCCGGACGCCCTGTTGAGCGCCTTGAAAACGCAGTACGGCCCCGCGGTGAGCGCTTTCGAGGACGAAGCGGCAGCCGTGCGGGAAGAAATCGCCCTGGCAGCCGCCGCCGCGGGGCGGGTGAAGGCCAAGGCCGACAGCGCGGCGGCCGAGCGCAAGGACTCGCCGCCGGCCTGGCAGGCCGACGCGGCGGCCCGCCTGCGCGCGGCGGCTGGCGGCCCCGCCGCGACGGAATTCACCAACGCCATCTTCAAGAGCAGCCAGTTGCGGGACGCCGTCGCGGCGGCGGCGCCTGCCGTGGCTGCCACCCGGGCGGCGGTGGGCGCGGCGGCCGACGCGGTGGGCGGGGTGGCCAGCTCGGCTGGGGGCAGCGTACGCGTCGCGGCCGTCGCCTCCCAGGCGGCCGCCCTGCAGGCGGGCGGCACAGTGAAAGCCGACCCGGGCGCGGCCCTGACGGACGGGCCCGCCAAGGCCGCCGCCAGCGCGGCGGCGGACGTGATTGATTACGTGGACGACGCGCCCTGTGGGAGTGCCACCCAGCGCGTCGTGGTCGAGGTCGGCGGGACGAGCGCGGCCACGACCTGCCGGGCGTGGGTGGTGGACAACAGGGGGGAGGGTGCCCGGGTGCCGTCGCCCTCCGCCGGGCGCAGGCGCCTGCTGGCGGTGGCTGCCGCCCCCGCCCCGGCCGCCCCGCCGCGGCCGGGCAAGCACAAGGTGCAGGCCGCGCGCGCGCTCGGGGCCGGGTCGAATGCTACCGCTGCCGCCCCGGCCGCCGGTGCCGCGCCTGGGTTGGGCGCTGCCGCCGCGGGCGCGGCCGCCCCGACCGCCGCGCCCCAGCAGGCAAAGCTATTCCCCTCCGCGTCGGCCTGCGACGCCCCCATCCTCAACACCACGCGCTGCACATCCTTCCCGGGCACCCTGTCCCTCATTCTCACGGGCGGGCCGGCCACGGTCGACCCGGACGTGGGCGGCGCGCTGAGAAGGATGGGCCTGGGCGACCTGGTCCACCTGGGGTCCCTGGAACTGGCCGCGGAGGGCGGGGCCCAGGCCGGGGCGGGACTGGCGGCCGCCCTGCCCGAACTACGCACCGTGGGTGGCGGCCCTGCTGAGAAAGGTGCGGCACGCACCCCGCCGCACCCGGCCTCCACCGCGGGTGGCGAGCTCTACGACCCGGCCGGCCTGTACATTCACACCGCCCCGGGCAACACCTTCACGTCGTTGCCGGCCTGGCCCATGCTGTCCACCGTGGGCGGGCCCCTCCTGCTCCAGGGGTCCCTCCAATCCGGCCTGCCCTCTTTCATCGGGCTGACCGGCGTGGGCGGCGGCCTGGGCCTCGTCTCCAACCCCGTGCTGAAGAGCACGCTGCCGGGCCTGGCCGGCCTGACCAGCGTCGGCACGGGCGGCGGCGGGCCGGCAGCTGCCTCCGCCGCCGCCTCCATCGTCGCCGAGGACACGGTGACCGGGGGCGCGCTCGTCATTGAGCGCAACCCGGCGCTGGGCACGGTCGCCCTGCCCTTGTTGCGGGCCGTGGGCGGCCAGGTGGTGATCCGGGACAACCCGGCCCTGTCACGCCTGGTCCTGCCCCTCCTGTCCTCGGTCAACGCGGGCGGGTCTGTCCGGTATGGGGCCGCGGCGGTCACCATCACAGGCAACACGGGGCTGTCCAACCTGGATGGCCTGCTCCGGGCGGCGTCCTGCCTGGACCCGGCGGCGACGCCCATCCTGATCGAGACCTTCCCAGGCGGCGGAGACGTAGGGAAAGGCGGGGCTGAAGCAGCAGCCGCGGAAACCACGCCAGGTCGTGGTTACAAGTGCACCTTCACCCGGTGGGCCCAGGTGTGCCAGTACGCGCTGGTGGAACGGGGGAAAGGGGTGGGCCCTGGGTCGCACTGGGTGGCGGACGGGGTGTGCGTGAAAGTGGAATAGAAGAGTGTTAAAAAGAGAGAAGGTTCAGAGCGTGCAATGTCGAGCACCTTTCGCGTGCGCTCGCTGGAGGGCGATGAGGCCCTGGTAGCTTCATCCAGTGAAGCCACCGTCCGCACGCTGCGCAAGGCTTATGAAGTCGTGCAGCGTGGGGTCCGGGCTCGGCTGTACTGGAGGGTGAGAGGAGGCGGGAGAGAGACACGAAAAAGAAAAAAAAAGCAGCAAGCACGCCCGCTAGCCTGTTCATTGCGCGCTTTCTCAAACCTCATCAATCTCATCTCATCCTCCAATCCACAGGGCGCCGCCCTGGACGACCGTGCCCTCGCCTCCACCCTCGCCCTGGGCCCCGACGACTTCATCGTAGCCATCAACACCCGCCGCCGCCGCCACCGCCGCTGGGCGTCGTCGGCCGAGGAGGCGGCTGGTGAGCGCACGCCGCCGCCACCACCGCCGCCAGCCCTGCTCCCTTCCTCCACTCCACCCTCCCCGACGCCCGTGACGACCCTGCTGCCCGGGTACGCCTTCCGCCCGCACGCCTCGCCCCAGGCCAGGGCGGGGCGGGCACTGACGTCGGTGTTGGAGGATGCAGGGGGAGAGCAGGAGGCCGGGTTTGTGCGGCGGGGCGGGGGCAGGGCGGCGACTCGGGCCCGGCGCGGGCCGACGGTGGGGGTGGTGGAGGCGCCAGCGCCAGCGCCAGAGCCAGCGCCAGCGGCAGCCGCGCCACCGCCCCGCCGCCCCGCTGCCGCTTCTGCCCCTTCAGGACACCCTCTTCCGCCTGCCCTGGACGCGCTGGAACCCGTCTTTGCGTCCCTCGCCGCCGCCTACGACTTCCTGACCCGCCAGCACATTCTGCCCTCCTGGCGCCTTGTGGTCTCTTCGTCGTCGTCGTCGTCCACGGGCGCAGCCGCCGTAGCTTTGCACCCCGCAACCGTCCGGGCGGCGGCGGTGCTGTGCCCGGGCGAGCTCCGGCTGCGCCCCCCGGCCTGGCGGGAGGCAGCCGCCCGCTACGCGGCGGGAGGGGCGGCGGCGGCGGACGCGGAGGAAGCGAGCGGCCAGCCACCCGACCCGGCCCGCCCCTGGGCCGCGTCTCCGCCGCCCGCGTCGCCCGCCGCCTGCCCCCCCACCGCCCCAACCCCGCCTGATGATGTCGTGGACGCCGGCCCCATCCCTGGCGACTGGGTCCTGGACATGGCCCGCCCCCGCACCCGCAGCGGCGGGCCGACCCGGGCGAACCGGGGGGGCGCATTCCGGGGTGCCCTGGCCGCGGCAGCGTCCGCGCTGGAGGCGGAGCTGAGCGGGGGCGGGGGCGGAGGGAGCGCGCGGCCAGGCGGGCCGTGGGCCTTGGCGGCGGACGCCCCGCTGGCCGCCTTTGTGGCGGCGGCCCGCCGGGCGAGGATTGGTGGCAGCCGCGAGCCGGCCACCACCACCCGCCCCCGACCCGCCTCTGGGGCCGCCGCCCGCCCCACCCCGGCGTCCATCCTGGCGTGCCTCAAGGCGGCGCCCTGGTATGCGGACCAGGCGACGGCCGAGGTCGGCCTGCCACCCCGCCCCGCCCGCCACGCCGCGCCGGCTGTCCCGCTGGCCCCACCGGCGGCGGCGGCGGCCCGGGCGGCGGGCGTGGACCCGGCCCGCTTGTGGGCGCACCAGGCGGCCGCGCTTGACGCTGCTGCCTCCAACGACGGCCGCCCCGTCCTCGTCGTCACGCCCACCGCCTCCGGCAAGTCCCTCTGCTTCACGCTCCCCCTGGCGGCCGCCCTCGCCGCGGACCCCGCCGCGACCGCCCTCCTCCTCTTCCCCACCAAGGCCCTCGCCCAGGACCAGTGCCGGTCGGTCAGCCGCGCCCTGGCCGCAGCGGGCGTCGCCTCCGGGTGCGGCGGCCCCGTAGCGGCCGTCTTTGACGGTGACGTTCCGCCTCAGGACCGGGCAGCATTACTCAAGCACGCCCGGTGCCTGCTCACCAACCCAGACATGCTCCACCGGACGATTTTGCCAGGCTTGCGGGCTGGTGGTGGGGGTGGTGGAGACACAACCACCCTGCCCCCTCCTCCCGTCCCGCCCGGTGGGGGCTGGCCCGCCTTCCTGGCCCACCTGGCCCTCGTCGCCGTGGACGAGGTCCATGCATACACGGGCGCGTTTGGGTCGCACGCGTCCCTCGTCCTGCGCCGCCTGTGGCGGGCGGTCGACCTGTGCTCGCTGCCGCCTGGCCGCCCGCTGCCGCTCTGCGTTGCCGCGTCTGCCACGGTCGGCAACGCGGGCGAGCATGCGGAGGCCCTGTTGGGACGGGGTCCGGTGACGGTGGTGGATGAGGATGGCTCGCCCGCGGGCGCCCGCACCTTTGTCGTGTGGCGCCCGCCGCCCGCTGGTCGTGCGGGTGGTGGTGGTGGTGGTGGCGCGCCTACTGCAGCTGCGCCGCCGCCGCCGCCGCCCGCCACGAAGCGCGCCCGGGCGGAGGCGGTGCGGGCGAGGGCGGCCGCGGCAGAGCGAGGCGAGGTCGGTGAAGGCAGCGAGGCGTGCGTACTGTCGGAGGCGGAACGCCTGGCGGCCGCCCGGCTGGGGCGGAAACGGGCGGGCGGTGGGGTTGGTGGGGTGGCATCACGGGCGCCACCAGCCCTCCGCTCCACCCCCTCACCACCGCCGCCGCCCGGGGCGCCCGCCCTCCTCCCGCCCGCCCGCCCGCCCTCGCCTTCCCGGTACCTAGGGGGGCAGGCAGGCGTGGCGCCGCCAGACCCGGCCCTGACGGCCGCCGCCCAGGCGGCCCCACCATGTCCACCACCCCCGCTGCCCTCTCCCTCCCTGCGCACGAAACCACGGCCGCCGCCGCTGCGCCTGGCCTGGGACACGGCGGGGCTGCTGGGCCGGGGCGCTCCACCACCACCTCGTGCAGCCGCAGCCGTCCCTGCCCCAGGCCTGCCCCTGGCGGCCCCCCCGCCCCTGGCGCCCACCGCCAGCCACCACCACCGGACCGCCTCCCCGATCGTCGAGGCCGGCCTCCTCCTCGCCGCCTGCGCCCGGGCCGGCGCCCGCACGCTCGCCTTTTGCCGCACCCGCAAGCTGGCCGAACTGGTGGCGTCCCACGCCCGGGCGGCCCTGGACGGGGAGGCGGACGCGAGCGGGCGGGGCTTGGCGGACAGGGTCGCAGCCTACCGGGGCGGCTTCGAGCCGGCCCACCGCCGCGCGGTCGAGGCCGGCCTGTTTGGGGGGGCCCTCCTGGGCGTCGCCTGCACCAACGCCCTGGAGCTGGGCGTCGACATCGGGGACCTGGACGTCACCCTCCACCTGGGCGTGCCCGGGGCGGCGGCCGCCCTGTGGCAACAGGCAGGGCGGGCGGGGCGGCGGGCGTGTGAGGGCACGGAGAGCGGCGGCGGCGGCGGCGGGGGCGGGGGCGCCCTGCACATCATCATCCCCTTTGACGGCCCCCTGGACGCCTGGTGGGCGGCCCGCCCTGCCACCCTGTTGGCCCGCCCCGTGGAGGCCGCCCGGTGCGACCCGACCACGCCCTGCCTGCTGGCGGCGCACGTCGCGTGCGCGGCGGCGGAGGCGCCGCCCCTGAGCGTGGCGGTGGATGAGCGCTGGTTTGGGGGCGGCGGCACAACCAGCACCGTGCGCACGCCACTCGCCCACGCCGTCCAGACCCTGAGAGCCGCGGGCGTGCTGGCCCCCATGCCCGGGGTGGGCGGCGACGGTGGGTCGGCCGTCCCCCTCTTCTACGCCGGCGCCGAGCCCTGCCCCGCCGCCACCTTCAGCCTGCGCGCCATCGACCCGGACACCTTTTCGGTCATCCTGGAGGTTGACAAGGCGAGGAGGAGGGACGGCGCTGGCAGCGCCGCCGTCGGCGGTGTCCTCCTGGAGAAGGTGGAGGCTTCAAAAGCCTTCTTCGCCCTCTACGACGGCGCTGTGTGGATCCACCAGGGCCGCACGCACCTCGTGAAACACGTCGACGTGGCGGCCCGGACTGCGACTGTCCGGCGGGCCTCTGTGGCATACCACACCAAGACGCAGGACACGACGGCCGTGAGCGTGGGGGCCGGGGTGCGGGCGGCGGGCGGCGGCACGGGCGCCGCGGCTACCCTGTCCGGCCCGGCCACCGTGACCACCCGCTTCTTCGGCTTCCACCGCATTTCCAAGGCCTCCCACCGCATCTTTGACACGGTCGACTTGCTGGGCCTGCCAGACGTTGTGCTGGAAACGGCCGCGGCGTGGCTGCCAGTGCCGCCCGCGGCACGAGCGGCCATCCTGGGGCGGCTGGGCGGGGGCCCGGCGGCCCTCCTCCTCCTGCCCGCCGCCCTCCACGCCGCCTGCCACGCCCTGGTGCGGGCCTGCCCGGCCGCCATCCTGTGCAACCCGGACGACCTGGGCACCGAGTGCTCGACTCTGTGCGGGCGGGTCGGCGGCAGCGGTGGTGCGACCCGCCTGCTCGCATTTGACCGGGCGCCCGGCGGGGCGGGTGGGCTGGCGCCTCGCCTGGCGGCCGCCCTGGCGTCCGGCCTGCTGGCGGACGCGGCTGCCCTGGTGTCCTCGTGTACCTGCGAGGAAGTGGCGGGATGCCCTGGGTGTGTCCAGGTTGCGGGGTGTGGGGAGTACAATGCCTGCCTGCACAAGCTAGGGGCGGTGATCGTGCTTGAGGAGGTTGGGAGGTAGAGATGAAAAATTCATTGCCTTTTCTATTCCCACTTCTGCGCTCTCTCAGCGACACAGAGAGCGACAGGGCTGTGCGCACACGCCTGAACCACACACGCACGCACACACACGCAAGCCCAGGCAGCTCCACCAATGCGGCGTGCCGTGGCTGACGCGCTCACCCGTGGCGCCGCAGTCGCATCGTCCTCGACTGCGGCCTCCTTCACGACGACCACCCCCTCCGCCGCCCGCGTCGGCGCGCGGGCGACCGGGCGGGTCATCCCTGGGCGGTCCCGCCGGGCCGACCCGGATGCCCCGCCCGCCTGGTGGGCGGCGGACGGGTGGTTTGAGGCGGCCGTGGAGAAGGGCGGCGGCGTCGCAGCCGCACGGGCCCTGGAACGCCGGGTCGGCGCGTTTGGGGCGCAAGGTGAGCTTTGCGATGCGCGTCGGTGGATTTAGGGCGGGATGGAGCACGCGCCCAGGTGGATTGGGCGTGACGCGTGGACGTGGCCGGAGCCGCGGCACGGCAAAAAGGGAGGGCCCGATCTGTTCCTCACAAAAACCCACTCCACCATTCCCCCTTCCAGCCACGTCCATCCTCCCCGCCCTCGCGGCCGCCATCAAGACGCCCGAGGACGCGGCCGCCACCCTGAAGGCCCTGGTCGCCCTGCGATCCGCCCGGGCCGCCCGGGGCCAGACGCAGCCCCTGCACGGCAAGGCGAGCGGCGCGCTCGCCCGGGCCCTCACCTCGGCCGCCGCCTCGCCCGCCGACGCGGCGGCCGTGCTGGCGGCCGCGCCCCGGTACGGCCTGGCCCTGGGCCCCACCTGGCTGGCCCGGGCCGCCTACGGGCTGGGCGACGCCAAAGCCGCGGTGAGCGTGGTGCGGGGGCTGGGGGCCGCGGGGGTGGGGGGACCCAACGCGGCCGCGGCCACGCTGGCTGTGGCGGCGGCGGCGGGGCGGCCCGACCTGGCGGCGGCCTGGGCGGAAGCGTATGAGAAGGCGGGCGTGCGGTTGAATGGGGCGGCCCGCGGGGCACTGGCCCGGGCGGCGGAGGGAGGGGGAGCGGAGGTGAAGGAGGAGGCCAAGGCCGAGGCCGAGGCCGGGGCCAGGGCTGAGGCCGAGGTCGGGGTCGGGGTCGGGGTCGGGGGTGAGGGCGAGAAGGGCGGTGAGGGGGGGGGAGGCGAGGACAAGGTGTAGTGGAGCGATCAGCGTGACAGATCTTCAGTTCCTCCCATTCCTGCGTGGTTGGCGTGCGCGGGATTGGTGTCGGGCTCGGCCGCCGCGGCGGCCGCCGGGCGGGATGGAGAGTGAGGTCGGAGAAACACCAAGTTTGCGCACTCGCTCTTTCCGCGCCCCTCACACGGTTGTGCGCCCACGGACGCGCGCCCGCCACCCGATTCGCGCGCACGCTCGTACAGACAGTGCTGGTTCGGCTTCTCTTCTCCTAGCACTCCTCCGTTGCGGGTCACTCCCCTGCCATGGGTGCAGCCCGCCGTTTGGCGGCCCTGGCACGCCACGCCGCCACCGGCGGCGCGTCGATTGCCTGGCCTGTGGGCACGCTCGGGGCGGCTGGGCCGGCAAAGTCCAGCACACTGCGTGCCGTGAGCTGGTGCGTTGGCCGTGCTTGAGCCTGGGGGTGGTGGCGTGGGGTTTAGTGGGCTTGATTACCAGCACACGGCGAGAGAGCCGGACAGAGCGGCGCGGCGCGCTCGTCCGCGGCCGCCCCCCCCCCCCCCCCCCCCTCCGACGCCGCCAACCTCCCTCCACGCTCACCTCTCACTCTCTCGCTCTCTCCGCCCTCTCCCCAGGTCCCGCCCCCTCTCCACCTCCAACGTCGCCACCGCGGGCGACGCCGCCGCGGAGGCCTCCTCCCCCACCCCCAACCCCCTGTCCTCCCTGCGCAACATCGGCATCTCTGCGCACATCGATTCGGGTAAGACCACGCTGACGGAGCGCATCCTGTTCTACACGGGGCGGATCGGGGCCATCCACGAGGTCCGGGGCCGGGACGGCGTGGGCGCCAAGATGGATTCCATGGACCTGGAGCGGGAGAAGGGCATCACGATCCAGTCCGCGGCCACGCACTGCGAGTGGGGGGACACCCGCATCAACATCATCGACACGCCCGGCCACGTCGACTTCACCATCGAGGTCGAACGCGCCCTGCGGGTGCTGGACGGCGCCATCCTCGTCCTGTGCGGGGTCGGCGGCGTGCAGTCCCAGTCCATCACGGTGGACCGCCAGATGCGGCGGTACGGGGTGCCCCGCCTCGCCTTCATCAACAAGCTGGACCGGGCGGGCGCGGACCCGGCCAAGGTGGTGGGCGCGCTGCGGTCCAAGCTCGGGCTGGCCGCCTGCCCGGTCACCCTGCCCATCGGGCTGGAGGCGGACCTGGTCGGCATCGTCGACCTGGTGGAGATGGTGGGCCTGGCGTACGAGGGCGGCGCCGGGGAGACGGTGGTGGCCGGGCCCGTCCCGCCCGAGCTGGCCGGGCAGGCCGCGGCCGCGCGCGGGGCGCTGCTGGAGGCCGTCGCCGACCTGGACGAGCCCCTCGCGGAGGCCTACCTGGCGGCCGACGACCCGGTCACCCAGATCGATGGTGCCACCCTGAAGGCCGCCATCCGGCGGGCCACCATCACGTCGGGCTTCGTCCCCGTCTTTTGCGGGTCGGCCTACAAAAACAAGGGCGTCCAGCTCCTGTTGGACGGGGTGGCGGCGTACCTCCCCTCCCCCACCGACCGCCCCGCGACGGCCCTGGACCTGGACGCGGGCGAGGCGCCCGTCTCCCTGGACAAGGGCGCGGACGGGCCCATGGTCGCCCTGGCCTTCAAACTGGAGGACGGGCGGTACGGCCAGCTGACGTATGTCCGCCTGTACTCGGGCCGCCTGGCCCGGGGCGACACCATCACGCACGTGCCGACGGGCCGGCGCGTCAAAGTCCCGCGCCTGGTCCGCATGCATGCGGCGGACATGGTGGACATCCCGGCCGCGGAGGCCGGGGACATCGTGGCCCTGTTCGGCGTGGACTGCGCGTCGGGCGACACCTTCACCGCCGGGACGCGGGCCCGGCTGTCCCTGACCTCCATGAACGTGCCGGAGCCGGTGATGGCCCTGGCCGTCTCGCCGTCCACACGGGACAGCGGGGCCGCCTTCTCGAAGGCCCTGGCCCGCTTCCAGAAGGAGGACCCCACCTTCCGGGTGAGCGTGGACCCGGAGAGCGGGCAGACCCTGATCGCGGGCATGGGCGAGCTCCACCTGGAAATCTACCTGGAGCGCATGAAGCGGGAGTACGGGGTGAGCGTCGAGTCGGGCCGGCCGCGCGTCAATTACCGGGAGGCCGTGACGCGCAAGGCCGCCTTCGACTACCTGCACAAGAAGCAGTCGGGCGGCCAGGGCCAGTACGCCCGCGTGGTCGGCTACATCGAGCCGGCCGTGCCGGGCGTGCCGGGGGCGTCGACCGCGCCTGGGGAGGAGGAGGCGGCGGGCGCGGACGAGCACGGCCTGGCCTTTGTGCGGGAGACGGTCGGCACGGCCGTCCCCAACGCCTTCCTGGCCGCCGTCGAAAAAGGGTTCCGGGAGGCCGCCCAGGCGGGCGGGCTGACGGGGCACCCCGTGTGCGGGGTGCGGGTCGCGCTGACCGACGGCGCGGCGCACGCAGTCGACTCCTCCGAGCTCGCCTTCAAGCTGGCCGCCTCCTACGCGTTCCGGGCGGCGTACGGGGAGGCCAAGCCGGTCGTCCTGGAGCCTGTCATGGCGGTCGAGGTGCGTGCGCCCGCGGACGCGCAGGGCTCCGTCATCGGCGACCTCAACCGGCGGAGAGGGGTCGTCAACGGGTCAGAAGCGGCCGAGGGGGGGGACGTCATCATGAATGCGTCCGTGCCGCTCTCCGAAATGTTTGGGTATTCGACGGCCCTGCGCTCCATGACGGCGGGCAAGGGCGAGTTCAGCATGGAGTACGGGACGCACGCGCCCGTGCCTGGGGACAAGCAGGCTGAGCTCGTGGCCGCGCACAAGGGTGGGCGGGCGGCGGCGGCGTGAGGGGGTGGGGGCTGTGAAACAATCATTCTTTTATTCTACGCCTCATTCTGCTGTGCTGTCTCGCCCGGGGCGTGGGCCTGGGGGACGCGGCCGTGGCCGCGGCGGCGGCCAAGCTCCGGCAGGGATGATTGGGGTGTGGTTGAAATCGTTTTTTTTTTTTCTACACGTTCTCTGCTGCTGCTGCTGCTGCTGCTGCTCGCTCCTCTCTCTCCGCCTTCCACGCCCGCACCGCCCCGTCCAGCAGTCCCCGCACAAACACCGCCTCGGCCACCGGGTCGCCACCCAGGGCATCCCAGGCCGCGTACGGAACGGGGACGGGGAACCAGCCGGCGGCCGCCAGCAGCGCATCCCGGTTGACTGTGCCGCCCGTCCGGGTCGCTGGGCTGGGCGCGTGCGAGGCCAGGTAGTGGGCGGGGCCGTCCGCCTCCAGGGCGATGCGCAGGGGGGGGGGGGGGGAGGGCGCGCGGCCTCCGCCTCCCACCCATTCCACGACGACTGCGACGTCGACGCGCAGGGTGGCGCCGGCGATGAGGGCCTCGGCCTCGACCCGCGCGCGCGCGCGCGGGTGGTGGTGGCCGCCCCCTCCCTCCCCCTCTCCGACCGCCCTCAGAGCCGCCGCCAGGACCGCATTGTGCAGGCCCGACGCGTGCGGGGGGGTCGCCGTGACGGCAGCCACCCGGGCGGCGACCGCCGCGGACGCCAGGTCGGGCGGGAGGCAGGTGGGAGAGGCAACGCCGCCGCCGCCGCCGCCACCACCGCCGGGCAGCAGCGCGCGCGCGGCCGCGCCCGCTCCAGCCACGCACAGCCGGTCCGCCTGCCACACCTGGTCCAGGCCCCGCCCGTCCCCGCCGCCACTGCCGGGCCCGCGCCCGGTCATCAGGGCATCGTAACCGCCGGGCGAGGAGGCGATGGAGGCCAGGAGGCCGGGGGGGAGCTGCCCCATCGTGCCGGCCGCCCACAACAGGTTGGCCAGCGCTTGCGGGGAGGCGCGTTGGGCAGCCGGCTGCGGGCCGCCGCCGCCGCCGCCGCCGCCGCCGCCGCCGCTCGCCGCGCCTGCCGACGCGGTCGCCCGTAGGAGGGCCGCCTGGGCCAGCCCGGGCGGCCACGCGCACCCGAGCGTCGCGGCCGCCCAGGCCAGGTTGGCCAGGGCTTGCGGCCCCCACTCGCCCAGGCGCCCGCCCGCGTGGGCGGCCGCGGCGGCCAGCAAGCGCTCGTCCCGCCACCGGGCCCGCCCGCACGCCCAGGCCGCCATGGAGACGGCCTGCGGGGACCAGGAGGCAGGGGTGGCGGCCAGGGAGGCCGCGCCCGCGGGGGCCAGGGCCGCCCAGACGGCCGGCGGGGTGGGCGGGCGGGCGCCGCCATCCCACACGCCGGGCGGCACCGCGGCAGCCGCCCAAAACACGGCCGCGAGCTCCTGGCCGGCGAAGCAGCGGTCGCCGCCTGCACTGGCGCCCGCGTCGCCGCCCCGGGCAGCCGCGGTGGCGGCGGCGGCGGCGATCAGGTCGCCCACCCGGTCGGCAGGGGTGGTGGGCGGCAGCAGGTCGGCGCGACTGCCGCCCACGCCTCCAGCCGGCGGGCGCCGCGGTGGTTGGGCGGGGGCAGGAGGCCCGGCGACGACGCCGCCGCCCGCCACCGCCGCCGCACTGCCCGCCCCGACCGCGCAGGCCGCCCCCCACACCGCGTTGGCGACCGCCCGGGCGGGCCAGGCGTGGAGGGGTGGGGCGGCGGCGGTGGCCGGGGAGGGCAGGGGCGCCGCGTCGAGGGCGGCAGACACGCAGGCGCCCAGCAGAGCCGCCGCGGAGGGCGGGAGGTGGTGGGGGCCGCCGCCGCCCCCGCCCTCACGCCCGGCGTCCCGGCACAGGGTGCCCAGGCGGTGCAGGGCGGTCGCCAGGTTGACCGGCGATGGCGGTGGGCGTGGAGGGGCGGCGGCGGCGCCGCCCCCACCCCCACCCTCACCCTCCCCCTGCCCAAAGCCCAGCAACCTCAGGGCGGCCGCGGAAAAGGCTTCCAAGTCGTCCGCGCCCGCCCGCCGCCCGCGCCGGGCGCAGGCTTCATAGGCAGAGAGCAGGCCCCGGTTGACTGCCCGGTCCGCGGACGCGTCGGGCGACGCGTGCGAGCGGCAGCGGCGGCGGCGGGCGGCGGGGTAGGAAGACCCCGCGGCCGCGGCGGCGGCCACCGCCGCGGCAGCCGCGACCGCGGCGGGGCCGGCCGCAGCGGTCGAGCCGGCCTCCCGCCCGGTCGGGCCGGCGGCCGCGGTGGCCCTCGGTGAGGGCCGGGCAGGCCGCCGCAGGACGCGGGCGGTCTCGACCAGGGTGGCCAGGGCGGGAAAGGCGTCGCCGGGGGTGGTCGTGGTGGTCGTGGTTGCAGCTGTGGTCGGCCCGCGGCCACTGGCGCCAGATGGCTCGGCACGCGGGGCCAGGGTGGAGGGCCGCCCGGCGGCTGTGATCAACGCACTCCCGCCCAGGCTTGCCCCACTCCCTGACCCTCCTGCCAGTGGCAAGGGCGGTGGTCGCCGATGGGCAGCCCGGCCGTGGCCACGCCGGCTAGTCCAGGCTCCGCCGGCCGCCGGCACAACTGCAAGCGCAGGTGTTGTGCTGCAGCACGCGGCGCCGGGTGGTAACCACGCCCCCCTCGCCGCGAGGGGGCGCATGCTTGTAGCCGTACTCGCACTCTGCCTTACTGGTGAGGCATCATGGCGTGTAAATTGTGGCGGCGCTTGTCGTCACAACACAACTCGAGAAGCCGAACAAGCCAATGCCCTTTTTCACGCTCTCTCCAACTCTCACTTTTTTTTTTTCCCTCACCCATTTTTTTTTTTCCGCGTCTGCTTCAAAAGGTGCGCCTTGTGCGAGTCCCCTTTCCATGTCCATACCCCACGCCGGCCCAGAGCTTAGGCGTCACGTCCCTCTCGCGAGTGCAGCTGTGATGCTAGGCAGACCCGCGCGCACGCGCTGAGAGAAGACCCACGCGTCGTCTGCCTGCTCACATCTCGGGCCAGCCCGCGTTCCCGTCCCCTCCTCTCCTCGCTCACACTCGCGCCCACCCCACCCACACATAGACACACACACACACACCACCATGAACCTTGAGCGGCTGCAGAAGCTGGCCGGCTCCGTCCGGACGGGCGGCAAGGGCACGATGCGCCGGTGAGTAGAGGGGAGAGGAGAGGGAGGAGCGCGGGCCGCCGCCGCCGCCGGCCCTCAGCGCTGGCCAGCGGATCTCTCGCCCGCTCCCTGCAACCCCCCCCGCGACGCGCACCCCCACCTCGCCGCACGCACGCCCACCCTCCCCCATCCCTTCACGTCCTCAGCAAGAAGAAGGCGGTCCACAAGGCGGCCGGCACGGACGACAAGCGCCTGCAGTCCACCCTGAAGCGGTTGGGCGTGCACGCGATCGGCGGGATTGAGGAGGTCACGCTCTACGGCCCGGGCGACGGGTGCACCGTGTACACCAACCCGAAGGTCCAGGCCTCCATCGGGTCCAACACCTTCGTCGTGTCTGGCCCGTCCCAGGAGCGGACGATGGAGGAGATGCTGCCGGGCATGCTGGGCTCGCTGCCGCCCGAAGCGCTGGCCGCGCTGGCCCAACAGTTCAAGGCTCAGGGGATGGGGGGCGGCGGCGGGGGCGGGGGTGGCGGGGGCGGCGGCGCGCCGGCGCTTGTGGTGGAGGATGAGGACGTGCCGGAGCTGGAGGAGATCGAGGCGGAGGCGGAGTGATTGAAGGGGGTGTGGTCGGCGCTGTCACAGGCGCGCACGAGGAGAGAGAGGGAGCAGGTTTGGGGCCCCCTCCTTTTCTTCTTCTTCTTTTCCGGCCTTGGGTGTGGGGTTTGTCACGACGCCCATTTTTGTTGTCTCGACTTTCGCTCTCTCTTTCTGATGCACAGTAGGTGTTCTCTCA
>Ga0315273_10005032_pt1 | contig 16302 bp, 11 predicted proteins | sample YL17G02_0_MG_FD_205753 | JGI IMG/M metagenome (GOLD analysis project Ga0315273, IMG submission 205753) | Sediment microbial communities from Yellowstone Lake, YNP, Wyoming, USA - YL17G02_0 | ecosystem: Environmental > Aquatic > Freshwater > Lake > Sediment | place: USA: Wyoming | collected... | reverse complement strand
TCGAGACACCGAGCGCCTCGCGGCTGTAGAAGCCCTTGCGCAAGTCCGGAGTCCCGAACCGGGTCAAGCCGAGGAGCCCTTCGTCGACAACGGCCAACGTGTAGGTCATGGGACGGCCGCCGCTCTCGCGGACCTCGACCCGGAATTTTTCCTTAGGCCGGATCTCGTCGGCCACTTTGAGCACGGGCTCGAGGCGCGTCCCCGGGTCCTCGACGAGGATGGGGATGACGCCGTAGAGACGGATGGGCGCGTCGCTTGTCTTGTCCCGGTGCGGCTGGAGGAGGGTGACGTGGACGTAGATGTTGGGCGTCATGGCCGCGGTCAAGGGGATCTCGAAACGGTTCTCGCCCTTGACGGTGGACACCCACATTTTATCGAGGACCGATGTCCCGTTCTCGATGGAGACAAGCGCCCGGCCCTGGACGGCCTCGGGCAGGTAGATGACGGCCTTCTCGCCGACCTTGTAGGCGGGCTTGTCGGAGGTGAAACTGAGCGTCGTCGCTCCGGCCCCTCCTTCCTCGCGGGCCCGGCCGGCCCAGCCCGGCCAGTCGATGTAGACGATCTGGCCCGAGGCGTGGCCGCTCACCGGGTCCTCGGCCCGGATGAGGTAGCGGCCCCAGTCGGGATACTTGATCTGGAACGTCCACTTACCGACGCCGTCCCGGGTCGAGACCTCGCCTTTGAGCAGGGGCCGGGTCTGGACGTTCGAAACGTACTGGGCGAGCGATTCGCCGCTCCTATCCCACCACCACTTCCACTCGACCTTGTAGAGCGAGACCACGACCTTGTCCCTGGTGACGGGCCGGCCCGATGGATCGACAGTGACGATGCCGACCTCGTGGTCCTCATCGGTCAGGAGCATGCCCCGGGCCGGGTCGCCCTTGGGCGGCTTGACTCCAACGTAGGCCTCGTAAGGATGGAAGGGTAGGGAGAACGTGTCGATGCTGAAGTCGCCGCTCTCCTCGAAGACCCGGCTGGTGAAGGCGGCGTCGAGCATGCCCGGGCTGGGCTGGGGCGAAGCGATGTCGAGCCGGGCGCTCCCGCGGCCCTGGGCGTCGAGCACCCCTTTGGCCACGTCGAGCGTTCCGCCCTCGAATTCCTTGGCCGGGTCGTCGAAAACGTAATCCTGGAAACGATCGAACCGGGTCGGCCGCCGGGAAAGCCGGACGGCCACGTCGAACTTCAGGTTCGCCGCCGGCGCGCCGTGGAGCCACTGCGCGATGAGGGCCGCGTCGAAGGGCATGTCCTTGCGGGCCAGGACGTCGCGGCCCGCGTCGAAGACGATCTTGAGCCGGTTGGGCACGACGGTCTCGATCTTCAGGGTCTTGCTGAAGGTCATGCCGCCGACGAGGACGCGGGCCTGCCAGTTGCCCGTGGGCGCCGCTTCGTCGGTCGTGACCCGGAACGCATAGAACGGCTCCACGACCTTGTCCGGCTTGGCCGTCATAACGATCTGGCCCTGCGGGTTGGTGATCTCCAGGAGCACGGGATGGCCGGCCGGCAGGACCTTCTCCCGGTCGAAAAGGGCGAAGGTCAGGTGGAGTGTATCTCCCGGCCGCCAGACGCCGCGCTCGCCGTAGATGATGCCCTTGACGCCCTTCTCGGTGGTTTCGCCGCCGACATCGAAATGGCTCAGGGGCAAGGCACCCTCGCTCGCGACCCGGAGGTAGCCGATGTCCCCTCCCCCCTCCGCCGAGATATAGAACGGACGGTCCTTGAGTCCGAGGAGGGCGAAGCCGCTGCTGTCGCTCGTCGCCTCGCCGAGGGGCTGGTTCTGAAAGTTGTAGGCCCGCACCCGCAGGCCGGAAAGCGGCCGGGCCGTCCCGATATCGGTCGTCACGACGTGGAGCCCGCCGTTCGCCTCGAGCTTGGCGACGAGGCCGATATCGGATGAGAAGAAATTGCGGCCGACGACGGCCTGGCTATTGTAGCGGGGGCTGTAGTAGGCGTCGGAGCAGGGGTTCTCCCGGTTGTACCAATCGCCGGAGCTGTATTCGTAACCCTCTGCGGCATAATCCCAGTTCGAGTAGCGCGAATAGGCCGAGGGGTCGTCCACGTTCTTGAGCGGCGGCTCGGCGACGGCCGGTTTGTCGCCCGCCGGGCAGGGATAGGTCGAGTTGCCGCGGTTGAAGGACAGGACGACGCGGAAGAGACTGCCCGGATTCTCCTTGAACAGGGACGTCACGTCGAGGTCGTAGCGCGACCATCGGCTGGTCGCCGCGGGGTCCTCGGACAGGGGGATCGTCTTCCTCCAGAGATAGCGCCCGACGCGGGCCAGCTCTTCCGAACCCTCGAGACTGTTGACCTGGAAGAACTGGGCCATGTTGCCCGGATAGATCTGGAAGGCCGCGACCTGGACGCTCTTCAGGTTGACGGCCTCGATGGGCACGGTCAGGCGGTCCTTGCGCGGCAGGATGAGGCCCCGGCCGACAAAGCGCGCAAGGGGCCGGATCGATTCGAAGACGACCTGATGGTCGTCTCGGTCCTTCAAGCGGCGATTGAGGTAATTGCGGATGCCCGGCAGGACCTGGACGGAAACGGTACCGAGATACTCCTGGGTCGAATACACCCGGATGACGTTCCCCTCGATCTCGAATGTCAAGGGGCGGTTTTCGATGCGGATGAGCCCTTGGAGATTCTGGTCTTTTGCCAGGGCATCGGAGAAACGCACCAAGACATGCCGCGTCTCCCCGAGGACGGGTTCCACGGAGACGAGCGTGAATTCGCCCAAGGCCGGGATCTCGAAGGCGCGCCGGCCGCTCGTCTCGATGCGGAGCGGAGCGCCGTCCCAGGAGAGGTTGACCGCGGAGGGTTCCTCCCGGCGCTCGATGTCCTTGATCAGGAAATAATGGGTCAGCCCTTCCATGGCGTGGCTCCACTCCACGGGGAGCGCCTGGCCGTCCTGCTCGGCCTCGAGCACCTTCTCGACCAAGGTCTTTTCTTCCATATCGGCCGTGACGACGCGGCCCCGGAGGACCTGGGTCTGCGGCCGACTCGCGTCTTCGGCGAAAAGGCCCTCCAGGGAAACCTCCATGTTCGGCCGGACGACGTTGAACCCGAATTCGAAGCGGGCGAAGGCCTTGGGCAGGTCCAGGATCTTATCGATGTGGAGGACGGCCTTATATTCCTGGCCCGGCTTGAGTTCCCCCTTGGGGGTGAAGACGAGCTCGCGCGGGCTCTTCCACTCCACCGTTCCGTCGATCGCCGGCGAGAATTCGAGAAGCCCGGCGGCGGACTTGCCGGGGACCCCCACACTCTGGACGAGGAGGACGCGGACGGGCGACTTACGGAAGATCGTCCCGGCCGTGAAGGCGCTGACGTAGCGGTACCATTCCTTTTCCGCCTCGGCCGGGGCCGCGGCCCCCTTCGGCTTGCAGGCGGATAGACCGAGAAGGCACACGGCGGCCAGAATGCACACAGCGATTTTTTTGGTCATGGAATATCCTCCCCAAATCCTTCGCGGCAAGCGTAGCCCGCAGGTCCGCAAAAGTCAAGGCCGCCGGGCCCGGAGATAGCGTCCCAAGAGAACTTTCAGATACTGTTCACGCGATCGCATGTCTATCCTGTGCATGTCACACGATCCTTTGTGGGATTTGGGTAACATTTTATATGATTCAACGGCCCTGCCTTCGGTAACATTTTACGTGAGTCAATGCGAGGGGTTGACTTACCGTTTTCCTTTTGCCTATGATGAAAGCACAATCAACAAGGAGGTGTGGATGAAAAAGCCCGCCCGGCTGACGTTTCTCATCGCGATGGTTCTCGCCATCTTCGTCTTTCTCCTGGCCGAGACCGTCGTCGTCAAGATCAAGATGACAAGCATTAGGCGCGATCCCAAGTTCACCTCTCCCATCGTCGCCGCCATCAAAGCTGGGGACACGCTGGAGAAACTCGAGGCCCGCGACGGCTGGGTCAAGGTCAAAACGAAGGCAGGGGTCGTCGGGTGGCTCCACGCGACGGCCGTAGAGACGAAGAAGTTCGACCTCCTGGCCATGGACAAGACCATGAAAACCCAGGCCTCCTCGAGCGAGGTCGCCCTGGCCGCTAAGGGCTTCAATAAGCAGGTCGAGGACAAGTACCGAGCCGGGAACGCGGCCGCCAATTTCACGGCCGTCGACGCCATGGAAAAGGTCAAACCCACGGCGGCTGAGGTCGAGGCCTTCATGAAAGCGGGCCGGCTCGGCGAATTCGGAGGTACCCGATGACCATCCGCGCTAAGGCCCTCGCGTCGATCGCCATCGCCGTCTCTCTCTCCCTTTCGGGCTGCCAGGCCGTCAAGCAGGGCGCGGCCGACCTCATCGCCTCCACGGGCAAAGTCAGCCACGAGGACGCCCAGGCTCTCGTCAGGACCGCGGAGGTGCTGCGTTCGACGTTCGGCGACATCACCGAGGAGGAGGAATATTATATCGGCCGGGCGACGGCCGCCCTCATCCTCGCCAAGTACAAACCCTCCCGGAACGCGGCCGTGAACGCTTACGTCAACACCATGGGCACGGCCTTGTCCTATTACTCCGACCGTCCCGAGGTCTACGCCGGCTACCACTTCCTCGTCCTCGATACCGACGAGGTCAACGCCATGGCCGCGCCCGGGGGATTCATTTTCGTCACCAAGGGTCTGGTCAAGCGCTGCGGCGACGAGGAAACGCTGGCCGCCATCCTGGGCCACGAGATCGGCCACGTCGCCGCGCGGCACGGGCTCCAATCCATCAAGAAATCGCGGCTCATCGACGCCTTCAAGGTCATCGGCGGCGAGGCCTCCCGGAAATTCGACTCCGAGGAACTCACGAAAATCACCGGCATCTTCGAGGGCGTTCTCGGGGACGTCGTCGAGACCCTTGTCGAGCGCGGCTATGACCGGAAGTTCGAGTACGAAGCCGACAAGCTCGGGCTCACCTTCGCCGTCCGCACGGGATACGCGCCCGGCGGGCTGGCCGAATTTCTCGTGGGCATGGAGGAACACAAGCCTTCCGGCCCGGCGGCGGGCTGGTTCAAGACGCACCCGAGCCCGGCCGACCGGCTGGCCAGGGTGAAAACCGAGACCGCTGCCCTGGGCGCCGCGCCCATAAAGCTTGATGTCCGGACGGCCCGGTTCGCCGAAGCCGTCAAGAACCTGCGTTGACCGGGCCCCAGGCTTGCCGGGCTCTGGCGTTTTCGCGCCCGATGGTGATGTGAACGGATCATGCCGAACGAAAAGACGAAATCTCCGGCCCGCAAGAAAGCTCTCCGAGGCCTCGCCGTCGGCCTGGCCGTTTTCGCCCTCACCTTTCTCCTGGGCTTTCTGAAAGTCTTCCAGCCCCTGGAGTGGAAATCCTGGGACGCGCGGCTCCAGCTTCTCGCCGATCCGGGTCGGGCTTCCTCGGACATTGTGCTCCTGGCCGTCGACCAATCCAGCCTGGACGTCTACGAAAAAGAGCAGGGCCTCGGCTGGCCCTGGCCACGGCAGATCTATACTGGGGTCCTCGACTTCCTGAAGGCCGGCGGGGCCAAGGCCGTCTTTTTCGACCTTATGCTGACGGAAGACTCGACCTACGGCATCGACGACGACCGGCTCCTGGCCGAGGCCATGACCCGCTCCGGGAATGTCGTCCTCCCTTTCTTCCTGAGCGCCGATGAGAGGGAACAGGACGAGGGAGAGACGCAGCTCCTCGAAAAATCGGTCATGGACAGGAGTCGAGTCCCCGGACCGGCCGTCCACGCCCTCAAGTCCGTTTCCCTGCCGGTCGACGAACTGGCCGCGGCCGCCGTGAAGATGGGCAACGTCCAATTCGTCCCGGACGGTGATTCCGTCTACAGGCGGCTGCCGCTCGTCTTTCGTTACGGGGATTGGCTCCTTCCGGCCTTGCCCCTGGCCATGGCCGAATTCATCTCCGAAGGGATGGACCTCAATAAAGTCCCCTTGGACCGCTCGGGACAGATGATCCTCCATTTTTTCGGCCCGGAGCGAACCTATAAGACCTATTCGATCGGCGCGATCATCAATTCTCAGACCCGTATCGAAGAAGGCCTCGACCCCCAGGTCCAGCCCCGGGAATTCGCGGGCAAGACCGTCCTCGTCTCGTCGACGGCGGCTGGACTTCTCGACTTCCGCCCGACGCCCTTCGGCGGCGTCTACCCGGGGATGGAGATCCTGGCCACGGCCCTCGACAACATCGTCCACGGGGGCGCCATCCGCCAGGCCCCCGCCGCCGTGACCTGGATTTCGGTCCTCTTCTTCGCCCTCCTCGCCGGAATGGGGACGTCGATGCTGAAAAAAATCCGGCACCTGGCGGCCCTCGGCCTGGCTCTGCCGGGCCTGGCGGCGGCCAGCTCCCTCCTGGCCGCCCGGGCGGGCTTCTGGGCCGAGTTCGTCGCCCCGGCTTTCGCCGCCGTCATGACGTTCATCGCCGCCTCGCTCCTCAACTACGGCATCGAAGGACGACAGCGCCGTTTCATCAAGAACGCCTTTCGCTTCTACCTGAGCCCGCAGGTCATCGACCGCGTCCTGGACAACCCGTCCCTCCTCCGGCTCGGCGGGGAGAGGCGGGAGATCACCGCTTTTTTCTCCGACGTCGCCGGCTTCACCTCGATCTCCGAGGGCCTCTCGCCTGAAGACCTCGTCGGCTTGCTCAACGCCTACCTTTCGGAGATGACGGACATCATCCTTGACCTGGGCGGAACCCTCGACAAGTATGAAGGCGACGCCATCATCGCCTTCTGGAACGCGCCGCTCGACCTTCCCGACCACGCTCTGCGGGCCTGCCGGGCCGCCCTCCGCTGCCAGCGACGGCTCGCCGAACGCCGCGAGGACTTCCGCCGCCGTTACGGGCACGAGGTCCGCATGCGGGTCGGGATCAACTCGGGCCCGGCCATCGTCGGCAACATGGGTTCGGAGCGGCGCTTCGACTACACGGCCATGGGCGACACGATGAACCTGGCCTCGCGGCTCGAAGGGGCCGGCAAGGTCTACGGGGTTTCGACCCTCGTCGGCGAGGAGACGGAGCGGCGAGTGCGGGACGAGATCCTGGCCCGGGAAGTGGACGTCATCCGCGTCGTCGGGAAAAAACAGCCCATCCGCGTCTTCGAGCTCCTCGGGGAAAAGGGCGCTGTCCCGGCGGAGGAATTAGAGAAAACGGCTCTGTTCGGCCGGGCCCTCGAAACCTACCGGGCCAAACGCTTCTCCGAGGCCGCGGCCATGTTCGAAGCCCTCGCCGGCGACCCCGTGGCGGCGGTTTACGCCGGCCGGGCACAGCAGTCGGCCGCCTCGCCCCCGCCCGGCGATTGGGACGGCGTCTTCGAGCTCGACAAAAAATAGGATAAGACCATGGAACTCGAATTCTGGGGAGTCCGCGGAACGGCGCCGGCGCCGGGGGCCGCCTGGGCCCGCTACGGCGGGCACACGACCTGCTCGTCGGTCCGGGTCGGGCCGGGGGAGTACATCGTCATCGACGCCGGAACGGGCCTCCGCGAGCTGGGCGATCGGATCATGGCCGAGGGGGTAGACCGAGACATCCGTATCGATCTCCTGCTGACCCATTTCCACCTCGACCACATCATGGGATTTCCGATGTTCGCGCCCCTCTTCTCGCCCCGGACGTCGCTCGTCGTCCATTCTCCAGCCGGGGCCCGGGAGACGGAAAGCGCCCTCGCCGGGCTGATGGCCTACCCCTATTTTCCCCTCGGGCTCGGCCGGACGGCGGCCCGGAAAGAATTCCGGGAATTCGCGCCGGGGCCGCTCACCGGAGGCATCGGGGTTTCCGCCTGCCCGCTCCGTCATCCCCAGGGCAGCGTCGCCTACCGGCTCGATGCCGGCGCGACGAGCGTCGTCCTGGCCACCGACACGGAGCACCCGGAGGCGGGCATCGACGAACGCCTGGCCGCCTTCGCCCGCGGCACGGATTATCTCATCTGCGACGCCATGTTCACGCCTGCGGAATACGAAGTCGGCAGAAAGGGCTGGGGTCATTCGACCTGGCTGGCCGGGACGGCCCTCGCCGCCGGGGCCGAAGCCGGACATCTCGTCCTCTCCCATTTCAACCCCGCCCATACCGACGACGCGGTAGACATTATCCTGGGGCAGGCACGCGGGCGCTTTGCGGCGACGCTCGCGGCGGCCCAGGGCCTCAAGCTCGGAAAGGAATGAGCCATGGAGAAAAGCTTCTCTCCGGAGTTGACGCTATACGGGCAAATCCTCTTCACTCTCCTCTTCATCGCGCTGGCGGGCCTGGTCATGGCCCTGCTCCGCCGGGTTATAGCCCGACCGGCGGCCGATGGCGGGAAAGTCGCGCCCGGCCTGCCGTCCCGGCTCCTCCTCCCGGTTTCTCTCCTGGCCGCCGCCGGACTGGCCAAGCTGCCAGTCCTCAGGACCGCCCTTCCGCTGGGAGCGGAGTTTTTCAGGTTCATCGACGCCGCCTTCGTCTTTTTCGTCATCTTCTTCCTCGTCCGGCTCCTCGACGGCCTCGCCCGCGCGCGGTACGAGAGAAAGGGGCGGTCTTTCCCGCTTCCCCGTGTCCTCCACGGGTTTTTCCTGATGGTCGTCTACATCGCAGCCGCCCTGGCCATCCTCCGCGAGTTCCTCGGCTTCAACATCACACCCCTGTTGGCCGGCTCGGCCATCCTGACGGCCGTCCTCGGCCTGGCCCTCCAGGGCGTGCTCGGCAACGTCTTCTCCGGGATGTCGCTCCACTACACGAAATCCTTCAGCCGCGGCGACTGGGTCAAGGTCGGGGAGACGGAAGGCCAGGTCGTGGACACGAATTGGCGGGAGACGCGGCTGCGGGACCGGACCTCGAACATCGTCGTCATCCCCAACACCGTCGTCGCCTCCCAGACGATCGTCAATTTCTCCCTGCCGGACAGGGCCTCGGCCGTCGTTCTTCCGGTCAAGGTCGACTTCCTTGCGCCGCCGGCCGTGGTGGTCGACCTGCTTCTCGAGGCGGCGAAAGAAGCCCCTGACGTCCTGGCCGACCCCGCCCCGACCTCTTACATCCTCAACTACGACGAGTTCGGGATCACCTACGTCCTCAAGTTCTGGATCTCTGACTACGGGCGAAGGCCCGACATCACCGGAGAAGTCGGTCGGCTCGTTTGGTACAAGCTCCGGAGACAGGGCGTCGAAATCCCCATCCCTCTGGAGAGTAAGCTGAGGGGCGTCCTCCGCGCCCTCCGGCCGGCAGAAGACCGGGTCGCCGAGATCGCCACGGACAGGGAACGGAATTACCAGGACTTTTCGAAGTCGACGTTTCTCAATATCCAGGAGGGCGAGAGAGCCGGCCAGTCGGTCCTCTCGGAAGCCGAGGTCCGCGACCTCGCGGCGAAATCCGAGCGGGTGCGTTTCGGCGCCCGGGAGGTCCTCTTCCGGCAGGGCGAAACGGGAGATGCCTGCTACGTCGTCGCCCGCGGCAAGGTCAGGGGCGAGATCGTCTACGAGGAGGGCGGGAAAACCTACACGACTTCGTTCGAGGTCGGCCGCGGCGGCATCTTCGGCGAGATGTCGCTTTTCACCGGCCTGCCGCGGACGGCCACCGTGGTCGTCGACGAGGATGCCGAGCTCCTCGAGATCCGGGCCCCGGCCCTGGCCTCGCTCCTCGCCCGTAACCCCCAGCTGGCCGAGGCGGTCGCCGAGGTCGTCAGCGGCCGAAACCGGGCGAACCTGGAGACCCTGCGGAAGGTCAAGGACCTGGCCGCCCGGGACATCGAAGCGGGCACCGACAAGAAGTCCGTCCTCGAATACCTGAAGAAGCTCGTCCATCTCTTCAAACGCTGAGCGCCGCCTTGCAGAAGCGCCGCCGCTTTCGTATAATCGGGGCGAAGGACGCCGGAACACCGTGGACAGCCGCAAACGCATCTACATCTCCCTCGGGCTGTTCGTCACCGTCTTCCTCATCGGCGTCGTCGGCTTCAAGACGATCGGCGGCGCCGAATGGTCACTTCTCGACGCGGTCTACATGACCGTCATCACCGTCGGCACCGTCGGCTACGGCGAAACCCACGACCTCGGCGCAAATCCGGTCGCCCGCGTCTTCGCCGCGGTTTACATCATCCTCTCCCTGGGGACGATCGCGTTCGCCGTGACCTCGATCACCGCGTTCGTCGTCGAGGGGGAGCTCAAACGCATCCTGGGGAGGCGCAAGATGGAAAAGGACATCGGCCGGCTCAAAGGCCACGACATCGTCTGCGGCGCCGACGAGACGGCCCAGACCATCATCCGGGAGCTCCTCACGACGAAGCGGGATTTCGTCGTCGTCGAGCCGGACCGGGCCAGGATCGACAAGGCCTCGGCCGCGGCGACCTTCCTCTTCGTCGAAGGCGACCCGGCCGACGACGAGGTGCTGAAAAAAGCCGGGATCGAACGGGCCCGCGGCATCCTCCTGTCCCTGCCCACCGACGAGGCCAACCTCTTCGTCACGGTCACGGCCCGCCAACTCAACCCGCAGATCCGCATCGTGACCAAGGGGATCGACGTCAAGTCCCACGAAAAAATGGTCCGGGCCGGGGCCGACTACGCCGTGTCGCCGACCTTCATCGGGGGCATGCGCATGGTCTCGCAGATGGTCCGGCCGGCCGCCGTGACCTTTCTCGACATGATGCTCCGGGAGAGGGACAAGGCCTTCCGCGTCGACGAGGTCACGGTCGAGCCCGGGTCGGCCCTGGCCGGAAAAGCCCTGGCCGAGACGACGATCCGCGAGAAGCGGGAAGCGCTCCTCGTCGCCGTCAAGCGCGAGGGCGGACCGGGCTATATCTTCAACCCGCCGCCCGACACCGTCCTCCGGGAGAAGGACGTCCTCGTCTTCATCACCACTCCGGAGAGCCGGAAAGAGCTCGAGGACCTGGCCGGCCGCGGCTGAAAGGGGCGGTTTTCCGCCTTCATCTCATCCCTTGTTTTATAGTATGATGAGCTGACCTCAACCGAGGCAGGAGTGGTTTCATGGGCATATCCGAAAAAAGGCCGGCGATAGACCGGATCACCCGTCGCGATTTCCTCAAATCCTCGGCTACGGCAGGCCTCGGCGTCGCCCTGGCCGGGACGGCCCTCGGCCGGTCGCCATCCCAGGCCGTGCCAGCGGCCGCGAAAAGCGCCGACGAGCTCCGCGTCGCCGTCATCGGCTGCGGCGCCCAAGGCCGCGTCCTCATCGAGTCGATGCTGCGCATCCCGTCGGTCCGCATCGCGGCCATCTGCGACATCTGGTCCTACAGCCGCCAATATGCGGGGAACTACCTCAAGAAGTACGGCCACGTCGCCAACGTCTACGAGGATTACCGGGAGCTTCTGGCCGCGGAGAAGGGCCTCCAGGCGGCCGTCGTCGCCACCCCCGACTGGGTCCACGCCGAACAGGCCGACGCCTGCCTCCGGGCCGGGCTCCACGTCTACTGCGAAAAAGAGATGTCCAACTCGCTCGACAAGGCCCGGTCCATGGTCCTGGCCGCCCGCGAAACCGGGAAGCTCCTGCAGATCGGCCACCAGCGCCGCTCCAACCCGCGCTACATCCACGCCATCGACCGCCTCATCCGCGAGCGCAGCCTCCTCGGCCGGGTGACCGTCGCCTGCGCCCAATGGAACCGGGCCAAGGCGGACCTTCTCGGCTGGCCGGAGAAATACGTCATCGACCAGGCCACCCTCGACAAGTACGGCTACGGGTCGATGACGGAGTTCCGCAACTGGCGTATTTTCAAGAAGTTCGGAGGCGGCCCGATGGTCGACCTGGGCTCCCACCAGATCGACCTCTTCAGCTGGGTCTACGGCACGCACCCCAAGTCGGTCGTGGCCAGCGGCGGCCTCGACTACTACAAGAACTGGGAGTGGTACGACAACGTCATGGCCATCTACGAATTCGAGACGAAGGAGGGTACGGCCCGCGCCTTCTACCAGGTCCAGACGACGACCCAGCACGGCGGCTTCTACGAGACCTTCATGGGTGATAACGGCTCCCTCGTTCTTTCCGAGATCCCCCAGCGCGGCAACTGGGCCATGCGCGAACCCCACGCCCCGGAATGGGATTCCCTGGCGAAGGCCGGCCTCCTCCAGTCCGAGAACGTGCCCATCCAGAAGTCGACGACGAAGAACGTCTACATCGACGTCCGGGTGACGGCCGAGGCCGGGCGCTGGCCGCTTCCGGTGGAGCTGGCCAAGCCCGCACATCAGCCCCACCTCGAGAACTTCTTCGACGCCGTCCGGCACGGCACGCCGCTCACCTGTCCGGCCGAACTGGCCTACGAATCCTGCGTCGCCGTGCTCAAGGCCAACGAGGCTGTCAAGGCCCGCCGGGTCATGGACTTCCGGCCGGAGCAGTTCAAAGCATGAGCCGCGCCGGACGCCTCGCCATCGGTACCCTGGGCCTCGCGCTCGCCGTCTTCGCCCTCGCCCCGGCCGGTTCCACCGCGGCTGCGGGCCAGGATGCTAAGAAGGCTGTCTGGGACGGCAGCCGGACGACGCCCGCTCACCTCATCCCGCTCCGGGACGAGAACGACGAGCCGATCATCCCGACCGAGACGAACCCCCTGCCTTATTCGGCCCGCTTCACCTGCGGTCCGTGCCACGACTACAAGACGATCCAAGGCGGCTGGCACTTCGGCGCCATGACGGCGACGCGGAACGGCCGGCCCGGCGAGCCCTGGCTCCAGGTCGACACGAAGACGGGGACCGTCCTGCCCCTCTCCTACAGGAAATGGCCCGGAAGCTACGACCCGAAGGCGGTGGGTTTCACGGCTTGGGATTTCACGCTCCTCTTCGGCCGGCACCTCCCGGGCGGCGGCCCGGCCGAGCCGTCGGACGAGAAAGTCCGGGCCGACCCCGCGTCGCGTTGGAACGTCTCCGGCCGGGCCGAAATCAACTGCCTCGCCTGCCACAACAAGTCGGGACGCCAGGATCCCAGCGAGTGGGCCAAACAGATCCTCCGCGAGAACCTGCGCTGGGCGGCCACCGCGGCCGGCGGCGTCGGCGAGGTCGGCGGCATGGCCTCCCGGCTCAAGGAAACGTGGGACGTTTACGACGGGCCCAACCTCGACGACCACGAGTGGGCCGTCGTCCCGTCCGTCAAGTATAGGTCCGTCGACTTCGACTCCAAGCACCGCTACTTCTTCGACCTCAACTACCAGCCGTCGGACGACCGCTGTCTGGCCTGCCACTCGGTCTCGCCCAAGGACGCGGCCCAGTGGAGCGCCGACGCCGACGTCCACTCGACGGCCGGCCTGAAGTGCGCCGACTGCCACAGGAACGGCCTCGGCCACGCCATCGTCCGCGGCTACGAGGGTGAGGCCGCCGAGACCGGGAACCGGACGGCGGAATCGTTCACTTGCCGGGGCTGTCATCTCGGCCTGAACGAGGCGGGCGAGAAGTCGGTCGTCCCGGGCCGGCTCGGCGCGCCCTTCCCCAAACACACGGGCCTACCGCTCGTCCACTTCAAGCGGCTTTCGTGCACGGTCTGCCATTCGGGGCCGAAGCCGATAGAGGGCTTCACCCGGGTCAGAACCTCACGGGCCAACCGTCTCGGCATCTACGGCGTCGCGATGTGGTCGACGGACCTGCCCGTGGTCATCGAGCCCGTTTACGCCGAGGTCGCCGGACAAAAGATCGCCCCGAACAGGCTCGTCTGGCCGGCCTTCTGGGCGAAGATGAGCGGGAAAGACGTCGTTCCGCTCAAGCCGGAGGACGTCGAAGCCGCCGCGGGCGACATCCTCAAGCCCGAGGAACGGATCGCCCGGGTCCTCGTCGCCCTCAGCCAGGTCATGGCCGAGGACGAAGTCCCCGTACTCGTTTCGGGCAGGTTCGTTTTTGCCCCGAACGTGGACGGCGGGATCGATGCGTCTGTGCGGGCGGGGGCCAAGGCGGACACGCCAGCTCTCTGGGGCATCAGGAAGGGCGAGGAGGTTCTCCCGCTCGTCCCGGAGTTCGACCCGGCCGCGGCCGATAAGGATGCGGCGGTCGAGACGAGGTTCCTGGAGTTCCTCCAGGCGCTGGGCACGGTCCCCCTCGCCCCGGGTCAACCCGCCATCGTCGTCAAGAAGACGCTCTACCGGCTCGTCGACGGATTTCTGGAAATGTCGGAGGCGCCGGCCGAACTCGCCGAAGCCTCCGGCCCCTGCTGGCTCGCGGAGGGAAAATTCCTTCCCCTCGGCTCGGACTTCGACCTCCGGACCGTGACCGCGAAAGCCGGGACGGAACAGACGCTGACTGAGGAGCAGGTCGCCCTCGTTCTCGCGGCGCTCGCCAAATCAGGGGAAAACACAGATTTCGTCTATATCTCCGGCGGCCGGATGTTCCGGCTCGGCAAGGACGGCAAGCTCGCCTCCAAGAGCGACGCCGCAGCCGAACCCGTGACCTGGCCCCTGGCCCACAACGTCCGGCCGGCCCAGCAGTCGCTCGGCTGGAAAGGCTGCACGGACTGTCACAGCGGCGGTTCGGACTTCTTCTTCACCAAGCTCCGGGGGACGGGTCCCCTGCTTACGGCGAATGTGGAGAATCGATCGGCCGCCTCTTTCATGGGCCTGGGCGGGCTCTTCCAGAGGTTTTTCGGGCTGTCCTTCATCACCCGGCCGCTGTTCAAGGTCATCCTGGCCGTCTGCGCTATCGTCATCGGGTCGCTCGTCTTCCTGGCCGGCCTGCTCCTCCTCGGGCGCCTGGCCGGCTTCCTCGAGAAGAGGTGAGAACCATGCTGTTCACGATCGTCGCCCTCCTCTCCGTCGTCGGCGTCGTCGCCGGCCTCACCTTCCACCGTTTCTGGACGACCAGAGAGGAGGCCCGGTCGACCATCATCTACGTCGAGATCTTCAAGAAGTACTTAGCCTGGCTGGCCCTCCGGACGATCCAATCGGCCCGCAAGGCTTCGCCCAAAGCTTGGTGGGATTACGTCAAAGCCCTGCCATCGTGGCGCCTGCCGGACCTCGAGAAGTGGCTTTTCATCGGCTTTTACGGGAGCTTCGCCTACCTCGCGGCGAGTGGTTTTTTCTTCGCCATTTTCGTCCCGCGCGGACTCTACGGCTTTCCCCTCGTCGGCCACGTCATGGCCGGCGGCCTGTTCGCGGCCTGCCTCGCCGTCATCGTCATCTTCAAGGGCCGGAATTTCATCTCCGTCCCCAAGCCGGTCAACCTGAGCCTGGCCCTTCTCGACCCCAGGAAGATGGGCATCACGGCCGCCCGGGTCAAGTTCGCGGCCTTCTGGCTCTTCGTCCTGGCCGGTTTCCTGCTGGCCCTCACCGCCCTCCTGCCCATGCTCCCTCTTCTTCGCACCGCCGGGCAGAGATTCATGTTCGAATTCCACAGGTACAGCGCGCTCGTCTCAGCCGTCGCCGCCGCGGTTTATGTCGACTTGGAGCTCTTCGAATCCGGCCGGCCCTGTTAAACCGGGCGTTTTTCACTCAGCTGGGCTAGAGGAAAAGTGCGCGTATTGGGGCGGGGCCGGCTTTAGGTAAGCCAGTCCTCAACGGCGAGGCTGGGAACCCTGCGGAATTCCCGCTTGTTGTGGGTCACCAGGACGGCGCCCAAACTGAGGGCATGCGCGCCGATCTGGGTATCGAGCGGGCCGATGGGCGTTCCGGCGTTCTCGAGAGCGGCTCGGACTTCTCCATAGGCGTCGGCGGCCGTTTCGTCGAAATCGGCGATCTCCAGGGGGAGGAGGAAGGCGTCCAGGGCCCGGGCGTTGGTTTCCTTTTGAGCGCTCTTAGCGACGCCATAACGCAATTCAGCCAGAGTGACCGTGGACAGGCCGACGTCGCCGGGCGCATGGGAGGTGAGTTTGTCCAGTATTTTGGCCGGTTTCCGCTTGATCAGGGCGATACACGAATCCGTGTCGAGCATGAAGCGCATCAGAGGGCCTCGCGCTCCTGAGACAGGGGCTGGCTCCGTTCGGACATGAAGTCGTCCGAGAACTTGTCCAGGCTTTCGACAAGCGAGTCCCAACTGCTCAGGGCGGGAAGGAGGACGACCGCCTTCCCGGATTTCTTGACGTAGACGAAATCCCCCTCGAAGCGGAACTCCTTGGGTAGGCGCACCGCCTGGCTTTGTCCGTTGCGGAAGAGCTTGGCTGTTTTCACCCTTATTCTCTCTAAATATATATTATACATATATACTATCTCCAGTGACTTTTCAAGTTTTCTTGAAAGAATAGACGCGGGCCGGACGCGAGGATTCTCGCGGCTGCTTCTAACGACGCTTATTTTTTATTTCGTCCGCGGCGAGGGCTGGCGGTCTCCGTTGTCGTAGAGCCCGATGAGCTCGACAACCTTGCCGTCCTTGACCACGAACTCCACCCGAAAGTAATCGAGCCCTTCCACGGCGAAGAGGGTCCCGGTCAGAGGAACGAGCCGGTACTTGGGTCCGGATCGCCGGTA
>Ga0315273_10005031_pt1 | contig 16303 bp, 17 predicted proteins | sample YL17G02_0_MG_FD_205753 | JGI IMG/M metagenome (GOLD analysis project Ga0315273, IMG submission 205753) | Sediment microbial communities from Yellowstone Lake, YNP, Wyoming, USA - YL17G02_0 | ecosystem: Environmental > Aquatic > Freshwater > Lake > Sediment | place: USA: Wyoming | collected... | reverse complement strand
GTTGGGTTGCGACGGCCTTACTGGAGATTGAGCCCAGACTCAACTGCGTGACGGGACACGAGCATATGAAAGAGCTTCGGGAAGCGATGAAAAAGCTGGTCGCAGAACGAAGAAAACAGGAAATCGCGGCATGAGCGTCAGGCTGCAATTTCAACTAGAAAAAAGCTTGCGCCCAAGCCTCTGCTTTCTGTAAAAAAATGAAGCCGCCGAGCAGTGAGTAAATCGTTAAAGTATGCTATACATCCGAACTGTGGATCGTGAAATAGTGCCGTCGGTAACCCGCCGATGAGAGACGACAGGCGGCGGGGCCAACGCCCAAGAACATGGATTGTTTTTGCGGTATACTAACGGCTTCTGGGAGAGCGACGGCCAGAAGATCCCAGCGAATCGCCACAAACTGCCAGATGGGTAGGCAACTATAGGAAACCGTACGAATGTAATAAGTCCTAGGATCCTAATTGTAGGTGAAGGCAAAATTTACAGGTAGGGCACATTAAAACTGGAGCCGATGTCCGGAATCGAACCGGAGACCTACGCTTTACGAATGTCATTCCAACCTATCTCTCTATGAACCATGATAAACATCAGGGAACAAATACCCAAATAATAACCGTGAATTAGGATTATTTCAGAGTTTACTTCGGTTCCTCTCTGTGTCACCTTGTGCACTCTGTTTGGATTTACCGTGGATTTACGGAACGGGTCTTTGAGGTTTCAATTTGAAACCTCAAAGAAAGTTAAAATGTGATTAGGAAGAGGCTATTTAACATTCCAAATTGGAATCTTAAAGAATTTGAGGAGAGGCAGAATGACCACAGAGCTATCTACGAAAATGATCGGCGAAAGAATCTACTTTATCAGGGGTCATCGCGTCATGTTGGATAGCGATCTGGCGGTAATGTATGATGTTGAGACTTTTAACTTAAATAAAGCCGTCCGTAGGAACGAAGACCGATTTCCCTCTGATTTTATGTTTCAGTTGACCGAAAAAGAATGGGAAGTTTTAAAGTCCCAAATTGGAATCTTAAAGGCTGGTCGTGGGCAACACCGTAAATATCAGCCACTGGTTTTCACTGAACAGGGAGTCGCCATGCTTTCAAGTGTACTGAACAGCGAGAGAGCGGTTCAAGTAAATATAGCCATTATTCGTACCTTCGTTAAGCTGCGCGAAATGCTTGAAACTAATAAAGACTTGGCTAAAAAGATTGACCAGCTCGAAAGTAAATTTCTTCAACACGACCATCAATTCAAGGCGGTGTTCGAGGCCATCCGGCAGCTCATGGCGGTTGGGTCTCCGTTGACTCAAAAACGGATCAAAGCCTTAAATAAGGAGTAGTTGGACCGTGGAAGCAAAAATTGGAAATCGTCTGGTAGAGTCTATTAAACCTCAAGAGCACCCTTATCAAATCCATGACACCGAAATTCGCGGGTTTTTATTAAGGGTCCAGCCCAGTGGGGTCATGACTTATTATTACGAGTACCGCTTGCCGAGTGGGCTCAAAAATAGAATTAAGATTGAAAAGCACGGAAAAATTACTCCCATTCAGGCAAGAGATCGAGTGAAGGAAATTGCGGCGGACCTTGTAAAAGGGGTTGACCCTAAAGCTGCAAAGCGTGAAGCAAAAATTCCCCTGTTGAGAGAGTTTATCGAAAAAATGTATCTACCCTGGGCTGAAAGTAATCTTAAGTCTGGAACGACTAATGTAAGTCGACTGAGATCCAGATTTGTGCATCTCCTTGATAAACAACTCGATGATCCAAAACTGCCTTGGCTTTTAGAAGAGTGGAAAACTGAAAGATTGAAAGTAGTAACTAAGCTTACCATTAATCGAGATTTGACAGTCTTGAAGGGGGCTTTCTCTTATGCTGTCCGGCACCAGGCAGAAACTGGCTTACAAAAAAATCCTCTATCAGAGGTGAAGTTATTTAAAATCAATGAAGAAGAAAGTGAACGAATTCGATATCTCAATCAAAATGGATCTGATGAGGAAGAGCGTTTAATCTCTGCTATTGATGCCAGAGAGAAGCGAATTCGAGCTGAACGCCAATCTGCCAATGCTTGGCGACAGGAGCGGAGTTATGTAGAATTTCCGTCCCTAGATCAATGTGCCTTTGTCGATTACATGAAACCAATGGTTTTATTGAGTTTGAATACAGGAATGAGACGGGGCGAAATTTTCAAAATTTGCTGGAACGATATTAATTGGAACCAGGGTACGCCAGTTGCTACGATTCGTGGAAGTATTGCAAAAAATGGCAAATCTAGGTCTATCCCTTTGAATAAGGTGGCCGAGGCCTCTCTAAATGGTTGGATGCGCCAGCAGTCCGATTTAAATGGACTGGTTTTTCCAAGTCACGATGGAAAGCCTTTCAATACTATAAAAACCTGTTGGAATAAAATAATTCTGGAAGCGAAGCTTATAGATTTCAGGTGGCATGATTTGAGACATACTTTTGCTAGTCGTCTGGTAATGAAGGGTGTCGATTTGAATACCGTTAGAGAGCTTTTAGGTCACTCTGATCTCAAAATGACACTTCGTTATGCACATCTCTCCCCAAAGAAGCTTGCTGCGGCAGTTGCCCAGTTAGATTTATCGACGAATATTCATGAAGAACATCCGCTACATATGTAAACCAAAAGAAATTTTAAAAATAATTTAACAATGAAAGACAGTTTCACTTAATCTACTTCTAATAATTAGTCTGCCCCAGTTCAGAAAAAATTGGGGACGCAGGTAGAACAGAGCCACGCAAAAGACGAGTTATTCTCCTGGCAAAGGAGCTTCTCCCGCTCAGACGCAATTGAGCAAAAAGCCACCGTTGATGTAACCTTTCTTCCTCAACTTTGAGGGGGGATTGCTTAAACGCTAATAGGAACATCCCACTCTCCGCAAGGGAGTAACTCTCGTTCAGAGAAGCGGAAGAACAAATTCAAGTAAACAAGCTCTAGATTAGAAAATAGAGCATTAACTTTTTGTTCTGCTGGGCTTTTAGGCTCAGTGGAAAACTGGGACGGGGGATGGCGGGGCGATGTACTACTTCATTCAGCCATCTCTCCTCTCAAAGGAGAAATTAAATGGGCGACTATAAATCAGATATACTCTCTGAACTTTTGAAAGCAACCCTCTTTTTTCAGGGAACTTCTAAAAACCTCTTCTCTTCCTGCGAGTCGCCTCATAAAGAATGTTACCAAGACGCGGTGCCCAAGATATGAGTTTAAGGGTCGTTGCCTCATAATGATGTTACCGAAATAAAATTCGGTAACGTCTGGAAATGCATGGACACATTTATATGAGCACACGATCTCGACAGGATTATTTCGTAGTTTTACGTTCACGTTACCAAAAGACTGCGTCAAAAAAGGAGCGCTCCCGACTTATCAATGAGGCAATTGAAAATACGGGACTCCACCGGAAGAGTCTTATCAGGGCACTCAACAATGGGCCTGCTTTGGCGCTCAGTGAAGATAGTCGGCCGCCAGCTGCGCCATTGGGTAGAAAGAGAAAATACTCAGTAGAATGCCTTGAGGCGCTTAAGAAGCTTTATCGAGCTAGCGAGTACCAATGCTCCGATAAACTGAAATACATGATTCCTGTTCTGTTGAAACAAGGCAAATTCCCCTGGGAAGAGGCTCTACTACTAGAACTAGTTTCCATTAGTCCAGCGAGTATCGACCGATATCTTCGATCATTTCGAAGCACCGAAAGGCGAAGGCGGAATTCGGGGACTCGGCCAGGAAGTCAGATATTTAAGAGGCTTATCCCAATAAAATGTCTCGACGTGGTCTCGTCCCGGTGCGGATATCTAGAAGCAGATACGGTAGCTCACTGTGGCGGCAATATGGGAGGGGATTTTGTTTGGAGCTTAACCATCACCGATACTTTTTCAGGGTGGACTGAGAACCGCGCTGTGTACGGGAAGCACGCAAAAAACGTGCTTCCCGCGATCCATAGTATTTTCAGTACGCTGGCCTTCAATATGATTTCTATGAATGTGGATAATGGAAGTGAGTTTATCAATCACAGGCTTTACGAGTACTTCCTTAAGCTCGGGGAAGAAAAGACGATCCCCTTTCCGATGAGTCGCTCCAGGAGCTATCATAAGAATGACAACGCTCACGTGGAGCAAAAGAACTGGACGCATGTAAGACAGATATTTGGCTATGAAAGGCTGGAATCCAGGGATTTTGTTCCACTAATGAATGAGATTTACTTGATTCAGAATCAAATCCAGAATTTTTTTATTCCGCAGTTTAAACTGAAATCAAAAGTCAGAATCATGGCAAAGATAAAGAAAAAGCACGACTCACCTAGAACACCTTACGAGCGTGTACTTTCGGACCCCAAAGTTTCCGATCAACAAAAGCGCGCACTTAGAGAAAAATATCAGCCCCTAAATTACTTTGACCTTCAGACAAGGAAGCAGGCACTTATTGCTCATTTCCTTCAACTACAAAGGGAGTTAAAATTGAAAAAAGAGGCGCTACCCGAAGAGGCTCAACTCGCCGCGTCTTAGTAACATCTAATTATGAGGCAATAGGGAGATGGAGATGGGTAAGTAATAAATATAATTTATTGAAAATACTTGATTCAAATTGGAAGATAATCTGGGCTTTAGCTTTTGAGAGGGAGCTTCTGTTTCTTGGATTTACAGTGGATTTACGAGCTGAATGGCTTAGTTTTGTGAATTTTATCTTCGGAAATCACTGATTGATTTTACTGGAGAAAACTGGAGCCGATGTCCGGAATTGAACCGGAGACCTACGCTTTACGAAAGCGTTGCTCTACCATCTGAGCTACATCGGCACCTATTTGAGCAGGTAGACTCTATAATAACTATCTCAAAAGCCCGGACGGTTCAAGACATTAGACTTAGGATTGTGCCAGAGCCGCGTTTGGCTTAGGTTGGGGTCATGGTTAAACGAAAAGTTCAGGTATGGGTCTATTTTCGAAATTCGGAGTCGTTGGTTTATTCCTTTCTGATCTTAAAGACTCGTCCGGACCGGGGAGGGTTTTGGCAGCCTGTTACCGGGGGGGTTGAGAAGAAGGAAAGTTTACCGGAGGCGGCACTCCGAGAGGCTCAGGAGGAGACGGGGATCGCTTTTCAGGAGGTCCCTCAGGCGATTGAGCACCAGTTTGAGTTTGAGAGTCGGGGGGAGCGGGTCACGGAGTCTGGTTTCTCGCTTAAGATGACCGCCCCGGGCGGGGTTGGTGCGCTTCCTTCCGTGAAGTTGGATGCCAAGGAGCATGTGGAGTACCGATGGGTGACGGCCCGGGAAGCGTTTAAGGCAGTTGGTCATTCGTCGAATGCGGCAATGTTAAAGGTTCTGCTGACTCGCCTGGCAAAGCAATAAATTTCGTGATACCGCTTCTCATCGATAGATAAGGGTATAGAAGGTACAGATAAAGGTACAGACAAAGGAGTTTTTTATGACCACTGCGATTGTTGAAGAGAATTTAGGTTTGGGTAAGGGGCTCTATGCTGTGTTTGATACCAGTTTGGGAGAGATGATTTGCCGTTTGGAAGAGGAGAAGGTTCCGGAGACGGTGAAAAATTTTGTAGGTCTGGCCACTGGGGAGAAAGAGTACGTTGACCCTAAGACTAATAAAAAGTCCAATGAGCCTTTCTATGATGGGACGGTTTTTCATCGGATTATCAAAAACTTTATGGTTCAAGGCGGAGATCGCTTAGGCCAGGGAACAGGCGGCCCAGGTTATCGCTTTAATGATGAGTTTGACTCTACGCTGAAGCACAAAGGGCCTGGAATTCTCTCCATGGCTAATGCTGGGCCTAATACGAATGGCAGTCAATTTTTCATTACTTTGATCCCAACGCCTTGGTTGGACGGCAAACACGCGGTATTCGGAGAGCTTGTTCGGGGAGAAAGCGTATTGCAAGACTTGGGTAAGGCCGTTACAGGTCCGATGGATAGGCCTCGCGAGGAGCTTTCCATCAAGACGTTAAAAATTGTACGAGAAAATTGAGTTATTTGTAAAACGACCGTTGACAGCGCACATTCTTTTGGTCATCATCTCAACCTGTTAGACTTAGCTTGCCATACAGGGCCTCGATGAGAGGTTGCCGAAGGTTTTACAAAAGGTGAGCAGGTCCCTAGTAATACAACTTGTTAAGGAGATAGACGGATGAATAAAGCTCAATTAATCGAAGCAGTGGCAAAGAACGCTAAGACAACCAAGGTAGATGCAGAGACCGTTTTGAATACTTGTCTTGATACAATCAAAAAGAGTGTAAAAAAAGGCGATGATGTCACCTTGATTGGTTTTGGAACTTTCACTAAGACGAAGCGCAAGGCTCGTATTGGTCGTAATCCCCAGACGGGCAAGGAAATCAAGATTCCAGCCATGACGGTGCCAAAGTTTCGTCCAGGCCGTGAATTCAAAGACTCTGTAAGATAGTCGTTATTTCAGGCATTATTTAGTTTAGCCCGATCCACCTGGGTCGGGTTTTTTTATTCTTGATTATTATATATTAACAGTATAAATTACTCTTAACAGTGGGGTAAGTGCTCAAGGCTCAAAGTGCTCAAGACTCGCCCCTGAAATGCCGTTAAGCAGTAGAGGTTATTATGAAAATGTTAAGAGTTACGCAGACCTTAGTATTGTGGATGATGTTAATTACGGGGATCGCATTGGCAACCCGCCAGGTGAGGTCCACTGATTCTGAAGTGGGCGTCTCTATTAACTTCTAAACGCTTGCTTTCTGATTTTTAGGGTTCCCTCCATTCAAAGTGTCTAAATATTCAACAATAGACTGCTTAATATATAGGCAACTCAACTCCGTGTTCAATTTCTTTCTTGTTCTTCCCCTATTCTCCCGCACTAAAAGTTCTTTAATTTCAAATATATAAAAAATCTTCGATCAAATTCGTCCTTCTTGGATTTGCCTGGCACTAGCGTTGCAATTACCTAACTCTGAACCGGTACTGGGATGTAAGAGTCCAAGGACTGGGAGCTTTGAGAAAGCTCGAATCTGGTAATTAAGTCGAAGAAGGAAACGATGTTTATGAAGAAGAATATTTTGTTGATTGTAGTGTTGAGTTTGTCCGTAATGTCTGTGGCATTTGCCTCGACTGAATCCTATTCCCCTAATCATTTGGGCGAACAGAAGTTGTCGGAAACCGCTTCCGAAGGCATTAAGTGCGAGTTTGCAAAGGGCCTTACCGTAAAAGGAAGTTCTGATGTGGCCTCCGCTCCAGCCTCTGCTGGGTCTAAAGCCGGTATTGCCAAATAACCTATTGGGTAAGGCTCTTCGGTTAGGCGTTTTTAGCAGGCACAACAGACCGTTTCCTACATGTGCAGGCCAGAATCTCTCTCTGTCTCTCTCTCAAGTTGTAGTACGTCAGTAGCTGTAGTACGTAAGTGGAATGGGTAGTTCGAGCGATCATTCCCCCAACAGGGGTGGTCGGGCGAACTACCCTTTTTTTGTTTTGGACGGGTCCTTAGTCCGTTTTGTGTGAATTGTTTAGTTCACGAATCAAGGCATTTAATTTTTGCCTTTCGGAGGGAGCGATCTCTTCGACGAGTATTCGGTTCGCTTTCTTCGTAGCGCCTTGCCTGGCATCGAGGGTGAGTTTTGCGGCCCAGCTTCGAGCGGATCCGTAGATGTCCGACCTTTCGGCATGGGACATTCGGAGTTTGACTTGGTCTGAAATCGTTTTACCTTCCCAGTGGAGGGAGTTTCCCAAAATCAAAATAAAGGTGGAAAAAAGTGCCAATTTAATAAGGGTGCCGATGAGTCTAAGCATTTCCAATTCCTTCCAAATGATGAGACATAAATAAGGTTTCTAAGTAAATTATTTTATTATCAAAGCGGTGGACATAGGTCTTACGAATCGTGGCTGGTTCATTTTCCAAAATGAGAGCCAATTGGTTCTCCGAAAGCGCCTGGGGTGGGCTGATGGTGATCTGTAATTGGCGATCCGCGAAAAGCTGATTGGCGATCTTACTGGCCAGAATATTGCCGAGTTCAGAGTAAATAGCGAGGTCGAGGTTTTCGTCCAGGAGGAGGACAAACAGCGCGTTGAGATCCCCCTGCAGGCGAAAGCTGACCCCCAGAGGTGACTCCTGTGTGGGGTGCGGCCAGTCGGGTTGAAGTTCTACTGTTCCTAAGTGATAAAAACCAAAGGAAGAAGGGAGCGCCTCGGAGAGTTGTTCGAAGTCTTTCAGTTCCGGTGTTATCATAAATTAAATAGAGAGTTTAAGATCATGTTTTTGGGCCGGGGATCCAAATCTAAACGGCCCAAAAGACATGACTTGAACTCTTCTCTCCTAAAGGATTATCTTTAGATCTATAGCTATAATAACTAGCCCTCTCAAGTTAGTACGACTTAGGTGCCGTTCGACTCATCAAGTATTGCTCATCCAGGAGTGCTCGTTCCACGGTTTTTAAGACATCCTCGGCACTGAAGGGTTTGATAATGTAATCCCGGGCACCTACGGCGATTGCTTCCATGACGAGGTTTTCCTGGCCCATGGCGGAGATAATGACCACCCGGGCAAGCTTATCCATTTTTAATAGTTTTTTGGTGGCGTCCAGGCCGCTCATCTTCGGCATGACGATGTCCATGGTGACTAGATCGGGTCTCAGCTTTTCGTAGAGTTGGATGGCTTCCTCTCCGTCAGCGGCTTCGCCCACGATTTGGTAATGAGCTTGCGTGAGAATCTGGATGAGAACCCTTCTAACGAAAACCATGTCATCAACGACCAGAATAGTCTTTGCCATGGATCTAATTGTACAGAAGTTTTAAGAGGTTTGAATCCTTTTAATTAAAACTGTTTCAATGTGTCGCTCAGTGGCCTTTTGAATAGTAAAACGAAAGGATCCGGCGGGGGTGTCAAAAAACAGTTCGTCCCGGGTCTCTGGGATTCTTCCAAATTGAAGAAGTAAGAAGCCCCCCAGTGTTTCATAATCCCCCTGGGGGACTTCGAGTTTCAGGACTTCGTTAATTTGTTGAATTTCCATTCTCGCCTGGACGATCCAGGAATTGGGGTCAAGCTCTTTGTAGGGTATGGTTTCGTAGTCATATTCGTCACTGATTTCGCCAACAATTTCTTCTACAATATCCTCGAATGTCAAAATTCCGACGGCACCCCCATGTTCATCTACCACGACCATCATGGAGGCATCTTCGCGCCGCATTTCTAGAATCAGATCGTCGAGGGATTGGGTTTCCGCCACGTAATGCGCGGGGGTGATATAGTGGCGAATGGATTGTTTGAAATCCTGGGCGGCCAGGAGGTCGGAAGATTCCAAGACTCCTATGATGTTATCGATTCGTTCGGAATAGACGGGCATCCTTGAGTGGCGGTGCCTTTCAAAACGTTCGAGGGCCTCCTGAACGTCAGCGGAATTTTCAATGGCATCAACTTTGACAAGGGGGATGAGCGCATGTTTGGCTTCGGTATCGCGAAAGTCGAAAATTCTCTTGATCATGTGTTTTTCCGAAGAGGTGATTTCGGTTTCCTCTTTGGAATAGGAGAGCAGTGAGCGTATTTCGTCTCGGGTAGTTTTACGTTTGCCTGAGAGGAGCTCCTCGATCGGTCCTATGATTCTGGATAGACGAGTCGTGTAGAGAGCCATGAGGCGCGTAAAGGGATAAAAAATAAAATAGGTCAGATTTACGGGGAACGCCACCCAGGGTGCGATTTGAGTAGCGTTTCTTTGGTAAATGCTCTTTGGAATGAGTTCTCCCAGGAGTACAACTAGAGGAGAGGTAATTGCGACGGCCAGCAAATTGGCATGCGCCACCGAATGCTGGATGAGGTAAAAAGCGGTGAGAGCCGAGCTGCTAATGACGCAAAGGCTGGTCATCAGAAGGGTTGTGGCAAAAACAGTTTCAGGATGCCTGGCCAGTTTCAGGGCCAGAGCGGCCCGCGGGTCCCCTTTTTTGGCCAAGTGATTGAGCGTGAGTTTGTCCGCTGAAAGGAGGGCGATTTCTGAGCCGGAGAAAAATCCCTCAATCAGTAGGAGAGGCAGTAATATCAAGGCTAGTTGCCAGAGGCTAAACAGCATCATCAAATAAGTCCTCAAAAAGTGCATCTAGGACATCGCTCATCGTTACGATTCCGGTTACCTCACCCTGCTGGCTTTTTACGATCGCCATGTGGATTTTGCTCTGCTTAAATTTTTTAAAGAGCGCATTCAGATGTAGGTTAGGGGTTACGTAATAGGGCTTTCTCATGAGTGTTGCCACGGTGGTTGCGGAACTTTCAGGCGAGAGCTTGGATCTCAGAAGGTCTTTTGCGTAAAGAATGCCCACGATTTCTTTGCGGTAGGCGCCTGCCCCCAAGATTGGAATTCGAGAGTAGTTTTGTCCTCTGACCGCGCTTAAGGCCCCTTTCAGTGTGGTATGGGCGGGAAGGGAAAGAACTTGGGAAAAGGGCGTGGCCACGTCCTGGACCGTTGTATGATCCAGTTCAAAAACATTGCGGATGAGCCCCATTTCACTTTCGCGAATGGCGCCTTCCTTGTGCCCCTCTTCGACCATGAGGAGGAAATCTGATTCTTTGAGGATTTTTTTTCTTTTCTTGGAGTGGGGTTTTTTAGAGCTGTTCTGATTGGCTTCAATCAGGGAGGGGGATGTCTTGGAGCCAGGAACCAGGCGAATCACTTGCTTTAGGAGATACCTGACTGGACGAAAGAGGGAGTAAATCGTGTCTAATGGACCCGCCGCTACAGTGGCAACCAGCTGGTTAATGCTGGCGCCAATGACCTTGGGCGTAGCTTCACAGAAGAAGAGGACCAGGGGAGTGGTAATCAGAATTCCAAGGAGGGTCTCAAACGCCCAATCTGGGATGAAGGAAAGGCCGGCTGGCGCGGCAATATGATTTCTATTGATGATATGGGTAATCAGCGAAGACAGAGAAATATTAAGCATTTCATTTACCACCAGGATGGTGATGAGCACTCCACCTGGATCCGCGAGTAAGCGTTTAATCTTCCGGTGGATCGGGCGAAAATTCTCTCTAAGAAACCGCAGCTGAAATCTGGAAAGGCTGAAAAGTGCAATTTCGGAGGCGGAGAGATAGGCCGAAAGCGAGATTAAAAGCACGCAGCAAAGCAGTTCCAAAGACGTCATAGATAGGTTTTCGCATAGTTAGGCAGCTTTATCAAATCCAGTGCCGGTAATAGGAGCTTTCTTGCGGAGCTTGGTAGGACCGGACTTGTCGTCCTTGAGTGGGGACTTCTTTTCCCGGCCTTTAATTTTCTGAGTCAGAACTACATCCAGCACATCGTCGATCGTCTTGACGGGGATAAAGGTGAGGGTATTGCGAAACTCCTCCGGGATGTCCTCGAGATCTTTGCGGTTATTGTAAGGAATAATAATCGTCTTGATTCCATGTCTCATGGCGGCAAGAGCTTTTTCTTTGAGCCCCCCGATTGGGAGAACTTTGCCGGTGAGCGTAATCTCGCCTGTCATGGCCACGTCCTTGCGGATGGGGATGCCCGTGAGGCGGGAGATGATGGCAGACGCCATGGTGATCCCGGCGGAAGGGCCGTCTTTAGGTATGCCTCCGGCTGGAAAATGGACGTGAATATCGATGTTGAAGAAAAGATCTTCATCGATCGAGAAATCCTTGGCGCGGGAACGGATTAAGCCTAAGGCGGCTTGACCTGATTCTTTCATGACGTCGCCCAACTGGCCGGTGAGTATCATGCCGCCTTTGCCCTTCATGGTCGTGGTTTCAACGTAGAGGATTTCCCCTCCCACTGAAGTCCAGGCCAGGCCGGTGGCAATTCCGATTTCGTCTTTCTCTTGCTCGTCCTCCCGAATGTACGGGGCAGGCCCGAGGAACTTGTAAGTCTGATCTTTGTTCACCAGAGTTTTTTCAGTCTTGCCCTCGGCAATCATCCGGGCCGTTTTGCGGCAGATCGTGGCAATATTCCTCTCCAGATTGCGGAGACCGGCTTCCCGAGTGTACTGCGAAATTACGGCCCTGACTGATTCATCGGTGATTTCGATTTGCCCCTCTTTAATTCCGTTTTCGGTAGTTTGTTTTGGAACTAGATATTTTTTCGCGATGAAGAACTTTTCTTCTTCGGTGTAGCCTGCGAGTTGGATGACTTCCATTCGGTCTTTCAAGGCAGAGGGAATGGTGTCCAGCACATTGCAGGTCGCGATAAACATGACGTTGGAGAGGTCAAAAGGCACATTCAGGTAGTGGTCCCGGAAGGAGTTGTTCTGTTCGGGGTCCAAGACTTCCAAGAGCGCGGCGGACGGATCGCCCCGGAAGTCACTGCCTAATTTGTCAATTTCATCTAAAATGAAGACTGGATTGTTCGTCCCCGCCTGCTTGAGGCCTTGAATGATGCGTCCTGGTAAGGCTCCCACGTAAGTGCGACGGTGGCCTCGGATTTCTGCCTCATCCTTGACCCCACCCAGGGATACTCTGACAAACTCCCGACCCAAGGCTCTGGCAATGGAGCGACCCAAGGAAGTTTTTCCAACTCCGGGGGGGCCTGAGAAGCAAATCAAAGGTCCTTTCATCTTGTCTTTCAGTTTTCGGACGGCCAAGTACTCGATGATTCTTTCCTTAATTTTCAAAAGATTATAGTGTTCCTCATCCAAGATCGCCTTGGCTCGACCCAGGTCCAGGTTATCTACCGTGTGTTTACTCCATGGGGTGTCAGTGAGCCAGTCGATGTAGGTGCGGAGCATCGAAGCTTCTGAAGCATCGGGATGCATCCGTTCCAAACGACCCAGCTGTTTTAACGCCTCTTGTTCTACTTCTTGAGGCATCTTGCAGAAGGTGATTTTTTCCTTCAGCTCCCCGATTTCCTCGCCTTTGGTGTCGGTGTCGCCCAGTTCGGTCTTGATAGCCCGTATCTGCTCTCGAAGAAAGTACTCTTTTTGAGACTTCGTCATCTCGTCTTTGGCCTGGGAGCGGATCTTGGCCTGGATAGATAAGACTTCGATTTCTTTGGCCAGGACTTCATGAATTTTCTTCAAGCGTTCCAGGGAATCAATGGTTTCCAGGATGTTTTGGGCTTCGCTGACTCTCATACCCAGGTTGGAGGCGACTAAGTCCGCCAATCGCCCGGGATCCGTGATATCATCTAAAACCATGAGAATATCGGGTGTGAGGATCCGTCCTAAGGAGATGACTTTTTCCAGCTGCTCCCGGACGCTGCGCATCAAAGCTTCGCTTTCGGAAGGATCACTCAGGATGATCTCATCTATCTTATCTATTTTTACTTCATAGAAGGGTTGCGTCTGGCTAAATTCTAAAATATTTGCCTTACACAGTCCCTGTGTTAAAATTTTGATTCGACCATCGGGAAGCTTACGCATCCGCATGATCATGGCCACGGTTCCGGTCCGGTAAATGGCCTCGGGGGCGGGATGTTCGTCCGAGATTTCCTTCTGCGATGAAAGGAGAATCAAGCGGTCCGTGCGAGCCAGGCTTTCCTCTACACTTCGGATCGAAGAGTTTCTTCCTACGAAGAGTGGAATAATCATGTAGGGAAAAACTACTATGTCTCGTACTGGAAGAAGAGGGAGACTTTTAGGAATCTCAATCTGCTCGCCATCGTAATTTGTAACCATCCAAGGCCTCCTCAAAGTCTAGGGACTGAAGTTTATATCGGTGACTCTGAGTAATGATTCGGTCGAAAAATGAAAGGGCTTTAGGGGTATTCTTACCTAGCGGGGCTAGGCGTAGATTTTTTCTCTATGTTCTTGTTTTTCCTTGCAAGATATACAGAGGGTGGAGACGGGTCGGGCTTCCAGACGGCGAGGTTCTATCGGTTCTTCGCAATCCTGGCAGGTTCCGAACTGACCTTCCTCCATTCTTGCAAGCGCCTCGTCAATTTTAGTCAAGAGTTGTCTTTCACGATCCCTGAGCTTAAAAACGAGGTTTTGATTGACTTCACTGGCGGCGAGATCGGTTTCATCAGGCAGATCGTCCGGCGAAAGCGCAAGTTCATTTTTGAGAGCATTCTTGGAATTATTCATGATCCGTTGCTTCTCTTCCAAGAGTAGACGTTTATATTTCGTTAATAGTTTAGCATCCATAATTCGATTCTTCCCCCTGAACGCTACAATTATTCTATCTTCCTAATTGGTCTAATTGGACTATTCTAACCAGATTTTGGATTTTGACAATGTGTTTTATAAGAATATGTGGAAAATAACATGATGGCTGGAATCACTGGAATTGATAGTTCAATAAATGGCTCAAAGAATGGCTCAAGGAATGGTTCAAGGAATGGTCTGCCTCCTCCTTCTGCAAAGACCGCGAAGCCGGGGTTGATCATCCTGGCAGCGGGGGAGGGCAAACGAATGCAGTCGCCCCTCCCCAAGGTCTTAAATGAAATTGGGGGTAAGCCCATTATTTATCATATTCTGAATCAGGTCATGGCCGTGCTCCCTCAAGCCAATATTGCGGTGGTCGTCGGTCACGGCCGAGATAAAGTTGAGGCCTACGTCCGGCAAGAAGAAAGGTTTCGGGACTTAGCGATCGAGTTTGTTCATCAGCCGCAGCAGCTGGGAACTGGACACGCGGTACAATGCGCGATGGAATCTTCTTGGGGTCTGGAGCTATTGAAAGTGACTGCTGCGGTCATGGTTTTACCGGGGGATTTTCCATTGCTGAGCTCCCAGATGATCGAAGAGTTGTTGACTCCTCTCAGGCGGGGGGAGGCTATCCGATTATTGACGTGTGAATTGTCGGAGCCCACCGGTTATGGTCGAATTATTCGAAGAGGAAAGGCGGGTGCAGTCCTGCGCGTCGTAGAAGAGAAAGATGCCAGTCCGAAGGAAAAGGAAATCAGAGAAGTCGCAACTTCGATTTACCTGTTTTCCTCCTCCTTTTTGAAGGATGGCCTGCGGAAGATTTCCAATCGAAACGCCCAAGGAGAATATTATCTGACGGACTTAGTGGCGCTTGCCTCCAAGAGGGGAGGGAAAATAGACGTTCTCAAGTGGGCGGGCTCCGCCGACCTCAGGGGCGTGAATGACCCGTGGGAGCTGGCTCAGGCCAATGAGATTCTGAATGAACGGACGATCAGATCCTGGGCGCTGCGAGGGGTGAGATTTCTGGATACTCATTCTGTTCATATTGATATCACGGTTGAGCTCAGTCAGGGTGTGGTGGTCCATCCTGGAGCAATTTTGTCAGGATCAACTCGGGTGGAAGAGGGTTGTGTCATCGGGGCCCATGTAGTTTTAAGAGATGTGCAAGTAGGTAAAAATTCCCATATTCAGGTGGGTACCGTGGCAAGTCGTTCCCGAATTGGAGCGGACGCACAGGTGGGGCCTTATGCTCATTTGAGGCCGGAATCGGAAGTCGGCGCTCATGTGAAAATTGGCAATTTCGTGGAGTTAAAGAAAACGAAGATCGGTGCGGGCTCGAATGTGGCTCATCTCTCCTATTTGGGAGATGCTGAGGTGGGGCAGGGCGTAAATATTGGATGTGGGTTTATTACCTGTAATTTCGATGGACGAGTCATCGAAGGACAGCGTAAACATCGTACTGTGATCGAGGATGGGGTATTTATGGGGAGTGACTGTCAAACCGTCGCGCCGGTCACCGTGGGTCGAGGGGCATTTGTGGCCTCGGGTTCGACAATTACGGAAGATGTTCCCGCCGACGCTCTCGCGATTAGTCGAACGCGGCAGGTGAACAAACTGGGTTATGCACGTAAGCTCAAGGGAGAGGGACGCTAAGCATGTGTGGAATAGTGGGATATGTAGGGAATCGTTCGGCGAGCGAAATCGTATTGCAGGGATTAAAGCGCCTGGAGTACCGGGGTTATGACTCCGCAGGTGTCGCATTGCTCATGGATCTGCAAATTGATATCAAAAAATCACAGGGTCGCATCGGCAATGTAGAAAAACTTTTAAATGGGACAGGTGAATATTATAAGGCTTCGCGTTGTGGGATTGGTCATACGCGTTGGGCCACTCACGGCAAGCCAACCACTCAAAATGCTCATCCTCATAAAACAGGACATGTAGTATTGGTGCACAATGGGATTATTGAAAACTATCTTGCGATCAGGCAGGACTTGATTTCAAGGGGCCATACTCCTCTTTCGGAAACAGATAGCGAGCTCTTCGGGTTTTTGGTCTTAGATGAGATGGAGAGAGGTCATTCGCTGGTGGATGCGGTGAGAAAGAGTTTTTCGGGGCTCCAGGGGCAGTGCAGCGTTGTGGTCATGTCGGAGAGAGAGCCGGGTGTCATCGTCGGGGTTCGCAACGGATCACCTCTGGTGGTGGCTTTGGACCCGGAGGGGGGGGCGATTTTTGCGAGTGATGCTCAGCCGCTGATGCAGCTTACGA
>Ga0315273_10005030_pt1 | contig 16305 bp, 15 predicted proteins | sample YL17G02_0_MG_FD_205753 | JGI IMG/M metagenome (GOLD analysis project Ga0315273, IMG submission 205753) | Sediment microbial communities from Yellowstone Lake, YNP, Wyoming, USA - YL17G02_0 | ecosystem: Environmental > Aquatic > Freshwater > Lake > Sediment | place: USA: Wyoming | collected... | reverse complement strand
TATAGGCCGTACGGGAAGTACACGACGCCCTTGCCGGAGTCGATGGCCTTCTGGATGGCAGACGTGTCGTCGGTCTTACCGTCCCCGACAGCGCCGAAGTCCTTGACGTTGGCCCACTCGCCCACAGGGTCCAGCGGCACCTTCGGGGTCTCCTCGACCGGCAAGTTCAAGGACTTCTTCGCCCTCGGAAAGAGGCTGAGCGGTTCGTCGGAGGCGAACTCCTCAACTGTGGGTCCCTTTTCCTCCTTCGCCCCGCCGGACCCCTGGCTGCGGATTGCCGCCGTGTAACCGGCGATCATTAGGTTCCGTGCGAAGAGTTGCCCCCGATTCTCAACAGCGGCGGCCGGCGCGGCTCCCCCGCCCAGGTCGGCATCCAGGAGGGCCAGAAAACCGCTGTTGTCCACCGCCGGCACCCTGTTACGGCTCACGAGTTTCCGCAACGCCACCGTGTTGCCCTTGTTGGTGAATCCAACCACGCGCTGGTTCGTCACGATAACGTTCTCCAGATACATGCCGTGCATGTCGCTGGCGACCTGAACGCCTACGTCCAGGCCGTCGACCCACACGTCGCGTACCATGCCATTGCCGGGGTTGTGGCTCATCAGAAGACCGACCGCGCCGGCCTTCTGCGGGTCGCTGGAGCGCACCGCGACATTCGAGAGCATGCCGCCGTTGTTTGTGTGATACATCACGGCGACTGTGCCGGGGTTTCCGGCGCCCACGTCAAAGGTCACGTTGTGCAGGTGGACGTAGAAGTTCTGCGCGTAGTGCTGTTTGCCCAGCATGTCGAGCATGGACGCGGGCTTCTTGGGGTCGGCGAAGCCGGGGCAGTTGTCCTTCAGGCGGAGGACGGTTCGCTCGCGGCTCTCGCCCTGAATGAACTTCTTCTTGTCGCCGACAACCAGCGGCCGGCTTACAAGGTACGTCCCGTTGGGGATGTAGACGGCCCGCGAGCCCTTGATACCCTTGTCGGCTGAGCCGATCGCCTTCTCCAGGGCATCGGTGTCGTCGGTCACGCCGTCGCCCTTTGCACCGCAGTCTTTCCTGACGTCGGTGAAGCCGGAGTTTGCCGGCATGGCAAACTCGGGGTAATTCGAAACCAGGGCCGGCGCTGCCGGTGGTGCGGCCGCCGAGACATGGCCGGCGACAAGAACGACCACCCCTGCAAGCATGAGGGCAAACAGGCCAATCGCCGATCGCAGCCTCATGATGCGGCTCCTTTCACGCCGGATGGAACGCCCGCCGGTCCCCTGGTCATGATCCGCCGGAGCGACCGTTGCCTGCAAGGGACTTGCTGAAGAACCATTCCACCAGGTCCGCTTCGGTCAATCCCTTGTCCCAGGCGGCGTTGTGGTTACCGCCCTTGTACTCGTAGAACCGGATGCGACCGTCGGGGCTGGCCCGCACGATGCGGTTGGCCTCGTCCTTCGTGACCGCCTGCTCGCCGCGGGCCTTCATGAGGGCGTCGAACATGTCGCGCGAGCCTTTTGCGGAGACGATGGAGTCCTTCTCACCATGGGTGATCCAGATGGCCATGTCCTTCATTCGCTCGGCCTGTAGCGGGTCGCCCGCGCCGCAGATCGGCATGGCGGCGGCAAACTTACCCGGATACCGCTGGATAATGTCCCACGTGCCGTAGCCGCCCATCGATGCGCCGACCACGTACAGGCGGCTCTCGTCAATGGGGCACTCCTTGACGACCTTGTCAATCAGTTCCAGCGCCGCCTTCATGGACGGCGCCGGCTCGGCGGGCATCCTGTGCGTACCGGTCCCCGCGCCGCGCGGGCTGACCCAGTTCTGGCCCTTGATGGCCACCGGGCGCAGGCAGAAGCAGGGATGGTCCTTCTGGTGCTCGTCGCGGTAGAAGGCATCCTGGGCGAAATTCGGACCCCCGGCGCCGTTAGATTTTATGCCCCCGTGGAGCCAGACGACGAGGGGGAGTTTCTTGCCGGGACCGGCGGCCTTGGGCGTAAAGAGGTAGTAGTTAATGGCGTCGCCGGTGGAGTTGGTGAACGACTGCATCTCGCTCCACTGGCCGTACTGCCACGTCCCGGCGCCCTTGCCCGCCCCGAATGCCGCGGCCACGGCCACGAGAACGCCCAGCGCCAGCCCAATCCTGCGAAGATGCATGAGTTCCCTCCTCGTCGGCAGCCTTACAGAGTGGGTGCGGAACACCCACCGTGAACAATTGTGCACGGCGGGTCGGGAGACCCGCCGCGCCAATTGCCGACTGCCGACGCGCTAATTACGATCCTGTGCCGTTATATCCGCCAGGCATGCGAATCTGAAGATTACGCTGCAGGGCAACCCCGCGGATCTTCAGCGGCGGTCTCCGCCGGTACGGGGCTTCTCCGGCTTGGGCGCCCTGGCGCCGCCTTCGCCCTCTTTCTTGCCCTCATTGGACGGGGGCTTGCGGGCGAGGACCTTGACGGCCTTGGTGCCTTCGATGAGGTAGACCACGTCGACCTGTTGGCCGATCTTGAGGTCGGCCAGCGTGCCTTCGATCACCTTGGGCCGCTGCTTCGTTTTGCCGCCTTCGCCGGGCACGGACTCCATCTGGTCCGTCTCAATAAGGATCTTCGTTTCCTGGGCGTCCACGTTGAACGTCTTGCTATCGGTGGACTTGCCCTCGTCCGTCTTCCGGGTGACCGTCATGGTCATTCCCGCGGCTCCCGTCAGCAGGCCGGAGAACTTGGCGGTCTTCTGGGCCGCTTCGCGGTTGCCGTCTCCACCGACGCGGGGCTTTTCGACCTTCGGGCCGCGCTCGCCGTCTGCGGCCAGCAGTACGGGCGTGAGGACAAGCATCGCTGCCACCACAAACAGTATGCCGGTGATTCTCATCTCATCCGCTCCTTTTCTGTTACGGCGCTTGTGCGCCCGATTGTCCGGGCCTTCGCGCCATTTCCCGGCCGGTCCAATGCCGGCCCTGCGATCCATGTGAAGCCCAGCGGCTTCGCGTTTTTTAATTCTCCGCCGGCCGCGGGCGGAGGTCCGCTTCCGGGGCGAGTTTTGGCCTCTCCGAAGGCGTGGCGCCCTCGTTCTCTTTGCTCCGCCTGGGCGGCGCGGGCCTGCGGATGAACACTTTGACCGCCTTGCTGCCTTCGACGATGTACGTCACGTCGACCTGCTGGCCGATCTTGAGGTCGGCAAGCGTGCCCTCGACCACCTTGGGCCGCTGCTTCGTTTTACCGCCTTCGCCGGGCACGGACTCCATCTGGTTCGTCTCGACGAGAATCTTCGTTTCCCGTGCGTCCAGAGCGAAGGCATTGCTCTCCTCGCCTTTTTCGTCTCCCTTCTTGCGAAGAACCGTTATCGAGTCCGGCCCGACGGCGGTCACGCGGCCGGAGAATACCGCTTGCCGCGCCTTCCGCTCGCCTTCCGGGGCGAACCGGCGGCTCTGCCCCTCCCGCAAAACATAGGTTCGCCCGGCGAAATGCACGTTGACGACACCCGATTTCACCGCCACGGCCATCGCCCCCGGCCGAACGTCCGCGCGGGCGGGTTCCTTTTCGCGCTCACCCGCCTGAAGAAGCCTGACGGAGAACTCCGTGCCGGGCACCGTGACGCTGCCCAAGTGGGTTGCGACCTCGAAACTGCCGCCGCTCTTGGCAACCTGGAACGAGCCTCCGCCACCGACCAATTCCACCGTCTGGCGTTGTTCGGCAGAACGGCCGCGCAGCACGCCCTCGCTGGAAGGCTCGAACGTCGCCCGGGAACCGTCGGTCAGACGGATAACGGCCGGCGCCGCATCGGGCACGACGAACTTGGCGCCCTCCGGGATGCGCGTGACCGCAACGCCGCCCACGAGCACGCGCCCTTCAAGCAGGAGGTTCTCCGTGTCGGAACTCTTCCACAGGTAGAGCCCTGCAGCAACACCGCACACGAGGACAAGGATTGCGGCGGCAGCGACCCAAGAACGGGCGGCGCGCCATCGCGACGGCGTCAGGGCTTGTGGCGGGGCAAGGGCGGGTTGGCCGGCCTCGATGTTTTGGATGACGGCCGCTATGTTCCGGACGTCCTTTTCCTCGCGGAAATGCGATTCGAGGCACGCGTCCATACGGCTTATGGCTGCGAAAACGTTGGCTACGCCTTGATCCGCGCGAAGCCGACTCTCGAACTCGGCCAGGTCCTGGGCGGACGGGAGGCCGTCGAGGTAATAACCGATCAACTGGATGTCGCGGGGCAACGGAGGCATTCAGCGGTTCCCCCCATCGGTCGCCATGCGGCGTCGGACGCACTCTTCCAGCGCGGCCCGGATGCGAGAGAGCGCCCGGTAGACGGCATCGAGCGTGCGGCTGACGCGCTCGGCGATCTGGTCGGCGTGCAGGCCCTCTTCGTACCGTAGTTGCAGAAGATGCCGCGGCGCCTCGGGCAACTGCTTGATGCATTCCGCCAGCGCCTCGCGGCGAGGCAATTCGACCTGCTCGGTTCGGTCGAATGCCTGGAGCACCGCCTGGATCGTTTCCGGCGAGAAGGCGATGGGGAACCGTCGGTCCGCGCTGCGCCGCTGCAAAATCTTGTTGGCGGCAATACCCCTTGCCCAGGCCCCGAAGGACCGGGCAGGGTCGTACCGGTCGGCCTGTTGCCACAGGGTCATCGCCACGTCCTGGAAGACATCCTCGCGGGCATGGCGGTCGCGCACCAGGGAGCCGATGAAGGCGCGCAGGTCGGCCTCGTGGGCAAGTAACGTTCTTAGGAAGTCGTTCTGGCCATCCATCCGCCGTTTCCCTCTACCATCTCCTTCAAGAACGAGGAAGATTCCTGACACAGAATCCTGGAGCGTACAGAGAATTTCTGGGTGGCTAACACCCAGAACTCACACGAAGCCCAGCGTGACAGTCTCGAACTCGCTGGTGAACGCCCGCTGAAGAGGGCAACAACACCTCACGGCTTCGCCCGAAGCGCGTCCTTATACGTGCCGCGCTCCAACACGATGTCCTGAAGTTCCTGGATGTGCTTCTCGTACACTCCGCGCGGAGTGGTGTTGTGCTTCTTGCAGAGGTGGGCTGCCGCACCCACCGCCACGCCTGTCTGCCCACCGTTGATCATCGTCTTCGTGCTCGACCCCGCGATGTGCGAGACGCTGATGCACTTGCCGGCCATCATCAGGTTCTCCACATTGCGGGAGTAGAGGCAACGGAAGGGAACCGGGTAAGGTTTGACCGCGATCCATTTCCAGTCGCCCAGGCGAAAGTCGTACTTATTGCCTGGATAGTGCAGACAGAAGTGGCCGCTGCACGTGGCGACGGCATCCGGGAAGGGTCCCTGGGACCGGATATCGTTCTCCGTCAGGATGTAGTCGCCGATAAGCCGCCGGAACTCCCCCGTGGCCACGATGTGGCCGACCCATAGTTCCAGGCTGCCGTTCTTCTGCGGATCCTTGCGCCTGGCGTTGGCGAACGTGCCGTACACGGCGCAGAGCAGATGGTCGCGGATCTCCTCCCCCTGGGTGTATGGGTCGAGCCACTGGCCATACTCCCAGTAATGCGTCAGGCCGCCGACGTTATCGCGGCCGGGAGCGGTGATCTGACCTCCCAGATCGGCGTAATCCTTCGCTATGGCCGTCGCCCACGGCACGTCGGGGAACATCGTCGGCCCGTCGGCCACGCGCGTCCGAAAGACCGGCGAGTTGCCGTGGTGCATCGCGTCAGCGGTCTCGGGAGCGAGCGACTCGTTGAACTCCGCCCTCGCTTCGCGGCCCATACGCGACTCGGCCCCCGCCATGCCGCCCACGACCCCCACGCCGCTGGTGTCGATGAAGACCGGGGCGGCAAATCGCAGTTCCTGGTTGGTCGAGATGTTGCGGGCGTCGACGCTCTCGATGCGGTTGCCCTGTTTCCGGACGCGGAACGCGTGCCAACCGAGAAACAGGCTGACGTTCTTCTGTGACCGGAGGACTTTCTCGCGGTCGCCGCCGACTTCGTTGACGATGGAGCGGTTCTGCCCGTCGGGGCTGATGCCGATCTCAGAACTGCCGTTGCCGCCCAGGACAGGCCGGTCCTGGATGAGGGCTACGCTCAGTCCAAGCCGCGCGGCAGCCAAGGCGGCCGAGCAACCGGCAATGCTCCCGCCGACGACCACCACGTCAAACTTCCCCGCCGATGGCGGTGACTCCGGCAGGCGTAAGAGCTTCCTCCGCCACGCCGACATCGCCTCGCCCGCGAAGGCCGGCGGCGAGGACTTCGCATCGGTCGTAAAGTAGAGCGCATCGCAACGGCCGTCGAAGCCCGTCAGGTCTTTCAGCGCGAGCGAGACCTTCTTCTGTTTGACTACGACCGTGCCGCCGTCCTGCCAAACCCATCCTTCGCCCGTGTTGCCGAACGTGGCGGGGAGTTCCGCGCCGTTGACGATTACCTTGAAGACGCCCGGATGATGCGAAGGAACCCAGTCTTTCGTGCGGACCCACAGGCGGTATGTGCCCGTCTGAGGGAACTCGACCTCCGTTGTCGCGCCGGCCACGGGTTTGCCGATGCCGTGGGCCAGCAGGTAGGGTGAACCCATCGCGTCCATCCACTGCTGATCAATGACCCAACCACCGAGTTGACGGAACCCTTCAGCCTCGACAAGCACCTCGGCCGCCTGTGCGGAGGCGGCGGCAAGGACTATAACCAACAGGGCCGTTGTTCTCATGTAATCACTCCTTGGCCGCCCGCAAGAAGCCATCGGGCTAATCCGATTCTTCCGCAGTGTCGTCAGGGATCCATACTTTATTTAGGATAAGCCGCGTCAGCGGCCCGCGTGGGTGACAAGGGGGTGCCTGCCTTGCCGGCGCCGGCCCGGTACAGGGGCAGGTAGTAGTTCACAAGGTCCTTGCGCAACAGCGTCCTGATCTCCGTGCCGACGGTTTCTTCGACGATCGTTGTGAACGGCAGGTTCCAATGGTAGAACCCGAAAGTGAACGAGGCCTCGGAGTTGATGACGGTGAACATGGGCGGGTCGATCGGCTGCTTGCCCCAGGACTGGTAAGAGACCCCGCCCAGCAACTCCACTTTCGCGCCGTTCTTGGCGATGATGTGGGCGGCGCGGCCTTCGGTCTTAAGGCCGAGAATCCACAATTGCCCTCCGTCCACCTCGATCATGGGCGCCTCCGGAGACTCCGGGTTGAACTGCCTCGTCCAGCACTTCTCGCCGGGGCCAAGGCGTAAGCCTATGACGGGCACGTCCTCGATGAACCACTCGCCGCCGGTTGAGGGCTTCTTGTGCATCCCTCCGTGCCCCAGGTTGCGGATGACCACCGCCTTGCCGGACTTGTTCTCGAACATGGACAGGCCGCGCGGGCACTTCCACCCGCCCAGAAGGAAGAACCGCTCGACCACCACCGCCGGTCCGGCCATGCCCTCGAAGGTGAACACCGCCTGCTCGCCGCTCGACAATCGGCCGGTCGGATCGGCGATGTCGACGATGTTTGACATCCCCAGGATGCGGTTGACGCTGCCGTGAACGCGGATGGGTTGCGTGAACTTCGGGTACTCATAGGTGCGGGCGCGGCGGGGAATGTAGATCGTGGTCTTGCCTTCCTTGGCGGCCTGGTCGATGGCGCCCTGTAGCGCCGGGCCGATGTCCTCTCCGGACTTCGACCAGTCCACCTTGACCCACTTCGAGAGGTCCGTCTCCCAGGGCACCTCGGGCGTCTCCTTGATGGGAAGGCGGAGCGACTTGATCTCGGCCCCAAACACCGACTGCCCCTTGCCCTCAAACCATTCATCGAGCGCCGGCCCGTCGTGGGTCTTGCCGGCGGCGTCGCGCAGGAGATGGCCGTAGCCGCTCTGCTTCACGTCGCGCAGAAAGCAGTTGGCGCCGTCGCTCGTGAGAGCGGTGGCCTCGGCGGCGCCGCCGGAGAGGTCGGCCTCGACCAGCGTCAGAAAGCCGTGCCGGCCGTTGGCGAGGGCCGTCACGGCGTTCGCGCTTTTCAAGTCGCGCAGCGTCGTGCGGGCATTGAGGTTGTTGAAGCCCAGCACGCGCTGGTTCCTCAGCGTCAGGTGCTCGAAGACCAGGGAGAAGGTATCGCCGGTTTCCACGCCGTGATCGAATCCGATCACCGTAACGTACTTGATGAAGCACGGGCCGTTCTGGCCCTGCCGCATGTCCAGCCCGAGTTTGCCGGCCCCCTTCGGGTCGCTGCTTCGGATCGTGACGCGGTCCATCGCCCCCGAGTTGTTGGACATGAAACGCAAGCCCACCGCCCCGGGATTGCCGCGGCCCACATCCACGGTCAGATTCCGGACGTAGCTGTGCATCACGTCGCCGGTGCCCTGGCCCTCGTAGACCGAGAAGACGATCTTCGGCTTATGCGGGTCGCCGAAGCCGGGGCAGTTGTCCTTCAGGCGGATGACGGTCCCCGCCTCGCTCTGGCCCTGGTAAGTGAGGAAGCGGTCGCGGCTGTGGGCCTTGCCGTTGAAGATGCCTACACTGTCGCTCACGAGGTAGGTGCCGTTGGGGAAGTAAAGTGCGTCGGGTATCCCTTTGACCTCGTCGATGGCCTTCTGGATTGCGGCGGTATCGTCCGTTACGCCGTCACCCTTGGCTCCGTACACGGCCTTGACGTCGACGACCCCGGCGTCTGCGGGGAAGACGATGTTCTCGGCAGAAGCCCTGTGGGTCACGGCCAGAATCAGGATGAGGAACGTGTAGTGCTTCATGATATGCTCCCTTGTTTTCTTGGCTACGCACTTACGGTGACGGTGGCGTGGTCAGCGAGCCGGGTAACGTCCCGGTCACATAAATCTCGGTCTCGTAAACGCCGAACCTTCACCGCCGCTATAGGCTGCGCACTGCCCAGGTCATACTGAATCCAGGCGGTGGCTAGCGTTACGTCATTCACCCAGCGTGTGTTGAGATTCCCATCGTAGGCGCTTTGGGGAGGAGTCGCCGCCGCGGTGCTGGTTTCATGCGCAGCGCCCAGCGCCAACACAAGCAGAGCAATCGCTAACGTTCTCATCGCATTCTTTTCCTTCATTTCCCCGCCTCCGGCCGCGCATGCAGATAGAACCAGTAGCAGGCAGCCGGCACGGTGGTCTGGTTGAAACAGTTCTCGTTGTGGAGCGGGTAAACGGCAAAGTCGATGTACTGTTCGTTTACGGGCCAGTCGAACCAGTTGGGAACCATCTTCTTGGTCGGCCCGAAGTTCAGCATCCATTGCTGGACCCAGCCGTTCATGCGCCGGCTCATTTCATTTCCCTCATTACCCTGCCCGTAGGGGATGTGCCCGACCATGATGTCCGGCTGTTGGCCGGTGACAATCGCATCGACGATGAAATTGAAATGCTGCGCATTGTACCCGACACCGGTGCAGTACGAGAGGTTGTCCGGGTTGGCGCCGAGGCTGTAATTCGCCCCCTGGACGGCCGCGGCCAGATAGGCGGGCTTCCTGGTCAGTTCATAGGCGTAGATCAGGGAGAAACCGCCAGCCCCCGGCGTGCTGAAAAACCTGCTGACGAATATCATCGGCATATCCGTGCGATGGCCGGCGATGATGTCATACGCGTTCTTCCGGCTGAACGCGATGGCATGGTCGGCATAAGCTGCGATCAAGTGGACCGCTTGCTGCTTCATCTCTGGGTCGCCCACGCCTTCAGGCAAACGCGCGTAGGCGAAGTCCGCGTCGAGTTGGTCGAGGTAGCGGAGTTCTCCCTTTCTTACCAGCTCCGACGACTGCTTGAACGCCGCATCAAAGGCCGGGTCGCGCGTTGCGGCCAACAGTTCCGCGGCGGCCATGGCTCGAAAGTTGCGCAGATTCTTCGCCAGGTTCTTGTCGAAGGAGAGCACTTTCTGGTAGATCGGGTCGTCGTCTTTCGAGTGCGATTCCGCCCAGGCCCAGGCGCGCCTGGCCGAGTCCAGATACTCCGCGGCCAGTTTTTTGTCGAAAGCAGTGAGCACTCGCGCAGCCCGCGCCGCAGCGGCGGCGTAGTGCATCGTCGTCACAGGGTCGGCCGCATAAACGCCGACGCTCTTGATCATGGAACTGGTTGCAGCCGGAGGGCATCCCCACCTATAGCCGTATCCGCCACGTACCCCGCCATCGGGAAGCTGAAGACTCTTCCAACACGGCATCTGCCACAGCGATTCGTCGAGGATGTCGGGGAGGTTGTTATTCATTTCCACCGCCGGCAGCGAGAGTTTTATCCCGGTAAATGCCGCGGGATTCAGATCGTACAAGCCGAGCAGGTCGTAGGTCGCGCTGAGGTGGCCTCCCAATGTGTCCCAGTCGCCCGCGTCCTGATACGCACCCCATATTCCGCTCACACGCTTCAAAGTTCCCGCCTTGGCCAGTTCCATCAGGTTCTTTCCGCGAACCCCTTCCTGTCCGCCCTGTTCGGGGATGGTCATCTGATAGAACTCAACGCCGTCGTCGGGATGGAACGGACGCTTGCGCGTATAGGCACAGGCGGGCGGCCCCAGGTCAATACCCTGGCGCTGCGCCAGAATCCCCTGCATAGCGGCCTTGAACGGTTTCTCCCACACATCAGCGGCAACGCGGAACGGTCCGCTCAGGCCGATGCCGGGGACGAACACGCGGTATTCGCCCGGCGTGTTGAAGGCGCTGAAGTCCAGCCGGCGCACCGCCGCTTTCGTATAGTCCAACTTCTCGTGGATGGAGATCTGCTCCTCTTCGCCCTCCTTTTTCGCGAGTTCCGCCTTGCCGGTGAACACCGTCTTGCCGGCGGCGTCCACCAACTCGAAGGCGTCGACGTCGGGCGTGCAACCGCCGCTCTTCCCGTCCTTGTCCACGCCCATCCAGAAGGAGAGGTAGGCGCGCTTGTAGGGATCGTCCGGACGATAGCCGGTCTGTATGGCGTGCAGCGTAATACTCCGCGTCTGGCGGGGCTTGTGGACGTAGGCGACGGTCTCCTTGGCTGTGTTCACACCCACGAAGCGGATGGTGTAGGTCGCGCCTTCCTTGAGCGGCACCGGCAGTTTCAGCGAGACGGTGTAGAGGAAGGGCAACGGCTTGCTGAGACCATCGGGCTTGCCCTTGCGGAAGACCTTGGCCGGAGAAAGCGGCTTGGCATAGTTGGGGTCGTCGGTTGAGCCCACCGTGTACGCCTCGGGCACATCAACCACCGTCTCGTCGAGCAGTTGACCTTTCGACTTGCCCTCGATGAAGACGTGCTTGCCGTCGGGAGAAAGCAGCCCCACCTTGGTGCGCTTGTTGTCAATCTTCCGAAAGAGCGCCTTCTGGAAGTAGTCCACCACCTTGCCGTCTTTCACTTCGTGCCGCGGCTTGTCCTTGGCCTCCTCCGCGATCTCGTCGCCGGGCTGGGCGACGTAGGGCACGAGTTGATTGCTGACGTGCCGGCCAGCCTGGAGCGTGATGGCGAGGACGTCCGGCGCCACGGCACAGACGTGCTTGACCTCCGGGCCGTCCACCGGGTGGGGCGCACCGGTTTCCAGGAACTTCTTCCGGGTCTTCTCCTTGGCCTCGGCCTCCAGGCGGGCCTTCTCGGCCTCCTTGGCGTGAAGTTCCTTGAGTTTGGCCCGCTGGGCACGCAACTCATCCGTCGGCGGCACGAGCACGATACCGGAGAGCACGACATCCACCGCGTTGCCGCTCCAGTCGCCAATCACCATCAAACTCGCGACATTGTCCAAGCCGGGCGTTTTGCCGGTCTTCTCGACGTTCTGCGGCTCGGCCAGCGAGGCGCCGTTCTCCGCCACAACCTGTTGCGCTGCGCCGGGCTTGAGTTTGCGCAAGTCGAACTTGTAGGTGTGGCTGGTTCCATCGGCATCGTTGAGATGCAGGTTAAGAGCGCCGGCCTTGTTCTGCTCGCCCACGGCCAGCGTCATCGCGGGCGACCAGTCGCCGTAGCCGGTCAAGTCCACGTTCAAACCGGCCACGCCGGCACCGCCTTGGGCGTTCTTCGCGGAAATGTGGATTCCGTCGGCCTTTGCGGCAAAAGCAGTCTTCGCCTTGTCCCACGAACCGAACCCAAACATGAACGGCTTGTCGCAGACGCTGATGACCGGCGCGGTCTTCGCCGGGGCCTCGGCCGCAGGAATGCTTACTGCCGAAAACAACATGATGACGAGGCTCGAGCAAGTAACGCTGGTTGTCCATGCCTTCATGGCTACGGCTCCTGTCTTACGGTTGTGGGCCAGCCCGACGACGGAAACACTAACCGGGAGCAGGCCGTCACGCAAGGGTAACGCCCAACGGAGCGATACGTTGTCCGCGAAACTCATGTTTGCCGTGCGCTGGCGGTTCGGCTGCCGGCCACACCAAGGGCCGCCGGGTTCACGCGTTCGGTTGAAGTCAGGTTTTGCTCGGCCACGGCCAGCCTCCCGGAATTATTGTTGCTAGTCCATATTTTCGTCTTGATTCATCTCCGAAAACATGCCCTGATCCACGTGGTGGGGGCGAACACGTAACGCGAAGGAGAGGGAGATGAAGATCACGCAGATGACGGTCGAGGGCGCGAGGGGCGAGGCGAGGCTCTGCCGGGCCGACGGCAACATCCGCATCGAGGCCAAATGGCTGGGGCGAATCGTCCCGGGCACGAAGCGCGACATGCTGGTGTTCGAGACGGCGGTTTGGGAGGTCGCGGCCCGCGCCACCGACGATGTTCGCCTGGAACTCGCCGCCCGCCGGCTCCAGGCGACCATCGATGGGTACGAGGGCACCAACGGCGACGTGGCCGACTACCTGCAAGCGATCCAGAACTTCGCCGAATAAGGCGACCAGAACAAGGAGCAGACCATGAAGACGACAGCACGCAAGACCGAGAACGTGTTGGGCAAAGACCTGCGGGTGAACGACGTGGTCATCCGCGGCGGGTACGAGTGGGTCATCGACCGCATTACCTTCGAGCCTGACTTCCCGAGGTACGTTTGCACCTGCCACTGGTCGGGCAACGGGGCGGACCCGCAGTTCTTCAACAACAACTTCGACACCGCCCAGCGCGACGACATCCCCTGGTGCCGCGTGGTGAATCCGAAGCCCCGGCGCCTGGTCTGCCGCACCGACGCCCCCGCGTGGTACGCAACGCAGGTTGGCCGCAGGGTGGACCTCTGCCAGACCCGCACCGACAAGGTGCTCGCGACCATCCGGCCGCCGGTCGCCTGGGGCGACGCGTGGGGCTGGAACCTCATCGACGGCGGCATCGTGGTGGAACGGGCGGCCCGGTAGGAGAGGCCAGGCGACGGGCCTCTTCGGAGGCCCCCAGCCCGGCAATTCCGCCGCGAGGAGGAAAACGATGGTGCGCTCTAACCTGCCGGACCCCACCCCGGAGCCGCAGTTCGTGCAATTCACCGTCTGCCTGAGCCCGGACGGCAAATTGTGCCGCTGGGAGACTGTTGACCCCCAGGGCAGGCCGCTGGAGGACTGGCACCTCGTGGGGGTCGTGCCGGGGGACCTCCGGTACACCTGGCAGATGAGCTTCGACACGTACGTGATGGTCCGCGACGTGCTCAGGTTCATCACGGAAGAGGATTGGCAGCCCAATACGGTCGTGTAGCGGATCTGCCCGGCGACGGGCCTCTTACCGAGGCCCCCAGCCCGGCAATTCCGCCGGAAGGAGCCTCGCATGGCGTGGCGACCCAAACAAAACCTGGTCCAGGGCGAACTGGACAACACCGTACCGGGCCTGGTCACAGGCTGGCTGGAGTTCCGGGGGATGTCTGACATCGTCCGGCTGAACCTGGCTGGCAACTTCCACGAGGACATCCGCGGCAAGAAGATCCGCCTGCGCAACCGCGAGCCGCAGACCGGCCGCCCGACGAACATGGACCGGTTTGTGGCGCAGCAGACGGGCGTTGTCGGCGACATCACGGCTGGGCTGCCGCCGTATCCGTACTCGAGGTACCCGTACGTGGAAATATACAGCCGCGAGAACGGCCGCGTGGTGATGGAGTTCGATGCGGACGAGGTGGAGGTTGTAGACCAGTAGGGATGCCCGGCAATGGCGCCGGCAGGAGACATGCGATGGCTACGAGCAAAAAATATCCGCCGCGGCTGGCCAACGGCACGCAGGTTCACGTCAAAAGCGACCACTTTGCCGAGGAGTTCGACGGCGTCGTCACGATAGGTGAGTACGACGGCGGCTGGCTCTACCGCGTCCGGCCGACGAGCGGCACGCCGCCGGCGGCCGCCAGGAACAAGGAGGGCGAATACTGGTTCTGGGACTTCGAGGTGTCGCCCCTGGGCCGGTAGTGCGACATCCGGAATATTCCGGAATCCGCCTTGCACGGGGGTGAATTCCATGCCCTGATCCACACAGACGCATGGGCATACGAACCACGAAACGAAAGGAGCCTTGGAATGATCACGACGAAGCAAGCCGAGGCGGTCCTCCCCGCGATGCGGGCGGCGGTCGCAGCGCTGCACGAGGTTTGGGCGAAGTGCCGGGAGGTCGAGCAGACCGTCGGCCACGACCTCGACGGACTGGAGGGCGTCGTCCAGGACATGGCGGCGGGCCTGGACGACCCCGCATCCATTGACGTGGACTACGTCCGCGACGCCATCAACGCCCAGGTCGACGACCTGGTGGCCGAGGCCGACGCCTGCCCGAAATGCCGCGAGCGGAACACAGACAACCTCGTGTGGCAGGGCGACGGCGAGATGGTGCGGTGCAGCACCTGCGGCAAGCAGTACACGCCGTCGGCAAAGTAGGAGCGAACCATGTTGACGCTGAAACAGAGACAAGAGCGGGCCGCCAGGCGCGCCGCGAGGATCGCGGCGAAGCACATGGCCATCCGGTCGGCGGCCCTGGGTCAAGGCGAAGCACAGAGCAAAGGGAGCACAGTCATGAAGAAGAGCCAGGTGAAGGTCGGGAGCGAGTACGTGGCGAAGGTGTCGGGCAAACTGGCCCACATACGTATCGACCGCGAGAACCCGCGTGGGGGGTGGGAAGCGACAAACATGGCCACCCAAAAGTCGGTCCACATCAAGTCCGCCCAGCGCTTGCGGGGCGCGGTTGGCCGGCTGGACGCCCATGTTGCCACAGGGGCCAAGCCGACAGCCGAAGTGGCCAAGGATGCCAAGGCCACGCCCGTGGCCGCCGGGGGCGGAGCCACCAACCCGCTGGAGGCCCACTACCGCACCCAGAAGGACGCCGCCAAGACGGAGAAGGCCGCCAAGGTCGCCGCGATGCGGAAGGAAGTGGCCGAGACGGTCGCCAAGCCCGACCCTGAACTCGACGCCGCCGTCAAGGCCGCCGAGGAAGGCCGCAAGGCGAAGAAGGCCAAGGCCGCCAAGCCCAAGGGCGAACGGAAGCCGGGATGCCTTGATGCTGCGGCACAGGTGCTGGCAGATGCAGGCGAACCGCTCGGGTGCAGCGAGATCATGAACCGCATCCTGAAGCGGGGTCTCTGGGCCACCGAGGGTAAGACCCCCGCCGCGACTCTGTATTCGGCCTTGCTCAGGAATGTCCGCAAGGGCGCCGCCTCAAAGTTCTGTAAGGCCGCCAAGGGCCAGTTCACGCTCAACAAGACCCGCCAGTAGCATCAAATCACCTCCATGCTACGCCCGGGCGCGACGCGCTCGGGCGTGTCTTCGGCCTCACCGTTCAAGCATCGCTCTTCGGGACCTGCTGCGGTATAATCCCGCGGAGAACCCGCTGGCACGGAGGAAGCGGTTTGCCGACCGCCGCCCGCCAGCCGTTTTTGAGAGATTGCCGGGACTGCGAAACATGGCGAAAAAGACCAACAAGAAGAGGTTATCCGGCGCGAACCTCGCCCCCAAGGGATCGAACCGGCGTCCTGAGACCGGTGCCACGCGCCGCCCCAAGGAGAAGTACCCGGTGGCAAAACCCATATCGGCCAAGGCCCCGACGCTGCCCGAACCCCGAATCCTCTCGCGGAAATGCCTGGGCACGGACGACCCGGCCGCCTTGGAGCGCCTGCGCGGGCAGTTCGAGGCCGACGCGCTGCGATGGAAGGAAGGCCCGCGGAGCAAGGACGATCTTGTGGCTGCCTTTGGCTACTGGATCGGCTATCCGATGTTCCTGGAGATGATCGGCCATGAGTGGGGCGAGAACCCGGCCCGCACATCGGCCTATTATGCCCTGAATCTTGTCCATCATCGAGCGACCTACATCCTGATGGAGGAGGCGGAGAAACACGGCCTGGACCCGCACCCGCTTTACGAATGCGCGCGGGTCGTCCAGGAAATCTACGCCGGCGAGCCGTGGAAATACTCTGCCGGCCTGCATGACACCTGGCCGGAGTGCATGGGCGAGGCCCGCTATGCGTTGCCCGCCGGACAGCAAGAGGCCCTGCGCGCCGGCGAAGCCGTCTTCGTGCGACTGGCCGTCAAGGCCGGGGCCGGCGACAAGAAGGGCTTTGCCGAAGCCGCCCGTAAGGTGTTGCCGC
>Ga0315273_10005029_pt1 | contig 16305 bp, 9 predicted proteins | sample YL17G02_0_MG_FD_205753 | JGI IMG/M metagenome (GOLD analysis project Ga0315273, IMG submission 205753) | Sediment microbial communities from Yellowstone Lake, YNP, Wyoming, USA - YL17G02_0 | ecosystem: Environmental > Aquatic > Freshwater > Lake > Sediment | place: USA: Wyoming | collected... | reverse complement strand
CAAAGGTGTTGTGGTCGGGACCGCTGGGAGCCTGACCCCGGTGAAGAATCAGGCCATGTTGGTGAAGGCATGTTCGGCGTTGGCTGATCGTGGTTTGGATGTCGAGTTGCGGATTGCGGGCGAGGGGCCGGAGCGTGACCGGCTGGTGCAACTGGCGGAATCACGGGGTCTGGGCAGGCGCATGGTGCTGATGGGGCATGTTGCGGACGTGCCTGCCTTCCTGCGGGAGTTGGACATCTTTGTGCTGCCCAGCTTGAGCGAGGCACACCCCAATGCCCTTCTCGAGGCAATGGCGTGCGGCCTGGCGTGCATAGGGACGCGCGTGGGCGGCGTGCCGGAGGTGCTGGAGGAGGGTCGGTGCGGTCTGCTGGTCGAGTCGGGCGACACGGGCGGTTTGGTCAGCGCGATGGCGGCCCTGGCCGGCGATGTGAATGGACGGCGCGAACTGGGCGTTGTCGCCAGGGAGCGAGTCCGCCGGGCGTATGGCCTGGACAAGATGATCGAAGCCTATGCGGCCCTGTACGAAGGGTTGGCTCGCGGGTCGCGGCGGCACGAAGGAGTGCAATAGCACATGGCGCGGCTGAAAGTGCTGATGCTGACGCGGCTGTTCCCAAGCAGGGAGTTCCCTGCCAACGGAACCTTCTGCGCGGAGCGGGCCAAGGCTCTTTCCGAGTTCGCGGATATTCGCGTTATGGTTCCCACGCCGTACTACCCGCGCTGGCTTCCGGCCCGGGGCATGTGGGCAAGGCTCTCGCGCGTGGAGCGGGAAGGGACTACGCCCGAGGGCATCCCCGTGACCTATCCCCGCTATTTCTCCCTGCCCTGGATCGCCACGTGGTCGCAGGGCCTTGCCATGGCGCGGAGCGTGCGAAGGGAGTTCTCCCGCCGATACCACGGATGGCGGCCGGACGTCGTCGATGGGCACTTCGCGTTCCCCGACGGCTACGCCGCCGTCAGGCTGGCGCAGTCGATAGGGTGCCCCTCGCTGGTCACGTGTCACGGTTCCGACCTGAAGCTATACCCGCCGCTGGTGTTCACGGGCTCGATGCTCGGCCGGACGCTGCGCCGGGCCAATCGCGTCATCTCGGTCAGCACGCTGCTGCGCGAGCGGAGCATCGAGTTGGGCTGCCTCGAGCGGAACGCCCTGTTCCTCACCAACGGCGTCGACACGGGCAAGTTCGTGGTGCGGGACAAGAGCGAGTGCAGGCGGCGCCTCGGCCTGCCGGTGGAGGGCGAGTTGGCCGTCTCGGTGGGATACCTGATCGATCGCAAGAACCAGTCCGTGCAGATCCGTGCGATCGCGGAGATTCGCGGGGCTGGGGGCAGGCCGCCACGGCTGGCGCTTGTCGGCGAGGGCCCCAACCGCCAGCGGCTGGAACAGGAGGCCAGGGATCTAGGTGTGGCGGAGTTGGTCCGCTTCGCGGGCCAGAGGCCCCATGAGGAGGTCTCCGACTGGATGGGGGCCGCGGACTGGCTGGTGTTGTCCAGCCACTACGAGGGCTGGGCCACGGTGTACTTCGAGGCGATGGCCTGCGGCCGGCCTGTCATCACGTCCAACGTCCCCTCCGCCAAGGACTGCGTGTGCGATGATCGCTACGGCATCGTCGTGGAGCAGAACACCGCCGAGGCGTTCGCCGAAGCGATGACCCGCGCCCAGGGCAGGATGTACGACCCTGGTGCCATCCGAGCCTACGCGGAACGGAACAGTTGGGATATGTGGGCCAGGAAGATGCTCGACATCATCGAGGGCGTTCTGGAGGAGCCAGGGCGATGAGCGGCGCTATGGAATGGATTGCCAAGCAGATTGTGGACCGCACGGGTCGCGGCAAAAGGCCGGGCTTGGGCGCCCAATGGCGCCCCAACGGCCTGGACGACTACTTCATCAATCTCACCGGCAAACTCGCGCAGCGGCCGGAAGATGCCGGCGCAAGGATCGCACACCTCCGTTCCCTCACGCCGGTGGCGCTGTGCCAACTGGCCCTGGCGGCATACCAGAGGTTCTCCCGCGAGCATCGCGAGGAGGAGCTTGCCTGCTTCCTCTCGTGCGCCGACACATTGGTCGACACTCAGCAGACGGCCGGCCGCCATCGTGGGGGGTGGACGTACACGATCCGCAGCCCCTACCGGTCGCCTTGCCCGTGGGTCTCGGCGATGGCCCAGGGGCAGGCGTTGTCGGTGCTCATCCGTGCGCGTGGCCTGGACAGCGCCGGGGGCAAGTATGAAAAGGCCGCCCATCTGGCAACGTTGCCCTTCCACCGCACCGTCGCTGAAGGAGGGGTGACGGCCCGCGAAGGGGATGCGCTCTGCCTGGAGGAGTACCCATCGGACCCGCCCAGCCACGTGCTGAACGGATGGGTGTTCGCGTGGATGGGCCTGAACGAATACGCGGCGGTTTTCGATGATGCGGCGATCCGCAATCTTGTGGCCGCCAGCCTTGAAGGACTCAAGGCCCTGCTGCCGCGGTATGACACGGGGTACTGGTCGCGGTACGACCTCTTCAGCCGCTTCCCGACAATGTTTCTTGCGAATCGCTTCTATCATCTCCTCCATATTGCCCAACTGCGGGCCATGCATCAGGTCACGGGGGATACGCTGTTCGGCGAGTTTGCCGACAGGTGGTCGGGCTGCTTCGCCAGCAAGGCATGCAACCTCCGTTACTCCGCCCACCGCCTGGTATTCAAGGGCCTGTGTCTTGCGACGGGATGGTGATATGGGAAACAAGAAAACGGCCCTTCATGCCGCCCCCATTCATCGTCATGCACGGCAAGTGCGTGTTACCCCAACCCCATCCAAAAAACGCCACTAAGAAAATCGGGAAATATGAGCAACACTATGGAATGGATTGCCCACCAGATTGTGGACCGCACGGGTCGCGGCAAAAGGCCGGGCATAGGCGCCCAATGGCGCCCCAACGGCCTGGATGACTACTTCATCGACCTCACCGGGAATGTTACCCATGGCAGCGGTTCCACCTTATTCCAGGCTGGAAACTGTCCGGCGTATGGTGACAAGTTAATTCGGAGGCTCTGACATGGGACAACTTCTTCTCGTCCACGGCTCCGACGACGCGGTGGCGCGCCGCCTCTACGACCGCGCGTTGGCGGTGTTCGCCGCGTTGTACTCGATTGTCCCGGACGCTGAAAGCGCGGCCGGCGGATCGTTCGCGGCGCACTTCCCGCGGATGCTCGGTCGCGGAGGGCCGGGGGCCGTGCATCCCGGCACGCCCTGGATTTCGACCGCCGGGACGCCGGTCCTGCGCGGCGCGTCGGCGGCGGATGTTGCGCGGGCGATGCTCGATGGCCGCGGACTCGAAGATGCGACGCGCGCCCTGGACGGCTACTTCGTGGCAGTGGCGGTTGGCTCAGCCCCGGGCGGAACCGACGCGGCGGCCGTGCTTACGGATCGCGTCGGGGGGCTTCACGCCTACATCGTCGAGACGGCCGGCTGCGTGGTCGTTTGCACGTCGTCGATCGTTCTTGCGGCGCTCGCGGGTGCGGAACTCGATCCCGTCGCGGTGCGGGAGCTGCTCGCATCGCACTCCGTGTTCGAAGCGCGGTCAATGTTCACCGGCGTTTCGAAGCTGCCGCCGGCGACGTGTGTGTCGCTCTCGGGCGGACGGGAGACGGGCCGCCACCGTTGGTGGAACCTCGCGGACGCGATGTGGGACCGCTCCGTGATGCGCGGAAACGCGCGTCTCCTCGGCGACGCCGTGGTCGAAGCCGTGAGCGCTCTGCTTGCCGGGTTCGAGCGCCCACTCTTTGATCTCACGGGCGGGTACGATTCGCGCAATCTGCTCGCCGCGGCGCTTGCGGGAGGGCACCGCGTGTCGACGGTCGTGAACGGCCGCGACGGCGATGGAGACGTGGTGGCTGCGGGACGCATCGCTCGCGAGTTCGGCCTGGATCACCGTCACCAGCAACCCGGGCGGGAACTCCGCCTTCCGACGTGGGCCGATCTCCGCGCCGCGGCGCTCCTCGGCGACGGTGAGTGCAACGTCGTAGACTATGCCCCCGTGGTGATCGGGCAGTCGCACACGGCGGCGGAGTTCGACGTCACAGTGAACGGCTCGTTCGGCGAAGTGTGCCGCGGCTACTGGTGGGACCTGCTCGGCGTGTGGCCCGGGCGGCGGCGTCCGATTGATGCGAGCCGGTTCGCGATGCGCCGGTTTGCGACGCACGCATGGGCCGACCGCATGACCGCCGACAGGTACCCGGATACCGCGGCGGATCACTTCACGCGCGTCATTGAACGCGCCGTCGCTGACACGAATGGCATGCCCAACACCGCGGGCGCCGACGCCGCGTACATCGTCCTCCGCATGCAGCGGTGGAGTGGCCGAATCGTGAGCCTCACCTCGCGGATCCGCCCGTGCGCCGCGCCGTTCATGTTCGCGCGACCTCTCGAAGCCGCTCTCTCGGCGCCGCCGCGTCGCCGGCTGTTCGGCCGCATGGCGCCGCGCGTCGTGACCTATCTGAACCCGCGCCTTGCGTCGTTGCCGCTCGAGAAGGGCTACCCTGCGCTGCCGATCACGCCGCTGACCCTTCACCGCTTCGGCCCACTCACCGCCGAACTGTTCGGCAAGGTGAAGAAGCGCCTCCTCGGCGTGAAACCCGTGCTCGCCCCCCGCGAGCGTGCCCCGCTGTGGGACATCGCGGAAGTGCAGGATCTGCTGGATTCGAGGACGATGGTGACGCGCCACTTTTACAACGGGAATTCGCTGCGAGAATTCCTGGAAAGGGCACGCGGGGAACACGATGCCGGACCGGTGACCGTGGGGCGTGTGCTGACCGTGGAACTCGCGGCACGCGTGCTGGCCGAAGCACGGGCCTTAGCCTTGCGATAGGTTTCCTAATTGGACTTTTGCAGAGTACGATTCTGTAAGCCAATCATGGGCCTTTAGGAATATGAATATCGATGATGGATTGTCCTTTTCGGGTCACGGAGGATCTAACTACGCAGGGATCGTCAAGTTAACGCCCATCGCCCAGGGCGCATCGGGCAAGTTCCGGTATTTGATCTCCAACGTTGCTCGAGACTTGCAGGCCCGCCTCACATAAGGACAAGGCGACGTCGCTCTGCGCGACGTACTCCGAAGCATACCCGTGCCGGACTTAAGCATTGCGATCCGTTTGGCCGATAGTGATCTGTGCGCAGGACGCGGATGTCCTGTAAGATGCGGGGGCTGCGTCGCATCTTGGCGGTGGTCGCGCCGCTGAGTTTGGCCAGGAGCACGAGTGTCCGTCTGATGGCGAAGGTCAAGATCGTAACCGTCGTGGGCGCCAGGCCACAGTTCATCAAGGCCGCCGCGGTCAGCCGGGCCCTGGCCGCGTTCAACAACGCCGCCGGCACCGGGCAGGTCATGGATGAGCGAATCGTCCACACCGGACAGCACTACGACGACAACATGTCCCGCGTGTTCTTCGACGAGTTGAAGATTCCCCGCCCCGCCTTCAACCTACAGGTGGGCTCAGGGCCCCACGGCAAACAGACGGGAATCATGCTGGAGCGGCTGGAGCAGGTGATGCTCGGCGAGAAGCCCGACTGGGTGCTGATCTACGGCGACACGAACTCGACCCTGGCCGGCGCCCTGGCGGCTGTCAAGCTGCACATCCCCATTGCCCACGTCGAGGCCGGTCTGCGGAGCTTCAACCGCCGCATGCCGGAGGAGATCAACCGCGTCGTGGCCGACTGCCTCTCGCGGTTACTGTTCTGCCCGACGGCCACGGCCGCGGCCAACCTTGCCCGCGAGGGCGTCACCCAGGGCGTGCATCAGGTGGGGGACGTGATGTACGATTCGGTGCTGTTCAACGCCCGCCTGGCCGAGCGGTCCAGCGAGGTGATGGCCCGGCTGGGGCTGGCGCCCAAGTCGTTCTACCTGGCCACCGTGCATCGGGCAGAGAACACCGACGATCCGGCCCGGCTGGCAGGCATCCTGGCGGCGTTTGGGCGGATCGAGCGCCTCGTGATCCTGCCGCTGCATCCGCGGACGCGTAAGACCCTGGGAGCGGGCCTGGAGCGGATCGGCGGGAAGGTCCGCGTCATCGATCCCCTGCCGTACCTGGACATGATCATGCTCGAACGCAACGCGCGGATGATCCTGACCGACTCCGGCGGCGTACAGAAGGAGGCGTACTGGTTCGCCGTCCCTTGCGTGACGCTCCGCGACGAGACGGAGTGGGTCGAACTCGTCCAGGCCGGGTGCAACCGAGTCGTGGGCGCCGACCGCGAGGCAATCGTCTCGGCCGTGGCGAACTGGGAGGAATCGGGCTGCCGCCTACCCGAGGGCCGACCGGCCGACCTGTACGGCGACGGACGAAGCGCGGAGAAAATCGTCTCGGTCTTGAGCCGGTATGCGTATCCGACACCGTAGCATCCTGATCGCCGCCAGCAGCACTGCCGCGCGGGTGCCGAGGGCGCGGTCGGCGATTCGCGTCTTCCTGTGCATCGAGCCGACTGCCATGCATCGGGCCACGGAGGCACGTGCGAAGGTCACTGCCGCCTTCGTCGAATCAACACTAATCCGCTCAAGGCCAACAAGGACACCGTGGCGGGTTCGGGGATGTTGGCGATATCGCTGGGCGCCGGGCCCTGGCCGGCAACGGTGCCAAACATGCTTGCCAGCAACACAAGGTCGTACCAGTCGACGATGCCGTCCCAGTTGAAGTCACCATCGGCCAGCGACGCCCCGCCGGCGAGGCCCCAGTGGCGTTTCATCGCGATGTAGTCCAGGGCATCCACGACGCCATCCCGGTTCGCATCGCCGATGAGCCCGGGGATGACGACCAGCGGCTTGAAGCCGCCCTGCACCTGCCATCTGTCCTGACCTGCGGCGCTGCCTGCGTAGGCGCCTGCGTCCGGGACGCCGAGGCGAGGCGCGCCATCAAAGTCGTCGGCCACGACGTAGGCCGGATCGCCCGCCCCCAACAGTGCCGATCCCGGCGCGGGAGCGAAGTTCAGCAATGCGGCATCCACGAAGTCGGCCGCCGGGTCTTGGCTGACAACGTTGCCGGTAAAGATGATACCAGGCGCGCGAAGGTCCACTTGGCTCCCGGTGCCGGTGCCCCACATGGCATTGTTGGCGATTACGATCGGGCCGTTGTCCACGGTCGGCTTGTCCACACGGATACATGCCAGGCCGGAATCGCTGAAGATTGTGTTGTTCACGATGGTCAGGCTGCCCGGCATGGCGCTTTGGTGGTTCTTGCTGTAGATCCCGAAGTAGGAGGGATTGACGATGATGTTGTTCCGAATGATGGCTTCGGACGCGGCTTGAATGCCGTTGTCGCCCGTGTTCCAGATCACGTTGCGTTCGACAAGGTTCCGCGGGTTACCATCGGTCCCGTAGAGGGTGATGCCCGGCAGGTTGGTGTTGTGTATCACGTTGTCTCGAATGATGTTGCCGTAGCTGCCATCCTTGATTTCGATGCCGTCTCCCTCGGTGACGCTGGGGCCATTGAGGTCGTGGATGTAGTTGCCCTCGATCAGCCCGTTGAAAAAGACACTGGTGGTCGATCCGTCCGCCGCGTTGTTGCTGCCCAGGTAGAACCCCTCTCCCACGCCGCTGGTGTGATCGATCTCATTGCGGCGAAAGACCATGCCTTCGTACGTCGGCGAGGAGTTGCATGTCACGGCGGGGGCGCCCACGTCATGGATGTGGCACTCCTCGATCGTCACGAAGCGGGCGAAGTCCCCCGCCGTGTTCCCGCCGATCCGCACGCCGCTGTCGCCGCCGGTGACCTCGATCCCGCGAAGCGTCAGATACTGCCCGCCCTCGATGTTGATAACGTTCTGCAACGCGTCGGGGCGCGTCACGACCACATTGGCTCCCTGGGCGGCTCGAATAAGGATCGGCGCCTCGGCCGTGCCCTGGCAGCGTATGCTCAGCCGCGAAGCCGAGCTGTAGACGCCCTCGGCCAGCACCACCTCGTCGCCGGGCTGAAGGAACGTGCCGCTCAGGACATGATACCAGTCGTCTTGCGAGTCAAGCTCGTAGACCACCCCCGAGGCGGTGCGGGCGACGGATGCAACCAGGAACACGGACCACGCAAACCACTGGAGGAGGTGGGTACGCATGGCGAAAGCCTCCTTTCCGGGGCTCTGGTGTCGAGTTTAAGTGCTCTTAAAATACGGACTAAAAACTGTTTCAGGCAGGGCCAGGCAACACGCATCCGAGGGAATCCAGGACGCTCTAGGCCTTAGGTCATCCGGAAGTTCTGGACTCGGAGCATCGTGAGGGCCTGTCCTCTCGTCAGGCATTAGCAATATTATACGTCGCAACGAGGAAATCTGCCAGAAAACGGCTTTTCTGGCAAATTCGCGACTTTGATGTCGAAAGTCCTAGGCAAGCTATTCTCCTGGGAGACGATGTCAGCACCCATTCCCGAGGGGCGATTCACAACCGACATTTCCCAGATGACTTCTCGCTGACGACCATCGTCCGAAGTTTCCATGATTCTATCCCGCTTTGACGCTTCGACAAGACACCATTCCCGGCCTCCTCGCTGTTTTGTGTGGGTAACCCCCGCCTGTCCTGCCGCAGTCGGCAACCCGGACAGGGGGGTTGGGGGCCTGGTCCTAAAAATCTGCTCACACAAAACAGCGAGGAGCCAAACAAGGAAACAGCCCTTGACGCCTACCCCATTCATCATCACGCACGGGGAGTACGCGTTACTCCAATCCCATCCCCAAAAATGCCGATAAGAACAATCGAGAAGTTTGGCCGGGTTTGGGCAAACCGGGCTGGCCAGATTAGCTTGGCCAGGAATGCGGACTTGTGCTATACTCAATGGTTTCAATGGTCCGTCGGGGCCGCGCCCAGTCCGGTTCGATAGCAGGATGGTAATGCAGGAACGCGAACAAACGCAGGGCTTCTGGTGGACGGCCGGGTCGTGGGTTCTTCTGCTCATCGGCCTGGCAGCGGTTTTTGCGCACACGTTTGCCAATATGTGGCTCCGGTGGTTCCCCGCATGGACTCGCCGGGGTCTGGGCCTTTACGACCGCATCGTGGAGGGGGAGAGCTATTACACACACGGTCCGCTCGTGCCGCTGGTGAGCCTGATCGCCGCGATCCTGCTCGTGCGGCACACGCGCGTGCCGGTGCGGCCAGCCCGGTTTTCCGGGTGGACAATCCTTGTCGGCAGCCTCTTGCTGCACCTCCTGGCGTGCTTGGCGAGGGTGAACTTCGTCAGCGGTTTCGCACTGCTGGGCGTGCTGGCCGGCCTGATCCTCCTGCTTTGGGGCGGCGCGGCCCTGCGCCGTCTGTGGTTCCCGGTGGTATTCCTCGCCTTCATGGTGCCCCTGCCGGAAGTGACGATCGCGCAGTTGAACTTCCGGCTGAAGATGCTTGCCGCCGACTGGGGAGTGGTCCTGGCCAACGGCCTGGGCGTGCTTGTGGAGCGAAAGGACAACACGGTGTTCCTGGAAGGGGGAAAGTCCCTGGTCATTGCCAACGTATGCAACGGTCTGCGGACGCTAATCAGCCTGCTGGCCTTCGGAACCCTCTATGCCTATGTCTGCCGGCTCCGAGGGCTATGGCGGCTGGGCCTGCTTGCGATGACCGTCCCGGTGGCCGTCGTGAGCAACTCCCTGCGGATCGTCAGCCTGATCCTGGTGGCCGACGTGTGGGACGTGGCGACCGCCACAGGGTGGTATCACGATTCCTCCGGCATGTTAGTCTTCGTGCTGGCGTTCTTGCTGATGTTCGGCCTGGAGCGGCTGGTGCTGTGGGCGCGGCGGGCCGCAGGTCGGCCGGCGAAGGTGTACCCTCTATTCCACGATGCCCTGCGCGGGCCCCAGGACGAGGATCAGGGCGCCCGACTGGTCCGGGCTCCGGTCGGCTGGCGGGGCTTCGGCGCGATCGCGGCCCTGGCCGTGGCGGTCGCGGGGACCTGGTGGCTCAACCTAGCCATTCCGCCCGTGTGGAACCAGCAGATGGCCCGGTCGGCCGTCCCCCGCCAGCTTCAGGTGGATGGCAGGACCTGGGACTCCTACGAGCTTAAGCTGGACAAACGGATCCTGGACATCCTCGAAACGCAGGACTACCTCTACCGCCAATATTTCAGGGAGGGAGACAGCCCCGTGGGTTTCTTGGTTATCTTCAGCAGGGACAACCGCAAGGGCACCCATCCGCCGGACCTGTGCCTGCAGGGGAGCGGCGATGGGATCGTCGCCGCCGCCGACCTCCAGGTGGATGCCGTCGAGGGGCGAGGGTCCGTGCCCTGCCGGGAACTGGTGAGCCAGGACGCCGCGGGCCTGGAGTACACCTTGTATACGTACAAGTGCGGCCGGGAGTACACGAACAGTTTCTGGCGTCAGCAGTGGATCATCCTGCTGAACGGCCTGCTGCACCGCAACGCCAGCGGGGCGCTGATCCGGTTCACGACCCGTATCGAGGGAAACAAACGGGCCCAGGCGAGAGATCGGTGCTCCGCCTTCGTGCGGGCAACTATTCCACACCTCGACCGATCGTTGCCGTAACGGAGAAGATAAGCTATGAAAAAACGTATCATTCTGGTCCTAGTCATCCTCCTGGCCGTAGGAGCCGTGGTGGGAGGCGTTGCGATCTATCTGAAGCGGAACACGGGCCCGAAGCTCCTGGCCCGAACAGAACTCGCCATCCGCGCCAGCAAGTATGACCGTGCCCTGAGCCTGGCCACCGACTACACACAGCGGTACCCCGACGACTGGCAGGGCCATTACATCCGGGGACGAGCTTTCATGCTCCTGGGCCGCTTCGCCGATGCGCGTCAGCCGCTCCAGAAGGTCACGGAGTTGAGCCCGTCCCACGCGGCGGGCTGGATCATGCTGGCCGACACGTACGCCTTGCCGGCGCGGAAGGCCTTATCAGACCAGCGGACATTGGACCAGCCCACCGTCCTTCGCAAGGCGATCGAGGACCTCCAGCAGGCGGGTCAGACTGTTTTGCTCGCCAAGACCGCCACCGGGAAGGACGCCCTGGACATCCAGGAGTACGTAGGGCTGAACCACTTGTACATGGCCAGCGCGCACGAGAATTTGGCAAAGCGGCTGGAAAAGGAGGCGGACCTCGCCAAGACGGCGGGGTCGCAGTCCGTGCAGAACCAGAAGCGGCAGGATGCCAACTCGGAATCGGCGGCGTCCAAACAGGCGTACCAGCAGGCTCGGGACACCCTTACCGAGTTGGTGCGGCAGGAGGCCTCGCGTGACACCGCGGCCAGCGAACTCGTTTCGATGTGCATCCGGCGAGGCGACACGGTCGCCCTGGAGGCGGTTCGGAAGATTATCCTTGCCGTGGATGAGGCCAAGCGGCCGCCTATGGCAACCTCGATGCTCACCATGTGGGAACTGCGTTCGACAGCCGCGGGAACCGGCCAAGGCGCCTGGAAGGCCAAGCTGGAGCAGGCAGCCAAGGCGCTGGATCAGCTTCTCACGCGGAACCCCAATCACGAGAGGTTGCTGCTGGACCGAGCGGAGGTGGCCCTGATGCAGTCCGATGCAAACACAGCGGCCGACCTGTGCCAGAGGATCCTCAAGACGAACGCCCGGCACGGCCCGGCACGGCTGTGCGAGGCAAGGGTGCTGATTCTGCGCGGGAAACTCACCGAGGCGGAGACCAAGCTCTTCGAGCTGGTCACGGACTTCCGGCGGTGGGACATGGCGCAGTTGGCATACGGGCAGGTGCTGGCCAGCCTGGGCAAGAAGGAGCCGGCGCGGAAAGCGATGCTCGAGGTCGTGTCGATCAACCCGGCCAACGTGGAAGCCCGGCGTGCTCTGGTCGAATGGTCTCTTCGCGATGGACGATACCGCGAGGCATACGACCACGCCAAGATCCTCTACGAGGCTCGCCCCACGGATATCCAGGCCCTTCTCCTTCTAGCCCAAGCGGCCCGGGAGGCCAAGGAGCCGGATCTTGCCAAGGCCGCGTTGAGCGAAACCCGCCAGAAGTATTCCAGCAAGCCGGAGTTTCTCATGGCCGTCGCCGAGGGATACGATTTCCTCCGCGACTCCAAACAGGCGTTCCAGGTCGCCGAACAGGCCGCCGGCACACCCTCGCAGACAGAGGAAGGCCGGTTCGCCCGCGCCAGGGCGATGCTGATGACGAACCGGCTGACGGAAGCCGAGGCCTTGCTGGAGTCACTGGTGGCCGAACAGCCGCAGTCCGCTCGCGCCCAGTCCGCCCTGGCCCAATCCCAGTGGCAGAATCGGCGGCGAATGGACGCCCTGGAGCACTTCCGTAAGGCGGCCGCCCTGGAGGACCAGAACGTCACCTACCGAATGCAGTTGGCGCAGGCCCTGCTTGACGTCGGCTTGCTGGAGGAGAGCCTCCAGGAATGTAGGCGGATCCTGGACCTGGACCCGGGGAATCCCTCCGCCCTTCTTCTGATTTCCCAGGCGAAGGTGATCCGTGGCGAGGACTTAGGGGCGGATCCCCAGCCCGCCAAGGCTGGCCCCGCCGGTGCCTCCGGCCTGGTGCTCGCTCAGACCAGCCTCCTCTATGGCCAGGTGGACAAGTGCATCGAAATCTGCCAGGCCGAACTGAAGAAATCGCCTGACGATCGGGGAATTCGGGAGCTACTGGCCCAAGCTAACCTCCAGGCGGGACGGAAGGATCAAAGCCTGGAGCAGTGGAAAGCCCTCCTCAAGGCCGAGCCGGAGCAACTCCGGTTCTATCAGCAGATCGCGAGCATCTTGCTCCAGGACATGCCCCTGCCGGAGGTGGAGAAATCCCTGGGTCTCCTGCCGGAGGCTCGCAAGTACATGGTCGACTTGGCCGTCGGGGAGGTCCGGTTTAAGGCGAGGGACTTCGATGCAGCGGCGAAAGCCTGCCAGGAAGCGGCCTCCCGGGAAGGCGTGCCCGACGATGTGCGGGGCCGGGCCCGGTTACAGGCTGCGATGGCATTGACGCTGGCCGGCCGGCCGGAACTGGCTGTCGGCGAACTGGACGCCCTCAGCGCCGTAAAGGGCTGGCACACCCCGGCGATGCTGAGCAAGGCCCGTGTCCTACATGCCGCCAAACGCCCGGGGGAGGCCAAGGCCGTGCTTGACGAACTGCGCAAGGGCGTTGAATCGACCCTGGACCCACTTGGGTTGGCCCCCATTGCGGAGGCCTATGCGGGCATCGACTGCCTCCAGGACTCGCTGGAGGTCTGCGACAAGATCTCGGCTTCTTTGCCGAACGATGCACGCCCCTGCGTGCTTCGGGCGGGCATCCTGACGCGCGCCGGCCAGCCGGCACAGGTGGCACAGGCGCAGGACTGGTACCGCAAGGCCATCGAGCGATCGCCGGGCGACCTCTCAACCTATGCGATGCTGGCCCGGTCCCTGGAAAGCAGCCAGGACATCCCCGGGGCCCTGGAATCGCTGCGGAAGATGGCGTCGGTTGGTGGCTCGGGACAGATGGCCTCCTTGGTCGCGCAGGCTGCACTCTATGCCCGGCACGGGCTTTACCAGCCGGCCATCAGGTGCCTGGAAGATGCCGCAGCCAAGGGATACGCCGATGATCCCCAGGTAAAACTGCAACTGGGGCAGGCTTTCGCCGGGCTTGCCAAGCCCCAGCAGGCAGCAGCCATCCTCCAGACGGTGCCACGCTACAGCAGCCAGTACGTCTTCTCTCAGCAGTTGCTGGCCAACCTGGCGGAAACTGACGAGGTCCGACTGGCAATCCTCCGCCGCCTGGCTGAGGAGAAACCGGACCTCTCGAACGTGCTCGCCCAGCAGATGGCAATCCTCATTCGGTCGGGGCGCGGGCAAGAGGCGACGGACCTCTTCGGGAAGTTCGCCGCCAAGAAGCCTCCCGGCCAGCCGTTACCCGGCGATGCGGCGCACCTGGCAGTCCAGGCACTATGCGAATCGGGTAAGAGACGAGAGGCGGCCGACCTCTGCTCGCGGATGGCCAAGGACACGCGCCTGCCTTCCTGGCGCCACTTGGCGGCCCTGCTGCTGGCTGACCAGGACGCAGCGACCGCTCGCACGTTCCTGCCCGACCCGAGCACCGCCGGGCCTCTCGACGGCCTGCTGGGTGTCGTCGTATGGCGAGGAGATGCCGCAGCGGCAAGGGTCTGGCAAGCGAGGGCCGAGCCGCGTTCCGGCTTGCCTCCCCAGGCCAGCGCTCCTCCGTTCTACAGGATTCTATCCATCCTGGCGGTCGGGGATGTCGCCAGGGCCGAGGCAACGCTCACCAAGACCGACCCGGGGACGTTCCCGGCCCTGTCCGCAGCCGTTCAACTGGCGACCTTGGCCAAGTCCGACCCCAACGCCTCCCTCCTTGCCTGCGACCTGCTTAAGGCAGTCCTGGCCACAGACATGGGACTGCCATCCGTCGCAAGAGCATGGGCCATGGATGTTCTGAAAGTTCGGCCGGACTGCGAGATGGCCGCCGCCGTGGCCCTTCGCACGCAGCCGGATGAGCTTGCCCTGAAGGCGATCTTGGAGCGGACCCAGCCCAACAGCCTGGCCGCGCTGGAGGTTCGTGCCGAGCTGCTGGCCCGGCAGAAGAAGTTCGTGGAAACCGCCGAGGCTTACGCCCAACTCGCCCGTGCCCGCAAGGACGAACCCGAACTGATCCTTCGCCAGGGGACGGCGTTGGAGATGGCCGGCAAGTACGAACAGGCCCTGGCCCTCTACCAGGACGTCCTTAAGGCGCGAAAGGATCCATCCGCCGCCAACAACGCCGCCTATCTGCTGAGTCAGCTCTTCCCCGGGGACGCTTCCCGCCTGAAAGAGGCGATGTCGCTTATGGACCAAGCCGTTGCCGCGATGCCGACGAATCCGGCTTTCCACGACACGAAAGGCTGGATCGCCCACTTGATGGGTCAGCACGAGTCGGCCCTTCAGGAGTTGAGGCAGGCCATCACATCCATGCCGGGATCAGCGGAGGCCCACTATCATCTGGGACTTGCCGAGGCAAAGGGGGGCAGCGCCGAAATGGCCCGGCTGCACCTGGAAGCTGCGGTGGCCCTGTCCAAGGGCCTGCCCGCCAGCCAGGCTGCGGCCCTTCCGCCCGCCGCACTCCGCGCCGGCGAACTGGCCCAGGAGGCCCTGAAGACGATGGGGCCGCCTAAGTCATGAGCGAAGCCCTGCCCGCAAATCCGGGCCAGGCTTCATCCTTGCGGCCGGGGCACATGCTCAGCTTCGACGTGGAGGAGTACTTCCAGGTCGAGGCGGCCGCGGCGCGCCTTCCAGCAAAGGAATGGGAACGATGGCCTAATCGCCTGGAGCCTGCTGTTAACCAAGTCCTGGACCTGCTGGCCGAACACCGCGCTACAGCCACGTTCTTCATCCTCGGATGGGTTGCGGAGCACGAGCCGCGGATCGTTCGGCGAATCGCTTGCGCTGGCCATGAGATAGCCTCCCACGGCGTCTCCCATCGTATGCTCCATGGCATGACGCCCCAGGAGTTTCGTGGGGAACTGATGGACAGCCGCAGCCGTCTGGAAGATCTCGGCGGGCAGCCGGTCATCGGCTTTCGAGCCCCGACCTTCTCCGTCACGACCCGGACGTCCTGGGCGCTGGATGTGCTGGCCGAGGCGGGGTTTCGGTACGACTCCTCCATCTTCCCAATCCGACATGACCGGTACGGCGTCCCTGGAGCGCCACGATGGGTCCATTGGGCCCGCGGGCCGGGCGGAGGGCGCATCATCGAGATCCCACCGCTGGTCCTGCGGATTGTCCGGTGGAACTTTCCCATTGGCGGGGGAGGCTACCTGAGGCTGTTCCCTGTGCGGCTGGCGGCCTGCGCGCTGCGGGCTGCCGAGCGAGCCGGTCGATCCGGGATGATCTACGTCCACCCCTGGGAACTCGACCCCGGCCAGCCGGTACTGCCAATGTCCCGGCCGTCCCGATGGCGGCACCGCGTGGGCCTGGCGCGCACGGATCGTAAACTTCGCTACCTGCTGCGGCAGTTCACATTTCATCCGGTTCGGGACTTGTTGCCCGCCCTTCAGATAGCCGAGGCCGAAGAGCACTCCTACGGCCCGGAGGCCGGATGATCCCGTTGGCCTTGAGGGCCTCGACCCGCTGTTCCAACTGCCGGATTTTGCCGTCAGTCCTGGGCTGCCTGGCAGTCGCTTCAAGGCCGCGCGGAGGCCGGGAAGCTTTCCGCCGGCGCCGGCCTGTCGGTGCCGCGGCGCCAAGGCTTGCCCGTTGCCCGCAGCCCGTGGCGATCCATGCTCCATGACGGCGATCCCATCGATGTGTTGCGGATCTCGCGGGCCAATTCAAAGATAGTGGCTGGCCCCTTCACGAGTGAGCCGATCACCCCCGCCTTCGCCGGCACGGAGCAGGCGGGTTCAGGCGATGCGATCCGCAATATCGTGTCGTCGGCCCTGG
>Ga0315273_10005028_pt1 | contig 16306 bp, 14 predicted proteins | sample YL17G02_0_MG_FD_205753 | JGI IMG/M metagenome (GOLD analysis project Ga0315273, IMG submission 205753) | Sediment microbial communities from Yellowstone Lake, YNP, Wyoming, USA - YL17G02_0 | ecosystem: Environmental > Aquatic > Freshwater > Lake > Sediment | place: USA: Wyoming | collected... | reverse complement strand
GAGGTCGCCGCCGAGGGGATCACCAGATCTCTAGGCTTGAGCGCTGAGTTTGGTGCCGCTACGGTGCCACCCGCACTCGGACAACTGCTCGCCATAGTCAGATTAGCGACTTCCGACACCCGTCTAAGACCGCCATCTGGTGCAGCCTTACGATATAGTCCTTCGATAGCTCCAGGTAAAGGCGCCGCCGCAAAGCCTGCTGCGGCGGCGCCTTGCTGCGCAGGTAACTCTGCCGCATCCGATGCATCGACCAGCCTAGCTAGGTGCCAAAAATCGTCCCCTTGCGCGGCTCCCCGGTTAGGGTCGAAGCGGTTTAGGAGTGTGCGCAGCATATCGTCCCGCTGCCTAGTACTCATAATCTGACGCGACTGCACTGGCCGCGAATCAGCGCTCGCTTCTGCAGATAAATCAGCGAGCTTTGCAGCTGCTGCCGCGGCGCCCACAGACATAGTGAAGGTGAATTTTGTCTCAGTTGCACCAGTGACCGTCGCGGTGTCACCTAAAATAAAAGGCATGAGTACAAACTGCGCCCCGGCAGCTGCGGTAGAAAAATCGATCGATGCTTGACCGGTGCTTGCCGTCGCGACCGAACCGTTACCAGGCTCGCCGGTGGTTGTTTCACTGCCTTTTTTGGCCTTATCCTGCGCGTCGCTGCCGCATCCATTCAGACCGCAAGCCAAAGCAAAGAACAGCGCCAAACCATTGAATCTCAGCCAAAGCATGCAAACTCCTTCTTGATGACCGACGAGACCACTTACCCTCAGATGATGAACCAACTGCGGCAAGTTCGTCAAATTAGGGATAACGACGGTAGCTCACTACCACCCGGTTGACTTCCTTGACCGCCGGATTGCCCATCGGCTTTAGATCCAAAATAACTTGCTCACCCATCATCTCACGCAAGTGTCCAGGCAAGTCTACCAACTGCAGAAGCGCTCCGTCAGCGGCCGTGAGCGTATAGGCACCTGCTGCAGTGGCGCTCAACTTGCCAACAGCTGCGTCGCGTCCGCTAACCATCGCGATAACGCGGAAGGACTTGGGTGCAAAACAATCCCTGACGCCGTCTTTAAGCAGCTGCCAGGTTCCCACTACCTGCACCTGGAGCTCGCCCAGGCGACGAATTCGGTTATCCAGATCGCAAGGGCATAAGCGGGGACCAACGCCGTTATGGTCGACGTCAATATGGGTTGCCGTGCGTAATGCGCTCCCGGTGACATAAACCGTACCCGTCAACTCTTCGGCCTGCAGCCGAGTCGTGAAGCATAGTCCAGCCAAATATAAGTGTTTCCAATTCACTTGGTCTCTCCACTGGACGTCGGACCAGCCGAGGGTGTACCTGGAGCTGCCAGCGGAGCTTGGACTTTTTCGACCACGGCAGTACATCTTGCTTCGGCGAATTTCTCCGGATCGAGATTACGATGGCAGGCTTCCTTCGCTACGTTGGCCCTAGCCTCGCACTCGTTGCCGCCCGAGGCCTTAATCACTAGGTCAGCATCCAGGTGTTGGACGCCGTAGGTATCAGCAATACAATCAGTAGGCCGCCCACCGGCGGCGCAGGTGACACCTTTAGGTGGACAGTGGCCACCACTGGCGTCCGGTACGCACTGTATTGCTCCCAGCTTTGACGGCAACAACTGTAGCGCACAGACTGTACGCTGCAGGTTTAATTTAGCCTCACAAGCATTAGCGCCCCAGGCTATTAACTGCCGCGCGGCGTTCCCCTTCTTGCCCTCGTAGGAAGGCGAGGAGCAGACCATCGGACTATAGTCCATGGTACACACGGTGTTGCGGATCGGACATTCCGGGCCAGTCGCGACTGCAGGAGCTACTGCTGGCTTTGATTGCACAACGGCGTTGCCTACCACAACCGGCGCAGGGGCGGGGGTGGTGCAAGCCGCGATAAACAACCAGCTACCGCATAAGCGAATAGGAAATCTCATATGTACTTCAGGCCCTTGGTGCTTTTATCGAGGCTAATTTATCGGTTTTGACCGGAACGGGCGAGGGCTTTTCCACTTTTAATGCCGGCATAGCCGCGGCCTGCTCCTGGCCCCTTGGGCCCATTGGCAATCTAGCTGCTGCTTGTTCGCCTTGCCCGCTATTGTTTACCGGATTCGCTGTAGCCGCAGCCCGTCGAGGTTCCAACGTTGACACCCCAAAGTCCGCTGCACCTGCCGCCGCTACCGCAGCCGGACTACCGGGCGTCAGCATGACCGCCGCTTTATCCGGCGCTACTAGCGCCGCGCTCAAGGCCTCATCGGTCAGCGGATTTGATGGGTTTTCTGCAGGTGCCGCTCGCACTTTGCCATATCCTTGCGAGCCTACAGAGGCCACTTCACGCACACCGACCTTGCCGACGGCGGTGTAGAATGAGCCGCCGCCATCATGCAGGTCAACCCCGGTGACCTGCAGCGTACTGGAGACCGGCGCTGTCAATGGCTGCCCCTGGATGTCAGTACCTTGGATGCTGAATGTATAAGCACCATCGGCCAGCGGCTTACCGCTTTTATTATTACCACTCCATTCAAGCTTCGACTCACCGGCCGAAATATTGCCGAGGTTCTTACTAGCCACTACCACCCCGGCGCCATCGCGGACCTCAAGGATCGTCTTAACGGAATCGGCGTCGAGCTTGAAGCTGGCGTCGGTCGCCACCTTGCCGCCCTCAACCATCAGTTTGCCGTTGTCTAGCTTGATATCTTTGCCGACAAAATTCAGCAGCGTCACAGCCCGGCCCATGGCCTCGTCATTTTGCATTTTTTCCAGGTTTTTATTCACGTTCATCATCTGCTCAAGACCATGGAACTGCGCAAGCTGTGCCGCCATCTGTGTGCTATTGTCTGGGCTCATCGGGTCTTGGTTGCGCATCTGCGTGACGAATAGTTTCAAAAACGCGTCCTTATCGAGCTCATTTTGTGGCTTTCGCACGTTGCCTTGGTTGGCTTTGGCGGCCATCATTTTGGCAAACTCATCATCGGACTTAGCCATCCGCAATTGATCGCCGTTTTTCTGCGCGACGCGCTCGCGTGCGGTATCATCGTTGGAATTAAGCAAAATGTCGCGAAAGCTGGCTTTATCTGGCGTACCAGCACCATCTACCGCCTTTATTCCGTCGGGCGAAGTGACTTTCGCATCGCTGAAGTCGCGCGTTGCAGGTGATTCGAAGGGTTTAAATTTCGCTTCTGTGGCTGCATTCATGACTAATGGTCTTCCTTATTTACCGCGGGTCACGAGTTAAAGAATGAATCTCAGGCACGTACTGCGATCCGACCAAGGTCGGCCATTTGACTTTGCAACATCACGGCCGGCACGCGGGCACGAGCTACGGGATTAATACGGCTTACTTGCGGCACATCGACTTGATTGCGGCGCCAGTCATCTGCTTGCCGACCACCCATGTGCTGTCCATTTTGCTGGTTCATACTGGCAAAGCCCTGAGACTGCGGTTGCGGCTGGCGACCACCGATACCAACTTCGACTTTGCCTAATTGCACATTTTGTACCGCCAGGGCACCTTTCAGTTGATTCAGATCGGCCACGATAGCGTCACGGGCCCGGTCAGATCCCGCGAGAACCCGCACATCGATCTTGTCTTTGCTCATGTTCAATGCCAACTCAAGGGGCCCGAATTCTGGAGAACTTAGATCAAGACGGACCGTACCGCCACCCTGCTTCGCCATCATCGTCGCGTGATTTACGACCCTTTGCATTAAATCCAACCGAGTCTGTGCGTTGAGGGGCTCACTGGCTGCGGTGACCTGCGTCGAAAATTTTGTGGTATTGGCCTGATGCACTAGATTCTGATGCTGCCCTAAACTCAACTCACGTGGCCCCTGGCCGTGCTCGGGTGATTGGCTAGGATCATGGCTTGGCTGTTCGCTTCCCGCAGAGTCTCCGCCGCTTCTATCAGGCGGCAAGTTCAAGCTTAAAAGTGGAGCCTGCAGCCGCAGATCCTGCTGAGCTTGAAGCCCGTTTTGCAGCGGACCTATGCTCAGACTTTCACTCTTGGTGACTGCGAAAGCTGTAGGCGCGCCTTGCAGGAGTTCTTGCATCATCACTTTTTGATCAAGAGCTGGTAAGCGGGCAGAGTTTTTCGCCGTTGCCGGCATCACCGTCGCGATTTCGGTCGTTTTTACCTGCACCATCATCGGCGCCTGATCACCCGCGGACTTTTGCAATAGGGGGCTGAAGGGCTCGCCATTTCGGGCATTTTCAAAGCTGCGACTGAGCATTTGCTCGTTTAAAAACGAATCTGAGGCCAGTATGCGCTGTGGTAGCGATGCATCTTCGAGCACAACAGTATCGGCTACACGCATCCTTGCGCCGAGCTGAGCAAAGGCGTCAAATGTTGCATTATTTAATTTAGGTTTGTTGCCGAGACCCTCGGCCGGACGCAGCAGCGGCGAATCCTGAACCGTCAGGATTTCCAAAGTTCCATCGGGGTTGGCTCTCGCCACCATAGCATCGAGGGCATCGTCCACTCCGTCATTCGTCGCAACGAATGCGGCAGCGACTACGACGCGCTCATCACCTGAGGCCGCTGGCATCGGCTTGAGCAGGTCAAAAGCCGGGCGCTGCATTCTAGGCATTTCCTGCAGCGCAGCCAAAAGCGCTTGAGGCGACAGGTCTTCCGGTTGGTTTGACTCGTTTGGCATGGTCAAGACCGGGACTTGCGGGGTCGCAGTGAGTGCAATCGGCGGATTTTTGCCCGACTTTGGTAGCACCTCACGCGGTGGATTGGGAACCCAGGCAAAACCGATCGGTTCGATATCGTCGGCGGCCATTAACGCCGGTTCTGCCTGCGTTTGTCCAGGGTTTACCGGTTGCACCAAAGTCGGCTGCACCAAGGTCGGCTGCACCAAGATCGGCTGCAAGACCGGCGGCACAACAGGACTGGCACCTTTTGGGTTCAGAATCTGCGCCCGATTGATGTATGGCGACAAGCCTTCTAGCGGTAGGTTGGCCTTTAGCTGGGTCAGCTCAGCCATCACTTGCTGCGCATCAATGCCCAGCGCTTTGAGCAGGTCGTTAGGCGTCATTTTTTGCGCGACGTCAATACCGAGCGCTTGAACCTGCTGCAGCACCTGTGGTGGCAGACCCAGATCTTTGACTAAGTCGGCAGCAGCTGCCGGTGCATTTAGATATCCTTGGATCTCGCCGCTAGACAGCGCATCTTTAATAAATTTATTGCCAGTAACCAAGGCCGGAATATCGCCGGCTGGCACCTTTTCCAGACGTCCCGTCAGCAGCGCTACAGCTGGTGCCTTATCGACATCCTGTTTGAGACTCGGCAAGACCTTTCTCATGGTCTGATCGGTCATTTTTGCCGGGCCGGCATTTTGTGAGTCACTGGCCTGGGGCGTCTTTGCTGCCGCGCTTGGCGTCGCAGTTGGCATCGGTCCACTGCTGCGGGCCGCGCTAGGCTTCTGCAGTTCATCGGCGAAACTCAACCCCTTAGTCGCCTTGCTCACGGGCACCGCAAGCGCTTGGCTAGCGCGAGCAGCATCTAATGCTGGCGTCGCGGGCGTCGGCTGGGGGGCTTGAGAGGTGAGGAGGTTGGAAGCCACTAAAGTTTTCTCCGTCGGAGCCGACTATATCAAGAAGTGGAAGGGTCTAGGTCATGGGATGGGTTCGCAGGTAGCTAAAGCAGGAAACGTGCCACCCACAGGGGCCAGATAATTCAGCTAGTTATATTAGTAGCAAGGACTGCAGCTAGGCTGTTTTTCCCCTTCTAGCGGCAATCCTTTCCCAGCCGCGCTAGAAGAGATCGTCACGTCAGCCCTCGCGGAGGAGCGGACCTTTTAGCGGGGAGGGCCTTAAGCCTCCTGCGTTTGACTCAAAACCCGCAAGATCTCCAATCGGTGGCTGACTACCTCGTGACTCACGATCCTGTTGAGACCCTCAAAGATGGCGTGTACTTTTTGCACTGGCGCACATTCCTGGAGCGTCTTTGGTCAAATAGGCTTTGGTGAATCTCGTCGTCGGTTACCTGTTTCTAATCATGCAAGTAGCAGCGCTTGCCCTTCGCGAGTGGGATTTCCTCAGTTATTCCTTTACCATCATCATAGTATCATATGATACTATCATAATACCCCGTTTCTTTGCTTCTATGTCCGTGAGGCCCGAACCGGAAAGGACCCTTGGCCCACATGTCCCGCGAGGAACCGCTATGACGTACCAGCCACCATTTAAGTTGACCAACAACATCCTGGCCTTAGTCGCCAATATTCAACGACTAGTGGGACGATTCGAAGGCTTCAGCACCGGTTCAGTCCGCCCGGAGTTACGACGACAAAATCGAATGCGCTCGGTCCAATCAAGCTGTGCCATCGAGGGCAATTCCCTGAGTCTCGAACAAGTGAGTACCATTCTTGATGGTTCGCCAGTCGTGGCACCGGCCAAGGATATCCTCGAAGTCACGAATGCCAACAATGCTTATGCTGCAGCGGGCGATTTTGTCCCCCACTCCGTGCGTGATTTTAAGCGGGCGCACAGACTGCTCATGGCTGGCCTCATTGCCGACGCCGGCAAGTTTCGCACCGGAAATGTGGGCATCATCAACCGTGGCAAAGTACAACATGTCGCGCCTAAGGCTCCGCTGGTGCCCAAGCTCATGGCCGATTTGATGGACTACCTCAAGGCCTGCCGGACCGTGCCACGGGTCGTGGTCGCCTGCGTGGCCCACTATGAAATAGAATTTATCCATCCGTTCAGCGATGGCAATGGCCGTGTAGGTCGACTGTGGCAACACGTCATTCTGGTGGATGACCACCCTGTCTTTGCTATGCTTCCAGTCGAGAGCGTGATCAGGGCGAGTCAAACGGAGTATTATCAAGTACTGAGAGCATGCGACCGGAGCGGCGACAGCACGCTCTTTGTCGAATTTTCCCTGCAAACAATTGAGCAAGCCCTCACAGACCTTTGGGAGTCTTTCCGTGCCGAGCCATCCTCGCCCGGGTCGAGGATCGCACAGGCCCGCGCACAGCTCGGTTCTAGGTGGTTTGCACGCAAGGACTATCTGAAGATCTTCAAGTCACTGTCCTCGGCGACGGCGGCGAGAGACCTGGCTCAGTCGGTGGCTGACGGCTTGCTTGAAGTTGATGGTGCGCGAAACCAAACTCGATACAGATTTCTGTGATGCGCTGATGATACAGCGTGCACTTTAGGAGAACGTGGTTCGATGCGGCGGTTTCATATTCGGACAAGCAGCATAGTTATTTACAAAAATTTAAACCAGTGCTTTGAAGCAAATTGCCACACTTGCCATGGACCAATGAAGATTGGAGGATATTCACTGGGGACAGCGCTAGGTGACTTTCTGGCAGATGACTCTGGACTTGGATTTTTTGGCAGCTGGATCTTGATCACCGGGATCCTCGCGGTCATTTTGGCGGCTACATTCCTCACTAAGGGCCCGTCGTCAGGAAATAACTTGCACAGGTGGCTAATTGACCCCCCTTTGTGGTTTTAAATGACTATAAATAGGAGAACGGTTCTAGCTCTGCAGCCATGCCGCCACCGCATGCGACAGCTCCTCCGGCCGATCTAAGCTGATCTCATGCCCCGCCCCGGCAATCGCTTGCAGGCGTGCACATGGCAGGATCTCAGCTAATCGTTCGCTGTTGGCATTAGGCACGAACTGATCATCGGTGCCATAGACAACTAAGGTCGGCACGCGCATCTCTTGCAAGTCTTTCTTCACTAGGAAACGTGCGGCAGCAACCAGCTGCTTCATGACGGTCCAAATATACAAGCCTTCATCCTTGGCGATGGCAATGTATTGCTGAGTGATCTTTGCCTTGGTTGCGCTCGGACAGTCCGGCGACACTAGTATAGACACTAATCCAGCGTGGAAGCGCTGGTCGCGAAATCGCACTGCCTGCACCATCGTCACTACGGCCCGCGGCGACAAGCGCAGCACACGCTGGCCAGCAATGCTGGTATTCATAACCACCAAGGAGCTGCACCGGGCAGGGTATTTGATGCCGAGCGCCAAGGTCACCATGCCGCCAAGCGAAACCCCCATCACGTGCGCCTTGGCGATCTTCAGGTGATCAAGCACCTTGATGACATCGTCAGCATTGGCGAAAAGCGAGTGACGCCACCGTGCCGGCACCGTCGAACCACCCATACCGCGCAGGTCGATCGCAATCACCTGCACCCCAGCCTGCTTAGCTAAGGCCTGCTCATAACCGAGCCAATGGCGCACCGTCCGCCCGAGCCCGCGGAGCAACACCAGGGCAGGGCCCTGGCCGCATACTTCATAAAAGATGCCACCAGACGTCGTCTCTAAATTCGGCATAATCAACGGCCTTTATCTTCGAGGTCTTGCAGCCGTTCGGCCATAGTTCTGAGTTTAGTCTGTAAGGTATTGATCTGTTCCTCTAAGTCTTTAAGCGGCGTTGCTCCAGCATTCCGCAAGCCCTTAAGTATCGCATCGACCACCACCTGCTCCTGCAGCGGCAAGCGCATGCGGTAGGCCTCAAGCGCTTGAATTTCGCCACTTGCCTTTGCGGCCTGCAAGGCCTTAGCTGCCTCCTTACGTACGCTAGCCTCAGGATCGCGGAGCAGATCGGCGCATCGCTCAATGATCTGCGCTTGCACTCCGCGCTCGACATACGGCGCGATCGCAGCAAGACCCCTTAACGCGCCGCCACGCGCTCGGTACGGTGTTTGGCCTGGTTCACTAGCCTTCAACAACAGCGGCACGACTTCAGCGCGCCGAGTTTGGCCGAGTGCTGCCAGGGCTGCGGCTTGCTCGACACCGTGCCGCGAGTGAGTGATCGTCGCCGCCTTTTGCAAAAGCGCCATGGGTGCTCGGTCACGCTGCTTGCCTAGCGCACTATATAACGACGCCTGGGCCTTGGGCCCGAGATTACCCTGGCCGTGACGCTGCACCATTGCCACTAGGAGGCGTTCATCGCGCAATAGACCGGCTTGGCTGAATACAGTGGGTAAGACCAATGGGTCCTTTTCACTGGCGATAATTTCCAATAAAGCGATGATCCCTTCTTCCGCCTTGCTGCTGCTCAGAGCCTGAATGATCTCGCAGCGTACGCCCCAAAAACTCTCGGAGGCATAAGCCGCATGTACCGCACGCAGATCAGCACGCTTACCGGATTTTGCCAGCTGGTGCGCAGCATGGATACGGCCTGGCACATCCTTCGCTTTGACCAACTGCTCCTTGAGCTTCGTCGCTCCAGGATCGAAGTCAAGCGAGTGCAGAACCTTCCAGCTCGGATCAAAGCGAACCTGCTCAGGATCTTTCGCCATGGCGATCTGAAAGGTGTGTCTCGCTTCGGTCAAGGCGACAGCCTGAGTAAAGACTTCGTCGCCGATAGTCCATGCAAGCTCCGTGTGCAGCTCGAACGCGGGAATATGTGCCTTCTCGTCGACCTGTTTTTGTTCAATGGTATAGGTGCCTAAATGCCGCTCGCTGTCATAACTGAACGTAACCTTTAACTGCGGGTAGCTCGCTGTGTAGATCCATTGATCAAACAGCTTTTGCAGCGAGCGGCCGGCATGCTTCTCCAGCATTCGTTGGAAATCATGGGTCTCCACCACCTGATCACGAAAGGTCTCGAGATACTCGGTGACTGCGCTCCAGAATAAGTCATCACCAATTTCGTGGCGCAAGGTATGCAGACGGCAGGCACCACCAGGATAGAGGTGACGATCATACATCTGCCATGATGAGGTAAAGGTGCGTGTCACCAGGGGGCGCGCGTAGCTATCCTCGACTTCATTGAAGTAACGTCGGGCATTTGAATAGAGATCGTAAAGCTGCTCGTCGTTGCCCTTGCTGTCTTCTAGCCAGCAGGTCTCCATGTAGGTTGCCCAAGATTCCTTCAGCCAGGCATGTGCGAAATCACGGCATACCACCAAGTCGCCGAAATAGGAGTGGGCCATTTCATGAATATTCACTTGATCGGTTAGCCAAGAGCCTTCGGGCGCGCTGCGCTCATCACACATCAGGTCGTCATTCCAGCTCACTAAGGAAATGTTTTCCATCGCTCCACCATAATCTGGCAGTGCGAATTGGAAGTATTTAGGAAATGGAAAGGCCACGCCAAGGCGCTTGGTGATCCAAGCCAGCATGGGCTTCGTCCGACCAAAGGTTAGTTGGAGGTCTTGCGCGCTAAAATCCCTGCAAGCATAGTAGGCCACCGGCAGACCGGCAAACAAGCCGTCACCGACGCAAGTAAAATCACCGACGGCAAAGCAAACCAGATAACTCGGGCAGCGTTGGTCCAAGCGCCAGTGCGCTGTTTTTGTGCCGCTTGGATGGACCTCCTCAGATACCAGGGTGCCATTAGCTAGAATATGCAGCGAAGCTGCCGCGGTGATATGAAAAGCCAGCGTGGTCCTGACGTTAGGCTGGTCGATGCAAGCCAACCAATAGCGTGCAAGCTCGGTCTCATGATCAGTCGCTACTGCCAAGGGTTTCGCTGGATCAGCGGCGTTCGGCTGTTTGAAAAACATTCCGGAAAGCGGCCGCTCTACGCGGTAGCTGAGGGTCACTACGCGCTGCTCACCAAAGGCGAAGGGCTTTGCCCACGTCAGAGTGATCTTTTTACCGTCATACGATAACAGCGGGCCGCCCGCCGCTCCGACCACAGCCAGCTCGTGAAAATCAATACCGTCGAGGATTAAGGTGCGCACACCGGCCTTTCGGGCCGCCACCGTAGTCTGCACCATCACCTCAGCTGCTTCTGCTTCGATAGCCAATGTCAGCGAAATATCTAGGTGTATAGGCTCAATTTCGAGGTTGGGCGGATAGTGAGGCGTCGCATGGTCGCCGCCAAAGGAGTGCTGAGGGGCATCGCGGCGGCATCTGCAGGTAGCCATATTTTAAAGGTCTCCATCGGTAGCTTTGGTTAAAGAACGCATGTTTTCATTCTGCCTGAACCCGCATCCGCAAGGGGTGGGAATTTACCAAAAATCCTAGAAGTCGGGGACAAGCGCTGCCATTTTATGACACCGACCCAATTGTGTACAGATATTTGCGGGTTATGTGGCGACAAGCAATCGACGCGGTCGCAATTGGCCCATTTGCGGCAAGTAAGGGCCCGTCAAAAAACAAAGTACCTTTCTGGACGCCAGCTGACGGCCATCTGCGGCCGTTTTTGTCGCCAAAACCGACCACAGCTAACCATTATCTGACGCCCAGAAAGGTACTTTGTTTTTTGACGGGCCCTAAGGCATGGGGCCTCGGCGACGCAACCGCGATCTGTCTTCGGCCGTAGACTGCCATGATCACTTTTGTATTTTCAGAACGTGCATGACAGGGCTAGACTACTGACCCTTTCCGGTTGACAGATAGAATGGAATCAACCACTATGGGGCCCTCGCAAAGAGGTATCCAGTTTCGGAGGAAGTCTCAAGATGTACGCGGTGATACGAGCCGGTTCTCGGCAGTTTAAAGTAGCTCAGGGCGAAACCCTAACGATAGACCGGGTTCCCGGTAATGTCGGTGATAAATTTACCTTCGACCAGGTACTTATGGTTGGCGGCGCCACGATCAAGGTGGGGGCGCCAACAGTCGCCGGCGCCTCGGTGATCGCTACCATCACGAGCCAGGAAAAGGCGGATAAAATCACGGTGTTTAAGTATAAACGCCGGAAGAATTACAAGCGCACGTACGGCCATCGTCAGCCGATCACCGTGCTCGAAATCGGCGCAATCAACGCCTAATACAGAAGGTCCGAGACCATGGCACATAAAAAAGCAGGCAGTAGTAGCCGGAACGGTCGGGATTCAAATCCTCAATACCGTGGTGTTAAAGTCTACGGTGGCCAGACCGTTACCGCCGGTAGCATCTTGGTACGGCAAGTCGGCGGCACGGTTAAGAATGGGACAAACGTCGGCTTAGGCCGTGACTTCACATTGTTTGCTCTGGTTGACGGCCTGGTGTCTTACGAGACCACGGCTGGTAACCGCAAGCGCGTAAGCGTTCAGCCCTTAGCTTAATCGACCTCCCTTGGAGGTAGGTTAGACAGCGGTCAGCCTGGGATCTTGTGGTTCCGGGCTTTTCTCTTAAAGAATTGATCTCCCATTCGTTCTGCCTTGACTCCTTCTCCCTGCCGTTCGTTCCCCACATTTTTTACCTAGACGGCGTTTTCATGAAGTTTATCGACAGCATCGACATTTTAGTCAAGGCAGGCCGCGGTGGCCACGGCATCGTCAGCTTTATGTCGGCTAAAGGGCGCGCCAAATTGGGCCCCGATGGTGGCGACGGAGGTACCGGCGGCAGCGTTAAGCTACTCGGCACCAACCGCCTAAACACCTTAAGCTCACTGCGCTACCGCGCCATATATGGCGCCGAAGATGGCGTACGCGGCGGCAGCAACAAATGCCGAGGTGCTTGCGGCGAAGACTTGCTCATCCCAGTGCCTGTGGGCACGGTGGTCATCGATGCTGTGACCGGCGAGACGCTAGGCGAACTTTTATTTGATGGCGATGTGCTGCAGGTGGCCAAAGGTGGACGGCATGGGCTAGGCAATACTCACTGGCTCAAGGCGACTCACCAGGCGCCCGAAGAGTTTAGACCGGGCGGTCCTGGCGAAGAGCGCGAATTAAAGCTCGAGCTGAAACTTTTGGCCGACGTCGGACTAGCGGGATTTCCTAATGCCGGCAAGTCCACGCTCTTAAGCCGAGTCAGTGCTGCCAGGCCGAAAATTGCTGACTACCCTTTCACGACCTTAGTCCCGAACCTCGGCGTGGTAGAAGTTGACGGTGGCGACTATATTAGCCGCTCGGTGGTGATGGCAGACGTGCCCGGTTTACTTGAAGGCGCTAGCGAAGGCCGCGGCCTAGGTCTGCAGTTCCTCAAGCACCTCGAACGCACCAGCTTGATCGCATATGTGGTGGACACTTACGCTGAAGAGCGTACCCCGATCGAAGCTCTCGAAATCCTCAAGGTTGAATTGGCTAATTTCAGCGCAGAGCTGGCCGGCAAGCGCTCCCTGGTGATTTTGAATAAAGCCGACCTAGTCGACGAGCTAGCGCTAGCGGACGCGATCGCTCCTATCGCTGCGGCAGGCTACGAGGTGATGATTATTTCAGCGGTATCTGGTCGTGGTTTATTGCAGTTAAAGCGCCGCCTCTACGACCTAGTCACCGAGGAGAAAGCCGTTCTCGCCGCAGCCACCGAGGCCATAAACCCCGTCACCGCGAGTCATCGTGCCGATCACCACGCCTAAAGAACCCACGTTGATCGTCTTTGGCGGATCTTTTGATCCTCCTCATGTTGGTCATATTGGTTGTGTGCAGCAAGCTATGCGGCGCTTTCCGCAAGCGCAGGTTTGGATTTTGCCTACCGCAGCGCCGCCGGCCATAAATGGGCAGCTAAAAGCCGTCGCTAGTAGCTTTGATCACCGCCTAGCCATGGCCCAGCTAGCCTTTAGCCCTCTCGGGTCTCGCGTGCAGGTCTTGACTGTGGAACGCGATCTGCCGCGACCAAATTATACGGTCAACACGTTGCGCTTTCTAATCGACCAATATCCACACGAACGGCTGGGTTTTTTGCTGGGCCAAGATCAATGGTCGGCTTTGCCGCGGTGGCACGAGCCCATGCAGGTTCTGCAATTGGCCGACCTAATCATCGTGGCCCGGCGCGGCGCGCGTGCATTGGAAGTGGAGACAATTCAAACAGCGCAGTCTCTTGGTCTCGAACTTTATTGGCATTCTTTGGGTTCCTGCGCGACCCTCGGTACCACCGCCCATCAAGCTTTCTTCATCATTGAACCTGTTAGCGCCGCTGCTAGCAGCGAACTGCGACTCACCATGGTGCACCAACCACTGCACCATTCAATGCTAGAATGGCTACCGCCAGCGGTTGCTACCTACATCGATGATCACCAACTCTATTCATCATTAAAGGATCACCTATGACTCCCCTAGACATTGCGCGCGAAGCGGTGACTGCGGCGACCGACAAAAAAGCCATCCGCTGCGTCTTGCAGGATTTACGCGGTCTGTCCGACCTGTGCGATTACCAGCTTGTATGCTCAGGTGAAAATGAGCGTCAAACGAGAGCCATCGCAGATTCCATCGAAGAGCGTTGCCGCCGCATTGGCAACGCTCGCCCGATCGCTGTTGAAGGCAAACAATCTGGCAACTGGATCATGATGGATTTCGGCTCGACTTTAATCCACATCTTCTACGACGCCGTGCGCAACTACTATGCACTGGAAAGCCTATGGCCAAAGGCCAAACTCTTGCCCTTAAGCCCAGCTGACGAGGCAAAGGCCTAGCGTTGAAAATCCGTGTCATCAAGCTCGGGCGCATTGCCTATCCGGAAATTCGCACATTGGCTTCAATGTATGCAGAGCGTTTACTGCCGCTAGCCCGGCCGATGCAGATAGAGGGCCTCGAATTAAAGGACGATAGCGGCCTTGATCGGCTGCTGCTGAAGCCGGCAAGCGACCACCTTTTGATCGCTTTGGATGAGCGCGGCCAGGAATGGACCTCACCGCATCTGGCTGTGCAACTACAGAAATACTGTGACGATCCAGCAATTAAATCGCTAACCTTTTTGATCGGCGGCCCACTTGGCCTGACCATAGCGCAGCGCCAACAGGCGCAGGTGACTTGGTGCCTGTCCAAAGCCACACTGACCAGCGATATGGCCTGGCTACTTTTGTGGGAACAACTTTACCGGGGCGTCAATATTCTGAAGGGGACTAGCTACCACCATGTATAGGGCTAAATGCACCTGCATTTCTAGGATCCGGGCGACGCTAAGAACCCATCCTAAAGGCCCGTCCTAAGGTCAGGAAATCCCGCAAACTGCTTGATGCGCTGCCATAAAGGCTTTGACGCGGACGGGATCGACCGGATTTGTCGAGATCCCGTCATGTTTCAGGTCAGTACCGACAATAAAACCATCTGCGTACTGCGCGAGCTCGGCAAGTAAGGCCGCGGTAGCACCGCTGCCAATCAATACCGGACGCCCTTGCGCTGCGGCTTTCACGGCCTTTAACTTTTCAATAGATACAGGCTGACCGGTGCCGCTGCCTGAGACTACCACCGCATCGGCCAGTCCGCGCAGCAGCAGATCCTTGACCTCGTCACCGATCGGACGCGCCGCCAGCGGAGCTGCGTGCTTGACGTCAACATCGGCGAGGATACGAATGCTGGCCGCGTCGAGGTGTCGCTTGTCGCGCAACAGGTCATGCGCTATGCCTTGGATCAGACCTTGATCAGTGACGCGGGCACCGGTTAGCACGTTAACGCGGATAAAATCCGCACCGGCACCGATGGCCACGGCCAGAGCGCTTTGGCCATCATTACGCAGCACGTTGATACCTAAAGGCAATGCCGTCTGGCGCCGCACCGCGACGGCGATCGCTGTCATGGCCGCGACGACTATGGCCGGGACGCGGCCAGGATAAAACGGCACGTCACCAAAGTTTTCCATCATCAGAGCGTGGCAACCGCCAGCAGCCAAAACCGCCGCATCGTTCACGGCCCTTTCGACAACTGCGGCGAAGGTGTGGCTTGCCTGCGGTGCTCCAGGCAGGGGCAACAGGTGCAGCATCCCAATCACTGGTTTCACCCGAGTCCATTCGTCAAAACGCAGGGTGGGTCGTAGGCTCATCGCAGGGCTCCAAAGGTTCAAGTCGGTTGAGTCGCATCACCAAGGTCCGGCGTCGTCGACTGTCATGTCTGTGTAAAACCAACGACGCTGCAAGTATAGCCATTTGTAGCGTTTGGTCGATATTGCTTATGAGGAGAACCACGTGCTTTGGCGGATTTGTGTTGGATGTTGTTCGCAGCGTGGCCTAAGCACGATACCACCCTCAAGCTTGCTGTGCGTCAGCTGCGTCGACGAGCTTAACGAACTGCGCTGCGAAGCTAGAGTCATCCAGCTTGGTGGCCCGCCACTTGTCGATATCACAGGTCTATATCACTACCAAGGGCTGGTGCGTCGGCTGATATTGCGGGCCAAAATCGGTGGTGACCTGCAAGCACTGCAGCTCCTACTGGCCCTAGTTGCCACGCATCCAGCTCGCGGCGCGCTGCTGGCCTGGGCTGATGGACTGATGCCCTGCGCCTCTAGCCTATGGGGTCGCGTGCGGGGCCGCATCGATATTGCCGGCCAAATCTGCTCGCAGCAAGGCGACAGCTCACGTCCGATAAGCCTAGCGCCACTCCACCTGCACTGGCGCTGGCGCAAGCATGCCCTTCTCCAGCGTCGCCAGCGCGTTCACAGCAACCAGGAATTGCCTCATTGGTTAAGGAGTGTTAGCAACGCACTCTGCGCCAAAGCCCTAGCCAATGCGAGCACCACCAAGCTGCTCTT
>Ga0315273_10005027_pt1 | contig 16308 bp, 6 predicted proteins | sample YL17G02_0_MG_FD_205753 | JGI IMG/M metagenome (GOLD analysis project Ga0315273, IMG submission 205753) | Sediment microbial communities from Yellowstone Lake, YNP, Wyoming, USA - YL17G02_0 | ecosystem: Environmental > Aquatic > Freshwater > Lake > Sediment | place: USA: Wyoming | collected... | reverse complement strand
CATGGCTGAGCGCGCGACCGCGGACGCAGCATGGTGGCAATCGGGTCACGGCGGCGCCGACGGCAGCAAACCTGAAATGGAGCGCACATCCCGCTACCTGGACATGCGCGACGGCGTCAAGCTGGCCATCGACGTGTACCTGCCGGGCCGTCTCTCGCCTTCCGAGCGCCTCCCCACCATCCTTCACCAGACCCGTTATCACCGGCGCACGCTTTGCAGATGGCCGTTCGGCCCGCTCTTGGCGCGCCGCGACCATATGCTGAAGCACTTTCGGCGCTTCACCGCGGGCGGATACGCCGTCGTCAACGTCGACGTGCGCGGCACGGGGGCTTCGTACGGCACGCGCCAGATGGAGTTATCGCCCGAAGAGGTGCAGGACGGCGCCGAGGTCGTGGACTGGATCGCGCGCCAGCCGTGGTCCGACGGCCAAGTGGCGACCTTCGGCATGTCCTACACTGGGATGGCTGCCGAGTTGGCCCTAACCTGCCGCCATCCGGCGATCAAGGCCGCGGTCATCCAGTACGCCATGTTCGATATCTACCCGGACATCCTCAGCCCCGGCGGCGTGCGCGGCGAGCCCTTTGTCCACACCTGGTCCACTCTCAACGCGGCCCTGGACCGGAATGCGCTGCGCCCGTATGCCCTTCGTGAAATGGGGATCCTGGCCGGGGTGGCCGTCAAAGGCGTGGCGCCGGTCGACGAGGATGCCGGTGAGGCACTGTTGCGCGAGGCCGTCCGGGCGCACGCCGGCAACTATGGCATCTACACAGCCTCGCTGGATGTGGAATTCCGCGATGACAGCACAAACTTGGGCATCACGCTGGACGACTTCAGCCCGCACAAACGTATCCTCGCCCTAGGGCCCTCGGTGCCGGTCTACGTCTGGAGCGGATGGTATGACGGCGCATGCACGATGGCCGCTACGACGCGCTTCCGAAACCTGCGTACACCCGGGTCGCGGCTCATTCTGGGGCCGTGGGACCACGGTGGGCGCCAGAACCCGGACCCCTTCGTCCCGGATCACTGCAGCCGGTTCGACCATGCGGGCGAGATCCTCCGATTCCTCGACTTCCACCTCCGGCGGGGCGCGACGGCGGGCATCGAGGACGAACCTCCGGTGCACTACTTCACCATGGGCGAAGAGGCATGGAAAGCCGCAGATTGCTGGCCTCCGCCAGGTTTCGACCCGGCGCGGTTCAACTTCGTCGGGGACCACCGGTTGAGCGAGCAGGCGCCCCCTCTTACCGTTGGCTCGGACCGCTACCGCATGGACTACGCCGCGAGCTCAGGCCGGGGCTCGCGTTGGGTCTCGCAGGTCAACGTCCGGCAGGAGCAGATCGGCTACCCGGACCGCAAGCGGCAGGATGCCAGGCTGCTCGTCTACACATCCGCCCCACTCGAGCAGGACGTCGAGGTGACGGGTGATCCTGAGATCCGGCTGTTCGTCCGCTCCTCGTCGCCGGATGCCCAGCTCTTCGTCTACCTCGAGGACGTATGGCCGGATGGAGACATCTTCTACGTGACCGAGGGGGAGTTTCGGGCGCTCCACCGGAAGATCGGCGGCGGTACGCCGCCCTACCGGCTGCAAGTGCCCTACCACACCTTCACGCGCGGCGACACATGGCCGCTTGTGCCGGGCGAAGCGGCAGAGCTCGCATTCCATCTCCAGCCGGTCTCGTACCTCTTCCGGCGGGGGCATGCCATCCGAGTAGCCATCGCTGGCGCGGACAGGGACAACTTCGCCCTGGTCCCGCCGTCGCCGCCCGAGATCGAGCTGCTGCGCGGCCCCGCGCACCCGTCGCACATCGTCCTGCCGGTCAAGCGCTAGGAGCGGCATCAGAGCTGGTCCTGCGAGTTGTAGGTCGCGGGCGGCTGCGCTATAATCGATGCGCCGTCGCGGTCCGATTTTGGGCTCGTCCGGCCCCGTGCCCCTGTAGCTCAGAGGATAGAGCAGGAGACTTCTAATCTCAAGGCCGTGCGTTCGAATCGCACCAGGGGTACTGACCCGCTATCAGTAGCAGGCTGACCCCCAGACGCTGGGCCGTCCTGTCAGCGCGCCCACAACACCACGTGCCGCGGCGTGTTGGAGCGGCCTCCAGTTACGCCGGTTGGTGGAACGAACTTGATGCTCGATCCAGGCCAATTTGGGATCGAGATGCGGTTTCCCCATTTTGCCTGAAGCCCACCTTGCATAACGTTAGCACTCGCCGGACTACCTGCCATTTCTTAAAACTTTAAGGTTCGGTTCGTCGGATAAGTGGTATACTTCACCTGCGGCGACAGTATTACGCCCGTAGCTCTGAAGTCTGAGTTTCGTATTCCACTCTGCGGCCCCCTTCTACCCAGCATCGTCCCCAGGGCACGCATCAAGCGGTTGATCGACGTTCTTGACCCGTGGCGGCTTCCAGATACTCTTGACCCACCGAGTATTCCCGTCTGGTTTTCGCCCTACGCAACTACGCCGGCAGTTGATTGACTGGCAGCGAGACGCCTGGCCTCCATTTATCGCCACACTGATGGGCCGTGCCCGGCCCCGGCGACACAGCTGGCCGACAGTACAAGGAGGCACGAACATGAAGCCCAAACTGTCCTTCCATTCCCGCCGAGCCGCATTGCCCGTCCTGCTGCTGACCATCATCTTGATGGCCAACAACGCCCAGGCACAGCAGGCTGTCCCTGCTGTGCTGCCGTCTGTGCCACAGGGACCGGAGGCGGCCGGGCCGCAGTTGCAGTTCCAGGGGCGGCTGCTGGACCCCGTCACTGGTCAGCCCAAGCCAGACGGTACCTATAAAATGATCTTCAGCATCTATGATTCCGTTGGCACCCAACTTTGGTATGAAAAGCCCACGGTCGACGTTCGCGGCGGGCTCTACAATGTCTACCTCGGCAGCCAGGTGGGGTTGGGGACAGTTTTTGACAGCGGCGCGGATCGCTGGCTCGGCATTGCGGTCGGTGGTGATGCGGAAGCCGTCCCCCGCATCCAAATTGGCCACGTGCCCTATGCCATGCAGACCGATCTCGCGGCCAATTCACTATTGTTAAATGGTCAGACAGCCAGCTCCTATGCAGCGGCCGTCCACGCGCATAGCGCGGCCGACATCACGTCTGGCACCCTCAGCACCAGCGTATACTCGGCCTATGCGGACCTGGCGGCCGATAGCAGAATCGGGCTAGCGGCCAGCCAGGTGGCGGCCGGCGACCACAACCACGACGCCACCTACGTCAACGCGACCGGTGATATGATGACCGGCGTGTTGGCTGTGAGCATTCCAGCGGGTGGCAGCCACGGCGTCTCTTCCATCACGGCGTCAACCGCCCCGGGCGCGGCGGGCGTGGAGGCAAAGAACACCGGCGCGGGCTGCGGTCTCAATGCCTACAGTGCCAGCAACTACGGAGTCATAGCCATTACTGGCGCCACCGGACCTGGCAGAGCCGCAGTTCGTGGATTGATCGGGGCGGCCAGCGGAGCGAGCCCGGCACAGGAGGCGGGCGTCTGGGGCGAAGCAGCCGAAGGATACGGTTTGGCAGGCCAGAGCACAAACAGCTACGGGGTATGGGCGTACAGCGCCAACTCGTATGGCCTCTACGCGGCCGCCAACGGCACGAACCCGGCCATATATGCTTTGAACAGCAACGCCTCAGGTGGAGTCGGTGTCTGGGGTCAGAGCAACAGGTCTAGGGGCGTTTACGCGCAGGGCTACGACGTCGGGGCCTATGGCTATGGGACCAACGGGTACGGACTCTACGGCTACAGCAGCGCGACCACAAGCGGCTATGCCGGCGTGGGCGGCCATGCGGCCGGGACCTCCGGCGCCGTCTACGGGATCAAGGGCTCGTGCAACACAGCAGCGAACGCGAGCTGCCTCGCGGGCTATTTTGCCGGCCCCGTTTACGTCTCCGGCATGCTGACCAAGGCCGGCGGCGGCTTCAAGATTGACCACCCAATCGACCCACAGAACCAGTACCTCTATCACTCCTTCGTCGAAAGCCCCGACATGAAGAACATTTACGACGGTAGCCTCGTGCTGGACGCGGAGGGCAAGGCCTGGGTGGAATTGCCGGACTGGTTTGAGGCGCTCAACCGCGACTTCCGCTACCAGCTCACGGCCGTCGGCGGGCCTGGCCCCAACCTCTTCATCGCACAGAAGATCCAGAACAACCGGTTCCAGATCGCCGGCGGGACATCCGGCCTGGAGGTATCGTGGCAGGTGACCGGAATCCGCCGGGATGCCTACGCCAATGCTCACCGGATCCCGGTCGAAGAGGACAAATCCGCCGAGCAGCAAGGAACCTACCTCAACCCAGACGCCTTTGGCCAGCCCGAGAGCTTGGGTGCGAACCTGGAGCTCCCGCTCCCTGTGCCTCCTAACGAGGAGGCTGCCGCCGCGAACTCCAATCAGCCTTAGACGTGGGTCAGAATGTTGCCCACGGATGAACCAGGAGATGGCTCCCAAAAATCGAGTGGGAACCTGACCGCAGGGTAAGGAGCCAACATGGGTCGGCATCGCATGATCATCATAGGATTCGGGATGACGGCTGCGCTATTGTTGGCGGGGATCGCACTGGCTCAGGTTTCTCCTAGCTTTGACCTGCACTGGTACGTGTTCAGCAGTGGCGGCGGGGAGCACGCTTCGACGAACTTCAAATTGCAGGATGCGCTGGGCCAGTGGGCTGCGGGCAACTCAGTGAGTACCAACGCAAGCCTACAGGGAGGCTTTGTGCCGGGCTCAGACGCCGGCACAGCGGCGCCAACGGCGACGCCAACTGCCAGTCCCACCACCACCGGCACGGCTTCGCCGACTCCGACGCGAACCTCGACGCCTTCGCCCACCAACACGCCTTCGCCCACCAGCACGCCTACGCCAACCGGCTCGCCGACGCCAACGGCCCCGCCCGGCGACAGTTACGAACCGGACAATACCTGCGGGCAAGCGTATTCCGTTCTGCCGAATGGGCCGACACGAACGCACACGTTCCACGTCCCCGGTGACCAGGATTGGGTGAAATTCACTGCGCCGGCGAAGCGAACCTATATCCTGGAGGTATCGAACACGGGAACGCGCGCCGACCCAGTTGTGCTGCTGTATAACTCATGTGGCACGACGCAGCCGCCCCTGGGCGGGGAGGATAACCCCTTTGGGCCTTCGCTGCGGATGGAATGGGACGGCACGGCGGGCGTCACGTACTACCTCAAGCTCATGCAGCACGACCCGAGCGTGGCAGGAACGGGAACGAACTATGATGTGACCGTCTCAGACGATGTGGCCCAGCCCCAGGCCCCCGCATTCCCGCGTTGTGCCGCGAAGAGTAACACCACCCTGACGCTTCAATGGGATCAGGCTCCCGACTGGGATGTGGTCGGCTACGAAGTGCACTATCAGCAGCAGGGCGGGGGGCAAAGCGGCGCGCCCACCGCTTCAGGGCCGGGGAACACCTACATCGAGATCCCAAGCCTGAACACGGGCTCCTGGTATGATCTGTGGGTGAAGGCGATTGATTACTCGAACAACAAGAGCGACGACTCGGCGACGATCTCATGCCGGGTGTTGGCCCCTACCGACACGACCGTCCCTTTGCTCAACCTTCAGGCGCCGGTCCCCAGCGGCACTTACAGCACTACCCTGAATGCGGTGACGTTCGCGGGCACGGCGCAAGATACGGGCAGCAATTTGAGCCGCGTCAAGGTATACAACGTCACAGCGGGCGGCGATCCGTACTGGGACTATAGCCTCAGTGGAGGCTCGCATAGCTTCCATATCGAAAACGTGGCTATGGTGCCCGGTGATAACACGATGCAGGTCACGGCAATCGACAACGCCAATAACCCGAGCCCCATGACAACGGTCACTGTGAAGCGTGTAGCCCAGACGCTGGGTGCGGTGATTATCGTCGGCGGGCACAACGAGGACTACTCGCTGCAGTCGAACATCGACAACAGCGCCAACCGCGCCTATCGCATCTTCCGCGGCGCCGGGTTCACCGAAGACCAGATCCGCTACCTGGCCTCGTCGTCGCAGGATCCTGACGGGGACGGGGTGAGCGAGGTGGCCGCTCCCTCGACGACGGCCAACATCCAGCATGCCATCCAGACTTGGGCCCCCACGCGGGTGGACGCAGATAAGCCGCTCTACTTGTACATGATGGATCACGGATTGGTCGAGAACTTCTGCGCGGACGGATGCGCAGGAAGTGGCGTTACCGGGTCGAAGTCCTTGGGCGACATGCTGACGACGCTGGAGGGCAGCCCTGGCGTGAACGGGGTGCAGGTGAATGTGATCATCGAGGCATGTCACTCGGGCAGCTTCATTGATTGGGCCAGCCCGGGTCACGCCGACTACGACAGCCTAAGCAAGGCTGGCCGCGTGATCATTACCTCGACTGATCGCGATCACAACGCCTACGCCTCGACGCAGGGTGCTTACTTCTCCGACAACTTCTTCACCTGTATTGCAAGCAGCCAGGACCTGAAGACCTGCTTCAACCAGGCCAGGGCCGCCGTGACCGTGAATCCGAACGGCCAGGCTCCCTGGATGGATGACAACGGCGACAACCAGTACAACGGCAGCGATGGCAGTGTTGCCCAGACGCGCTTTGTGGCCAAGTTTTTCGGCGCATCCGCGCCGGCGATCACCGGCGCCGACGTGACTATCAACAATACTTCGGGCACCCTGACAGCGGATGTTCAGGAGGGCAGCGCCAAGATCGAGATGGTCTGGGCGGCGATCTATGCCCCGTCGTTCCAGCCACCGGCGGGCACGACGCTGGACCTGGGCGTGCCGGTGAAGAAGCTGGACCCCGATGCAAACACCGCAGGCAGGTATACCGCCAGCTATCCGAATGGGTTCACCGAGGCTGGGCAATACCGCGTAGTGTTCTACGCACGGGACAAGGCGGACGGCTACGCCGCGCCTCGTCTGGTGCTGCCCGGCACGAGCAACTATCAGTTCGCGACGTTCCTGCCGATGGTGTTGCGATGAGAGACCGGAGAGGAGGGCTGAAGACCGCGAGCCGGTGGTGGCTCTTGCTGATGGTCACAGGCCTGATAGGCATGGGAGGGTGCCAGGCTCGCGCGCTCAACGTCACCCGCGAGTTCGGCCTGACCGGCGCCAGTGCAGTGGAGATCAGCGAGCTGGCAAACAAGCCAGGGATGGAGCACCTGCGGAGCGCCACCTTCAGAGATTCGGCCACAGTGACGCAGTTGGCTCAGGCGCTCGATCAACGTCTGCCGCTTGAGCCGCCGGCGGTCTGCCTGCCGCAGTATCGGCTGCGGTTCCGGCTTGCCGATGGGCGGACCGAAGAGTTCAGCTACTTCTGTGAGGACGGCGCTTCCTTTTTGCGAGGAAGCCAGCCTGCCTGGCGAACGCAGGAGGTCCGACCGCCTGCCGAGTTCGACCGGTTGATGCAGACGTTGGCGGCGCGCCTGGAGTGACGGCGCCGCCGGGCTCAGCTCCAAACTGCCGCCTCGCGGGGAGCGGCGAAAGGAGGTAAAGCGCCCAGAACAGCGGCGAGCGAGAGGCCAACCCGGCCCCGCGCCGGGATGACTCTGGCTGACTCACCCTTGCGTGCGCGTGACCTGCCCGAGCAGGTGCTGATTCAAAGGAGGTATGGGATGAACGTGCACAGCGTCAGGCTATGGCGGGTGCTGCCAGGCCTTGTGATCGTGGCATCGTTGTTGCTCTCCAGCGCAGCGATGGCGAGTGTGCCTGTGGAGAGGCCGACTCCGCCACAGGCGGGTCTGATCGACGCCGCGTCGCCGCTAGAGAATGACGACGCGACTTGGGACGTCGGGGCGGAAGCCCAGGGGGATGCGCCGCCAGCCGGCGCCGGCGGTAATGATCTGCCCTACGCCAACGGGGCCGCCTGGAACTTCTACACACAAATGCGGAATGTCGGCTATACCGGCAGCCACGACTTCTTCTATACCAACCAGAACTCGTGGGAGACCGATTTCAAGCGTGCGGCCCTTGGCGGCAACGAAAACAATATGGTCGACAACGTTGACATCGCCTACTACCACGACCACGGCAACGGCGGCGTCGGGGAGTGGTTCCCCTGGGGTCACACCGATAACTGGCTCGAGCCCAACGATTGTCTTGCTTCCTACGGCGACAAAGACCTCGAGTGGCTGGCTATCGGTGGCTGCTCGACCTTCTCCGACGCCCTGCTCACCGGGTGGGCCTCCTGCTTGAACGGCGCTCATCTGCTGCTGGGCTACAAAACCACCGCCTACGACGGGAACTGGGGAGGCATCTGGGCGGATCAGATGTTGGGCTGGCAAGCGCTCGGCATCTGGTTTCGCGCGCCCAAGACGGTGACCCAGGCGTGGTTCACCCAGTGCGACCAGACACAGCCAAGCGGCGTGACCGCCCGCGTGATCGCTGAGGACTCGACCCAGTTTAACGACTATGTCTGGGGGCGCGGCCCAGTCTACAACGCGCCCGTCAACTGGCCCAAGTACAGATGGGACCACAACTGCTACAAGGCGCCGCCAATGCAGATAGATGCTGGCACGCTGGGCGTGCTCGCGGCGGTGCCCAGCTTCCAGGTGTTGCCTCGCAACGTGACAAGGGACTACGCACAGGGCATCGCCAACGCCCTGGGGCTGCAGGGTTCACTTGCCCTCTCACCCGATGGCACGCAATTCGCCCTGAACGACACTAGCGGCACCATGACCGGCACACTCAGTGTGGACACCGCCAGCGGCGGCTACCAGTATCAGAACCTGGGGCAGCTCTGGGTGCCGCCGACCGGGCCTCTGAACCTGCCTACTACGGATGCGGCGATTGCGCTGGGTCACGCGTTCCTCTCCGACAACGCGCTGACCCTCCCCGGCATACAAAACGCAAACCAAGCAGCGCCCCACGTCGAGACGGAAGGGCTGCAGGAATTCGGCAGCACCACTCAAGGCGCGGCACGGAACCAGCCCGAGGCCCCGCTCCAATTCTCCTCAGCTGACGTGATGGTGGCCTACAGCCGGACTCTGTCCGTGCCGGCTTCGACGATGAGCGGCGCATCGGTCCTCCTCGAGGTGTCGGTGTCCGGCCCCGGCTCCACCACTAAGCTCTACTACGGCGGCCAGAGCAACAGCAGCAGGCTCAGCAGCCCCATGGCGCAGTCGCCCATCGGCCTGGCGGGCGGCAGCCGCGATGTGGAGCCGGGCAGCACCTCCGTCGCCGTCAAGACGGCGGACGCTACCTGGACCGGTTTCCTGTCCGATACGCAAAAGGCCATTGTGACCGTTCCGATCAACGCCGACGAGATCTTGCGCAAGTCGGAGACCTTCACCTACTACGAACAGCCGCACAATGTGCCGCAGAAGGAACTGATTCCTGCCTGGGCATACGTCGCTGACTTCAAGAAGGACGGGGCGGTGATCCTCGCCGACGCGCTGGTCTATGTGCCCGCCTCAGCGGACTACTACCCCCCGGCAGTAACGATCGACAGCCCCGCACCTGGCGCCACGATAGTCGCCGGGCGGCCGATATCGCTGACGTCGACAGCGGATGGCGGGTTTGGTCCCCTCACGTACGAGTGGTCCTCCGACCAGCAGGGCGTGCTGGGGCACCAGGAGGATATGTCCGTCAGACTGCTGCCCGCGACGCAGCATCCGGGCGGGACGGGAGCCACGCCCGTGCTCCTTTCGGTCAAGGTGACCAACGGTAACGGGCAGTCTCGGACGGTTTCGGTGAATGTGAACGTCACCGGGAGCGTCGTCTGGCTCCCCATGGTGCTGAAGTAGTGTGACTCGCCTGGCTCCGGCGCACCAGGAGCGTTCGCCGGAGCCAGGTGGTGCTAAGCCGGCGCAGGGGTGATCTGGTGAACAAAGGCGTCCGTCTCCGCTGCACTCTCCTGGTCTTGCTTGTCCTGGGGTTGGCGGGCCTGGGCCTTGTAGGCTTGGGCTTGCAGGGCCCAGGAGGCCATCAATTCGCCGTCGCGCTGGGTGCGGCCGCGGCTCCGCTCAGCCCCGGTTCTGACCTGGTGATCCAGAGCATCGTTCTGGATCCACCCTATCCAGTCGTTGGACAACAGACCAAGGTGACGGTGCGCGTGGCGAATATCGGCGACGCGCCCGCGGTGCCCGTAGAGGATCAGATCATCACCTTTGTGTACATCGATCCCCCGGGAGAACCGGCCCCGGGCACGCCGGACGATTACTTCAACGGTCGTTTTACTTTGATCCCCGGCGAGAGCTACTCGTTCACCTACCGGACCGATCCTGCCAAGCATTTCACCACGGTTGGCTGCGGTCATTCGGTGTGGGCCTGGGTGGACCGAGGCCAGAATGTGATCGAGGATAACGAACTTAACAACAAGCGGTACATACCGGTCTGCGTGGGAACGACCCCCACTCCCTCACCGACAGCGACCCAGACCCCTACCCCGACGGCGACGCAGACCGTCACAGCGACTCCTACACACACCTCCACGCCCTGTGTTCCCGATGCCTATGAGGCGGGCGGCGACAACGCTTGCTCCGGCGCCAGCGCGATCAGCGTAGACAGTGTCCACCAGATGCACAACCTGTGCCCGGTGGGCGACGAGGACTGGGTAAAGTTCACAGCGCAGGCCGGCATCACCTACACTCTGGGGACTGCCAACGTGGGGGCTGATGGGAACACCGTGCTGATGCTCTACAACAAGTGCAATGTGCCTCCCACCGCCATCAGCGATCCGTCGTTTGGCAACGGCGCGGAGATGAGCTTCGAAGCGCCGGCCTCCGGTATATACTATCTTAAGGTCAAGAACCACGATGCCAGCTACGGCGCGGACACCAGCTACGAGCTCTACGTGAGCCCATCGACCACCTGCCAGGGGGATACCCTGGAGATTGATGATACCTGCAGCACCGCGCGTGACACGGTGGTGGGGGCTGCCCCCGCCAGGCGTCAGTTCTGCAAGCCGGCAGACGCCGATTGGGCCAAGTTCATGGCAGCAAGCGGCGCCACATATTCCCTCTCGACAGCCGCCATAGGAGGTGATGCGCACGCGATCTTGCAGCTCTACGGCGACTGCAACTACGCCCCGCCGCTGTCTGCAGGCCAGCCTGTGTCGTGGACGGCGCCCTCTACGGGAATGTACTACGCCAGAGTCACCAACCAGGACCCCAACGCCTTCGGCAACACCACGCAGTATGACCTGAGCATCGGGATGACGGCTTGCGGGCCCGATAGCTATGAGGCGGACAACGACGCAGCCGGCGCGAAGACCTTCGTCGCGGGTGGTGCCGAGCAGGTTCACGATACGTGCCCGGCCGGCGATGTGGACTGGGTAAAGTTCACGACGACGGCGGGGCAGCTCTATGTGATTGAGACCTTCGAGCTGGGGAACGACGCCGACACCCAGATATGCTTGTTCGGGCCCAATGGGACCACGCAATTGTCCTGCGATGACGACTCGGGAGGTGGGCTGGCCTCACGGCTTCGCTGGACAGCTCCCACGTCCAACACCTACTATCTGAGGGTGAAGCACTCCGACAGTTCTGTCGGCGGGCCAACGACCTCTTATCACCTCGCGATCAGCATTGGCGATCCGCTCGATAGCTTCGAGCCCGACAACTCGGCCGCTCAGGCGGTTACGATCACAACCAATGGGGTGTCCCAGTCCCACAATTTTACGCCGAACGGCGACCAGGACTGGATCAAGTTCGACGTCGATACGATAAGCCTGCCCTACGTGATCCAGACGGATGGCCTATCCGGCGATTGCGACACCGTCCTGCACCTGGTGGGCACGGACGGCGCGACGGAGCTGGCCAGCAACGACGACTACGGCTCGGGCGAGCGGTCGCTGATCACCTATATCTTCCCCAGTGTGGGCACCTATTACGCCCGGGTTCACCATTACCGCAGTAACCGGTCGGGGTTAGGCACGAAGTACCAGCTATCGGTGATCCGCGGCGGTCAGCCGCCCACCGCCACTCCAACGCCCACCACGCCGGCCACCCCTGGGCCCACCGCCACGCCGTCGGCTTCGGGAATCCACACCCTGATTGTAACTAACCGGGAGAGGCTGGAAGCGGCTTATGGCGCCACGGCGGCGCAGAACGTCATGGATCGTTTGGCGCTCCTGGCAAGCGACACGCGCGTCAAGGGTCTGATCTTGCAGGCGCAGAACGACGACTCTGCGGCCACCGCCTATACTTTCTGGAACAACAACCCTGTGAGCACCACCCTGTCTAACAACACCGCCAGCGCAGTGCGCAACATGATCCTGAGCGCACTGGCCACCAACCCCAACGTGGAGTACATTGTCCTGGTAGGCAACGACCGGGTGATGCCTTTCCGGCGCACGCCGGACCGCACCAAATACCCCGAGAGCAACTACCAAACGTCTGTCACGGGTAACACGTCGATCTGGGCAGCTTGTGTGGACAAGATGAGCCTGACCGACGACTACTACGCCGATCGCGAGCCGTACATTGTCAACGGGCAAGAGGTATACGTGCCCGATTTCGCTATCGGACGTCTGCCCGAAGGCCCCACGGAGATCGTCGCGTTCATAGATAAATACCTTGGCGGCGGCACAATCCAGCTGCAGAAGGTGCTGGTAACGGGCTACGATTTTGTGGCAGACGCGGCGCAGACGGTCTCCAGCACCATCTCCTCTGATCTGGGGCCGACGGGCTCGATCGACGGCAGCCTGCTCGGGGACTGGTGGGCGGCAAGTGCGCTGCAAGGCCTGCAACTCGAAACGAGTCCGCCGTTTAACGTGCAGTTTATCAACGGGCATGCCAGCCATCACGTGCAAGGGGCTCCCCTGGGCAGCGGCGTGAACGACCAAACGATCGTGGGCTCCAGCGCCAACAACCTGAACCAGGCACTCATCGTCACGCTGGGGTGCCATTCGGGCCTCAACGACATCACGCCCACCGGCGGCACGGGCGGCGCGCTGGACCTGGCGCAAGCATTCTTCAAACGCGGGGCCAACTATATCGCCAACACCGGCTACGGTTGGGGCTCCAACCAGGGATTAGGTTGGAGCGAGCGTCTGGTTAGGAACTACGTGCAGGCGCTCACCCAGGGTTCGTCAACAACCATCGGCAAGGCGGTGATGTCGGCCAAGCAACGTTACTGGAGTGAGTCACCGGCGTTTGATGCCTACGACGAGAAGGCGCTCATGGAGTCAACGCTCTATGGCCTGCCGCAGTTCCAGTTTGAAAGCGGCGGTCTGCTCGGGCCGCAGGACCCGTTTCCTAGTGTGGAGATTACACCCAGCCTGCCGTTGGGCGGGGAAGGCGTGCGCGTTGGCGGCCTGGACTTCAGCTTGCAAGGCGCGCTGGGCGCACTGGACGAGCATCATACGACGCACGGCACCTATTTCGGCATCAACCAGAACACCGAGGTGGTGGCTGGCCAGCCGATGCAGCCCGGCTTCTACTCGAATGTCACCCATGCCCCTGCCGGGCAGGTCCACGGTGTGACCATGGACAGCGCGCACTACGCCGACATCGGCTCGCTGGACCCGGTCATCGCGGAGCCGTCGAACGAGTGGGATAATGACTGGGCCGAGCCGGCGTTCATCGGCGAAGGCTGGTCGCCCGCGCACCCGCTAAGTTTGCAGAACCTCGCGACAGGGCGTGCGTTCACCGATACGGTACTGGCACAGTTGGGGCAGTACAACAGCCAGACCGGCGAACAGCGCCTGTTCGACGGCATGACCGTGGGTGTCTACTACTCCAGCAGCCCCGACTGGACCCCACCAGACATCACTTATGTGGGCGAGCGCAGGGATCCACAGCGCGGGGTTGCCAAGGTCAAAGTCGACGCCAAGGATTTGTCGGGGATCCTTAGCGGCATCGTGACCTACACGAAAGGCGACGGTTACTGGCAGAGCGCGAATCTGGCCTACACTGCCGCCGCGGCCAAATGGATGGTCGAAATTCCCGCCGGACCCCAAACGCGCTACTATGTACAGATGGTGGACCGCGCAGGCAACGTTACGGTCGCCGACAACAAGGGCCGCTACTACGACATCGGCTGGCAGACTAGCGACTCCTACCTGCCCCTCCTCATAAAAGGTCGGTGACCGCGAGATAACGCTGGAATCACTCCAGAGTCCTGAGTTGGATCAGGACCAACCGCTCTTCGCCTGCCTTCTGGCAGCCGGTCGAAATGAGGGGATGGCTGACCAAGCCCGCCTCCGACGAGTGACCGGCAATCTCTCATCAGCCACTGCCGGCCCCCCCCGCCCAGGAGGTGCCTCATTGACTGTTGCACGGCATCGAAGCAGTTCACTAGGGTGAGAGGGCCAAGATGGAGGTAGCGGCATTTTGGCGAAACGACATGCCGGGCCTAAGGTAATTCCCATAGAGGCGGATCTACAAACCCCATGTGGAAGAGGCCGCCCGAGGGGACCAGCTCGAAGGGCGTCGCAGAAGAATGCTGGCGAAGCAAGCGCGCTCTCCCGTCGCTGCACGCTGCTGGGCTGCTGTAGCCCTTGGACACAGCTCGGTGACGCGTTGGACGCAGGCGTTTGTCGAGAGCAGACATCAGGTGCCTTATGTGAGCCAGGATAGCCGAGCGGAGAAAACGGTAACCTCTTTCGCCCGGATCAAACGCCACCGCGCGAGGAGCTTGCCTTCTGACAGCTCTGGGCCGTACCCAATGGGTCTGCCGTGCGTTTGCATGTTAGCATCCATCGGACAATCTGGAGAGCACTTGACGCACAGGCTATTCGCCGTTGTCTATCGCTGGCTGGTCAGGCGCGCTTCAGATCGGCGCGTGCGACCTCACCGTGGTAGCCCGGTCTTCGCTCGATCTACGGCCCAAACCAGATGCTAGTTCCTTGACGTCAGATCCGAACCCCGGCCAGCGCCCTTTTCTGATGGGTTTGCGCCTCAAAATCGCTTTGGGCGTGGCTCTGCCTGCACTGCTGGTGCTGATCTCGCTGTCTGTGTTGGACAACCGGCGCGACAGTCAGCTCTCGACCGTTCGCACCCAACGCAACATGGCGCGGATGGGCGAAGTGCTTCTGACGGGGATGCACTACGCTATCCACCAGCACGATCCGCAACTGCTCAGTGGGATCCTGGCCGACGTAGTCAATATGGGCGTGGCCGGACGGGTGCAGCTCATCGACGCGCGAGACCAGGTCCAGGCAGACAGTCGCCAGGAAGAAATCGGGACTCGATATAGCCGCACAGCCCCTGGCTGTGCGGAGTGTCACAACTTCCCCAAGGGTGCTCTACCGCAAGCAGTCCAGCTCAGCGCGGTGAGCCAGATGCTGCGGGTTGCAGTGCCCGTGATGAACGAACCGGATTGCGTGGCATGTCACGCCAACGATGGTCCGTATCTGGGCGTTCTCCTGGCCGATATCTCGATGGCCGGCGCGCAAGATCACCTTGACGAGGAACTTAGGGCAGGTTTGGCGGTCTCCATCGGTAGCGCTTTGCTGGTGATCTTGGGCATGTTCCTTCTGGTCCATTGGCTGGTAGTGCGCCGCGTTGAAGCCTTTTACCGTCCCCTGGCATGCTACGCCGCGGGCGATCTTGCTGCCCGCCTGCCGTACTCATCGGGACCTGCAGATGAACTCAACCACCTCTCGTCGGTGTTCAATCGCATGGCAGATGAGCATGAACGCCACATGCGTGAGCAAGAGGAGCGCATTGATCTACGCCAGCGGGCGATCGCGGAGGAACGCGAGCGTATCGGACGGGAACTCCATGACGGAATGGCCCAGGTCTTGGGCTACGTCAACACCAAAGCCATGGCGACGCGTCTGCTGCTGAAGAAGCGACAACTGGATACCGCTGACACCAACTTGCTCCAGCTCGAGGAGGCGGCTCGGGGACTGCTAGTAGATGTCCGCGAAGCCATCCTGGGCCTGCGCCTGGCCGGGCGGAGCGAAGCAGGCCTGATCACCATGTTGGAGGAATACTCGTCTCAATACAGCCGGCTGACGGGCTTGCCCGTGGCGCTGGATATCGCGCCTGGAGTTGACTCGATCTCCCTGCCCGCTGACGTCGAGCTTCAGTTGGTTCGCATCGTTCAGGAAGCGCTGGCAAACGTGCGTAAACATGCCGATGCCACCCATGCTGAGATCAGCCTGCGCTCGGACAACAGCGTCCTGGTCCTTACGGTCACCGACGACGGGCGAGGATTCAATCCGGACAAACTCGACCAGGTGGAGCAGCTCCATTTCGGCATGAGCATTGTGCGCGAACGAGCGGAGCTCATCGGTGCCGAACTCGCGATAGACTCCTGTCCCGGGTCCGGTACTTGTATCACCGTCCGATTGCCCATTCCTAGAGGGTGAGGTTCACCATGCGTGTCCTCGTTGCCGATGATCACGCCTTGTTCCGTGATGGCA
>Ga0315273_10005026_pt1 | contig 16310 bp, 25 predicted proteins | sample YL17G02_0_MG_FD_205753 | JGI IMG/M metagenome (GOLD analysis project Ga0315273, IMG submission 205753) | Sediment microbial communities from Yellowstone Lake, YNP, Wyoming, USA - YL17G02_0 | ecosystem: Environmental > Aquatic > Freshwater > Lake > Sediment | place: USA: Wyoming | collected... | reverse complement strand
CTCATGGAAAGGATCTTGAAGAAGTAATAAAGGAAAATCCAGATGTTTTATTAATAACAACAGGCCAGCATGGAGTTAATTATGAGGCTTACAAAAAAAGAGAGGAATTGACAGAAATGCTCTTTAAAACAGGACTTCCAAAAATAGATCCTATCTTAAAATCAATAATTGCAAATAACTTCCAGGGATTGATTGCAATGCAATCTAACCCAAATGGCCACCTCATTAAGCATGCAATGAAATTAGGAATTCCAAGAGAGCAATTAACTTCCTTCTCTCCAGATACTATAAGGCACAGAGCAGAACTTTATGAATACCTAAAAGCACTGGATCCTAAAATAAAAGAAGAGGATATTTTTTTAATGGCAATTGGCGAGCACATGAAAGGCGGAAATCCGCTTTATTTAGAAGCATTTGTTAAAGTAAATAATGTTTTAAAGCCATTGTTTGAAGCATTTCCTGAATTAAAAGATGAAGACTTAAGAAGAGAGATTTGTGCAAATGCAAAAGCAAGAGGTTTGGCAGTTGTGCAATCTGCCAGCAAATATCAGCATGATTACCGTGGTGTCCCGCAAAGAGTAAAGGAATGCTTAGAAGACATTTCAACATTGCAAAGATATTCAAGATACCCCATTTATGCAGGACTATTAAGTGTTCCAGCAGAGTTCACTTACAAAAGCTTTGGTGATGATAGAATAGAAGTAAGAGTCAAAAGAACAGGAGACCTTAGAAGTTTGACAAAGGATAAAAATATACTACTTAATGAACTCGATCCTGAAGTAAAAGAAGTAATAAACCAAACAAAAGAATGGGAAACTAAATAAACAAGAATGTCTTTAAAATAACATGGACACGCAAAAAATCCAGGAAACCCTTGAATCAATCGGCATGAACAAGAATGAAATCTTAATTTACCTGGATTTAATTAGAGCAGGCAATTCTTCTGCTCATGAAATATCTAAAAGAACAAAAATTCATCGTCCAAATGTGTATGATACTTTGGATACAATGATAAAAAAAGGCATGGTTACTTCAAGCATTGAAGAGAGCAGAAAAATATTCTATCCCATTGAACCAAAAAATCTTCTTGAATATCTCAAGCAAAGGGAATATGAATTGCAGGAAGCAATTCCAGAGATTGAAAAATTCAAAAATAATTCAAAGAAAGAAAGAAAAGTTGAGATGGCAGAGGGGATAAGAGCATTCAGGATAATGCTGAATGATTTATTGGAAAGAGGCAAAGATATTTATGTTTATGGAATTCCAAAAGATGTTCCAGAAAAAATTGGGGGATTTCTTAATGATTTTCATCAAAGAAGAATTCAAAAAGGAATTATAATGAAGCATATTTACAATAAGGACGCAGAAAAAAGAGTAAAGTACCTTAATGAAATGCAGTACACTGAAGCAAGATATCTTCCATCTTCTTTTGATTCAAAAAGCAGCACTTTAATCTCTGAAAATGTTGTGATGCTTATTTTTTGGGATGAGCCAATGTTTATAGTTACAATCCAGAATGAATCAATTGCAAATGCCTATAAAAAATATTTTGAAATTTTGTGGGAAGAAGCTAAAATCAGCGTTTAGCATTGCAGAGTGAATATATTTTCTCAAAAAAATCTTTGTCTGTTTAATCATTATAAATTTTTATTCATTGTTAATGATTTTTTCAAATGTCTGTTTTAAGACTACACTTCTTTAAATAGAATTTATGCCTTTACATGTTATGGTAAAAGTAACTAGCCTCTGCACAAACTGCGTACAAGTAATGACAAACCCTCTTTGTCCATCTTGTTTCTCTAGGCATGTTGGTTATTGGTTAAGAGACAAGAATCTAAGCCAAAAACAGATTAGAGATATTATGGCAGGGTTGATAAGAGTTGTGAGAGATGCAGAAGACTCTCCAGCTGACACATCATGCATTGTTTGCGGGGCAAAGAAAGTCAATCTTTGCACCTATTGCTTCACAAACAAGGCAAGAAATGTAATGGAAAAAAATCTTAGTGACAAGGATGTGATGAATGAATTTGATGACGACTTTGAGACAATTATCTGGAGAATCTAAGAACTAACTGCATTTTTCTTTAAACTTAATAGTTAGTGCTATTTAACAGCATAGAAAACCTTTAAATATAATTATTCTCTGAAATTACTAAGTGAGCTTGTAGCTCTAAGCAAAATGTTCGGTTCAGACAAGAAAGGACAATGAGCTTTGCAGCAACAGGTAAATTCACAAACAACACGAGCCTATAGCTCAGTCTGGTTAGAGCACTGCTCTTATATGACTGCAATTCATTAGAATTGCTGAATCTTTTAGATTCGTCTAAGAGAGGCAGGGGTCCACAGTTCAAATCTGTGTAGGCTCATTAGCTTTTTTAGAAAAAAGCGAATTGACAGGAATCTTAAATTCCTAGTCTTAGAAAGATATAAGGAGGTTAAAAAATGGCTTTAGAACAAATACAAAACATATCTGACATAAGTCAATCAATTGCAGGAGGAGTTGTAGGAGGAGCTATTCTAGCTCTTGGAATAACAATTGCTATAATTCTATTCTTGGCACTGTACATATACTTTGCAATGGCATGGATGACTATTGCTAACAAGCTGAAGTACAAGAAATCTTGGCTTGCATGGATACCAATTGCGAATATAGCAATGATTTTGCAATTAGGAGGATTTAATTGGCTATGGATTTTCTTGATATTAATTCCAATCTTAGGATGGATTGCACTAGCAGTATTAGTAATAATCGCCACTTGGAGAATCTTTGAGAAAAGAAAATATCCAGGATGGTTTAGCTTGTCAATGATAATCCCTCAAGTAGGAGGAATCTTATACATGATTGCAATAGGATTCGTTGCTTGGTCTGATAAAAGAAAAGGCAAATAATTTTTCTTTATTTTTTATTTTTATTATTTTTAGATTTTTATGTTAGCTTTGCATATGGCATAAGGATTAGTCTTCTTAGTCTTGCCTGTTTTCTTATCCTTATATGTCTCAGCAAGCTCGCCTTGGTTTATCTTCTTCTTCACATCTGTTACACACCTATCTAGTTTGTCTGGCATATGAAACACCTCAATAATATATACTAGAAAGCAACCTTTAAAAACTAATTTCTTTTTAAAAAAAGATAAACAATAAGCAAGATAAAGCCCCGTTAGTCTAGAGGCCAAGGACACATCCCTTTCAAGGCTGGAACCCGAGTTCGAATCTCGGACGGGGCGTTTTGATATCGCAGATATCATCCGAGATTCACTAAATTCAAATAGATTTTAATTCGAATCCGAGTGAGTTTGCGAGAATAATCCATAAATGATTAAGCAGGCTCACGAGTAGGACGGGGCGTTTTGTTTCACAAAACGACCTTCACGAAAATCTTTGATTTTCAGTGTGGGGCGTTCATATCCAAAGTAAGATGAAAATAAAGCTAATATTTGCATGGTATGATTTCTGGATAGGATTTTATTATGATAAAAAAAAGAAATCTCTGTATTTCTTTCCTATACCAATGTTTGGTTTAAGAATAGATTTTTAATCCCTATTTTCCTATATTAAACATGGAAGTTAAGCAAAAAAAAGAAGTGGTTCCGGAAAAGAGGCTGCCATTGCAAATCTCAAGTTACGATGATATTTTTTCTGGCTTTGACCCTCGTCCATTTGACCACAGGGCATTATCAGTGGATTTTGTAGAAGAAGCCAAAAGAGCAACAAGAGACAAAGGCGAAGGAATTGAATTAAAATTCTTTATACCAAAAGAAAAAAGAGACTTAAGAACAGAGAAACTTGTAAAAAAAAGGCTTTGGGAGCACTTTAGCAGGCATCATGAAAAAACTAAAAAAGAAAAAAAAGAAATAATAAAAAAAGGATTATTCTTTGTAGCAACAGGCATTGTTTTGATGATTATAGCAACTTTTATTTTATTTAAATACGAAAAAAGTATCATAACAAGTTTCCTTACAATTCTTTTAGAGCCTGCAGGATGGTTCTTTTTTTGGGAAGGATTAAGAGAGATTATATTTGAATCAAAAGTATTCACAAATGATATTGAGTTCTACAAAAAGATGTCAAAGTGCGAAATTGAGTTTGTTAATCATTAAGCTAAATTAAGGGAAAAATAGTGTAAGAAAACCATAGGTTGTTGTACATTAGCCTTATTAACTCTAATTTATTCCTTAAAATATGAGAGTTCGTTACAGCTTTTCATCCAGACTAACAGGACATACTGAGAATATAAGAAAACAGAGAAAGAAATATCCTGCAGTAGCAAGAGAAGTAGTAGATGCTTCAGACATAGTTCTTGAGATACTTGACGCAAGGTTCATAGAAGAAACAAGGAACAAGGAAATAGAAGAATACATAAAAAAGAAACAAAAAAGACTTATTTTTGTGTTAAACAAGGCAGATTTGGCTGAGAATATAAAAAAGGACTTGCTTATGGAGTTATACCCCTATGTTTTTGTTTCAGCAAAAACAAGAAGAGGCTCTAAAGACTTAAGGAATAGGATAAAAATAGAAGCAAAAAAAATAGAAAAACCAATAAGTGACATTGGAAAAGTAAGCATTGGTGTTGTGGGTTACCCAAATACAGGAAAAAGTTCTTTAATTAACATGCTTATAGGAAGACACTCTGCAAGAACAGCTCCAGAAGCAGGTTTTACAAAAGGCTTGCAAAAACTAAACCTCACATCAGATATTCAGTTAATAGATTCCCCAGGGATAATACCTGAAAAAGAGTACTCAAATATACTAACTGAAAAAATTTCAAAGCATGCCAAAGTAGGAGGAAGAAGCTATAATCAAATAAAAGACCCAGAAATGGTAATAGCATTAATAATAAAGGAATATAAGGGAGTTTTGGAAAATCACTATAATATCCAAGCAAATGGAAACTCTGATATCTTATTTGAAGAGCTTGGAAAAAGAAACGGATTCTTAAAAAAAGGCGGATTAGTTGACGAAAACAGGACTGCAAGATTTATCTTAAGGGAATGGCAAGAAGGAAAAATCAAAATTTAATTTTATTATCACCTCTTTTTGGATTAATTATAAGTCAGAATTGCAATAGCCTCTAACTGCTGGGAGTTGTTATCTTAATAAATAAGGATCAATCAGTAATAACACCTTATTTTCTTACCAAGTGTCTATAAAAAAAAGACAACATAGGTTTTTATATAAAAAACATATCCCAATTTTATGTATCCAGTAAAGGAATTAACTCCAAAACAAAAAGAAATATACCACACAATCAGGGATAGGATTGACTCTACTTATAGTATTGACATATTAATTAGAAAGTTTAGAAAAAGAGAATTAAGAAGATTCCTTGAAGATTCTGAAAAGCTTCCAGATGGCATAATTAATCATGATAAAGGTTTGGCAAGAAGACTTACAAAAGTGGTAGTTGCATTAGCAAGAAAAGGCGGATTAAGAGGGGATTAAACCAATTCCTTTAACAGATTATTAATAAAATCAAAATCTCCATCTCCCAAAAGAACAACATCAAAATTATCTTTGTATAATTCTAATCTTTCCTCAACATTTTCATTTAAAAATCCTATCTTAATAATATTATCATAGATACTTCCTTCAGCCATCCCAATATCCTCAATTTCATCTCCTAATAAAAGAATATTTTTCCTATTTTTTATATGCTCATACAATGGAAAGTCTTTAAGAGAAGTTTCAGTTTTATTAAGAACATGAATAATCGGCTCTAAAATCCTGATTGCTTTTCCATTCTTGTCAAATTCATATCTATTTGATATAACATGAACATCTTCTGTAAACAGACTGTCTTTCTTTAAATATTCAATAAGCATGTCTCCAGGAGCAGCAGACATAAAAATTAATGGAATATTTTTCAAATCAAGAGTTTTAATAAAATCCAATGCTCCTTGTCTAAATCTTAAATGTTTTTCTTTAACCACTTGCTCTATTATTGCCTTGCTAAGTCCGCATTTAATAAGCAAATCAAAGTGTTTTTTCCACCAATCATACATTTTTACTTTTTTCTCTTTCAAAGGAATCTTAGAATCAATTTCAATTGGATAATAAATACCCCAAAGTTCATGAGCTTTCTTAAAATAATCCTCTCCAAGATACTTTGGACTGCTTCTTAATTGAGAAATAACTGTTTCTGTTCTTTTTCCTTGGCTAGTTGTTCCATAAGTAACTGTTCTGTCAAAATCAGAAATAACATGCAATTTTTCAGCTCCATCCTTTGCAATCCTCTTTTTCTTTTCTTCAAATTCTTGCGGATTTTTTATTACTATTTCCATGTTTTCACCATATAATTCTCTTCAAGTTTATATCCTAATCTTTTATAATATTCTCTGACTCCAACACCTGAAATAACATTCAATTTCGCAATTTTTTTCTTTTTAACAATGCCTTCAGCTTCTTGCATTAACCACTTTCCTAATCCCTGATGCTGTGAAGCAATTTTCAGCTTTTGTCCTATTTTTAATGCCTGTCCATAAACATGCAACTCTCTTATTATTGCAGTTTTTCCATGAACTCTAAGTCTCAACAACCCAAAAAGCACATCATCTTTATTAACAATTTCAAGAAAATATTCTGTTCCCTTTGAGGCTGGATATTTTGTAATTTTTAGTTTTAAATCCAGATTAACTTCTCTTTTATCACGCAATGCAAATCCTATTTCCCTGAATCTTATTTCCTTTATCTTAGAATCTTTATTCCTCAATTCTTTCTCCACTTCAGTCCTTAAATCAATTCTTGTTGTTCCTGCAACAATATATTCAGGAGGAATTTCCCTCATTACTCTCATTACTCTGCAGTATCTTGGGATTACCTTTAACATCTCAATCAGAATTTTTTCAATATCCACTCTATCATATGGATGATATTTTTTATTCCAATACCAGTTCTCTAATTCGCTTCCAGGCATTACCTGACATGGATATAACTTTAATTGATCTGGCTTGAATCTTGCATCTGAAAATAATTTCCTGAATAATTTTAAATCTTTTTTAATATTGCTTCCAGGCAGTCCAGGCATAATATGATAACCTATTTTAAATCCAGCATCTTTCAATGCCTTTGTAGCATCAGCAACATCTTTCACAGTATGCCCTCTCTTTATTATCTTGTAAATTTTGTCATCAATAATTTGCACGCCTAATTCAACTCTTGTGCATCCAAATTCAAGCATTCTTGGGATAAATTCAATGCACTTGTCTGGACGTGTTTCAATGCATAATGCCACGCATCTATGCTTTGCAGTTTCATTCCGCTTCTTTGCCTGCTCTAAACTCTTTGAAATTTTGTTATTCAATGCATCATAACATGCCTTGACAAAACTATATTGAAATTCCTTTGGATATTCCAAAAAAGTGCCTCCCATAATAATCAGCTCAATCTTATCTGTTGGGTGATTCATTGCCTTAAATGCCTTAATTCTGTCTTGCACTTGTAAAAATGCATCATAATTAACTCTCATGGCTCTCATAACAACCGGGCTTCGAGGAGTATAACTTTGAGGAACATCAAGATTAGGACAATACAAGCAAGCTCCATGCTCGCATTTTTTAGGAGGCAGCATAACAGCTACAGGAGTTATTCCCGAAATTGTTTTTGTAGGTTTTCTTACTTCACCTTTATTCGGCTTTAACATTATAACAACCCCATTATTAATCGAGCGATTTTTTCAGAGTCATGTCTTGCAGTCATTTTATTATTTATTTCCAACTCTGAAAGCAAATCTGCCTTAATAATATTATTTCCATCTATATCTGGTTCAACAAAATAACTGTCTTCTTCTTTATACTTGTCAACAATATTCTGAGTTGGTTTTTTTGTATTGCATATCACATAATCAATATTTTTTCCAAGATATTTTTGAATCTCCATTAAAAAATCGCTTGCATTAAACCCATAAGTTCCCTGCTTAGTCACGAGATTGCAGACATAAACAATTTTTGCTTTTGATTCAGAAATTGCTTCTTTAAATCCCTTAACTAAAAAATTAGGAATCAAGCTTCCATACAAATCTCCAGGACATAAAACAATCACATCTGCTTCTCTTATTGCCTTTGCAGCATCACTATAAACAAATGCATCTGGTTCAATCCATAATTTGTTTATTTTCTCTTGTGATTCAGGATAACTTACATTAATCTGTCCAAAAAGCCCTTTTCCACTTGAAGTTTCTGCATAAAGATGGGAATTATCCAATGAAACAGGAAAGATTTCTCCCTTGACATTAAGTATCCTTGAACACGCCTTTATTCCTTTTGCAATATCTCCTTCAAGACTAGCCAATGCAGTAAGAATCATATTCCCTAAACTATAATCAGAAAGATTTCCATTTGTCTTTGGAAATCGATACTGAAAAAGAGTCATAATATCTTTTAATCCTGCTTCATCACTCAATGCTAAAAGGCAGTTTCTTAAATCTCCAGGAGGCAAAACTCCAAATTCAACTCTTAATTGTCCTGTATTCCCTCCATTATCAATCATAGAAACAATAGCACTTAACTTAGTATCATAATTCTTTAATCCTCTAAGCAAAGTATACTGCCCTGTTCCTCCGCCAATTGTAACAACCTTTTTCATGAGATTATGAAGTGAAAGTATATAAAAACTTAATTATAACATAATAGCATGGAAACCCAGGAACAAGTTTGGAACAAAATAGCTCCTGAATGGCATGAATACAAGCAGATTCCAGCAGAACATACTATAAATTTTTTGAAAAAGCAAAAGGGGAATGTTCTTGACTTAGGAAGTGGAAGCGGAAGGCATCTTGCAAAAATCAAAACTGGAAAAATGTATCTTGTAGATTTCTCAAAAGAAATGATTGGATTAGCAAAGAAAAAAGCAAAGAAACTAAAAATCCCAGCTGAATTTGAAATTGCTGACTTGATAAAGCTTCCTTATGAAAATAATTTCTTTGATTCTGCAATTGCAATTTCCTCTATCCATTGCATTCCTAAGAAAAATCAATTAAAAGCAGTAAAAGAATTGCTTCGTGTTCTCAAGCCAGGAGCTCAGGCTGAAATAGGAGTCTGGAATATAAAATCCAAGAGATTCAAAAATGCTCCAAAAGAAAAATATATTGCCTGGACAAATAAAGGAAAAAGATATTATTATTTATTTGATGAAAAAGAAGTCCATGATTTATTTAAAAAAGCAGGTTTCAAAATCCTCTCATCACACAATACAGAGATGATGATTAACTTCGTTGTAGGAAAACCAAAAGCTTAAATACTATAGCATACTATAGTATCCTATGGTAACAACAATACAATTAGATAATAGTATAAAAGCAAAGCTGGATTCTCTTAAAGTTCATCAAAGAGAAACCTATAATGAAATAATCTCCAGATTAATTAGCGGAAATATTAACACTCTGGAAACAGCAAGCAGAGAAAGTTTAATTGCAACAATTGAAGTTTTATCAGACCCAGAAACCATGAGAGACATTGCAGAAGGGTTAGAAGCATATAACCGAGGCGAAGGCACAGATTTTGAAGAGATAAAAAGGAAACTCAAATTAAATGTATAAGATTATTTTTGAAAAACAACCCATAGATTTCTTTAACAAACTGGATAAAAATCTTCAGGAAAGAATCGGAAAAAAGATTGAAAAATTAAAACAAAATCCAAAAGAAGGAATTCCTCTCATAGGAAATCTTGCAGGGCAGTGGAAATTAAGAATAGGAGATTACAGAATAATCTATAAAATAATTAATGAAGAATTAATAATCCTTATTCTTAAAATAGGGCATAGAAAAAATATTTATGATTAATTTTGTCGTGAAGAAGCCATAGCTCTCTCTCTAACTTCAATCTTATTATCATATATCTCTCTAAAATCCTTTCTTTCATCCTCATCAAAAGTCATAGTATTAATAAAACCATAAGCATGATAAGTAGTTGTTTGTCTTTCTTGTTCTCCTTTAGCAATTCTGTAATTCCTTACAAAATTATCAAGTGCGCTTAAAACTGCTGTTCTTGCTGTTAAGTTCATGTTTATTATAGAAAAATTTAATTTAAAAGCCTTACGCCTTCATCTCATTGTACATTGCAAGATACTCTTTTTGTTCATCCTCGCCTTTTGCCACATCTTTTATGAACCCCTTTGCTTCTTTTTCTATCTTGGCTTTCTCGGCTTTTTTCTGGCTTAGCTTGTAGTTTGAAGCAAGCTGTGCAATTGTCTCAATAATGCTTTCTCTTGTTTCCTCGTCCTCAGTAACCATTTATTTTTCCTCCCCTGATTTTTTTGTGATTTTCAGCATGTCAAAAAAGCTTTTCTTTTCAAAAAGTATAATTTTCATGTCGGTTATTTTAATATTAACTTTAATTATCCCAAACCCTGAAATAAATACATTTCCAATTAAGTAATCCTTCCCGTCCTTATGCTGAAGTGAGAAAAGAAATTTTTGTATTTTGTTTGTCATCCCTTTTAGCGCCATTTCATTTTGTATCAGCTTTTCAACATCACTAAAATCAAAATTATAATTAATTGCCAGTTTGCCTGCCTTAAAATTATCATCAAGTTTGTCCATTGGAACTAATTCACATCCTTTTTCCAATTGAAAGCTGAATAATTTTTTTGTTGATGGAACATAATAATCAAGATGCTGCTGATTATCTTTTCCTTCCTTATCTATTACAAAAAACCCAGAAATAGGAATTGCGTCTTTGTTTTCCTTAATGAATTTTTGAAAATGCTCTGAATCAAAAAGCTTCTCAAGATAAAATTGAAAATTCATTTTAATCCCTGTTACAAATTTCTTTTTCAAGCTTCTTAGCAAACTCTTCTAACTTAAAGCTCTTAATTTTACTGTCTCCTCTTACTCTAACAGCAAGAGTCCCATCTTTTTCCTCTTTGTCTCCAATAACAATAATATACGGTATTCTCATTAATGATGCTTCTTTAACTTTAGAAGGAATGCTTGTCTGTGAAAAATCACTATCAACTCTTAATCCTTTAATGGCATTTAATTTATCTAAAACTTTCTGAGCTCCCTTGTCATTCCTATCTGTAAAGTTTAATACTCTTACTTGAATTGGAGCAAGCCAGGTTGGAAACCATCCCCTATAATGTTCAATTAAAACTCCAATAAATCTTTCCAAGCTTCCATAAATAGCTCGATGAATCATAATAGGACGCTTCTTTGAATTATCTTTGTCTGTGTATTCCAACTCAAATCTTTCAGGCATTGCAAAATCTACCTGAATAGTTCCGCATTGCCAGGTTCTTCCAAGAGAATCTTCTAAATGAAAATCAATCTTAGGCCCGTAAAACGCTCCATCTCCTTTATTCACTTTGTATTTAATTTTCTTTTTCTTTAACACTAATTCAAGAACTCTTTCTGCTTTATCCCACATTTCATCGCTTCCAATTCTTTTTTCAGGACGTGTTGAAAGTTCTATCTTGTATTTAAATCCAAATTTAGAATATATTTTGTCAACTAAGTCAAGAACTCCGATAATTTCATCTTCAAGCATTTTTTCATTCAGGCAAAAAATATGAGCATCATCTTGTGTGAATTTAATAACTCTAAATAATCCAGCTAAAACTCCTGAAAGTTCCTGCCTGTGAACTGTTCCTAATTCTGCTATTCTTAATGGAAAATTCCTGTAACTCTTAGGAGAATTCCTGTAAACAAGCATTCCTCCTGGACAATTCATTGGCTTGACAGCAAACTGCCTTTTTTCATAGTCTGTCAAAAAGATATTGTCTCTATACTTTTCCCAGTGCCCTGAAATCTGCCACAATCTTTTATCAAGTACTTGAGGAGTTGAAATTTCCTGGTATCCGTATGCTTTATGCATCTCTCTCCAAAATTCAACAAGCTGTTTGTAAATAGTCCATCCATTATTATGCCAAAACACCATGCCAGGAGCAGTCTCGCTAAATGAGAACAAATCCATTTCATGCCCTATAATTCTATGGTCATTTTCTTTGATTTTAGAAGTATCAAGCTTAATTTTTGAAATCTCATTAAGAAGCCTCTTATAATCATAAATATCTTCCTGCGGTTTACCAGATTCAAGTTTAATATCTCTTGATAGTTCAGATAAAGGATGCCCCTTGCATTTTAATTCAAATTCCTTATAATAACCAAAAGGAGCTTTTACAACATGAAAATCTTTTAATGCTTTTTCAGCTCCATCAAGAACAGCAATTGCAGTTTCTGGAGAGCTTAAATTGTTTGAAAGATGAGCATAAGGATATAAAACAATAGTCTTGGCATTAACTTGCTTTGCAACATCTTTTATTTCATAGACATAGCTTTCAACTGCTTTTTTAATATCTGAATCTGTTTTTTCAACAGCAGTCAAAACAACTAAAGCTTCCTTGACTTCCTGCTCTTTTTTGTCTTTTTCACTCAAATCAGCAATGCTTTTCAAGGCTTTTTTCAAGGGTTTGAACTTAATATAATCAACATGCAATGTAAGTATCTTCATATATCAATTAGAAAAAACCTATATTTAAAGATTATGAAGTTGCTAATTTTCTTTCTAATTTTTGTTTAGCCAAATAAACATAATGACTTTGAGCTCCTTCAATTCCTACTTCTCGTGCTTGTCTTATTCCTTCTTCAGTTTTAGCAAATTCAAATAAGTCAGGAAAAGCTCCTCTTGGAGTAAATTCTCCTTGCCTAAATTCTGGATGTTTATCTATTAAATTATAATAAGTTTTTATTCGTCTTAATGTTCTAAGAAATCTCTTTCTATCATCAGAAGTAACTTCTCCAGATAAATTAATTAACTGAGCATATCCAGATACCCCCATAAAAACATTTCTGGCAATATCACTAAAATTACTGTTAGGATTAATCTTTGCAAGTTCTGTGAGTCTTTGCCCATATCTATCTGCAACTTTCATGTATGTTTCTGGTTTTGTCATTTTATACTCCATCTTTCTTTAAATTCTCTGAGCCTCTTTCTATCCAAACCACATACTGGCAATTCTTTTTTTGTTACTATATGTTCTAATATTTTTGGGAAAGAATCATAATTATGGGAGAATACACATTTATCTGAATCACATGGCTTGTTTCCTAAAGCTAAATGCCCTATTTCATGAAATCCTAAAAAATACGCCATTGCATTTCTATGCGCTTCATCATATTCTGGGTCAAATCCAGCTCTTGAAACTATAACTCCAGTCTTATTAGGAGTAATCAATTCTCTAGTTTTCATATCAAAATGCTGGATACTTGTTGCATGAGCATATCCTCTATGAGGCGGGCAGATAGGAATTAATTTCTTGCTTTTTACAACTTCTGCACTAAATATAGGAATATTCCCAGTTCTATTATACAAATCCCATAATGCTACTCTGTAAGAATCAGAGTCCATTTGCCCATCTTTTCTCACAAATCTTTCTGAAAGTGGCAGACATTCAGGCCAGCCAGCAGGCTGAAAATCTCTGTCTAAGACTTGTTCTCCAAAATCTTGCACAGCTTTAACTACATAAAGAATTGATCCATCTTTGTCTTCACTTCTTATATATAAAGGTGTTTTTTCCATGTATTTCTTTACTCTCCAAGATATATAAATCTTACTAATGTTACTACTCTGCAGGTAACACAAACACAAGATTTATAAAGGAAAGAGGCATAGAAAAGGTATGGAAAAAAACAGGTTAAAGGGGTTAGATCCTAGTCAAATAGGACCTGTTACCCTCGAAGACCACCCAAGCAGAGAACCAAAAAAGCAGTCACTTGTAGACATTGCTCTAAAAGGAACTTTATTTATTATTTTAGTTGCAAGTGGGATATATTCCTTCTGGAAAATATATGATTATGCTGATACTCAAAGAAGACAAGCAATAGAAAATGAGAGAAAGGAGAGACAATATGAAATACAGAAATGAAGATTACTTTAGAAGACTCAAAAGCAGAAAAAGATTGACTTACTCACTTGCAGGTTTAGCAGGACTTACAGCGCTTTTATCTGTTGCTGAAGTTGGGAATAGCATATATGAAAAAGCAAGAGCTGAAAGACCAAGCCTTGAAAGAACAGTAACTGCTCCTGAAAATCCAAAATCTAAAGAAGATGAAGATTATGATTTGCCAAGATTAAACCCAAAAATTGTTCCTATTGAGTCTAAAGATAAAATAATTGTTCTAGATGCAGGCCATGGTATGTCAAACAGAACAGATAAAGTCTATGACCCAGGTGCAGTTTCTGGAGACTATAAAGAAGCTGAAATTGTTTTAAGCCAAGCTGAAAAAGTAAAAGAACTTTTAGAGGCAAAAGGCTACACAGTATTTTTAACAAGAACTGATGCTCAAACTTCAACTCCTCTTGGAAACAGAACAAAAGTAGCTTCTGACAAAAACGCAGATATTTTAGTATCACTTCACTATAATGCATCTGATTCAGCTGATGCAAATGGTACAGAAGTTCTTTATAATGGAGAGCAGGGAAAAGCTCTTGCACAATACATTCATGATGCAGTTGTAAAAGCACTTGGAACAAAAGACAGGGGAATTGTAGAAAGAACTGATTTAAGAGTCCTAAAAGCAGGCATTCCTTCGGCATTAGTTGAGACTGCTTTTATTTCAAATTCTGGAGACAGGCAAAAAGCTTCAGGTTATGCAGATGAGCAGGCAATTGCAGATGGAATTGATGCTTACTTTAATGCAGGAGCTAAATAAAATGACATCAGAATTAATAGAAATAAGCAAAGAAAGCAAATGTCCTTACAGAAGAATGTATGGTGAAATGATATTAAGCGGTTCAGTCGGAGCTTTTCACAAGCCAGAAATATTATTTAAGAATTGCAGAAACTGCACAGGTTTCGGGTTTTATAAAGATGCAGAAAAAGAAAGAAGCATGGAATGCCCAATGTATAATTTAGTTCTTGAAGCAAGAAAATTCGCAAAAGCACAAACATCAGTTGCAGCAGCAAGCGCAGCAGGAGCAAGTTAACATGATAATCCCAATAATTATAACTTTTGTATTTGAATTCAGGCATTTATTGCTGGGAGCTGTGTTTAGATGACAGAAGAAAGATGTCCTTTAAGTGAAACAGGGGAATGCAGCTGCAACTACAGCTGTGAAGATGAAAAATCTAATTATCTTGGATGCGGAATTGTAAGAACAGTCTATGACATTGAAGAAAGAAATCAGGAAATCGCTGAATCACTATTAAAAGTAAGATGCGAGGAATGGTAAAATGACAAGACAATACAATCCACAAATCACTGGCAGAAATGCCAGACTTTTTGATTCTAAAAAAGGAATTCAAGAACAAGTGGCAAACAGCCCAGAAGCATTGGAAATTGTTGATAAGGGTGACAGAAGATATCACTATTTCATAAGTTTCACTTATGATACAAGAGACGGGGAAGTAATTTCATGCAGTGCAGATATTTCAAAAAAGTTAGTTGAGGAATTTAAAAAGGGGCTAATTGGAAGAGCATGGATTGAAGTTGAAAGAAAATCAAATCAATTAAGAATAAGAAAGCTCGTTGGTTTTGACAGAACCTTGAAAATGGTTAGATTAGAAAATGGAGAAAAATATTATTTAAGCGGTGTAGCAAGTGAAAATAGTCCTTTAAATGTAGAGGAAACATCTCAATTTGCAAAAAATAATATCCTTGAAACTGTTCTTAAATTTAATGCTCTTCAAAGGATAAAACAAAAACAAGGAGAATTAAAATGAAACTCATACACTCAACTCATGAATTACGTGATGTAAAAAAAATTCTTGAACAAGGATTAAAATCTCCAAAAGAAACTAAAAACTCAGAGTATGGTCATACATCAAACTCATCTGTTATTTGTTTTGCTGCATTAGAAAAAAAGAGGATTGAATATGATATCTATGGTTGTTGGGGGGATTATCATTTTATTTTAAATGACGAATGGTTAAAGCAAAATATTGGGCAATTTAGAGAGCATGGGGAAAAAGATTCAGAAAAAAGATTCTTTGAATTTGCAAGAAGAATAGGGCTTCAGTCATATAAAGAAAAAGAATATGTCGATACAGCATGGAATCAAGTCCTTTCATTAAAGCCAGTTCCAATTGAAGGAATAGAAACATTAGTTGTTCCAAAATCAGATTTAGAATTTATTGATTTTTATATTCCAGAACATATAAAATTAAGTGTTAGCAATAAAATAACTGTTCCTGAATAATTATTATCTTTTCTTTTTATACCAATTTACTAAGAATAAAATTCCTACTGCAAATGCTATGCCTGAAATCTGCAGAATCCATAAAAGCATATACCATTCAAATCCACTGATTAATAATGTTGCAATATACAATAATCCTGCAAGAATAAATGCAATTCCTCCAACAATCTCATATTTCCAAG
>Ga0315273_10005025_pt1 | contig 16311 bp, 9 predicted proteins | sample YL17G02_0_MG_FD_205753 | JGI IMG/M metagenome (GOLD analysis project Ga0315273, IMG submission 205753) | Sediment microbial communities from Yellowstone Lake, YNP, Wyoming, USA - YL17G02_0 | ecosystem: Environmental > Aquatic > Freshwater > Lake > Sediment | place: USA: Wyoming | collected... | reverse complement strand
GCGCAGTGGCGCGGAAGTGCTGCACCTGCTTGAATCGGAAGAGTGCCAGGCGCTCCTGCTGGATCGCTGGCTTCCCGACCTCGATGCGGAGGAAGTCGGTGAGATCGTGCGGCGCAAGAGGCCGGGGGTGGAAGTCGCCTTTCGGGAATCGGCGGAGGCGGAACGGTTGCTGGCGTCGCCCGGCTTCGCCGCCGGCAGCACAGCACCGGCCGTCGAATGTCAGCCGGCAGGAGCGGTCTCAGGCGGTGCCGCGGTCCATCACGACGCCGGGCCGGAAGCATTGCCGGGCATGGTGGGGAGCAGCGAGGCGCTCGGCCGCGTGTACCGGCTGGCGCGCCTGGTGGCGCCGCGGGATACAGCGGTGCTGCTGACCGGCGAAACGGGGACGGGCAAGGAACTGGTGGCCTGCGCCATCCATCGGCTCAGTCCCCGCGCGCAGCGGCCGTTCGTCGTCGTCAATTGCGCAGCCATCCCAGAGCCGCTGCTGGAATCCGAATTGTTTGGCCACACACGAGGGGCCTTCACCGGCGCGCTTCAATCACGGCTGGGCCGCATCCACAGCGCGCACGGCGGCACGCTGTTTCTCGATGAAGCGGGTGATTTCCCGACCGGCCTGCAAGCCAAGATCCTGCGCTTTCTTCAGGACGGCGAGGTGCAACGGCTGGGCAGCCCGGATGTATTTCGGGTGGACGTGCGGGTGATCGCGGCCACCAACGCGAACCTGAAGGCGCGGATCGCCGCCCGGCAGTTTCGGGAAGACCTTTACTATCGTCTGGCCGTCTTCCCCATTCATGTTCCGCCGCTCCGCGACCGCGCGGAAGACATCGTGCCCCTGGCCCGGCATGTGCTCGGGTCGCTGTGCCGCCAGGCCAAGGTTCCGCCGAAGTGGCTGCCCCCCGGGACCTGCTCGTTGCTGCGCAGCAACCCCTGGCCGGGAAACGTGCGCGAGCTTCAACACTCCGTCGAGCGGGCCTTTATTCTTTGCGGTGAGGAGCAGGCCCTGCTGCCGGAATTTTTCTCCTTCCTCGATTGAGTCCCTTGTTGGAAAAAGCGTCATGCCGCCGGCGTGGCGCAGGGCGGAGCATCCAGTGGGCGGAGTGCCGGCGCGGACTTACTTTGCCACCTGGAAGTCGATCCACTGGGCCGCGGTGTTGGATTTCTGCTGGGCCAGCTTGTCGGTCACGATGACCTGCAGGGTGTAGTCGCCCGGCTCCATGGATTTCGCCAGGCGCAGTTCCCCGCCGGCAACCACCCGCTGGACCAGCGCCATCGTGGAGGCATCCACGGGCATGGGCTTGCCCGCGTAGACCTGCTTGCCATCGCGGAACAGCCGGAGCTGTGATTCAAGCTGCGGCCTCTTGGAGGTGTCCAGGTGCGCGTTCAGCACCTGGCAGGCGTAGAGCACGGAGCGGCCGGCCTGAAAGATTCGCACCGCGGGATTGCCCATGGGGTCGGCTTCGATGGCTCGGCCCTCAGCCGGCACGACGCCCGCGGCTGGGCCGGCCGCCGGGGCTGCCTGCCTGGCGCCCGCCGCGCCGGCGGCGGCGGCAGTTGGTGCCGCCGCGCCCGGCGCAGGCGGCGGAGGCAGGGCGCGGAGGCCGCCGGGCGGCAGCGACCGCACCATGAGGCCGGTCAGCACCAGCTTGCCTTTCTTGACGTCGGGGATCTCGATAAACTGGCTGGCCGATCCGACTTTCTCCGTTGCCGTATCGCGCACCGCCACCCGTAATTGGTATGCCCCCGGCTTCTTGACCAGGTGGGCAACGTTGTAGATCAGGCCGTTTTGCCGCGCCGACTCGTACTCCTTGCCGCGCGTGCGGATCGTATAGGTTACGCTGCTCTGGTCGGTGATGACGCCGTTATCCCCGAACGTCAAGACCAGAACATCGAGGACCGTCTTATACCAGCCCTCGTCGCGGTCCGGGGAGGTGTCGGGGCTGAAGGTAAGGTCACGGCCGTCGATGTGCACCATGGAATAGACGAAAGAACCTTTCTGCGGAACGTAGCCGAACAGCGGCGTCAGGCGCAGGCGCACATCGCCGGAACTGAAGGGAGAGGTGATGGAGGCCAGCATCTGCTCTTCGCGCGTCCGGTAGACGGGGCGCGAGCCTTCATCGGAAACGCCGTAGAACCCGCTCCGCGAGCGCACGCGCAATCCCGGCCGGTTCACTCTCACGCGGATCCTGTGGAACAGCCGCCTTCCGGTTTTCTCGTCGAAGGTCGAGCGGTCCGGCGTGTAGCCGATCAGGTAGTAGCCGTCCTGGTCTTCCAGCACACGGTCCAGGCCCCAGTTGATATCGTTGTTGTTGGTGATGTAGAAGCCGCCGGTCTGCTCGGCCAGGTAGCGGATGCCCACCTGCGAGTCGAAATGGTCGTCGCGCCGCTGCTGCATCTGCGCCATCACCCGTTCCGCGCTCATGCCGGAAACGTTGTCGGCGGCGGTCAGGCTTAGCGTCGGCAACCCGCGCGGGTCGACGCCGTAAATCACCACCCCGGCGCGATTGGCCTGGTCGGTGAGCGAGCGTAGCGATTCGATCACCTCGGAGTTGAAACCCTGCCGGTTCAGGATCCGGAGATTGTCGGAGAACAGCACGATGGACTTGCGGCCGGGCAGGGTCTTCAGCCCGCGCACGATGAAGTTGACGGCGCCCAGCATTCCCACCGAGAACACGCGCTCGCGCATCTCTTCCGGCGTCTCGCCCATCGACTCCGTCTGCCCGGCGCCTTCTCCCAGGTCGGGGCTGGATTCGATCGGCGCGAAAGCGGAGATGCCCGCGCGGCCCATGAAGTTGTACCGGACGCGCTCCACGGCGGCGTAGAGCTGGCGCTTGTCGGCCGAGAACTGCTGCAGCGCGCCCATCCCGGCGCCCGTCCGGATGATGGCCACCAGGTCGCCCGGCTGCATCTGCGTGTCCAGGAACTTCTTGAGCGCCGCGCGCACTTGCACGCTGCTTTCCCACGACAGGCCCAAGTCGTCCACCACCAGCGCGACAGTGCGCCGGATCTGGTCGGGCCGCAACCTGGTTGGCGGAGGAGGCGGAGCCAGCTTGTCGGCCAGCGTGGCCGGCCGGGCGGGCGCGGCCGGCGGCGGCACCCGCTTGCCGCCCACGGTGATGTACGAAAAGTGCGTGATCCGCTGCGGCCGGCTGTCCTGCAGGACAGTGAAGTCTTCCGGCTTCAGGTTGGTCACCTGGCGCCCCTTGGCATCGGTAACCACCGCGTCCACCTGGACCAGGTTTACCGAGATCCGCAGGACCACGTCGGCTTCCTCGACCTTTTGTCCCGACTGTCCGGTCGATTGCAGATTCGATGACGGCGCGGGTGCCTGGCCCACCAGCACCGGTCCGGCCAGAGACACGAGAACCGCAGCCAGCAGCAGTAACGGGTTCCTCATCTGGCCAGCATTATCTGTCATTTGCGCGCTGTCCAAAAGCAAAAATCGCCTGCTTCCAACCCCCCGCTGCCCCCATTACAGACGTTCGCCACAAGTGAAGCGTTTCTTGGCCCATGCGGCTGACGGCTGCCGTAAAGACGCCGCCGAGGATAGCCGACAGCCGGCTTGGTGGTGGAACTGAATCGTCATAGACTGGAAGTTGCCATGAAGCTCGGGCATTTCTGGAGTGTTTTGGCCCTGATTGCCTGCCTGTGGGCGCTGACCCTGCCGCTCGCCGCGCAGCGCCGGCCTTCAACGACGCAGCGGGTGCCGGTGGAAACGCCGCCGGGCTGGCCACAGCAGCGCGCCGACGCCGGTCTGCCGTGGCCGGCCGGCTTGGGCAGGAACGAAACGATCACCGGCCATATCGCCGCCATCGACAAGGACCAGATCATGGTGAAGTCGCTGGATCACGGCGAGGTGCTGTTCTGGGTGGACGAGCGAACGGTGGTGCGCGTCGATAAGTTCCGCCTGGCGTTGAGCGACCTGCGGACAGGCGACCCGGTCGCCGTGCGACTGAAGAACATCAAGGGCCGCGGCCCCTACGCCAGTGAGATCCTGCCGCATCCGGACGTGCGGGCGCGCAAGGAGCGCGGGGAAACAGGCCCTGCGCCGTCCGCCTCCCCGCAGCCGGCAATGGCACCTGACGCGGTGAGCGAAGTGGCCGTCGCCGCGCCGCTCCCGGCCCGCGCCCCGGAGCCCGAACCGGAACCGCCCCTGCCTTCGCTACCGGCCGGCGCCAAGGGGGTGGCGGGTACGGTGATCGCGGCCACGGAAGACACGATCGAGCTGCGCGACACCAACAACCAGGCGCAGAAGGTGCTGGTCACCGGCGTGACCCGTATTCGGGCGGCCGGCAGCGAGACGGTGCTGCAGGCGGTCAACCCCGGCGATGGCGTTGCCGTCGTCGGGGACCGGCTGGACGACGGGCAATGGATCGCGCGGGAAATCCTGGTCAACCGGCGGGCGGCGACGGTGCCTGCGGCTGTAACCGCATCCGCTCCCGCCGCGCCCTCCACTCGCCGCGCTCCAAGCCCGGAAGTGTCGCCCGACGGCCTGGTGCGCTTCTCCGGCGCCATTGCTTCGCTCGGCAACGAAGAAATCCGCGTGCGCACGGCGTCGGGCGAGCGCACCGTGCTGGTCACCGGAATCACCGAGGTGCGCCGGATGGGCGTCCGCGGGACGTTCGCTTCGCTGAAGGTAGGCGACCAGGTAAGCGTCGTTGGCGATCCGCTGGAGGGAGGTTTGATTTCCGCGCGGGAAGTCACCGTCACCAGGCTGGCCGGTTCCTGAGGGTAGGGCCCATGCCTGCGCCCCTACGTTTCAGCACTGAATTGGAGGCCGGCGAAGGTCACCACCGACTGCGGGTCGATGTTCCATTGTTCGTAGCGAAGCAGCCGGCCGCGGGCGCCGGGCAGCGCCTTGAGGAACGCGTACAGGGCCGAGAAGCCGCACCAGTTCAGCTCGTCTTCATTTCCCGCCACCAGTTCAAAGAAACCGGCAGCGTCGCCGTCACAGACCAGGGCGATCCGCCGCCGGTCTTCGTCGGCGACTTGGACCATGGGGCCCTGGCCGGCGACGGCCGCAAAGGGATCGCCGTAGCGGCGGCCGACGTGCGCCAGGTCGATGCCCAGCACCCAGAACAGGTTGCTCCCCTCGCGCCCGGCCATTTCCTGAAGCGCTTCAAAGAACCGCGCCAGTTCGCTGCGTGATTCCGGAGGCCGCCCGCCCTGAAGCGCCTGGGTGAATGATCCGCACAATACCGGAAGGATCCGCGCTTCGCTGCCCAGCAACTGTTGCAGGAAGAGGCACTGAAACTCGATCGAGTGTTCGATGGCGTGGCAGTAGTCTTCGCTGGCGACCGCGCTGCCTCCGTGGGCCTCCAGCCAATCCACCAGCCGGGTATCGACCGCCAGCCTGCCCAGCGGAGTGACGAACGGCTTGCGGGTCAGGCCGAACGTATCCGGCCGGCCGTAGTGCGAAGTCCCCAGCACCACGATGGTGCGGCCGGCGAGTTCCGGGTGGCGCGCCAGCGGCGAATACGCGGCCGAATAACAGGCCCTGCCGCCCTCGATGCTGACGTGCGGAGCGGCGATGCCGAGGGCGCCCGGCGCCAGTCCCTCGGGGGAGGCCGGTTCCAGGAATCCGGCGAAAAACCGCCGCGCTTCCTCTTCGGTCGCCGGGTAGGCCGACCCGGCGTGCACCGCGTCGCGGGAGGCTGCGGCCCGAAACTCGGCATGCTTCTGGTCACGCCGTTGCGCGAACTCCTCCGTCTCCAGGAACCCCTGGGCCTGAAGCGTGTCCACCATGGCGCGGACGTCGCTGGAAAACACGAGCCGTCCCAGGCGGCGCGTCATCACCTCCTGGACGTCCAGCTCCGTATGGCCGCCATCGAGACAGGCCAGCGCCGCCGCCCACACCGCGGGAATGAACAAGACGGCATCGGTGTAGCGGTACGGATCACGAACCACGAATCCCGGCCGGTCCCCGTCCGGGGAAGGTATGATGTCGAGACTGCCGCGTAAGCGTGGAAGCGTGGGCATATGCCGCAAGCTAGTTTACAGCAGCAGAACGATGAAACCACAAAGACCCGAAGGACACAAAGGATCACCAAGGGGGAACTTTTTTGTGCATCTTTGTGTTCTTGGTGTCCTTGTGGTGAAGGGGTAGCCTGCGCCCGGTAACGCACTCGGGGTGCAGCGCGTATAATTGATGTCGGCGAGCGCGGAGGACTGCTGTGTGGTCGGTGCTTGTTTCGTACGTACTGCCGGCGATGGTGTTGGTCGGTCATGTGGCGTTGTGCTGGGCGGTTGGCGAAGCCGCCCGGCGGCGGGGGCGTTCCCAGCCCAACTTCACCGTCCTGAGTTTTTTCATCACCCCGCTGATCGGCTACCTGGTCCTGGTCATCGCCAGTCCCGGCTGGAGTGGGGAAGCGAACCGCCGGGGCCGCCTGGTCCGGTGTCCCGTCTGCGCGGAGTGGATTCAGCCGGCGGCAGTCAAATGCCGCTTCTGCGGGGCGGGAATTGGGCGGTCGGCGGAGCCGGCCGCTGTGGCGCCAGCGGCCGCCAGGCCGGCGCCGGCCATGGCGCCGCCCGCTGTGGCTGCGCCCGCCGAGCAACTGCGGCCCAAGCTGGTCGAGCTGTTGGTCCGCCCGGCCGCGGCGCAGCCGGCGCAAGTCCCGGCCAGCGCGCCGGCCCCCATGCAGGAAACTGATGCGCAGGCCCTTGCCGCGCCACCCATCATATCGGAGTTGCACATTCCGCTGCCGCCCCCGCCGACTCCCACCGAACTCGAGACCCTGCCGCTGGAGCAAAAGATCGAGGCCATGCGCCACCAGCCGGCCGACCAGCACCCGCTCGGGTTCTACGAGAAAACCAAAGACTGGCTGCGGCACGAGTCGCCGGAGGTGCGCGGCGCGGCGCTCCGCTACCTGGCTCAGCATTGCCGGCAGCATTCCGACGCCGAAACACACTTGAAAATGGTGGTTGACGACCCAGATACCCAAGTGCGGGCCACCGCGGCCGAATGCCTGGGCGGCATCTTTCGCAGAAGCCGCAACCGTGAGGCCAACGCCGTTCTGGCCGCTGTCACGCGGAATCAGGAGGAGGAAGGCGCGGTGCGTGCCGCCGCCCTGGCCGCCATCCGCCGCGTCAACGGCTACTGAAGAGCAAGAGAAACCACAAAGTCACAAAGAACACGAAGAGGCACAAAGGATTTTTCCTTTGTGGACCTTCGTGTTCCTGGTGTCTTTGTGGTTCGTTCACTCACCACCGGGCGCCTTGTTCTGTGCCGTTTCCTGCTGTTTCAGTTTGGCGAGCCGCTCACGCACGGCTTTGGCATAAATGCCTTTGGGGGCGACAGCCAGGTACGCTTCCCACTGCTCGGCCATCCTGGCGGTCTGGTGCAAGCGGACATACACGTCCGCCAGCAAAACGTGCACTTCGGGAATCTCGCTGGTATCGCGTTTCAGCGCCTGGGCGAGCGCCAGTTCGGCGCGATCGTAGTACCCGAGGTCGTACTGAATCTTGCCCAGCAGGAACAGTGGCTCGCCCTGGTAGGGCGCCGCCTCGCTGGCCTGCTTGAGCACCGCCGCCGCCCTGGTAGGGTCCTTCCGTTGCGTGAGCATCTTCGCCAAGTTGAGGTAAGGCGGCATGAACTTCGGATCGGTGCGGATGGCCGTCTCAAACCACTGTCCGGCGTCATCGAATGCCTCCAGCTTCCACCAGGCCAGCCCCAAGTGGTTCTGAGCGATCACGTAGTTGGGATCGACTTCCAGCGCCTCCTGGAATTGCTTCACGGCGCCCTTGTAGTCATTGTGCTGAAACAGTCCGTAGCCCTTTTCGAATTTCCGGCGAGCTTTCTCGGGAACGCCAAGCTGCTGGAGTGACACCGTGGCGCCGCCGCTGCCGGCGTTCCCGGAGGCGCGCCGCAACTGGACCGTCACCTGCCGCTGGTCGGCATGGAGCATGTCGATGTCGAAGCGTTGCGGCAAGTAGCCCGCTGCCGAGACGGCCACGGAATAGCTTCCGGGAGACAACCCGCTGAAACTGCAGTAGCCACTGGCATCGCAATAGCCGTCTTTCTGTGGTGCCCGGCCCGGTTCCTGACCGGCCCGGAACAGCTCCACATGCACCATGCCGGGGGCCTCGCGGCCGGAGGGATCGACCACGTGGATGGCCAAGGACCCGCTGGCGTCGTTATGATCGGCGAACGACATCTGCTGGCGGTTAAACCTGTCCGGTCCGCGTTCGGGGCTCTGGGCCAGCGACGGCCATGCCAAGAGGCACCCCGCGAGCAACCCGATACTCGCCGACTTCACCAACCAAGGCCTTAAACAGTTTCCCATGGTCGTGCCCCTTGTCCGACACCGGCGCCCGTTGCCGCCGCACCCGAGTTCACTTCCGCTGTTGCCGGCACAGGCGATGAACCAGGCCGAAGCGCCATCGAGGGTCCTGCCGACCGCCCCGGCATCAACACATATGGGAGGGGACGCTGCACGGAAGCTGCCATCCGGTGGCTGGTTGCCCGCAGCAACAGCCGTTGATTCTTCGGGGGTTGAGGGTGCCTCGGCGGTCGAACTTGCCGGTCGCGCCGCTGGATTTGGCCGGCGACGGAATGCTGATTCCACGCGGAAACAAGCGGGACGACTCGCGTGCCACTGCTGCCCGCACGCTGGGTTCAATGGCGCGGTATTGCCTGCGTGTTGGGGAGGACGGCCATGGCCCGTGTTTGGAGGGGAAATGCCTTACGGCGGAAACGCGCACGGAGCCGCCCCAGGCCCGTCTGGCGGCGGACTTCGGGGACACCTGCCCGTTAGACTGTCAATTCTCCAGGCGATCCCAGCCGAGTTTCCTCATCAGTTCGTTGAGCCGCGCCTCGATCCACTGCTGCGTTCCCATGCGTTTGGTCAGTTCTCCATAGCAGCGGGCGGCTTCATCCAGGATTCCGCTATCATCGTAGAGGAAGGCGAGGAGGAAGCGGGGCGCGTTGTCGGCCGGATCGCTCTGGATCATGGCCAGCAGGTTGCGCTCGGCCGAGTGCACGCGCTCCGCCTGGTCGGCCGGCAGCAACTGGAAGTAGGAGGCTGCCTCATCGAGCGTATCCTCGCCGTTGCGGGCCGTAAGACGCCACCAGTATTTTTGCCCCCAGACAAGCGGCGGAGCGGTCTCCGGATAGCGGGCCTCCGTGGAGGAGACCGTCTGGCGCCACTGCACGCGCTCCTCCCGGTCCAGCACCTTGATGTCATACGCGGTGGCGCGCTCGACCGGCCCCCAGCGGAAGACCGGCTGGGCGTCGGCGGTGTTGGTGCGGGAGGGAGAGCGCAACAGCAGGTCGCCCCGCAACCGAGTCATGCCGGACTGCTGGAGACTGGCGGCCGACAATGCCAGGTGGGTGGGCAACCGGCAGGCGGGCACCTTCCGCTCCTCGGTGACCTTGCCCTTTAGGACCCGGACGCCGGCTGCTTCAAACAGGACCTCGCCGCCCGCCCCGATCTTGCCCGCTTTCTGGTCCGGGCAATACAGAAACGAAACTTCCGAACCTTTGCCCACCAGCAGGCGATCACCGACCGAGACGATATCGGCGGCGCGGGCCTCGACCGGCGTTTTCTGCCCGGCCCGCACGAGCTGCACGTTGCCGGCGACCATGGAAAGCAGGCCCGCCGGTTCCGCCGCATGGGCCGCTAACGAAATGAACAAACCCAGGACGACACTGCGCAACATGATAACTTCCCCTCTCTGCACCTCTTTTGGCTGTCCGGTACCACGAGCATTCCTGCTTGTGTGCCTTTCTGGGCACCGGCAACCGCTGTTACCCCTGTCTGTCCAATTGACTCCGGTAGCTGGCGAATTATACACTGCCCAAGCAGAAGCATGCCATCTCTGGTTCCGGGTGCCCCCGGAAGGAAGAGTAGAGTCGTGTCCCGGTGTGTGCGTTGTGCCGCGCTGGTTCTAAGCGTAGCGCTGGGCGGCTGCGTGATGCTGCCCGCGCAGGAGCAGGTGTTCCACGCGGTTGTAATCGGCGTTTCGGAGTTCGAGAACCTCCCCAAGGCGGATTGGCTGGAGTTCGCCCACTCCGACGCGCAGGCCTTCGAGCAGTTCATTCGCAGCCCGCGCGGCCGGGATTTCAAGAATGTCACGCTGCTGGTGAACAAGGATGCCAGCTCCACGGCGGTGAAGAAGAAGCTGGGCACGGTTCTCCCGCGCGAGGTCAAGAACGAAGACAGCGTCTACCTCTTTCTCGCCACACACGGCGTGGTCGAGAAGGACGTGGCCAGGGCCGGGTACCTTCTGGCCCACGATTCCGACCGCGAAGATCTTTTCACCACGGCCCTCTCCATGACCGTGTTGACCGACATCATCCAGAACCGCCTGCAGAAGGCCAAGAAGATCTTCCTGTTCGCCGATGCCTGCCGGGCGGGCAAGCTGGGCCAAAGCCAGGGGAATGTCGCCACGGCCCTGATCGACGCCAGCAAGCAGCGAGGGGGGCTGCTGGCCAGCCGCTCCAACGAGTTTTCGCGCGAAGGGAAGCAGTTCGGGGGCGGTCACGGGGTCTTCACCCATTACCTGCTGAGAGGATTGATGGGGGAGGCCGACAAGAACAAGGACAATATCGTCACCTTCGGAGAGTTGCTCGATTTTGTCCAGGACCGGGTAAAGGCGTCCACCGACGATCAGCAACACGTGCGAGAAATCGGGGAGGCCGACACTGAGATCCCCATGTCGCTGATCGATAAACCCGGCCCGCCGGATTGGAAGCTCACCTACCTGCCGTTCCGGCCGGGCAACCTGCTGGCGTCGCTGGCGCCGTTCGGCCGCATGAGCCTCTGGCCCGCCGTTTATGCCATGACCGCCTTGGGGCCCGCGCCCGAGGGCGAAGAGGTGCGGATCGAATTCCAGCGCGCCTTGCGCGAGGGCCGTCTGCTTCCTCCGGCGCAGAACAGTGCCTGGGACCTCTACCAAAACTACAGCCGCCTGTCCGTAACCCAGTCCCAGAAAGAGGCGCTGCAAGACGACCTCTACATCGCCCTGGCCGACGCCGGCGAGAAGATCCTGGCTTCCTACCGGCGGGGCGACCAGGTGAAGCCGCTGGAGGCGGCCAGGTACCAGGAGGGCGCGGAGTTGTTTTCGCGCGCCCGCCAACTGGACCCCGACGACCCGGCCATCCAGGCCAAGGCGCGGTTCATGTCCGGCCGCGCCCTGGTCGCCAGCGGGCGCTATCCGGAAGCGCTTTCCGTGCTCAAGGAGGCCATTGGATTGGACCCTGATGCGGCCTACTCGTACAACGCGCTGGGCATCGCGCAGATGGAGCAGGGACAGTGGCAGGCGGCCGTTGATCACTTCCGCGCGGCTTCCCAGCGCGCCGAGAAATGGGTCTATCCACACGCCAACCTGGCGCGCGTCTATGCCGCGCAGCAGCGGTATCGCGAGGCCGAGCAGGAACTGAAAAAGGGCATCCAGTTGGGCACCGAGCTGGGCCTGAAGTATTCCTACCTCCATTACAACCTCGGCCAGTTGTATTACGAGCAAAAACGGTACGGAGAGGCCGAGGAGCAGTTCCGCCGCGCCCGCGACATGGACCCGCAGGACGCCAACAGCTACTACCATCTGGGCCTCTTTGCCAGGAACCGCGGCAGGAACGCCGAGGCGGAAGCCAGCTTCCGCAGGGCCGCCGAACTGGACCCGGGGTTCGCCGCGGCTCATCTGCGCCTGGCCGAGCTGTACCACCAGCAGGGCAAGCGGCAGCTTGAAGAACAGGCTCTTCGCCGGGCCACCGCCGCCAACCCGGCCAACACCATCGCCTTGGAGGCGCTGGGCCGCTTCCTGCTGGAGAGCAAGAAATATCCCGACGCCGAACAGGTCTTCCTGCAAATGCTGGGGCAGGACCCGGCGTCGGCAGCGCCGCTGATCTGGCTGGGCGACGTTCACCTGGCACAGGGCAATTCTCAGCAGGCTGCCGACGATTACCGCCAGGCGCTGGCCCGCACCACCGATCCCAAGCTCCAGCGAGACCTTCAAAGGAAACTGAGCTCGGCCGAGAAAAAGAAATGACGGGATTGGATTCACCACAAAGTCACAAAGGACACCAAGCACACAAAGGTCTTTGTGTTGCTTTGTGTGCTTTGTGTCTTTGTGGTTCGTTTTCACTGATGTTAAAGGCGCAGTCGTCGCAGGCGACGTTGATGGGGCGGGTCACCAACGCTGCGTCCGGCGCTGCGGTGGCGAAAGCGGTGGTCATCGAGCGCAACCTGCAGACCAATGTGCAGTTGGCGCGCTATACGAACGAAGACGGGCTGTATTCGTTCGCGGCGCTGCAGCCGGGCAGTTACAGCATCAAGGTGTATGCGCTGGGCTTCCAGCCGGAAGAGCGCAGTCCGGTGGAATTGCCTGTTTCATCGCGCATTGAGCTGAACTTTGCGCTGCAGGCCGGCGCCGCGGTGGCGGGACCGGCCTCCCAGCCGGCTGCCGCAGCACCCGCGCCGGCCGCCGCTGCCTCCGGCATCCTGGCGCGCATGTACGGGGCCGACGGCGCCATTCCCCAGGCCGTCATTACCAATCTCCCGTTGCCGACAACGGAAACCTTGAGCGGCTCGCTTTCCAGCCTCATCGATGAGCGCAAGATCCTGGAACTGGCTTTGAACGGCCGCGATGTGTACACGCTGCTGGTGCTGCAACCCGGCGTCAGCTCCGACAACGCCACCGCGCGCGGGCTCGGCTTTTCGGTGAACGGGCAGCGGGCGGCCAGTTCCAACTACCTGCTGGACGGTGTGGACAACAACGACCTGCTGGTCACCGGGCCGGCTGCCCGCGTATCGGCCGACGCCGTGCAGGAGTACCGGATGAACACCAACAATTTCTCGACCGAGTTCGGCCGGGCATCCGGTTTCATCGCCAACGCCATCACCCGCAGCGGCACCAACGCCCTGCGCGGCACGCTGTACGAGTTTTTCAACCACGACCGGCTGAACGCCGGCTCCTTCTCCGACAACTGGCAGGGCCTGCCCAAGCCGCCCTTCCGCCAGCACCAGTACGGCGCATCGCTGGGCGGCCCGCTGCGCCGCGACCGCCTCTTTTTCTTCGGCAACTTCGAGCGCTCCCGGTCGGCCAGCCGCAGCCAGGAGGCGCAGATTTACCTGCCCAGCAGCCAGTTGATCGCGCTGGCGCCCCAGGGCGGCCTGGCCCGGCAGTTGCTCCAGGAGTTTCCGCCGCCCATAGCCGACCCCATCCCCGGCGTGTTCTACGCTACCAGCCGGGTGTTCTCGCAAGCGCTGGTGCAGCGCCACACCCTGGCGTTGGGACGGGCCGATTACGGATCGCCCGGCGGGAAACACCGGCTCAGCGCCCGCTACTCGCTGTCGCGCCAGACCTCGGACGACTGGATCTTCAGCGAGTATCCCGGGCTGAATGCGCCGCTGGCCGTCCGAGGGTGGAATTTCGCCGCCAACTATACGCGGGACCTGGCCGGCGGCTCCAACGAGCTGAAGTTCGGCTACAGCCGCACTGTCGTCGCCGCTTTCCGGCCGCATCCCGAGACGCCCACCATTGGCCTGCTGATGGACCCTATCGCGCTGCCGGGCAGCGAAGCGGCCTACGACTACTCCTTCCAGGACACCGTGCGCCACGTGCTCGACAACTTCAGCCGGCTGTGCGGGAAGCACGCGCTGGGCATGGGCTTTGAATTGCGCCAGTCGGCCAGCGATTCGCTGGTGACACCCGGACGGGACGGCTACTACATTTTTGACGGCATCTTCGATTTCCTTCGCGGCGACCCCTCCTTCCTCTTCCTGACCTTGAACCGGCAGACCGGCAGGCCGGCCGTGAACGCCGACTTCCGGCGCTTTTACACCCAGAAGGAATTCGCCGCCTTCCTGCAAGACAACTGGAAGATAAGGCCGCGGTTGATGTTCAACCTGGGAGTCCGTTTCGAGTACTTCGGGGCGCCGTCGCCGGGCAAGGGCACGCGCGATTACAACTTCGTGTTCGGCAGCGGCAGTTGGATCGGAGAACGGATCGCGTCCGGGCGGCTGGCAAGCGGGCCGCTGTATCAGCCCGACCGCAACAATTTTGCGCCGCGTTTCGGCTTCGCCTGGGACCTTGGCGGGAACGGCCGGACAGTGCTGCGCGGCGGCTACGGCCTGTTTTTTGATCGCCTGTTCAACAACATCTGGCTGAACACCCGCAACAACACGCTGGCCCTGGGGACCTTCCTGATGGGAGAGTTCCGCTACACCATCCCGGCTCACGATGCCATCCCCGGCGTCGCTCCGGCCTCACTGATGGCTTCATCCACGGTGGCCGTCGACCGGGGACTGCGCACCCCTTACTCGCAGTCCTGGTTCCTGGGATTGCAGCGGCAACTGGGCGCCAATACGGTGGTGGAAGTGAATCAGACGGGTTCGCTGGGCCGCCGCCTGATCACCACGGACATGATCAATCGCGCCTGGTCGCTCCCGCTGACCCAGGAGAACCCGCTGGGCCGCTATAATCCAGCCACAGGCGACATCAGCTACCACGGCAACCAGGGGCATTCCAATTACACCGGGTTCCAGGCTGGGCTGACCCGCCGCTGGTCTCGCGGACTGCAGTTCCAGGCCTCCTACACCTGGAGTCACACCCGGGACGTGCAGAGCGATCCGCTTCCACCGGGGGAGGGCTCCAAGCACATTGCCGATGTCCGCTCCTTCTTCCAACTGTTCACCGGGTTTACCCGCCAGTTCGATCCCAGCGCCGATTTCGGGCGCGCCGACTTCGACCAGACTCACAACCTGGTGCTCAACGTCATTGCCCAGGCGCCCAAATTCCGCGGGTGGCGGCGGTTCGCGGCCGGCTGGCAGGCCGCCGCGCTGGCCGGCTTCCGTTCCGGCTTCCCCTTCACGGTACACAGCACGGAACTCTATCTGCCGCAGGGCGGCGGCCTGCTGATCCATAACCGCGCCGATTTCCTCGGCAAGGACGACCGTGGCCAGGCATACCTGCATCCGCGAAGCAATGTGCCCGGAGGGGTTATAATGCTCGACCCGAAGCCGTTCTCCGCCCCGGCAGACGGCAGAATCGGCAATGCTCCCCGGAACGCCTTTCGCGGGCCCGGATTCTGGAATGCCGACCTGTCGGTGAGCCGCAGCTTCCCGTTACGGCTGCTGGGCGAGGGCGGGTCGCTGCAGTTCCGCGCCGAGTTCTTCAACGCCTTCAACCACACCAATCTGAACAACCCCGACTCCAACCTGGAATCCCCGGGCTTCGGGCAGGCAGTGTTCGGCCGCCAGGGGTTCAGTTCATCGCTGCCTACAGTCTCGCCGCTGAACGAGCAGCCGCGGCGCATCCAGTTCGCCCTGAAACTGTATTTTTAGCGGATTGGGGCGAAAGTCGCTGCGCTCGGTTCTGAGGTGCTGGCCGAGGAACTTGAACAGCCCGATACGGACGCTCCACCGTTCTTCGGCGAAGTAAGGGAGCCACATGCCCTGGAACGGTTTCTGGCACAGCTCGTAGGTTGCGCCCTTGTGGACCTTCAACAGCAGGCCGCCCCACATGTCGAAGTCGCGCTCCACGGTGGCCGCCAGGCGCAGCATATGGCCGGCACGCTCATCGACCCAGGCCCGGGCGGTCACGTGCTTCAGCATTTCGGTCTCGCGGGAGGTGGCGCGATAGCCGGGCTTGGGTGTCAGCCGGTAGACCGTAGCCGGATGGCCGTCCACCGCCTCCTCGCCCTCGAAGGTGAAGGAGAAAGCCTTGGGTACCTCGGCGATAATCCGGTCGTAGCGCGCGCGGCGTTCATCGAAGCGCCGCACCTGCTTGCGCCAGTTCTCGTCGCGCTTGATCGAGGGCCAGGGATCGGTTTCGCGCTGGCCGGTGGCCCGGCCGTTGATCACCAGTTGCTTATAGAGCGGAACGCCGTCGTAGAAGCAGACGATCTCTTCGCGCTCTTCCCGCCGCTTCACGCTGCGGTCTTCGTTCAGCCTCTCATCCAGCACGTGCTGCCGGAAAAGGTACTGTTCCACCCGCTTCATCGCCGCCCGCTGGTTTTGGACCAGGCGTTCGACCAGGGCCGGATCGGCCGGGCGTGAAGCGTTGGGGCGTGAGTCAGCGCTGCCGGCCAACCATGCCGGAAGGGCGATCGTGCAGGCAAGAAATGCGCGGAAGAAGCTATTTATGCCGCCGCGACGTCCCGGCATAGCGGGTTCGGGACATCCCGCCAGGCGGCGCGACGAACATGCTTCGCCGTCCCTTGATATCCCGCATGTCCCCTTTCTTGGGCTTGATTCTCGGTGGAAGATTTGCACCGGTTTTCATCGACAGCCTCCCCTTACCGCCAGACGTAGACCGCTACTCGATTTATAACACAGTTCCATGGAATGCGGAGTGGAGAATGCCGAGAGCGGTCGC
>Ga0315273_10005024_pt1 | contig 16315 bp, 14 predicted proteins | sample YL17G02_0_MG_FD_205753 | JGI IMG/M metagenome (GOLD analysis project Ga0315273, IMG submission 205753) | Sediment microbial communities from Yellowstone Lake, YNP, Wyoming, USA - YL17G02_0 | ecosystem: Environmental > Aquatic > Freshwater > Lake > Sediment | place: USA: Wyoming | collected... | reverse complement strand
ATTGAATGCCGGGAGGAGCAAATCGCTGAGCAGGACGCCGGTCACGCCGCCCGGACCAAAATTCACGTCCGCCCGCTTCAACGGAAGCAGCTGCAAGGTGGTGCTGAACGCACAGATCAGTAACACTAATCCCAGCGCCCGGACCAGGGGAGACTGAATTTCGCGCCCGCGGATGAGCTTCCATCCCAGGATGGCGAGAGGAATAAGCAGCAGGAAGGCCGAAAAACCCAGGATCTGAAAAAGAAAGTCGCTCACGACCGCGCCGACATGCCCCGCGCGATTATCGGCGCTGATTTTGTAGAACAGGGCATTGAAGCTTGAATCCCTGGGATTGTATGTGGCGAGAGACACCAGGAGAAGCGAGGCAATCAGCAGGATTAGCACTCCAATATATTCATGCCGCTTCGGCCCAATCTCAGTTGCCATGCCGCTTCCTAATCTGCCGAATGGATTCTGGCCTGAGCCGCCATGACGCCGCTTTCCGTTGGGGAAAAAGCGGTGTCCTGCCGCCTCACATCAAAAAAACAAATCACACTTCCAAAATCACCGGAACGATCATCGGGCGCGTGGAGGTGCGCTTGCGGAAGAAGCGCTTGAGGTTTGCGCGGACGATCTCAGTCAGCACGAGGGAATCCTCTCGCTCCTCATCCGTGCAGTCCTCCAGCGCCCTCAATAGAAAATCCCTGGCCTCCGTAAGGAGCGACGCGCCGTCCTCGTGCTGGATGTGCCCGCGGCTGACCAGTTCGGGCAGTCCCCGGACCAGGCCCGTGGATTTGCTGATCAGAATGACCGCCAGTATCACGCCTTCTTCCGAGAGCTGCATGCGATCGCGCACCACCGACTCTCCGAGCTCGGCCTGGCCGTCCTGATCAATCAGGCGGCGGCCAACCGGTGCTTTGCCGAGAATCTCCGCCTTCTCCGCGCTCAAACCGATGATATCGCCGCTTTCCGCGATCAGAATCCTGTCCTGAGAAATACCCGTCTCCCTCGCGACCAGGGCGTGGTGATAGAGCTGGCGGAACTCGCCGTGGATCGGGATGAAATAGCGCGGTCGCGTCAGGTTGATCATCAGCTTGAGCTCTTCCTGACTGGCATGACCGGAGACATGAATCATCCAGTGACTCTCATCATATATTCTGGCGCCGCGGCGGCAAAAATGGTTCACCAAATGCGAAATTTTGGTTTCGTTGCCCGGGATGACCCTCGCGCTGAGGATAACGGAGTCATCGGGTTCGATGCTGAATTCGCCGTGTTTTCCCAGTGCCAGCCGCGCCAGCGCTGCCATGGGTTCTCCCTGGCTTCCCGTGCAGAGGAGCAGAACCCTGTGCTCGGGCAGGCCGCGCGCTTCCTGTTCCGTTACCATCACGCCATCCGGGACTTTGAGATAGCCCAGTTCCTGCGCGATGGCGATATTCTCCTTCATGCTGCGCCCGATCAAGGTGACGCGGCGATCGAACTCCTTAGCCAGATCGAGAATGATCTGTATACGGTGAATGCTGGATGCAAAACAGGCGACAATGATCTTGCGCCGGCTGTTGTGGAACGCCTGTTCGAGATGGCGCCGGACATGACTCTCCGACGGTGTGTAGCCGGGCCGCTCGCTGTTGGTGCTGTCGGAAAGGAGCGCCAGCACGCCCTGTTCGCCGAAGTGCGCAAATCGCGCATAGTCGCTGGGCTGATAGTCCGTGGGTGACTGGTCGAATTTGAAATCGCCCGAGTGAATGATCGTTCCCGCAGGCGTTTGTATGGCCACGCCGATACTGTCGGCAATGCTGTGCGTAACCCGGAGAAACTCGAGCTGCATGTCGTCAATCCGGAGAGTATCCCTCGGATGGATCACGTGGAACTCCGCACGCTCGAGCACACCCTGTTCAGCAAGCCTGCCCCGGGCGAAACCCAGGGTCAGGGGAGTGCCGTAGACCGGGAGGGGAATCTCTTCGATCAGATAGGGGAGGGAGCCAATGTGATCCTCGTGCCCATGGGTGAGTACGACAGCGCGCACCTGTTCTCTGTTTTCAAGGAGGTACCTCAGGTCCGGTACCACCAGATCCACTCCCAGCAGTTCATTTCTTGGGAACATCAAACCGGCATCGATGATCACGATGGCTTCGCCATAGCGCACCGCCATCATGTTCATGCCGAATTCCCCCAATCCTCCGAGGGGCACTATTTCGATTCGATCCATAGTCGAGGAGGCCCGTTTCCAGCCTGAAGTCGCAGTATAACATAAACTGGAATCATGGCTTGCAAGCACCGTCTTCAGGCAGATTGCACGATCTCAAAGCCTATTAGCCACAATGTCGTCCACCTAATCAAAGCATCAAAAAGACTCAGCCACGAATTCCACGAATTGGGCAAAGTCCCACGGGATCTCAAGGATAATTTCGTCAAGGTAAACCACCGCCTCAGGCGGTGAGACACGAAAAGGCTCTGCCGTTCCGGCGGCGTTTTTTGGAGTGCGGCGGCATGACGCCGCTTTGGGCGACAGCCTCCGACCAAGAGCCTGTCCCCATGCACCGTTCCGCCGACTGGGTAATGGCGGTTCGCAGATGGTCACCGCTGGGACATACCGTAGGAGGCAGGATGGATGTTTTGCCGATAGTCCTTCGCCAGTCGGTCGAACTCAAAGCGGCGTCATGCCCTGCACTCCAAAGGGGCATTGAATATGTGCGTGTATTGATAAACCATGGTGGTAAAGCCAACGCCTCCCTCGGGGAGGCTTCCTGAGGCCACCCGCTCTGCGGGTGGAGCCTCACCGAGCAGTATTGCCTTTAGCCCGGACTATTCCCGCGGCGGCCGGGTCATGAAACAACTATGGCATATCCCTGCCAAGCGCTCATATTCCGAAAGGGAAAGATCTTCCGCGCGTCGCAACCGGTCGATTCCAGCCTCCATCAGCAGGCTTTCGGCAACCGGGCCGAAGCCCGGGTGACGGCGCAGCGAATTCGACAAGGTCTTGCGCCGGTGGGCAAAAGCTGCTTTGACCAGATCGTCGAAGCAGATATCCAATTTGGTATCGGATGAGACACCGCGCGGTTTAAACGTCAAGACGGCGGACATTACCTTCGGACGCGGCACAAAGCACGCGGGAGCCACCTTCATGCAGATTCCCACCTCCGAGCGATGCTGGCAATCCAGTGAGAGGTAGCCGAAAGTGCGAGAACCAGGCGAGGCGACAATTCTCTGGGCAACTTCAAGTTGCACCATAAATGTCATATCCACGACTGGTTTTTTCAGACGCAGCAACCGGTGGATGATCGCGGTTGCAATGTTATAAGGAAGGTTGCCTGCAAATCGAACACGGCGAGATTCCCCATACGAATCGGATAGGAAAGCATCGAGGTCGATTCCCAGGATATCCCCTTGCATCGCTTTCGCTCCGGGAAATTGCGCCAGAGTGGATTCCAACGCAGGCATCTGATCGGAATCCACCTCAATAGCTGTGAAGCGCCCCGCAGAGCGCGCCAGACGTACGGAGAGGGTGCCGTCACCCGCCCCGATTTCGATCATGTAATCCTCCGCTGAGGGCCGTATCACGCGCTCCAGGCGGTCCAAAATGCCCGTATCTCTAAGAAAATGCTGACCAAATCGCTTCTTCGGCGGCGGTTTCATTTGACTTGACATCCCCCTGACGGGTTCCCATAATTACACGTCATTTTTTTCGCCTTTTGCATCGATAAGACGCCATCATAACTTGGGAGGTTGAAAGATGAGTGGAAAAGTTGCCGAAGTCGGGGACCACAATTTTGACACGGAGGTACTCAACTCCGATGTCCCGGTCCTGGTAGATTTCTGGGCCGCATGGTGCGCTCCCTGCAGGATGCTGGCGCCCGTAGTCGATGCGGTGGCGGAAAAGTATGAAGGCAAGGCTAAGTTCGTGAAGGTTAATGTTGATGAAAACCTTCTAACTTCCGGAAAATACAACATTAAGGGAATTCCGACGCTCCTGCTTTTCAAGAACGGGGTCATCAAAGAACAGATCGTGGGCAACACCACAAAAGACACGATCTCGAAAATGATCGATAATCACCTGTAGACATTTCGCGAGTCCTGCAGCCTACGCCTGCGCATTTGCGGCGCTGCGGCGCTCGCTTTTGCTTTGCGCAATCCGCGGGATCGCATTGATTCCCGGTGGATGGTTGCGCGGTTCCCCGGAAAATTCAGCCACCGAGAAAGCACTCACCGTTCGCGGGCAGTTATGGCAAACCTGATTGTCGTCGGAGCCCAGTGGGGAGACGAAGGCAAGGGAAAAATCGTTGATCTGTTGACCGCTCACTTTGACGTTGTGGCCCGCTATCAGGGAGGGCACAACGCGGGCCATACGGTCATCATTAACGGCAGGAAATACGTCCTTCATTTGATCCCCTCCGGTATCCTCCACCCTGAGATAAACTGCGTAATCGGCAATGGTGTCGTCATCGATCTGTCGGCGCTCAAGCGGGAAATCGAGGAATTGGGCCGCGCCGGAATCAGCTGCGAGGGAAGGCTGTTTATCAGCAACCGCGCGCACGTCATCCTGGACTACCATCGCGCCGCGGAGGCCGCTGACGAGGAACGTCGCGGGCAGCAGAAGATCGGTACTACCAACCGAGGCATCGGTCCCGCTTATGAAGATAAGATGGGGCGACGCGGCGTGCGCATCTGCGACCTGCTGAACGAAGAGCACCTCAAAAACCAGATTGGAGAAAACCTCGGCCAGAAACCAGCGATTTTTTCCGACGGCCGCCGCGTCGAATTCGAAGAAGTCTACCAGGGTGCGCGCCTGCTGGGGTTCGAACTGGCATCCTACTTCGTCGATGCCGCGGAATACCTCAATCTGGCTATCGATCAGGGGAAGAGGGTCCTTTTCGAAGGGGCCCAGGGCACCATGCTCGACGTGGATCATGGAACCTATCCCTTTGTAACGGCCTCCAACGCCACTGCGGCCGGCGCATGCACCGGAACCGGTGTCGGACCTACCAGGATCGACGGCGTGATCGGCATAGCCAAAGCCTATACTACCCGCGTAGGAGAGGGGCCGTTTCCCACCGAACTGACCTGTCAGCTGGGAGAGGAAATCCGGCAGCGAGGTCAGGAATTCGGCGCATCCACCGGAAGACCGCGCCGATGCGGCTGGTTTGATGCGGTCGTTGTCCGTTATGCCCGCCTCATAAACGCGCTCGATACGCTCGTCATCACCAAGCTCGATGTTCTGGATAGCCTGAAGGAAATCAAAATCTGCACCGGCTATCGCTACCAGGGGGAACTGCTCAGATTTTTCCCCCCTGAGATTCGAGTATTGGAGCAGTGCAAGCCGGAGTATATTTCGGTGCCCGGATGGAATCAGAAAACCGCGGGCATACAGGAAGTCGATCAACTTCCACAGCCCGCTCGCGATTATATTCAGCGGTTGTCGGACCTCGTCCATGCCGAGATATCGATTGTCTCCACGGGCCCTGACCGGCGAGAGACGATCGTCACATCCCCGGCCGCCAAACTGAATTCATGGCTTTCTCTGCGCGCCTGAATTGATGTTCCTGTACTACTCATTTGAAAATCCTTTTCCGGTGGGAAAAGATTTTGTAACCGCAGATGGACGCAGCGCGGCAAGCCGCAACCAAAGAGATGCTTAAGCCGGATTTACCCAAGCGGCTTGCCGCGCTGCGTGAAAAAGGCAGCTTGAAGATTTCTTCCTGATTCGAAAAGAATCTAACTGTTAGCAGTGCAGATAATAATATCGGACGCGGATTCACGCGGATCAACGAATGCATAGGGATGGGACGAGCTATTGGGCCCACCGCATGGGCCAGCGCTGCGCCCAAAAGCTCTTTTGATCCGCGTAAATCCGCGTGAATCCGCGTCCCAATGTTCTTCTGCTTTCCTTTGGGTCTCTGCGGCGAGCTCTTGTTTTTGACTGCGGCTATGCCACCCAGGGTTGGCAATTGATTAATTGATTATTCTGAAACCTTTTTGGGTTGTCCGTCACTTACAAGTCAGGACCCGGCACATCCGGGTTCGGAAAGGATCTGGCCATGAGAAGGAATCCATTGCTCAAATTGACGGGATTGCTGCTCTTCTTCACGCTTGCAGCGGCCGCCGGACTGGCCCAGGATTTCCATAAGACATACCCGATTGGTGCCGGGGGGCAAATCAGCATCGGCAATATTTCCGGTGATGTGAAAGTGCTGGGATACAAGGGGGAGAGTATCATAGTGGACGGCTACAAGGTCGGGCCGGACAGGGACCTGGTTACCGTCGAGGACACCAGCAGTTCGTCCCGGCTTGAACTGCGCGTTCGCTATCCGGAACATCGGCATTCCAATGCCAGCGTCAATTTCGAGGTCAAGATTCCGGAGTTGCTCGAGTACAACTTCGAGGACCTTTCATCGGTCAGCGGTAACGTCTCTGTGCGCGGGGTCAAGGGGCGCATGCGTGCCAAGAGCGTCAGCGGAAATGTCGATGTCACGGGTATTTCCGGCATTGTCAGCGCTGCGTCGATCAGCGGCAATGTAAACGTCGAAATCACCACGGTAGGGGGAGCGGGAGAAATGAAGTTTTCCGCTATCAGCGGTGATGTGTTCGTCCGAGCTCCGAAGAATCTCGACGCCGATATCGAAATGTCGACCATCAGCGGGTCGCTAAAAACCGATTTTGCCATTGAAATTCACGAGCCGCGCTACGGGCCCGGACGCTCCGCCCGGGGCCGCCTTGGAAATGGTACGAACAATTTGCGCATTACCAGCGTATCTGGACGTGTAAGCCTCACGCGCATATAGGCAGGGAGCATAACGCCGTGAACCGGGCCGCCGAAGGGTTTTGCAATACTGGAGACCTGACCGGCCTCGACCTGCACCTCAGAGACCGCGATAGGCTCGAAGGAGTTGGTTTGAGCGACATCGGGGCAAAGGGCGGCGCAACTGCTGAATTCGGGGATGCCAATCCCGCAGAAACTGCCTCCGGCGGTGCCGATCCGCTGGATGATTTTCAGCCGATTTTCGAGCGCTATGCCAGGCCCGTTACGGGCTTTCTGCGCGATTTGCTCGGCGATTGGGCCCTGGCCGAGGAAATGACGCAGGAGACCTTCATCCGTGCTTTTCGCTCACGCGGCAGCAAAAGGATGGATACCAGGATTTCGACGTGGCTTTTCGGCATTGCGTTCAACGTCGGCAGAGAGGCTATCCGCGACAAATACCGCAGGCGAAACGCCAGGGATCTCCAAGATCCCGCATGCAGAAATCTGCAGGACGATGGATGCGCTCCGGATCAGGACTTTATCGATAAGGAGACCAGGCGTATTATTCAGGCTGCGCTATCGCAACTATCTGATGCTCAAAGAGTTGTTTTTATCCTGAAGGTTGTCAATGAGATGCGATACCAGGAGATTTCCGCCATAACGGGTGCCGGGGTCGGCAAGCTGAAGACCGACCTGCACCGTGCCAGGATCGAGATGCGCAGGATGCTCGATCCCTACATGAGGCGTCGAGTTTCCGGAATGCGAGGCAACTCATGAACTGCAAAGAATGCCGCAACTTAATTGAGGACTATCATGATGGGGAACTCGCCGAGAACATGAGTCCGGCGGTGCGAAGCCACCTTGCGGAATGCAGCGCATGCGCGGCTGAGCTCGAAATCCTGAACTCGGAACATGCGCTTTTTGAGCGCTATAGGATGGGCAGGGACAACGAGCGCTCCCAATCCCGGGCGGATTGGGAAGGGCTTCGTGCCAAGATTGCCCGCCAGGAAGAAAGAGCGTCCGAGCCGCAAAAGCCGGAAGAGCGTCCGAGAGCCTTGGGATTCGGTTGGCTTCAATTTCTGACCGGTTCGTCCCTGATCCGTCAGGCGGCATTTGCCGCGGTACTCGTTGGTTTGTCCATAACGGGCACTCTTTTGATTGTGAAGCGGAATCGTCCGCAGCCGTCCGAACCGGCAAATGCGCAGCAAAGTTTTATGAAGGAGAACCTGCCGGTCTCTGCCGATGCCCGCAGCGCCGGATTGGAGAGTGCGATGCGCGCTGTGCGCCGTGCGGAACAGGAATATCTCCAGGCGATACAGCTTCTGGGAGAAATTGTGGACCGGCGCAAACCCAGCCTTGATCCTCGGATGGTTCAAGAAATGGAGCGGAATCTCAAGGCAATCGATGCCAGCATCGAAGCAACCCGCAGGGCATATTACGAACGCCCCACCGATCCCGAATTGGCGCAGTACATGCTGGCGGCCTACAGCAAGAAAGTCGAGCTGCTCCAGGAATTGGCGACCTAAGGAAAGACACTGCAAACACTCATCCAGCGCGAGCTTGACATTTTGATGCTATGCCATAAGATTAAGCCCGCAACTTCGTGGGCCGTTAGCTCAGTCGGCAGAGCATCTGCCTTTTAAGCAGAGGGTCGCTGGTTCGAGTCCAGCACGGCTCACCACCCTTCCGCAACAAATCGCCATAACAACCAGTCGATGGGGAACCCGCCGGGCAACCTAGCGAGACTGTCTCATAACACATGGGCCAATCAGTTCGCCATGCCCCGGAGGGGCCAAAAGAGGATAGCCCGGGGTGAACGCAGCGAACCCCGGGTCCTGTCGGCAAAAACAATTGAGCCCTGGAGGGGCGACAGAAAATGTTATTGCTCAATATGTTCTACCGCCCCTACCGAAGCTCTCACTACTTCCGATACCTTCCCCGGGTTCCCTTCGGTCACGCGGGGCTAACCTCTTTTGGCCCCTCCGGGGCATCGTCAGTGGGTCGAAGCTCGAGTTTTGAGACAGCGTCTAACGTTCGCCTCAACCGCTTCGCGCCAGGTTCAAGCCAACTTAAGCCGTCATACCCGAACGACCCTGGAACGTCGACTGCGTCAACTTCTTCATCTCAATCGAGGGGGTAAAAACGCCCACAATCGCCGCTGAAATATTCAGCATAACTGCAGGATTCGCTTATGTTAGCGCACCTGTTTGCCGATATGGTCCTCATACCGGATATCTGTGCGGAGAACCATAGATGGGGATGCCTGCAAAACTGATCTTCTCAGCCTTCCTGGCGATCCTGTTTGCCGGCGCCTTCCTGCATATTCCCGCAGAAACGGAACCCCCCAATGCTCTTGCGTTTGAAATCCAGGCCAAGCAAGTTGCTGCCGATTACCTGAAAGACAGCTTCTGCCAGTGCGGCGATTCCTATTATCGCGCCATCCGGGTGGGCGGTTCCGTGGTTATTGATCAATTCAAGGCGACACGAGGCCTTATCGTCCATCCGGAGCCGTTAAGCGGCCTGGAGAGAAGCGGCGGGATCGATTGGAAGGGAATGGCCGTGCTCTTCGAGTTTGGTTCCATGAGGCAGTACCGCAGAAGTCGGTGGAGCGAATGGGAAAAAGCTCCTTTGCTTCGCGCTGTGACCGAAACCCTGACAAGGAAGAACGGCCGCTGGGTTATCGACAGTGAAACGGACCGGAAAACCGGCACCGCAAGTGCCAACCTGGCATTGCGCGAAACTGTGCTGCCGCTCAACTGTGCGCAGGTCGCCTTCCTGAGTGATCTGGAAGACAACTTGATGGCGCAGATCCCATCGACACGCGGTTTTCGCAGCAGCCTCCGTCCGGTGGGCTAGCCCTGCCCCTGCACCAGCTTCATTACTATTCCCGCATCGCCGCGACAAGACTCACGCAGCGATGACCGTCATCCCGCCAGCCGAACAATTGCGTTCTATTATCTTCCCTCGAGGCCTTGGGGCAGGCAATAATCGGGCTTCTGTTGTTTGCGCCCTGTTGGACACAGCGGCGTTACATTGGAACGCATTACCGGATCCGGCCCCATAGGCTGCGGGAAGGGATTCTCTCGTGTTGCTAATCAGGATGCGCTTATTTCGATCCGTTTTTTTTCTGGCCGCCGCGTCGGGCATGATTCAGGTGGCCGATTTGATCGCTTCAGATCGATTCACCGAGCTTTCCAGGGATGCTGTGATCCGCAGGGATACCTATGGCATCCCGCATATTCGTGCAAAAACTGAGGAGGCGGCATCTTTCGCGCTGGGGTATGCGCAGGCGGAGGACCATTGCCCGCAGATTGCGCAGCAGTTTCTGGCAGGCCGTGGAGAGGAGGCCAAAATAATGGGGACCGGGGAGGAGAGCGATCTCCTCATGAAGTTATATGAAAATCCCACTGAATCAACGCGGGATCTCCGGCGCCTTCCCCAGTCCTTCCGCAAAATAGTGCAATCCTATGCTGCCGGTGTAAACCGCTATATTGAACAGCACCGCGCCGAATTGCCCGCCTGGATCCAGCCTGTTACCGGCGCGGACGTTCTTGCAAACCGGCGCGCGGGGGCAATCCGATCGGTCTTTTCCAGGGCAACAATCCGGGCGCTGGAAAAGAAATACGGCGCTGCGCCCGCTTCCGGCAGCCGGGAAGAAGCTCCGGAACTCCTGGCACCGGCTCCAGACGAAGCGGCACAAACCGACGCCGAGTCGGGCTCGAATGCGCTGGCGCTCTCCGCTTCAAAGACAGTTTCGGAAAAACCGATCCTGCTCGGGAATCCCCACCTCAACTGGAATTCACTCTACTGGGAAGCGCAGATTACCGTCCCCGGAAGACTGAATTTTTTCGGGTCAACCCTGGCAGGCATACCCGTCCTGCGCGCCGGATTCAATGAGCATCTTGGCTGGGTGACAACCAATAACTCCCCGGATCTGACGGATGTCTTTGCCCTGCCCATCGATCCGCAGCATCCAGACCATTACATTTTCGACGGAAAGTCGCGGCCCCTCATAAAAAGGGATATTACCGTTGAAGTGAAATCGGCGGATGGAAAGCTACGAACTGTGCGGCGCGTTTATTGGGAATCTCACCTTGGCAAAATAATCTACCGGTCCGCGGACAAGGCATTTGCCGTCAACTCGACGCTGATCGATGCCTTCCGTTATTACGAGGGCTTCTATCTGCTCAGCAAGACAAAAACCCTGAAAGAATTCCTCTCGGTCATGCGCAAGAATCTGGTGCCCACTTCAAACTTCACCTATGCGGACGCTGCCGGGAACATTCTCTATCTCTGGAATGCCAGGATCCCCAGACGGGTGAATGACGGCACAGACTACGGCCTGGACGTCCCCGCCGACACGGGGAAATACGTCTGGCGCAGGCTGCACAAGCTTGACGAACTTCCCCGCCTGCTCAATCCGGCGGGCGGGTATATTCAAAATTGCAACAACCCGCCGTGGTACACCTCCCTCAGGGATCCGATCGATGCGAACAAATACCCGCCTTACCTCGAGCAGGAGAGGGAACTTGCCCTCAGGCCGCAAATTGCTCTGGAGATGATTGAGGGAAAGGAACGGTTCAGCATGGATGATGTGAAGAGCCTGAAATACAACACGCGCATGCTGCTCGCCGACCGGGTGAGACCGGACCTGCTCCGGGCACTGCGCGATGTGCCGGAGCCGTCGCCGGAGCTGCAACAGGGGATTTCTGTCCTTGAAGCATGGGATGGCAGGGTCTCGGCAGGCAGCAAGGGGGCGATTCTTTTTATGAAATTCTGGGACACTTACAGCGCTGCGGTTCAGCAGCCCTTCAGAATCCGCTGGAGCCTCACGCAGCCGGGTTCTACTCCTGCCGGAATTGCCGACCCTGATGCGGCCGTTAAACATTTCAAGGAGGCATGGCGCGCGACCAGGGTTCAATACGGTTCCGCCGGCGTCGCCTATGGAGAGATCCATCGCTTCCGTTTTGGTTCGCTCGATCTCCCCGGCGACGGCGCCTCGGGAACCTACGGCCTTTTCAGGGTTCTGCGCTTTGGAGCGGAGGTCGAGGGCAAGCGATTGGCCGGGCAAACTGAAAAGGATGCCTCCCCCGTCGGATTCGGAGATGCCTGGGTAATCGGTGTGGAGTTCACGAAACCTATCAAAGCATGGTCTGTCCTTGCCTATGGCCAGAGTTCACTTTCGTCATCCAAACACAGCAGCGATCAGATCCGTCTGTTTGCCGAACACGAGCTGCGGCCGATATGGCATCTCGAACCGGATATCGCCGCACATCTGGAGCGCGAATATCATCCTTAGGGTTCGCGCAAAAATGAGTTGGCATTTTCGCGCGAGCCCTCAGCAGGCTCATTTTTGGTGTAACGGTAAATAACGCGGCGGGCACATGTTGCCGATAATAGAAGCATGCGAGGCATGAGGAAAGATCCTAGAAATCTGTGTGCCGATCTGCTCAAGATCCGTTGGAAGGATGAAGGCGGATGCGCACACAGGGAATATGCTTCCCTCGAGGACATTTCGGAGCGGGGGCTCTGTCTCCGGCTCGACTTGCCAATCAACCCGGGTTGTCAGGTAACGATTCTCTACCCGAAGGGCAAGTATGAGGGCCGCGTGAAGCACTGCCATTTCGAGAACGACAACCACCTCATCGGCATCGAATTCCTGCCGGGCTACCGCTGGTCGCGGCGTCAATATGATCCGGCTCATCTGCTCCAGTTCCGCCTGAAAATTGTGGAACCCTAGCGAACGGACGCGATGAACGACCCTCGCCTTCCAGGCGAGGGGTTCACGCCGTGTCCTGCTGAGCGGGACTGTGCGGCATAGGGAATGCCAAATTATTGTAGGGGCGACCGTCAGGTCGCGCGAACAACCTGACGATCGGGAACCTGCCGGGCGACCTAACGGTCGCCTCTACATTTTCGCGCCAGATTTAAGGCGATTGAAGTTGCGATACCCGAATGACCCTGGCTCGTCGACTGCGGCGACTTCACCGCCCAGGGCGGTGTCCCACTTATCCCGAGTGCCGTTTCATGGCCGCTTGAAAACTATTCCCCCCTTCATGACAAAGCGGACATCGCGCGCCGCTGCTATTTTTTCGGTGGGATCGCCCTGGATTGCGATGATGTCCGCAAGGAGCCCCGGCTTGAGGGTTCCGATGCGGCCCTCCATGCGCAGAATCCTGGCGTTTACGGCAGTCGCGGCAAGCAGCGCCCGGGTCGGAGTCATTCCATAACGCACCATGTACTCCAATTCCAGGTAATTGGCTCCGTGCGTGAATACCCCGACATCGCTGCCCAACCCGATAGTCACCCCGGTATCGAGCGCAATCTTGAACGCCTTTGCCGCCTGCCGCATCGCCGGGGTCGGGTCTGTCTTCCCAGGCTGATAGCCATCGAAATATTCTGCGTATTTCGCATCGGTGGCGAGCGTGGGCAGCCATGCCACGCCGCGTTTCGCCATAAGCCGGAAGACCTCCTCCGTTCCCCCGTAGCCATGTTCGATGGTCTCTACCCCCGCCAAAGTCGCCCTGCGCATCCCATCCGCCGAAGCTGCATGAGCCGCGACCATGCGGCCTGAAGAATGAGATTCATCGACCAGAATGCGCAGCTCCTCCTCGCTGAAGGTCGGCACGGTGCGGCCGCCAGGCCCTCTTCGATAGTCCGCATAGACCTTTATCCAATCGGCGCCATGTCCGACCTGCTCTCGCACCGCTTTGAGGACCTCGGCCGGACCGCTGGCTTCCTGGGCCCCCTTCGGCAATATCAGATCGGGGGCGAACCCCAATGGTCCGGGACCATAGCTGGCTGTCGCCACAATCGCCAGCGTCGCCACGAGAAGACGCGGACCCGGAATCAGGCCCTCTTCGATTGCGCGCTTGATCGAGATATCGGCGTAACCCGCGCCCTCCGTCCCGAGATCGCGCAGCAGGGTGAATCCCGAGAGCAGGGTATCGCGCACGTGAATTACCGCCTTTACCGTTCGATAGGCCGGCGGCTCCTTCAGGACCTGGTCATTCCACAAGGTCTCATTGTAGGGATGCAGGAAAATGTGAGAGTGGATGTCCATGAGTCCGGGAAGCAGTGTCGCGCCGGGAAGATCGATGGTTTGCGTTTTTTCCGGAACTGCGACTTGCGAGGCCGGTCCCACTGCAGCGATCTTTTCTCCCCTGACCAGGACGATCCAGCCCTCGTGTGTCCGTCCGTCGACGGCATCAAATACCCGCGCCGGCCGCAGCAGCAGGGAACTGTCGGGGGCGGGTTTTGCCTGCGCGTGCGCCGCAGCGGCAAGTGCTCCAAGAAAGAAAGCAATGCCGCAGTAGACGCAAAGGCTTTTCATTACAATCCGGTTCACGATCGATCTCCTCGATGAAGTTTAAGAGGGTCCGGCGCCAGGCTTCCGCCTATTTGGCCATCTCTGGAGGAATTGGCTGTGTAACCGCTCCCGTGACGGCCCATTCCGCTCCCCGGCTGAAAGTCGTTACGAACGCCGGCGTTTGAACCGCCGGAACATCATGCCCCAATACCGTAACGAAGACTTTTCCTTTGCCGTATTGGACTGTCCAGAGCATCGGCTGATCGATCCCCGCCCCGGGGACCGGCTGTCGTGCTTTTCCCTGATAAAGCGCGTGCTCATCGTAGGCTGCGGCCAACACGCGATATTGATCCGCCGGTTGCCAGCGCAGGTTCGCGTAGAGTTCATCCTTCGGCTGAGTAAATGAAAGCTTCAGCCCCCGTGTGACCGGGTGATCCGCGTCGGTAATCTTGACCGTGAAATCATGCGCTGCGGAATGATGGCCATTGTTGGGGCGCCAGTTGCCGGCACAAAGTTTTTCGTATTCGGTCCAGCCATCAAAGGCAGCAACTGAAAAGTGATAGATCAGGATTCCCTTGCCGGAACGCACAAAATCGAGCAGCGCGTTGTCCGCCCTCTCTCCCCAGCGAAACTCCGGTTTGCGCAGGTCATAGTAGTTCAGCACCACCAGGTCGTAGGGTGCCAGCGTCTCGGGGCCGGCGCCGCGGAATTCTTCCGTCACATGCACGGCGAACTTTCCGCTGTCCTCCAGGATCTTCCGGAGCACAGGTGTTGTACCGCGCCAGTCGTGGCCATTCTGACCGGTGATGATGAGCGCCTGGATTTTCGGCGGCGTCGCGCCGGGCTGCTGCGCCAGCAGTGGAACGAGAGTCAACAGTGTTATGAAAACGATCGATATCTTTTTCATGGAATCCTCCGTAAGCCGGATTGGGAAAGTCATTGAGGCTATCATACCGCCTCAGGCTCCCTAAGATAGTATTATTAGGTTGCGCTGTCATGCAGCCGCTTTCCGATTGCGGAATGCGGATTGCGGATTTAAACCCTGCGACAGGTGTGGGCCGCTGCCTGACCAGGTAGTTTCATGGGTTGAGCACGCTCAGTCAGCGGAAAATTTAAATCCGCATTCCGCATTTCAAGAGCGGCGTATTACCCCCCCCCCCCCGCGACCGGGCGTTCGCTCGTTTTACTTGCCACTCGTAGACGCCGTAGGCCGCGAGGCCCAGTGCCATCCCGGCAACAAGATCGAGGAAGAAGTGCTCCTTGAGAGTCAGTGTCGAAACCAGGACGAGGCTGGCCAGCAGGACGGAAAGCAATCTCCCCCACTGCGATTCGAACACGATGAGACCGAGCTCAGCCGGCAGGACACTCAGAGCGACATGCATGGAGGGCAAACACACGTAAGGATCATTGGATATGTAAGTGTGCATGAAATATTGGAAGGATGCCGGGTTTTGCGGCCAGGGAGAATGCGCGGGGAAAGCTATCTGAAGCAGATTTCCGGTAACAATCATGAACAGGTAGGCATGAAGCGCGGGACGCAAGGACCTGTCCGGCATTTTCGCGGCAAGGATAATAGCCCAACCGGACATGTAAAGAACTCCGAAATAGTAAAAAATCCAGGTCCAGCCAATATAGGGAATCCAATCATCGACCCTCGTCCAAAAATCGAACAGAGCGCCGGCGGGCCGGCGGCCGTTGTAGTAATTAACCAGGAAATAGCAGGCCAGGTGCAAAAGCAGTACGCCGGCCATGGCCGACATCCTTTTCAAGGCGCGGATTGCGGGGCTATTCTGATCTGCGGTTGCCGATGTCCTGCCCATGCCTGCTCCGGATTTGCGTGGTTCGCGCCTTCGCCCCTTTCGGGGGTAATCCGTGCCTCCCCATGGGCTCGACGGCATCTCTATTTGCGGGTGCCATCATACCAACAATAAGACCTACGTTTGCTTGAATTCGGGACGCAAAAATGCAAGAATTCCCGCGCTCGTCCCCATCGTCTAGATGGCCCAGGACACCGCGCTTTCAATGCGGTAACACGGGTTCGAATCCCGTTGGGGACGCCACGCCGCCTCGAACACTATCGGGGCACTCGCTGGGAGGTTTCTTCAAGAAGCCAAATAAGAGGCGACTGCTCTGGCTGAATAAATCCGCTCCTTGGTCTGTTCAGATCCATCACAAGCAGAACGGCAACGGTAAAAGCGGCAAGCAGAAGTGCAGACAGAATCGGGTGAGGCACGCCGCAGACCCCGAAATAGTAACCCATCATACCCATGGAAAGGAGAGCTAATACCAGGAGA
>Ga0315273_10005022_pt1 | contig 16316 bp, 13 predicted proteins | sample YL17G02_0_MG_FD_205753 | JGI IMG/M metagenome (GOLD analysis project Ga0315273, IMG submission 205753) | Sediment microbial communities from Yellowstone Lake, YNP, Wyoming, USA - YL17G02_0 | ecosystem: Environmental > Aquatic > Freshwater > Lake > Sediment | place: USA: Wyoming | collected... | reverse complement strand
TTGAGGGGCAGGGAAAGAGCTTTTGGAGACTTGGCCAGAGAAAAAATGGAAAAATTTCTGCAAATGATAACCGCGGAATACAAAAAAGAAGAAGAGGTTAAAAGAACTCCTTCGGGGATGGGGCTAACAATATGTCCGGGAAAACCAAAAAATCAATAAGTAAAAGATTCAGAATTACCAAGAACGGAATCTTGATGCGCAGAGCGCAGCACCAAGATCATTTGAATGCTAAAGAATCGGGCGGACAACAAAGAAAAAAAAGAAAAAGCAAAAGAGTAGACAAGGGAAACGCAAGTAGATTAATCGAAAGTAAACTATACTAAACCATGAGCAGGGTTAAAAGAGGCGTTCAAAAACGCAGCAGAAGAAAAAGATTATTAAAACAGGTAAAGGGTTTCAAATGGCAAAGGAAGTCCAATTTCAGATTGGCTAAAGATGCATTAAAACATGCGCGAGTTTACGCATACCGAGACAGAAGAGCAAAAAAGAGAGATTTCCGTCAGCTTTGGAATATCAAAATTAATGCTTTGTGCCGCGAAAACGGAATTTCTTACAGCAAATTCATAAATTCTCTGAAGAAAAACAAAATTGAATTGGACAGAAAAATATTGTCGCAATTGGCGGAAATCCATCCGGAAATATTCAACAGAATTATTAGTGAAAATAACCAAACAGAAGTTTTAAAATAGCTCTTTAGATTTAATGTGTCCAGATATTGCAACCAAATTTAAATTATGATATAAAGGAGGTTCTTCAATAGGAGGGGGAAAGGGGGGTATAAAAATATACCTATGCAAAAAAACACCAAAAAAATAGCCGTTATCGGATACGGATATGTCGGAAAAGCGGTAGTGAATATGTTTAAGAGCCATTATTTAGTAGTGGCGAAAGATATTGATAAAGAACATATTTTCGACGAGAACGAAGGACAGATTACGGTTTCAAGCGCGGCAGATGATTATTCCAGAATTAATGATGCCGATTTAGCGGTGATTTGCGTGCCAACCCCGATGGTTGAAGGATGTGAAGACCCATTTAAGGGTTGCGATATTTCATTAGTTGAAGCCGTGGTTAACCGTTTGGAGACCCCGGTTATTTTAATTAAATCGACTGTCGAGCCCGGAACAACGGACAGATTAAGGCGCCAAAGCGGAAAAAGAATCGTTTTCAGTCCTGAATACGCCGGAGAAGGTAAGTATTGGTCTCCTTATAAATTCGATAAAGACATGAAAGAATGCCCATTTGTGATTATGGGCGGGCCAAGAGAAGATGCTGCATACGTTTTGGATTTACTTGTTCCGATTCTCGGCCCGAAGAAATTTTATTATCAGATTAAATCCAAAGAAGCGGAGGTGATTAAGTATATGGAAAATACCTATTTTGGCGTAAAAGTTACCTTTGCCAATGAAATGAGAAAAATTTGTGATAGTCTGGGCGTTGATTATTATGCGGTAAGAACCGGTTGGTCGCTCGATCCCCGCGTTGACCCGATGCATACTATGGTTTTTCCCGACGAACCGGGATTTGGCGGAAAGTGTTTGCCCAAAGATATACACGGAATTATTAGAGCTAGCCAGAAAGCCGGATATGAGCCGGAGTTTATCAAGGAGGTAATCAGAAGTAACGACAGATTCAGGAACGGTAAGGATAACAACAAATAGAGATATTGATTTAAACAAAAAGAGGCCGGCTCATGCGGCCTCTTTTAAATTTAAGTTAGTTAAGTTAAAATTAAATTAATGATAAACAAAAAATATATAAAAGAAATAATAATCGATGCCATTAAAAAGGCCCAAAAAGAAAAGAAGTTTAAGGAATTTAAAATCCCTGATTTTACAGTTGAACATCCCGATCGGGAAGATCATGGCTTCTATGCTACCAATAGTGCGATGGTAATTACTCCATTGGCGGGGTTGGGAGATTCAAGTAGGACCGCCGAAGGCATCGTTGACGAGATAGATAAAAATGCAATAAAATATTTTTTTCCACCAGAGATAAAAAAACCAGGATTTATAAACTTTCATCCCAAAAATGAATTTTTTCAAGAGCAAATTGCAGTAATTTTAAAAGAAGATAAAAATTTCGGGAAACAAAACGTCGGCAGAAACAAAACCGTAATCATTGATTATTCCTCACCCAACGTTGCCAAGCCGATGCATGTTGGTCATCTACGTTCAACCTTCATCGGTCAGGCGATTTACAATTTGTATAAATTTCTCGGATATAAGGTTATCGGCGACAATCATTTGGGTGACTGGGGAACACAATTCGGAATGATAATCGCCGGATATAAAAAGTATACAAATAACGCGTCAGAATTAAAGAACGTCACTGTTTCTAAAATGCTTGATATTTACGTTAGGTTTAATAAGGAAATAGAGAATAATCCCGATATGCAGGAAACGGCAAAAGCGGAATTTAAAAAGCTGGAACAGGGCGACAAAGAAAACCGAAAAATCTGGAAAATTTTGCGCGAAACATCTCTTAAAGAATTTAACAGAATTTACGATATTCTAGGTATTAAATTCGACTTAATTAAAGGAGAAAGTGATTACGAGAAAGAATTGAAATACGAAATAGAAAACGCACTAAAAACCAAAAAAGCAATCAGAAACGAAGACGGTTCAATTATTATTCTTCTTGGCAAAATAACCCCGTTTCTAATTCAGAAATCCGACGGTGCGACTGTTTACGGAACCCGTGATTTGGCGACAATCAGATTTAGGGTAGAAAAATACCATCCGGAGAAAATAATTTATGTTATTGGAAATGGACAATCTTTTTATCTTGAACAGCTTTTCAAGTCCGCAGAAATACTCGGATATATTCCCGCAAAGAACCTTTATCATGTGAAATTCGGGTTGGTGCTTGACGAAAATCACAAAAAGCTTGCTACGCGCGAAGGAAGAGTGGTAAATGCCGAGGAATTAATAAATAAAATTATCGGATTAGCGGAAAAAGTTATCGAGAATAAAAATCCAAAACTTTCCGAAAAAGAAAGAAAAAAAGCGGCGAAAATAATCGGTATTGGGGCACTGAAATATAATGACCTTTCGCAAAATCGTCACACAGATATTATTTTTGACTGGGGAAAAATGCTCAGCTTCGAAGGAAATTCGGCGCCCTATCTTCAGTATACCTACGTTAGGTTGCGAAGCATTCTACGCAAGGCGAAATTGGGTATCTTTGATGCGGAGTTATTGAATAAAGAAGAAGAGATCGGAATTATTAAAGAATTAGCAAGGTTTCCTGAAATTATAGAGGGGGCAGTATATGATTTTCAGGTAAACAATTTAGCTAATCACCTTTTCAAATTGGCGGGAATAGTTAATAATTTTTACGAAAAACTGCCGGTTCTGAAGGCGGAGAAAAATGTGAAATCCGCCCGTCTTGCACTTATTAAATCAGCATCTATTGTTTTGAGAAACGGGTTGAATTTATTGGGCATAGAAACACTGGAAAAAATGTAAAACTATGAGATTGAATAATACTTATTTTCTTTTGCGTCACGGTGAAGCAAGGTCGAACAAGTATAGCTTTGTCAGTTGCTGGCCGGAAAAAGTTTATAACCCATTAACGCGAAAAGGAATAAAAAGAATAAAAGAAGTCGTTTTTATTTTGAGAAAAGAGAAAATCGACTTGATTTTTGCTTCGGATTTATTGCGCACGAAGCAGACCGCCGAAACAATTGCCACGAAGAGAGGAATGAATATAATGTTTGATAAAAATTTAAGAGAGATTAAATTCGGTAAATTTAACGGTGAATTTGGAGATAAATGGGAATCATTCTTTAAAACAATCAAAAATAAAAAATCGGGCAAGCCCTACGGAATGGAAAATTATAAAGATGTATTAAAAAGGGCAAGGGTATTTATTAAAGAAATTAATGAAAGATACAAAAATAAAAATATACTGATTATTTCCCATGGTGCGGTAGTTTTTTCCATCGAGGCAACACTGCGTGATTTTAGCGAAAAACAGGAAGAAACTCATAAAGAAGAATTGAAATTCGAAACCGGAGAATTAAAAAAGTTGGTAACTGGTAATCGGTAACTAGTAATTAGTAAAAATGAGCATACCCGAGATAGAAAAACAAATATTGGAATTCTGGAAAAAGAACAGAATTTTCGAAAAATCCCTAAAGAAAACCCCTCGACAAGCTCGGGGCAAGAAGGGAGATTTTGTATTTTATGACGGACCACCATTCGCTACCGGTACTCCGCATTATGGTCATATCGTTGCTAGCCTGATGAAAGACATGATTCCGCGTTATTGGACTATGCGCGGTTATCGCGTTGAAAGAAAATGGGGATGGGATTGCCACGGTCTTCCTATAGAGAATATCGTAGAAGGAGAATTGGGATTAAAACACAAAAAAGATATCGAAAAAATCGGGATAGATTTTTTTAACGAAACCTGTAGAAGCAAGGTATTGATGTACGCGGGAGAATGGAGAAAAGTAATAGAAAGAATGGGCAGATGGGTAGATATGGATAACGATTACAAGACCATGGATCCGAGCTTTATGGAAAGCGTTTGGTGGGTTTTTAAACAATTATGGGACAAGGAGTTGATTTACGAGGGATACAAATCAATGCATATTTGTCCCAGATGTGAAACAACATTATCGCAATCGGAAGTCAGTCAGGCCTACGAAGAAACAACCGATATTTCGGTTATTGCCAAGTTTGAATTACAAGATGAGCCGAAAACCTTTATCCTTGCCTGGACAACCACTCCCTGGACTTTACCGGGAAACGTCGCCTTGGCAATGGGGGAAAATTTACATTATATTAAGGTGCAATCGGGAAGCGAAAAATACATTTTAGTGAAAGATAATGTCGATAAAATTTTCGAAGGTAAGGATTATAAAATGATTGATGAGGTTAGCGCTAAAACATTGGAGGGGAAAAAATATAAACCTCTTTTCGATTATTTCTTGAGTGTCGATTTGAAAAATAAAGAAAATCTTTACACGATTCAACTGGCCAATTTTGTGACCATTGAGGATGGTACCGGCGTGGTGCACATTGCTCCGGCATTCGGGGAAGACGATATGAGTCTTGGGAAAGAAAAAAAACTGCCATTGATTCAACACGTTAAGATGAATGGGCAAATTATTGATGACGTAATTGATTTTAAGGGCTTAGAAGTTAAGCCCAAGGATAGTCCGCAGTCAACTGATATAAAAATTACTGAATTTCTGGAAAAGAAAAATCTGGTTTTCAAAAGCGAAAAATTCGTGCATTCATATCCTTATTGTTATCGTTGTGATTCTCCGCTTTTGAATTATGCCAATTCTTCTTTGTTCGTTGATATTTCAAAAATTAAAAACAAACTGTTAAAAACCGCAAAAAATATCAATTGGATGCCCGAACACATGAAAGAAGGGCGTTTCGGGAACTGGCTCGAGGGTGCCCGGGATTGGTCTATTTCTCGTCAAAGATTTTGGGGTTCGGTAATTCCGATTTGGATTTGTGACAAATGCGGTAAAAAGAAAGTAATCGGTTCGATTAAAGAACTGGAAAAACTCAGCAATCAAAAAGTAACCGATTTGCACAAGCACTTTATGGATAAAATAACCTTTAATTGTGAATGTGCCCATTCAGAAAATTCAGGGCAAGGCGGAACGATGAAACGGGTTTCCGATGTGCTGGATTGTTGGTTTGAGTCCGGTTCGATGCCCTATGGTCAAATGCATTATCCTTTTGAAAACAAGGAGAAATTCGAGAAAAATTTTCCGGCAAAATTTATTGCCGAGGGCGCAGATCAAACTCGGGCCTGGTTTTATTACCTGCATGTTTTAGCTACGGCGGTTAAGAGCAAGGAAGCATTCAAAAATGTAGTTGTTAACGGTATAGTTTTGGCCGAGAACGGCAAAAAAATGAGCAAAAAATTGAATAATTATCCTGATCCGATGGAGATTTTCGAAAAATACGGCGCCGATGCTATCCGTTATTATCTCGCCGCCTCGCCGGTGATGAAAGCGGAGGATTTGTGTTTTTCCGAAAAAGCCGTTGACGAAGTAGTTAAAAAGGTTTTGATGCTGATTCTCAATATTTTTTCTTTTTATAAATTATACGAGACAAAAAGCATAAAGCCATCCTCGAGAAGCGGAAATATTCTTGATAAATGGATTGTTTCCAAAATTGAGAATTTAAAACAAATAATAACCGACGGATATGAAAAATATGATTTAAATTTAGCTACCCGGGCAATTGAAGGACTTATTAATGATTTATCTACTTGGTACCTAAGGCGTTCGAGGGAAAGAATCAAGGGTGATAAAAAAAGCGATAAGAAAAATGCCACACAAACTTTATCTTATGTATTGTTGGAATTGTCGAAAATTATTGCCCCGGTAATGCCGTTTATTGCCGATTATTTATATCTTGAATTAAAAGGCAAGAAAGAATCAGTGCATCTCGAAGATTGGCCGAAAGTCAATAAAAAACTGATTAATAAAAAACTTGAAGAAAAAATGGACATGGTAAGACAAATCTGCAGTCAGGCGCTGCAGAAAAGAGTAGAGGCGGGAATTAAGGTAAGACAGCCGCTTCTGGAGCTGAAAATTCCGCGATACAGGCTGGAGAAACAGCTGGTCGAATTGATTAAAGACGAGATAAATGTTAAAGATATCGCTTTTGACGTAAAATTGAAAGAAGGCGTAATTTTAAATACAGTAATGACCGATGGGCTTAAAGAAGAGGGGTTGGTTAGGGATTTTGTGCGTCAGATTCAGGCGCTGCGCAAAGAAAATAGATTAACGCCCAAAGACAAAATCAGGGTAATTTTCGGTAATACGGAACTGGAAAAATTAATCAAAAAACACAAGAAACAGATTAAAAAACAGGTTATTGCCGAAGACATTGTATTCGATTCGAGTCAAACCGCGCAAAGTGGTCAAGGCAAGAACTTAAACATCGAGAAAGTGTAAAAATGATTAAAACCGAAGTAATTATTCTGAAATCGGATGATTCAAACGAAGTTGACCGGATTTTGACCATTTATTCCGAAAAATTGGGAAAGATTAAAATTTCCGCCAAGGGCGTGAAGAAGATAGAAAGCAAGCTGCGTTATTCAATTGAGCCGATTTCTTGTGTCGGGATGATTCTTGTTGAGGGCAAGAATTTTTTAATCCTGAAAGACGCGATAATCATCGATCAATTTTTGGAAATAAAAAAAGATCCGGAAAAAATAAAAATCGCCAAAAAATTATGCGAATTGACCGACGAAGCAATTATGGGCGAAGAGAGAGATGAGGATATTTGGAAATTAATCCTTTTGACTCTTAAAAGCATCGAGGAGGAAAGAATTTCTTTAAAATCGGTAATTCCTGATTTTCAGAAAAACCTGATTAAGCTTTTGGGCTATAATCCCGAAGAAATAAGAAATTTAAATGAAATCTATTAAGTGGTATAATAAAGACATGGATGATAAAGAATTCAAAATCAAGGAAGTAAACATAGGTCCGGCACCGGGAAAGAAGCCATTAATTCAGCCGGAGACCAAACAAGAAAATAAGCCGTTGAAAGCAAAGATGCGCGGTTTGGTTAATTTGTTCAGCAGGAAAAATTTTCCCAAGACGCTGATTGTAGTATTTTGTATTGCAGCCGTAGTGGCTATGCTTTCTTTTGTTGCCGGTAAAAGTTCTTTTAATTTGGATAACATTAAAATAAATGTCGGGATTCCGAGTTCGGTATCTTCGGGAGAAGAAGTGGTTGTAAAAATCGACTATATCAATGATAACCGGGTTGGATTGAAAGATGCGTATTTAATCATTGATTATCCCTCGGGAACCTTTTCTATCGACGGAAAGGAGCTTTCTCAGGAAAGAAGGGGCCTGGAATCCATTGCCAAAAAATCTCAAGGCACGGAAGAGTTCAGAGTCAGATTTGTCGGGGAAAAGGGAGACAGTAAAACTATTATTGCCAAATTAAACTTTATACCCCAGAATATCAGTTCGCGTTTCGAGCAGTCCACAACATCGAGAGTGGAAATCAATTCGGTTCTGGTTTCGATAAACATCGACGGTCCGGAAAAATCCATTACCGGGCAGGAAACGAATTACCTGATCGAGTACGAAAATAAAACCGAGGAAAATATTTACAATTTAAATCTGGAATTGGTTTACGACAAAGACTTCAAATTCAAAAGCGCAGAACCGGCGCCCCAAAAAGATACAAGTAATCTTTGGAAAATCGATGTTTTAAGAGCAGGAGAAAAAAGAAGCATCAATCTGATCGGAAATCTGAACGGCAAAGAGGGCGAAAGCAAATCTCTCAAGGTGATTATTGGAAGAATAGAAAACGATCAATTGATTCAATATAGTCAATCGGAATACTTGACCCTAATTTCTCCTTCACCGATATTGTTGAGTCCGGTACTGGAGGGGGAAGAAGGGGATTGCAGGCTGGATCCCGGGCAAATGTTAAAATACAGAATTGATTTCAAAAACAATACCGATGTTCCTTTAATAGAACTGATTTTAAAAGTGCATTTCGAGGATAGTGTTTTTGACTTGAGAAACATTCAGTTGGGTGAAATCGGATTTTTTGACAGCAGGGAGAATACCGTTACCTGGAGCGGGGCCGATGTTCTTGCGTTAAAATTATTGGAGCCGAATCAATCCGGGAGCGTTTATTTTTCAATTAAAATCAAAAAGCCGGTACCGATGAGTAATTATAATGACAAGAATCTTAAAGCAGAAATCTCTGTGGAAATCGGTACAAAGACCGTACCGAACAAATTTGCCGTTTCGGAACTGAATATTTCCAATAGCCTATCTTGCAAAATCAATAGCGAGGTTGATTTAAAGACCAGGGTTTATTATTACGAGCCCGGTACGGGAATTGTTAATTCCGGGCCAGTGCCTCCGAGGGTAGATGCGTTGACATATTTTACCGTACATTGGCAGATTTCCAACGGTTCCAATGACTTAGAAAATATATTGGTAAAGTCTACGCTGCCCCAGGGGACTAGCTGGAGTTACAATTATATAAACAAAACTCCCGATAGCCAAGTTTCTTACAACGAAAGAACAAAAGATATTGTTTGGGAGATAGAAAAATTACCCGCAGGCTTGGGACGTCTTCTTTCGGCTTACGAATTGGTTTTCCAGATCGAAATTAGACCATCAATAAATCAGGTTGGTACGTCTCCTGCTTTGATAAACGAAACCTTGCTCGAGGCAAAGGATTCATTCACCGGCATTTTTTTGAAAGATTATACTAATCCGGTTAATACCAATCTGCCCGACGACCCGCGGTCCCCGGGAGGTACGGTTCGGCAATAATTAATATGGCGGAAAATAGCCAAAACTTAATGGATAAAATTGTAAGCCTTTGCAAGCGCCGGGGTTTTGTTTATCCCGGCTCTGATATTTACGGCGGTTTGGCCAATACTTTCGATTTTGGGCCCTTGGGCGTGGAACTGGCGAATAATATTAAAAAAAGCTGGTGGAAAAATTTTGTTCAGAACAGAAGCGATATTTATGGTCTAGACGGAGGGATTCTGATGAATCCGAAAATTTGGGAAGCCTCGGGCCATACTCAGGGATTTATCGATGTTTTGGTGGAATGTAAAAAATGTCATAAAAGATTCAGGACAGATCAAATAGAACAAGACCTGCCTGCCGGTAGGCAGGAATGTCCGGATTGCGGCGGAGAACTTACCGAAGCGAAAAAGTTTGTGCCGATGTTTAAAACCTTTGTTGGTCCGGTGGAAGATTCCGCATCGATTGCCTATTTGCGTCCCGAGACAGCGCAAGCGATTTTTGTGAATTTCAAAAACATCATTGATAGTTTTCATCCCGTTCTTCCTTTCGGCGTTGCACAAATAGGAAAAGCATTCCGTAACGAAATAACCTTGGGTAATTTTATTTTCCGCAAGCTTGAATTCGAACAGATGGAAATAGAGTATTTTATAGAAGAAAAGGATTGGAAAAAATACTTTGAGGAATGGGAAAAAGAAATCGAAAAATGGGTGATAGGCCTGGGAATAAACAAGAAAAACATCCATTGGCGCAAACACGACAAAGAAGAGTTGGCGCATTATTCTAAGCATACCGAAGATATCGAGTATAATTTTCCGTTCGGGGGGTTTAAAGAACTTTACGGGTTGGCGTATCGTACTGATTTTGACTTGAAAAATCACAGCGAAAAAAGCGGAAAAGACTTGAAATACGTCGATTTAAAAACAAACGAGAAATTTTTCCCGCATGTTATCGAGCCTTCTTTCGGCATGGAAAGAACGATGTTGATGATTCTTTCCGAGGCCTATTGTGAGGAGGAAATTAAAGAAACGAAAAGGATTGTTTTAAAGCTTAAACCCGCACTCGCGCCGATAAAGGCAGCAATATTTCCGCTTTTGGCGAATAAACCGGATTTAATCAAAAAAGCAAAAGAGGTTTATGAAATATTGAAAAAAGAATTTCCGACCGTTTGGGACGATAGGGGAAATATTGGCAAAAGATATTATTCTCAAGACGAAATTGGAACTCCTTACTGTATAACCATTGATTTTGATACTCTAGAAAAAGACGATGTCACGGTACGGGAAAGAGACTCAATGAAACAAGAAAGAATAAAAATTAAAGAATTGAAAGAATATTTGGAAGAAAAATTAAATGAATAAGCCATATCAAAAGCTTACATTTGAAAACGGACTGAGATTGGTCACTGTGCCGATGAAAAATACGCAAGCAGTGACCGTTTTAGTATTGATCGGCACGGGCTCGAAATACGAAACCAAAAAAATCAACGGCATTTCGCATTTTCTGGAGCATATGTTTTTTAAGGGAACCAAGAAAAGGCCAACTACCGCAAAATTGATTGAACCGTTGGATAAAATTGGCGGAGAGTATAATGCTTTTACGGGTCAGGAGAACACCGGTTATTGGGCAAAAGTGGACAGTAAGCATTTAGATATTGCATTGGATTGGGTTTCTGATATTTTTTTGAACTCCAAACTCGAATCTGCGGAAATAGAAAGAGAAAAAGGAGTGATTATCGAAGAAATAAATATGTATTTGGATGATCCCAAGAGATATGTTTCCGATTTATGGGATAAATTGCTTTATGGCGACCAGCCGGCAGGATGGTTGATATCCGGAGAAAAAGAAAATGTGAGAAATTTCAAAAGAGATAATTTTATTGATTATCTTAGAAATCACTATTCCGCCAAAAACACAGTTATTTGTGTTGCCGGAAATATCGGTAACGCGGAGCAATTAAAGAAAAAGATTGAAGAAAAGTTTAAAACAACAAACACCGAAAAACCAAAAGAAAGAAAAAGCGTGGTATTTTCGCAAAAAAAACCAGAAACCCTGATTCATTATAAGGAAACTGACCAAACCCATCTTTGTGTAGGGGTAAGGGCGTATAACAATTTTCATAAAGATAAATATGTCTTAAGGGTTCTCAATGTTGTACTCGGCGGAGGAATGAGTTCAAGAATGTGGCTCTCGGTTCGGGAAAGAAAAGGGCTGGCATACTATGTTTGGGTTTATAATAACATTGATTTGGATACGGGGTTTTTACTGACTCAAGCGGGAGTGAATAATGAAAAAGCAGAAGAAGCGATAAAAGAAATTTTAAAACAGTATCAATTGATCAGGGACAGAAAGGTTTCTTCGGGGGAGCTTAGAAAAGCCAAGGATTATATAAAAGGCGGTGCAATTTTGGGAATGGAATCTTCCGATGCTCAAGCCTCTTTTTATGCTAATCAGGAAATTATGGAAAACGGGGTTTTGACCCTTGACGAGATATTTGCTAAAATAGAAGTAGTGACAGTGGAAGACATTCAAAGAGTGGTAAAAGATATATTTCGACCGGAAAAATTGAATTTGGCCTTAATCGGACCATTTAAAGATAAGTCGAAATTCGAAAAAATACTAAAAATTTAAAAACTATGCCCGAGAAAAAAATACAAACCATAAATATAACTTCGAGCACCATCATGAGGGTGATATTTATCATACTTTTTTTGGTTTTTCTGTATTTAATTCGTGATATTATCGTAATTTTTATTTTTGCCCTGATTATCGCTTCGGCAATAACGCCCATTGTTAATGTTTTGGAGAAAATAAAAATCCCGCGCGTAATCGGGACTCTGATTATTTATATTCTATTTTTTGGAATTGCCACTTTTTTGCTTTATCTGGTAATTCCCTCGGTTGCCAAAGATATTGAAAAACTTTCTTCTAATTTTCCGGATTATGTAGAAAAGCTGACAGTTAAATTTCAAAGTCTTAAAGAACATTTTTCCAAGTATCAGCGTTTTATCGACCAGCTTACCGTTCTTTTGAATAATGTTCGTGATTTCTTGAAGGGCTCCGCTTCCAATATGTTTTCTACCGTTCTGAATGTTTTTGGCGGCGTTTTCTCCTTTTTCCTCATATTGGTTATTTCTTTTTACATTTCCGTCCAAAAGAAAGGAATCCAGCGGGTTTTGACGGCGATAATTCCCCTACAATATCGTGATTATCTTTTGGATCTATGGGAAAGAGCACAAAAAAAACTGGGCAAGTGGTTACAGGGCCAGTTATTTCTCGGATTGATTGTTGGAAGCATGGTTTATGTCGGGCTTTATTTTCTTGATGTTAAGTATGCACTGATTTTGGCGGTGGTGGCGGGAGCTTTTGAAATCTTTCCGTATATTGGACCCGTTTTGGCTTCAATCCCGGCAATAATTATTGGGCTTCTCCAGTCGCCGGTTTTGGGCTTGTGGGTGATTATTCTTTATTTTGCCGTACAGCAAATAGAAAATTATTTAATCGTTCCCTTGGTTATCGGAAAAGTTGTTGGTCTTAATCCCATTGTCGTGATTTTGGCATTACTTATTGGCGGAAAACTGGGCGGAATTTTGGGAATGATTTTATCGGTTCCCTTGACTGCCGTTTTCGCGGAATTTTTAAAAGATTTAATCAAGAAAAGAAAACAAGAATAGCTAAAAAGATTACAATAATTTCAGTGGTCAAGTTTAAGAAGGTAATTCTATGACCTTCTTTTTTACAATGGAAGAATTTATTATGAAAGTTTATGATTTTTCTGGAGGTTTCCGGGGATAATACGGTAAAACTAAAAAATAGAAAAATATCCGGCAAGGTTGCAAAAATTATCCCCAACAAAATAAATATCAAATTTCTAATATCGAGACGAAGGTCGGTTTTCCGGACTAGCAGAAAAACAATTATAATCCCGACCACGCCGTCAATTACTATTTTTAACAAATCAAAAATGAACCTTTTTAAATCTTTGGTTTTTTTAAAATTGCTAATACCGGGATTGGGATAGTCCCAGTGGGGAATTCGGTCAAGTATTAGGTGACTTAAAAGACCAAGCATTATAATTAAGCCAAGATTATGGGTCTTGGCTCCGATTGTCGCACCGATTAAAAGGTGAGGAGTTAAAATCATATTTATATTATAATCTAAAAGAACTTAACAACGAAGTAAATTATTGGTAGAGTAAAGCTATGGGTAAATTGTACATAATCGCTACTCCAATCGGGAATTTAAAAGACATAACCCTCCGAGCACTGGAAACCCTAAAAGAGGTTGATTTGATTTTGTGCGAGGACACGCGAGTGACTAAAAAACTGCTTGAACATTATAATATCGAGAAACCGGTTGAAAGTTATCATCAACACAGCAATCTTAATAAAATTGAGAAAATCAAGGAATTATTAAAACAAGGCAAAAATCTGGCCTTGGTTTCCGATTCCGGAACTCCGGGAATTTCAGATCCGGGAAACAAATTAATAAGTATATTGACAGGCGAGCTGATGGGTGATTTAGGGATTATTTCCATTCCCGGTCCGAGCGCTATAATTTCTGCGGCCGGTATCTCCGGTTTTCCTATGGATAAATTTGTTTTTCTCGGTTTCCCGCCGCATAAAAAGGGCAGGCAAAAATTCTTTAAAGAGCTTAGTGAATATAAATATCCGGTAATTATTTACGAATCTCCGCATCGCATCATTAAAACCCTGAATGAATTGAAAAATATCAATGATTTTGATATAGTTATCGGGCGCGAATTGACCAAAAAATTCGAGACAATTTACAGAGGGAAAATCAGCGAAATTATCCCCAAAATCGAGCCAAGAGGCGAATTCGTAATAATCGTTAACCCCGCCAAGGGCGGGGCAAGCAACCATGAAAAATAAATTTTATATTACAACTACACTTCCGTACGTGAACGCGTCGCCGCACATAGGCTTTGCCTTGGAAATCGTGCAGGCAGACGTAATTGCGAGATATCGTTCTGCCTTGGGAGACGATGTATTTTTCAATACCGGAACAGATGAACACGGGTTGAAAATATATCAGAAAGCAATTGAGGAGAAAAAAGACCCACAGAAATACTGCGATGAGTATGCGGCTAAATTCAACTTATTGAAAGAAAAGCTTAATCTTTCTTACAACAATTTTATTCGTACAACAGACAAACACCACATCGAGGCGGCCCAAGAATTTTGGAAAAGATGTGAAGCTAATGGAGATATTTATAAAAAGAATTATAAAACCAAGTATTGCGTCGGTTGTGAACTGGAGAAAACGGATTCGGAATTGGTCAACGAAAAGTGTCCGATTCATCCCGAAAGAGAGGTAGAGATTATTGAAGAAGAAAATTATTTTTTCCGATTTTCAAAGTACCAAAAACCACTTTTGGATTTATACGAAAAAAATCCCGATTTTGTAATTCCGGAACATCGACAAAAAGAAATTTATAATTTTGTAAAAAGCGGATTACAAGATTTTAGTATTTCCAGGTTTAGAAATAAGATGCCTTGGGGGGTACCGGTACCCGGTGATGACAATCATGTGATGTATGTTTGGTTTGATGCTTTGATTAATTATATTTCCTGTCTCGGTTGGCCCGAGAATAAAAAGAAATTCGAATCATTTTGGGGAACCAAGAAAACCCCGAACGCAATTCAGGTGGCGGGGAAGGACAATTTAAGACAGCAAACGGCAATGTGGCAGGCGATGTTAATATCTGCCGGAATTTCTAATTCCAGGCAGGTTTTTATTCATGGGTTTATTAATCTGGCGGGTAAGAAAGTAAGCAAGTCATCAGAAATTTCTTTGCCGAGCCCGATTGAATTGTCTGACAAATACGGCATTGATGCGCTTCGTTATTACTTATTAAGAGAGATTCCTGCTTGTGAGGACGGCGATTTTTCGCTCGAGCGGTTGGAGCAAAGATATAATGCAGACCTGGCTAATGGTCTTGGTAATCTAGTAGCCAGAGTTTTGACGTTGGTGGACAGAAACAAGACCGAAAGCAAAAAACCCGAGAAAGGAGTTTTGGAAACAGCTAAAAAAACAAAGAAAAGTTGCTACAAAGCCATTGAAGGATTCGGATTTAACGAGGCACTGGAAGAAATTTGGAAATTGATAGGATTTTGCGATAAGTACGTTGACGAAAACAAACCTTGGGAATTGGCGAAAACCGATAAGAAAAAATTGGAACAGGTTTTGTCCAATCTTCTTTATTGTATTTCCGAAATTGCCGATTTGATCGCGCCGTTTTTACCCGAAACCAGTGAGAAAATAAAAAACCAGATTGAAGGAAGTTTGACTTCCAAAACCGGAAAACTCGAAATACTCTTTCCTCGAATCGATAAATAATTTTAAATTTTGAATTATCATTTTGATTTTTGATTTTTGCATTTTGATTTATGCTTGTTGATACCCATTGTCATCTTAATTTTAAAGACTTTAATAGCGACCGAGATGAAATCATCGGTCGCTGTTTAGATCCCTCGAATCCCTCGGGACAAGTTTGGTTGATTAATATCGGCGTAAATTATAAAACTTCGCAGGAAGTAATCGAGATTGCGCAAAAATACGAAAAGGGTGTTTATGCCACGGTCGCTTTACATCCGCATGACGTTACCGGATACGAGGAAAGAGAAAAAGAAGAATTCGATTATGATAGATTTTTAAAATTAGCAAAAAACAAAAAAGTCGTGGCTATTGGCGAAACCGGTCTGGATTACGAATTCTGCGAAAACGACGAAAAAGCGCAAAAACTTCAGCAAGAAGTTTTTATTAAACATTTGAAACTGGCAAAAGAAGTCAATAAGCCCGTTGTTATTCACTCCCGCCGTACCTTTCCGGAGATTTTAAGCATTATTCAAAATTCAAAATTCCTGCCTCGCCGGCAGGCAGGCAAAATTCAAAATTCCGCGCCTGGCGTACTTCACTGCTATATGGGTCGCTGGTCTTATGCCGAAGAATATTTGAAACTCGGATTTTATATCAGTTTTACGGGCTTAATTACTTATGCGCGCGATTACGATAAAGTAAT
>Ga0315273_10005020_pt1 | contig 16321 bp, 19 predicted proteins | sample YL17G02_0_MG_FD_205753 | JGI IMG/M metagenome (GOLD analysis project Ga0315273, IMG submission 205753) | Sediment microbial communities from Yellowstone Lake, YNP, Wyoming, USA - YL17G02_0 | ecosystem: Environmental > Aquatic > Freshwater > Lake > Sediment | place: USA: Wyoming | collected... | reverse complement strand
GCCTCAGAACTTGCCGACACCCCAACATCCATGCCGTGGTTCGGCAACAAGCAACTTATCATCCGCTTCACCTAGATCTGCTGTCCCGTTAGTCATTTCCAGTACCGTGGAAATCGAGGCTAGGACCTTCATGCTCAAGTGCTGCAGAGGATGGCCTGCCTTTGGGCTCCGCCCTGAAGTTCTCTGCGGGTATCATGTCCGCTTTCTTGATCCACGAAGGCTCTGACGTGGCGTCAAACGGGGGAGAATTCTTGCCTGTGAATGCATTATCGGTCGGCTTATTCATGAAATTCACTCTTCAGGATTCCCCGAATGGTGACGAAAAGACAAGTAATAAGGGTTTCTGTGGGAGAAAATAGGTAATCGCCTCCAGCGGAGCTAAATATGCCAAGCAAGGAAACCATTTTGGTTGTGGATGATGAAATTGGTCCCCGGGAATCACTGCGGGTGATTCTAAAACCCCTTTATGAAGTCCACACGGCTGTCGCAGGCGAGGAAGCGCTACGGTTTATTTACGACAACTATGTTGACCTTGTACTCTTGGACTTGAATATGCCGGGGCGTTCTGGCTTTGGTGTCTTAAGAGCGATAAAGGATTTCCGCCCGGATATAGAGGTTATCGTCATAACCGGTTATGGAAGTCTTGAAAATGCCAAGGAAGCCATTCGTTTGGGAGCGGAAGACTTCATTCCGAAGCCCTTCAACGTGGCCGACATAACGGCCATAGTGGCAAAATCCCTTGAGAGACGCAGGGATAATTTAAACGTCAAGCATTTGACAGAGCAAATCAAGACTCTTCGGTCTCCCGCTCACAAGAATTAAAAGAGGGTGGATAGGGAAAAATGGAAAAGGAAAAAAAGGAAACAATTCCTTTCTTGGCGCCTGTTAACGCTGAAAGGAGGAAACATCCTAGATTTCCGGTTCATTTGCGGATTGAGTACCGCAGAGGTACCGGTTCTAGAATCCATTTCGGGCAGCTGCTAGATATCAGCGAGGGTGGGTTATTCCTTCATCTTTCTGAGGCAGTGGAAGTCGGGCAAAATCTGAGTTTGAAAATTTTTATCGGTTCGGGAATCTCAAAATTTATTGAAGCAGGGGTTCGGGTAGTTTGGCGACAGTTTAAGAAGGGTGCCGGTTATCGAATCGGAGCGAGATTTATTCACCTTCCTTCTGAGGAGATGAAAAAGCTAAAGGCCCTCTTGGAACATCTAATAAAGCCAAAACCCAGAAAGGATTTGAAGGATTTAGTAGTTCCCCTGGACTCCTCTAAGCCCCTGGAAACCTGATAAAAAAGAGGATTGCGGCCCCGGTTACATACGGGACCAAAAGATCCCATTTGATTCCCTGAGCGGGAGAAACATCTAAAAAGAGGATAATCGCATTCAATACGCAACCCGAAGCTCTTCGATAAAGCGTTTCTTGATGGAGGCACAGGATCAAACCTTATTTCCCCAAAAACCCAATAACTCCTTGAGCTATTACGGAAAGGAGGTAAAACGACAAAGCCAACCTCCGAGTAATCGGAGGACGGAAAGCCACGGATCCCAAAGATTTTGGGATCGCTGGGTTGCTGGAAAAATGAAGACCGGGTTTCCATGGAGACGATTCACGAGAGATAATCCAGTCCTTTTGGCTTAGGGAGTCAGGAAATAAAGTTTTCAGAAAATGGAAGGAACCAAATGTTTATTTTAGCTGTGGCTCTCCTGGGAATGAGCTCAAGGGTCTTCTCCGTGATCCGGGCCACCGTCCAGAGTAGGGAAATGACCATGGCCACTACTCTGTTGCAGGATAAATCGGAAAACCTGAAACCACCCAAATATAAGTTCGCTCACCTCGGAAAATGATTCGCCCAGCCAAAGGAACATCAATTTCTCATTTATTTTCCAACCCGGGAGGGGAGAAGGATCGGTAAAATGGCGGAAATGTTAAACGATAATTTCAACCCAAGGAAAGTGCTTTTGGATATGGAAAATAGGCTTCTCGCCGATGCTCAAAAGATCACGCCTCATTCATTAATCGTCAAAAACGATGTCGGGGATGAATCTGATCATGCAGGGGATGAGCGCAGCCGTGAAATATCCCTCCTTCTAACCGGCCGAATTAAGGTAAGCCTTATGGCTATCGAAGAAGCCTTTGAAAAGATAGAAGAAGGGACATACGGCATATGCGAAGAATGCGAGAATAAGATCGCGCCAGGCCGACTTAGAGTGATGCCTTTAACTAAACTATGTCTAACGTGTCAATCACGGTTAGAAAAGGAAAAAAGCCTTGAAGAGCGGGTCGAAGAACGATTGCGATACAAGGAATTGACTACCGAGCTAGAGAAAGAAGAAACCGATTGATATAGGAATTGGGGATTGATGCTTCCTCCAAGTTATAGCCCGGGAGAGGGTTATCCCCCACCCCGCTCAACGTTGCTCAAGTCCACGCCCTCAATTATAGCGATCCCCCTTCGATTAGGGGATATATTCTGCAAATATCCAAAGATAAAAAGGCAAGGCCGTTTCGGACCCTGCCTAAAGGAGGAATTCTGGAAATTGCAGCTCAGAAATTTTTGAAGTTTCCCTCCAGAGGAAGCACATGCTCCGGCTTGACCTCTTTCTTCCTGGCAGTGGTTCCTTGCCCCTGATCGGCCGCTGGAGCCGTCCAAGACTTCTATATCCCATGTCCCAGCAAGGTGGCTGACCAACTCTTCCCGATTCACCCGATTTTGCAGCAGACCTTTCTCCTTCGGCGCGTCACTCCTATTCTTTTGTCTCCAAGAGTGTGCCCCATTTTTCTATTTTTCCCTTCTCATGATCTGGCAGTTAACACATTTTGCGGGACCTCCCAGGACCCCAAAAATCCCTGTTCCTCTCCCTTCTCATTGGAGAAAACAGAAGTAGACGGCCTTTCCATGGATGGCATTGTTAGATTCGGGAAAAAAACCAAGAGACTAAAGGTAAGATTTTTTCAGGTGAAGGTCCGTTGTGGGGGATCCCGTGACAGGTCCGCTTCCTTTTCAGGCGTGTCAAGGATCCCCGGATATTTGCCTAAATTTTAATTTTTCTTAATCTATTCGTCAAGTTAATTCGTCTTGCAATCGGCTGTATTTCTTGCCCTTTTCCCATGGAGACTGCCCAGCCGTTTGGCGTTTTTCTAATAATCCATGCTCCTTTTTTTTGAGCAAATACATCATTAACCCCTGTTTGAAAGAGAAAAATTTCAGGCAGTTACATATTTTGTAACTGAGAGGGCGAAGCTATGATCAAAAATTGGAAGATGATCGTTAGCATGGTGTTATCTATTTTCTTTGCCCAAAGCTGCTCTACATACTCTGGGACGGCGATCCGCAAAGTCGAATACCAGAATGCAAAAATTTCAGGAGGAAGCAGGGTTGATTCCGGGAAAAAATCGGAACTTCCTGTTAAGGAGAGAACTTCAGAACTGAAAGTGGGGGAGAAAGAAAACGGGAAAGAGAAATTGGTCAGCCCTCAAGGAAAAACGTATGTCAGGATGAACGCGGAAACTGTCTCCATGAAGGATTATCACCGGGGAAGATTTCCCAAGAATAAGGTTGTCTTTCCGGATGAGCTGACGCCGGCTGCGAAAAAATATGAATACCGAATCGGGATCGATGATGTGCTTCATATAGTCTGCTGGCAGCATCCGGATCTTACCATGGATGTTACTGTCCGGAAGGATGGGCAAATCTCTTTTCCTCTTGTTGACAATATCAGGGCGGAAGGGCTGACCATTCCCGAACTCGAGAATGAATTAAAAAAGCAGATCGGGCGCTTTATACAGGATCCACAAGTTAGCATAAATCCAAAAGAGACACAGAGTCAGCGAATATTCATCGTGGGCCAGGTTCGAAAGCTTTATGCGAACATCGGAGGGAAGCCCTATTTCAATCTGAAAGCAGGGAGCAGCCTCCTGGATGCCCTCTCCGATGTGGAGTTTTATCCGGAAGCTGACCTGGCTGCTTCTTATGTGAATCGAAATGACGTTGTTATCCCGGTTGACCTCAAAGCCTTAATGATGAATGGAGACCTCGCCCAGAATATTCTTTTGATTCCTGAGGATAAAGTCATAATTCCCGCAGCGCTAAAAGAAGTCACCTTCCTGGGTGAATTTGGGTCCCCGGGAAGATATAAAGTGAACATTGATACAACTCTTGCCAACGCCTTATCCATCGCGAGAGGAATTAATCGAGAAACTGCCGACCTTTATATGGCCTTTGTAGCTCGTAACAAGCAAATACTGCCGGTCAATCTGAAAAGGCTCTTAGACTATGCCGACATGAGCCAGAACATAATTATGGAAGACGGGGATATCGTTTTCATCCCCAATGTTCAGGAGAAAAAATACTACGTCCTGGGTGAGGTAAATAAGCCGGGGGTATACTATTTCCGAGACCCGGTAAGCGTTATGGAAGCGGTCTCACAAGGCGGGGGATTCTTGACGACAGCCCAAAGGAGTCAGGTGGTCGTTGTCCGGGGAGATATCAACAACCCCCAAATATATGAAGTCGATGCGCTCGCCATGATGGAAGGCAAGTCCCTGGAGAAGTTCACGCTGCAAAAAGGGGATGTTGTCTATATTCCCAGGACTCTGATTGCCGACTGGAATGTCTTTCTTAATCAACTACTCCCCAGCTTCCAGGCTGTCGTTCTTCTGGAGCTATTGCGACGCTAAATCCGGAGCGGCTAATGCCCGATCGTGATTTTCAAGAGCTGCACCTGAAAGATTACGTTAACATCCTGCGACGGCGCTGGCTTATCGTCCTTATTCCCCTACTGTTTATTCCCCTCTGGCAAGGAATCCCCATTTTGCGCATGAATCCGATCTATCAGTCATCGGCGACCCTACAGTTGGAGCCCGAAAAAGGAATGGGTAGTTCCTTTGCCCAAAGTTTCTCTCCTGAATTCCTATTTCAGAATGAAAGATGGATGAATAACCAGATCAACCTTATTAAGGGCAGGGCGGTAGCCGAAAAAGTGGTGAAAAAATTGGGTCTCCGGCTGCAGGTAAGACCTGAGGAGAAAATTTACCAGGTCTTATTAAAGATGTGGATTTCCGATTTCCCAATCATTCCCAAAATATGGAATTGGGTCAGGAAAGAACCGCTGGCAACCGGGGCTTTTTCTCACTTAGTTATCAAGTCTATTCAGATAAATGAGGGGGCAGAAGTAGGCGCCTATCGGGGGGGTTTTCAAGACCGTAACCATTTTAGGATCTATGATGGAGACGGCCAATTGGTGGGCAAGGGTGAGACCGGGAAGCCCTTTTCGGGACCGAATTTTTCTTTTGTCGTCGAAGGAGGAGGGAGAGGGGGTAAAAATTTTGGGTTCAATATTGTACCCGAGCTAAACGCGATCCTGGCAGTCGAGAACAGCTTGGCAATTTCTCCCGTAAAAGATTCGAGCCAGGTCATTGTTTCCGTTCGCTGGAACGAACCCGTAATGGCGAAGGACATTGCGAGCGCGGTTGTGGAAGCCTACCAAGAGAGCATGGTCTCAAAGAAGGCCGAGGATATCTCCCAAGTCCTTTCCTTCATCGGGGGCCAATTGAAGGTCTCCGAAGATGAGTTGCGCACGGCGGAAGATAATCTGAAGAAATTCAAGGGAAAAGAAAAATTAGTCAATTTAGAGGCTCAGGTCAAGGACACCTTAGATCAAGCCACCCAATATGGCAAAGAATTAAGCACCCTGGCAACTCACCGGAAACAGGCTGAGATCGTCCTGGTTGCCTTGAAGAGTCCTAAAGATTTCATCGAAAAAGAAGCTCTCTTTTCGCTGGGAGCTGGGCTCGGGGATAGCCTGCTCATGGATTGGGGAAGGAAACTTGCCGATTTGAGGATCCAAAGGGCAGCCTTGACGAGGCTGTATAAGGAAGAGCATCCTAAGATCCAGGAAATTGACCGGCAGGCCGAAGCCGTGAAGAAAAGTATCGTGCGAGGGGTCCTGGGCTTTGCTTCTTCCATAAGGATCAGAGAGAAAGCCCTCCAGGAAAACCTGGAAAAACTTGAAAAAAAGATGCTCCTGATTCCGACAACGGAACAGGACCTTTTGAGCCTGCAAAGGATGGTAAAAGTTAGCGCGGGAATCAATGAGTTTCTTCTGCAGAAACGGGCAGAACTGGGTATGAACCGGGCCAGCATCGTGTCCAACATTTATGTTGTGAATATGCCGCATGTCCCCAGTGGGTTCGTAAGAACTGAGCTCCTGCGTAAAATTATTTTGGCCTTGCTATTCGGGGCAGCTTTGGGGTTGGGTCTCGCTTTCTTGGTGGAGTATTTTGACACTACGGTGAAAACTCCCGAGCAGATTCAAAAGATGGTCGACCTGCCCTATCTGGGGACGATTTACCATTTTTCTACCGGAGATAAGTCCCCCAAGAAGGTGCTCCAAATGCTTGAGGCACCCTACTCGCACATCGCCGAAGCTTTCCGGACCCTTAAGACCAACCTGCTCTTTGCCGCATCCGTTGGGGATTTGAAAAAGGCCATTCTCATCACCAGTTCCGCTCCTGGTGAAGGCAAGACTTTCGTCACCGCCAATCTAGGGGTGGCTTTGGCCCAATCGGGCAAAAGAGTTCTCCTCGTCGAAACTGACTTGAGAAATCCTATACTGCATGAGATCTTTGAAATTGGAAGATCCCCCGGCCTGACCAATGCCATGCTTAATGGGGATGTGGAATATCCTGATTTACCGATTCAACTAACTCAGGTTGAAAACTTGGAGTTGCTACCCGCCGGAGATACACCTCCCAACCCTTCCGAGCTATTGTGCTCGAATAAAATGGAAAGAGTTTTCTTTGCTTTGCGGGATCAATATGACTTTGTTCTTTTCGATTCTCCTCCAGTATTTTTAACCAGCGACCCGATTATTTTGGCCCAGAGAGTGGATGGGGTGATCGTCGTAGCCAGAAGCGGAGAGACCAGAAAGGATGTTTTCAAGGAAGCCGTGGAACGCCTTTTACGGGTAGACGCAAAGATCCTGGGAATCCTCTTCAACGATATGTATAAGGAAGGGAAGAGATATTATTACGACAAATATCGCCATTACTATGGTGATGGCAATGGAAAGAAGAAGTTTTTCTTTTTCAAAGGCCGTCCTCCTCAGCACATAAAGACTAATTCCGAGTAAGTCCGTTTCGAAATCTTCCTTCCTCGATAAATCATTAGCAGAAATTCTGAGAGCCTCTGAAGACAATGCGAAGTGATATTCTAGAGAACCAATTACCGTCAACTTCAACGACTATCCTCATAAAACCAACCAAGGGCTGGGCTTCTCTTCAGCTCGAAGATTTGTGGGAATATCGTGAACTCCTGTACTTCCTCGTATGGAGGGACATCAAGGTTCGATATAAACAAACTGTATTAGGCGCCGCCTGGGCTATCATTCAGCCCTTTTTCACCATGGTCGTATTCAGCCTGTTTTTCGGGAAACTGGCCAAAATCCCATCGGATGGAGTTCCTTACCCCCTCTTTTGCTTCGCGGCATTAGTCCCCTGGACCCTATTTTCGAATGGTCTGAGCCAGTCGTCAAACAGCCTGGTAGGTAGTGCCCATCTGATCACTAAGGTATACTTTCCGCGCATGGTGATTCCCATCTCCAGTATATTCTCCGGGGCATTAGATTTCTTAATTTCCTTTGGTGTCCTTTTAGCGATGATGGCAGTTTACGGAATTTTTCCTACTTGGAATACACTTTGGCTACCTTTGCTCATATTATTCGTTTTTGTCAGCTCGTTAGGAGTAGGAATGTGGCTCTCGGCTCTGAACGTCCAGTTTCGGGACGTGCGTTATATCGTCCCTTTTCTGGCTCAAATTTGGCTTTTTGCTACACCGATCGCCTATCCCAGCAGTCTGCTATCTGAACCCTGGCGAACAATTTATGGTCTAAATCCTATGGTTGGAGTGGTGGAAGGGTTTCGTTGGGCCCTGCTGGGGACGGATACAGCCCCGAGCCCAATTGTGATCGTTTCTTCCCTGGCGGCTCTGATCATCCTGATCGGGGGTGCATTCTACTTTCGGAGGATGGAAAAGAATTTTGCGGACATCGTGTGAAAGAGGCTAAGGCTAAGGCTAAGGAAAGAAAATTATGAGCTACAAATCATTTGAAGAAATGCCAGTTTGGCAGAAAGTTATGGATTTGGCTGTAGAGATCTTCCATCTAACTGAGAATCTGCCCAGAAAGGAAGATTATGGGTTGACTTCACAGATGAGGAGGTCGGCTCTATCGATTTTGGGAAATTTGGCGGAGGGGTTTGGGAGAAGGCATACTAAGGATAAACTGAATTTCTATTATGATTCTAGGGGTTCATTAGCAGAAACCAAGAGCCATCTAATTTATGGGAAAAGAGTTGGTTATTTTGAAAAGGAGAAATGCAATCAACTAGAAGCATTGGTGGATGATATATGGAAAGAGCTTAATTTTCTCATTCGATCGATGCAAAAGAATTCATAAACGGTTGTTCTCCCTTAATCTCAACCTCAACCTCAACCTTAACCTTGGCCTCAATGTTGACATTTGCCCATGTCGAATATTGCAATCAAAGTTGACAAATTAAGTAAACGTTATCGAATTGGTCAATCCACGAATGGATACAAGACGCTTCGGGATACCCTTGCAGGCCTCGCTACAGCCCCATTTCGCCGGAAGATGTCAGCACCATCACATATTCAGAAAAGTATTTCCAATTCAACCTCGACTTCAGCCTTAGCCTCATTGCGCAGCGATGAAATTTGGGCCTTAAAGGAGGTCTCCTTCGAGGTGAAGTGCGGAGAAGTCGTCGGCGTTATCGGCCGCAACGGAGCAGGGAAAAGCACCCTCCTTAAGATTCTCTCTCGAATCACGGAACCCACTGAAGGGCATGCCGAAATTCACGGCCGGGTGGGAAGTCTCCTCGAAGTGGGAACCGGTTTCCATGCGGAACTGACTGGTCGAGAGAACATCTATTTAAATGGCGCTATTTTGGGGATGAAGAAGGTGGAGATTGGTCGAAAGTTTGATGAAATTGTGGCCTTTGCGGAGGTCGAAAAATTCATTGATACCCAAGTGAAACATTATTCCAGCGGGATGTATGTTCGGTTGGCGTTTGCGGTGGCCGCCCACGTAGAGCCAGAGATCTTGCTCGTGGATGAAGTTCTAGCGGTAGGGGATGCCCGATTCCAGCGGAAGTGTCTGAATAAGATGCAGGATGTCGGGCGGCAGGGACGTACGGTTCTTTTTGTCTCCCACAATATGCTGGCGGTTACGCGCCTTTGTCCGAGGACAGTCTTGATAGATGCAGGTAAGGTGCTGCAGGATGGACCATCTTACCAGGTAGTTGGTGCGTATTTAGGCTCCGACGTGGGCACGACAGCAGCACGTGAATGGCCAGACTTGAGAGAAGCACCCGGGAATGACATCGTCCGCTTGCGCGCGGTGCGTATAAAGACGGAGGATGGGCGAATTACGGATGCGATGGACATTCGGAAGCCAGTGGGGGTCGAAATGGAATTCGATGTGTTAACGCCTGGCCATATCCTAGTTCCCAACTACCACTTCTTTAACGAGGAAGGGATCTGTGTTTTCCTGGCGAGCGATCATGATCCCGAGTGGTACCGAAGTCCCCGACCCGTCGGCCATTACTTGAGCACGGCATGGGTTCCAGGAAATCTTCTCGCGGAAGGAAGCCTGGTCGTTGGAGCGGCGGTAAGCACGATGAATCCGGTCAACGTCCACTTTTACGAGAGAGATGTTGTTGCCTTCCAGGTTATCGATAGTCTCAATGGAGACTCGGCTCGCGGGGACTATGGCGGGCACATGCCTGGGGTCGTGCGGCCGCTTTTAAACTGGACCACTCAATTCAACCGCTCCGGGATGGAGACTTGCCTCGCTTGCAAGGAGGATAACGATCAATGAAAGTCGTCGTCCTCGCGGGCGGTTTTGGCACACGTTTAGCCGAGGAGACCGAGGTCAGGCCAAAACCAATGATAGAAATTGGGGGACGGCCCATTCTGTGGCATATCATGAAGCATTATGCACATTACGGCTTCAGGGAATTTTTCATGGCTCTGGGCTATAAGGGTGAAGCCATTAAGCGCTATTTTATAGATTACTATACCTTTAATGGAAGCATGACCATTGATCTCTCAAACGGCCGCATGAAGAGGCATAATAATGAGTGTGAAGAATGGACCATCAATTTAATAGATACGGGCCTCGAAACAAACACGGGGGGTCGTATTAAAAGGTTAGAATCGTGGTTGAAGGACGGAACCTTCATGGTTACCTATGGCGATGGCGTGAGCGACATAGACCTAATGGATTTGCTTCGGTTCCATCGCTCTCACGATCGTATAGCCACGGTAACTGCGGTTCGGCCCGCTTCTCGCTTTGGTGGGCTAATATTTGAGGGCGACTTGGTGGCGGAATTTACTGAAAAGCCGCAGATCGGAGAAGGCTGGATTAATGGCGGATTTCTGGTCTTCGAACCGGGGATCTTCCGGTACCTTGAAGGAGATCGGAGTAGTTTAGAGTCGGATGCGCTGGAACGCTTGGCCGCCGACCGTCAACTTGCTGCTTATCGGCATTCTCGCTTTTGGCAATGTATGGACACACTGCGTGACAAGAGGCTGTTGGAGCGGCTGTGGCAGGAAGGAAAGGCTCCTTGGAAGGTGTGGGGATGAGCGTGCCATTTGCCGATTCAGTCAAAGGGCGATCGGTTTTTATAACCGGTCACACGGGTTTCAAAGGTTCATGGCTGGCGCTGTGGTTACACCGACTGGGAGCAAAGGTCACAGGTTACTCCCTTTTACCGCCTACTGCACCCAATCATTTTGTTGCTTCCAGCGTAAAGGACGTCTTGGAATCTCATTATGAGGCCGATGTCCGGAACTCATCCGAACTGCATCGAGCGCTAAAGGCGAGTGCGCCGGACGTCGTCTTTCACCTGGCTGCCCAGGCCCTGGTTGGAGAAAGCTACCTCTCGCCACGAGAGACCTTCGACGTCAACATAATGGGCACGGCTTGCCTCTTGGATGGAGTTCGTGTCCTAAATCGTCCCTGCGTCGTGATTATTGTGACCAGCGACAAGTGTTATGAGGATCAGGAGCAGGGCCGGGGCTGCGCCGAGGCCGACCCGCTTGGGGGGCATGATCCATATAGTGCCAGCAAAGGAGCGGTTGAAATACTGACCGCTGCGTACCGGCGATCGTTCTTCGGACCGCAATTCCTTTCGAAGCATGGCGTAAAACTGGCCACAGTGCGTGCGGGCAATGTCTTTGGTGGCGGTGACTGGGCCAAGGATCGTATTGTGGCTGACATGGTTAAAGCACTTTCAGTCCAGACACCCATTCCGGTTCGGCATCCCGACTCAGTCAGGCCCTGGCAGCACGCCCTCGAACCGCTGAGCGGGTACCTGACGCTGGCCGGTAAAATGCTTGAATCCGATAATCCCCAGTGGTGCAGCGCCTGGAATTTCGGCCCGCTGGAAGGAAAGATGATTTCTGTCAAACAGTTCGTTGAGACCTTCTGTCAAGCGTGGGGGGGCGGCTCATGGATAGATTGCAGCGATACCAATAGTTTTCACGAAACAGCCATCCTGAGGTTGACCATCGAAAAGGCGACCCGCATGCTTGGCTGGCATCCGAGATGGCCATGGGACCAGGCCGTAGCCCGCACCGCACGCTGGTATCGTACCTTCTACAATGGGATTACCTCCATGCGGGAGGTTTCGGAAGGCGACATTGCTGCCTATGAAGAAGCACCTCTCCAGTCAGCCAATCTTGAAATTGTATATGAGTGCAATTAAAAAAAATGGAGGGATAGTGAGCTGCCGATCTTGCGGTACGCCAGGGTTGAAACCCATCCTTTCTCTGGGACGAATGCCCTTGGCCAACGCTCTACTCACCAAGGAACAATTGAATCAGCCGGAAGAGACCTACCCGCTTGAACTGGTATTTTGCCCCTCCTGTACCCTTGTTCAAATTACGGAGACCGTTCCACCCGAGAAATTATTCCGGGAATACCCTTATTTCTCATCATTCTCAGATACGATGCTCAATCATTCTCAAGAGCTGGCTAGACGCATGATTTCCGAACGGCGGCTGAATGGCCATAGCTTAGTCCTGGAAGTGGCCAGCAACGATGGGTACCTGCTGCAATATTATAAAGAAAGGTCTATCCCGGTCCTGGGGATCGAACCAGCGGCGAATGTGGCGCGAGTGGCGCAAAAAGAGCGGGGTATCCCTACAATAACCGAGTTCTTCAATGCAGCATTGGCCCGTCAGATCCGGGACGGAGGGCAGCGGGCCGATGTGATTCACGCCCATAATGTTTTGGGGCATGTGGCCAATTTGAACGAATTTGTCCAGGGTATTCAATTGCTGTTGAAGGACGAGGGGGTGGCGATCATCGAGGTACCCTATGTCCAAGAAATGATCGACCGTGTGGAGTTTGACACTATCTATCATGAGCATTTGTGTTACTTTTCCCTGAAGGCGCTGGATAATCTTTTCCGGCGACATGCGCTGATGGTCCAAGATGTTGAGCTGATTCCCATCCATGGCGGCTCCGTTCGCCTGTCTCTGGCGAAGACGTCCGGGGCTCATCGTATCTCAAGCAGAGTTTCCGACTTGTTAATCCAGGAATCTAACCGGGGCATGGATCGTCTGGATTTTTACCGAGGATTTCACCGGAAAGTCAACGAATTGAAAGGATCTCTTCGTCGTTTGCTGCTGGAACTAAAGGGTGGGGGAAAATGCTTGGCTGCCTATGGGGCGGCGGCCAAGGGAACGACGTTATTAAACTATTTCGGCTTAGGCCAAGATATTTTAGATTTCGTGGTTGATCGTAGCACTCACAAACAAGGACGGTACATGCCTGGGGTCCATCTGCTTATCTATTCGCCGGGAGAGTTATTGAACACAATGCCTGACTATGTCCTACTGCTCACCTGGAATTTTACTGAGGAAATTCTGGCTCAACAGACGGAATATCGGCGACTCGGGGGGCATTTTATTATCCCCGTTCCGCAAGTTGCGATTGTCTAATTCTAAATCGGGACTATCCATTTTCATTGCCAAAGGTATTCAATCGTGATTTTCACCGAGACAGACCTGCGAGGCGCATTTATCATCGAACCGGAGAAGATTGCGGACGAACGGGGCTATTTTGCCCGAACCTGGTGTCAGGAGGAATTTTCCCGACGAGGTCTAACTTCCCAATTTATCCAGGGAAACATATCATCGAACACGAAAAAAGGTACCTTACGGGGGATGCACTATCAGGTGCACCCGCATGAAGAGGTCAAACTTGTGCGCTGTACCCAGGGAGCGATATACGACGTCATCATAGATTTACGACCCGGTTCCCCAACCTTTAAAAAGTGGATGGCCGTTGAACTGACAGCTGAGAACTACCTCGCCCTGTACATTCCAGAAAAATTCGCCCATGGTTTTCAGACCTTGGTGGATAACACCGAAGTCTTTTACCAGATGTCCGGGTCGTATCATCCTGATTATGGCCGAGGCATCCGCTGGAATGATCCTGCCTTTGGCATCGAATGGCCTTCAGATGAGCAGATTATTTCAGCTCGGGACCAGGAGTTCCCGGATTTCATTCCATGAAAAGAGTCTTGATTACGGGAGCGAGTGGGCTGATTGGCCGACATTGCCTGCAGCCGCTCATAGCGAATGGCTCTGAGGTTCATGCCGCGGACCTAAAAATCCCAGGAGAAGGAAAAGCAGGCGTAAACTGGCGTCAAACCAACTTGTTGGACCCCAGACAAGTCCTGGAGTTAATTCGCAGCGTCGAGCCGACACATCTTTTGCATTGTGCCTGGTTTACAGAGCCAAGTCAATATCGGGATTCCCTCAAAAATATCCAATGGGTGCAAGCGAGCTTATATTTATTGGAGAAATTTAGAGAACATGGTGGGCAACGCATCGTAATGGTGGGGAGTTGCGCGGAGTATGACTGGCAATATGGGTACTGTTCAGAGACAGTCACCCCTCTGGCGCCAACATCGCTCTACGGTGTTTGCAAGCATTCTCTCCAGCTTTTGCTAACAGCCTTCTCCCGAAAAACCGGATTGAGCGCAGCGTGGGGGCGGGTCTTTTCCCTATACGGTCCCTATGAGCATCCGGATCGGCTTGTCCCCTCCGTGATAAATTCCCTCCTACACGGTCACCCGGCGCGCTGCACCCATGGGAATCAAATTCGCGATTTCCTCTTTGTTGAGGATGCGGCTTCGGCTTTAATAGCTCTTTTAGAAAGTAATGTATCCGGTCCTGTCAATATCGCCTCGGGATACCCCGTCGTCTTAAAGAAGCTCGTCGATAAAATTGGGGAGAAATTGCAACAGCCAGAGCGAATCCAAATGGGGGTTGTACCGACACCGCCAGGCGACCCTCCATCTATAATAGCGAATGTGAGTCGTCTGTCTGAGGAGGTGGGTTGGCAACCCCGATATGATCTTGATACGGGATTAGAGAAAACCATCAGATGGTGGAAAAAAAACGCTCCCAGGAGATAGTTTCAGGAGCAAAGATGAAATTGATCATCGACACAGAAACAAGGAAACTATATCAGGAAGCTGAGGGCCAAGGGAAGTGGTTTGAGCTCTATTCAAAAGAAGCATTTGCCTTGATTTCCCAGCAATGGCTTAAGATCGGATGGAATCTGAAGTATTCGTATACTTTTAGCTGGATGGGCCGGCCCGTCATTCAGCTGCCTGAGGATATCATTCGAGTGCAAGAAGTCATTCATCGCGTGAAGCCGGATGTGATTATTGAAACGGGTATTGCCCATGGCGGCTCCCTGATTCTATATGCCAGTTTGTGTAAAATGATGGGGAACGGAAGGGTAATTGGTATTGACATTGAAACCCGACCCCAAAACCGAAAGGCGATTCAAGCCCATGAGCTTTTTTCTCTCATTACCCTGGTGGATGGTAATTCCACGGATCCAGATGTGATTGATCGGGTTCAATCTTTCGTAAAACCTTGGGAGACGGTGATGGTGGTTCTCGATTCCCGCCACGATAAAGAGTATGTTTTGGCTGAATTAGAATCCTACCATAACCTTGTTACCCCGGGCTCCTACATTGTTGCAACTGATGGCATCATGAAGGACCTATATGACGTACCGCGCGGCGAGCCGAAGTGGGCACGGGATAATCCCGCCGAGGCTGCCGCCGCGTTTGCTGAGAAACATCCCGAATTTGTGTTGGAGCAACCCGCTTGGCCTTTCAATGAAAGTCCATTGACTGAAAACACGACATACTGGCAGGGCGCTTGGTTGAGAAAGATATCGTGAAGAGAGCGAGTGCATGAACCAGAGCGAGCCGATTCGGATCGGCCTACCTGTTTTCAATGGTGAGCCGCATTTACAAGATGCGATTGAGTCATTACTGCATCAAACCTATGAAAATTTCCAAATTTTTGTGGTCGACAACGCTTCTACGGATGGAACTTCAGAAATTATTCAGAGGTATGCTCAAAAAGATTCCCGAATCAAGTACTTCAGACAGAATCAATGGCTCAAGGCGACTGCTAATTGGAACAGAACGTATGCTCTGGCAGCTCCCGGGGTCAGATTCTTTATGTGGGCAAGTGACGACGACCTATTTGCAAAAGATTATATCGAATCGCTGCTCCCCCCTCTTTTGGAGGACTCAAAGGTTGTTTTGTCTTTCCCGCAGGTAGATGTAATAGATCAGGAAGGCAAGGTCGTTGCCCATCTTTATCGGGAAGTATTTCCAAGCGGCCGCAGTCCGTTCCAAAGGATTCGGTCCATAATTCGTTCCGGGCGGTTTTCTGCTATATATGGCCTTCTACGGAATGACGCAATTCGTCGAGCTCCGGTCATGGTTGACACCTCTTTTGGTGCAGACCTGTGGTTCCTCATGCAATTAGCCACGGCCGGAGATTTTTATCTGGTAAAAAGGCCCCTCTTCTTTAAGAGGACGGGTGGGATTAGTGAAACAAGAGAGGACCCATCCACATCCTACGACCCTTTCAAGACATGGGAAATGGGAGCGGAAGAATGGAGGCTTCTGGGTGGCCTGGGAATTGGCTATCTGGCCAAATTATATATGTTCTATAGACTGAAACTTTTAGGAAAGGCTTTCGATCCTCAGAGCAAAAGGATCGATTGGTTCCTATGGCCAATGTTTTGGTCCTACATGTTCTGGAAGGAGCCTCGTTCGATGGGCGTTCGGACTAAATTGAGGGTAACATTTTAGCTCTTTGAAAAAAGAATAAAGAAAAAGCTGGCGTCGAAAACGGAAATATTGTATAAAGTTCTCTATGGGCGAAGAGAACAACATCGAGTCCACCGTTTTTCGA
>Ga0315273_10005019_pt1 | contig 16322 bp, 14 predicted proteins | sample YL17G02_0_MG_FD_205753 | JGI IMG/M metagenome (GOLD analysis project Ga0315273, IMG submission 205753) | Sediment microbial communities from Yellowstone Lake, YNP, Wyoming, USA - YL17G02_0 | ecosystem: Environmental > Aquatic > Freshwater > Lake > Sediment | place: USA: Wyoming | collected... | reverse complement strand
GAACTTCTTGATCTTCTTGACGTTCCGTTGACGCTTGCATTCGTCACAGCAACACTTGTCGCTGGCGCCCAGGACTGTGCCTTTAGGTGGCAATGGTTTGCCGTTCTTGAGGATGTCAACCACCGCATCGATAACTGCCGCAATCTGGTTCGATTGCGGCGGGCATCCGGGGATGATGTAATCGACATCAACCACCTGCGGCAAAGTGCGCACGGTGTTCCAAAGATTCGGGATGTGCAGCGTGCCCTCGGGGACTTTGACGTTCGTTTGGGGAACGACGCCGTTGCCCGGTTCCAGCGAAGGCGACGTCTTGTAAACATAGTCCATGATCGTCTGTTTGTCGGTGAAGTTGGCCAATCCGGGGATACACCCTTCTGAAGCGCAACTCCCGAACGCGCACAGTACGACCGACTTCTCCCTTAGCAGCTTGGCGATTTCATAGTTTTCGTCACTGCGAATTGCGCCGTTAAAAAGGGTCAGTGTGATTTCCTTGTCCTGCATCTTGCGGACGTCATCATACTTGAAGTCCATAGCACAGGGCCAGAAGACAAGGTCGAAGAAATCGGCTACATCCAGTATCTTCTCTTCGATATCGAGGATGGCTATATCACACCCGCCACAGGAAGCAGCCCAGTAGATCGCTAATTTTGGTTTTGCCATATCATTCACTCCCCGTGCGCTGCCGCAGCAGCTTCCACTTGCTCAGGTACAAAAGCCCATTCTTTCAGACGCATCGGCCCCATCGCGCGAATCTGCTCTGTGAAACTGTCGACGACTTCCTGGAACCGCGCTCCTTCCGAGGCAGAGACCCACTCGAGCCGGAGTCGCTCGGGAGGAATGCCCATGCCCTTGAGTATTCGTTTGGTGATGGCGATGCGGCGCATACACTTGTGATTGCCCTCGACATAGTGGCAATCACCAAAGTGGCACCCGCACACAAGCACCCCATCGGCGCCGGCGCGGAAGGAATCGAGAACAAAACCCGGGTCAACTCTGCCGGAACACATCACGCGCACGGTTATGACATTCGGGGCATACTTCATGCGCGCGGTGCCGGCCAGATCGGCGCCCGTATAACTGCACCAATTGCAGAGAAATCCGACAATACGTGGTTCGAAACTCATGCAAGTATCCCCTCGATCTGAGCATAGATCTGTTCATCGGTGAAATGACGAGCCATGATGGCGCCGGCGGGACAAGCCGCCACACAAGTACCACACCCTTTACAAAGAGCTGAATTGACGGCGCTGACCTTCTTGGCATCATCAAATGAAATCGCCGTGTACGGACACATGTCATTGCACATCTTGCAGCCGCCGCAGAATGTGTCGTCAACAACGGCGTATGCGGCATCCATCATCACTTCGCCCTGCGCCATCAGCTTCATCGCCTGAGCGGCGGCGGCACCTCCCTGCGCTACGGCGTCGGGGATGTCTTTTGCTCCCTGACAAGCTCCCGCCAGAAAGATACCATCGGTAGTCGTCGAGACCGGAGCCAGCTTGGGGTGCGCCTCGATAAACCAACCGTCGGCGCCGGTAGAGATATTAAACTTCCTGCCAAATTCCTTGGCATCCCGGCGCGCTTCCATAGCCGTGCTGAGAATGACCATGTCGACCGGTATCTCACGATACTTACCGATCAACGTATCCTCGCAACGAACAATCAGATGACCTTCTTCATACTGCCGATAACCGGACGGCACGACTTCCGCGCCTTTGCCGCGAATGACGTTTACGCCTTCGTCCAGAATGCGCGCGTAGAATTCCTCGTAGCCCTTGCCGAAAGCGCGCATGTCGATATAGAGCTGGTAAACCTCGGCGGAGGTTTTCTCTTTTACCAAATGCGAGAACTTGAGGGAGTACATGCAGCAAACACGGCTGCAGTACTTGTGGTAATCATGGTCCCGGCTGCCGATGCAATGCAGAATGGCGATAGCGCGCGGCTCCTCGCCGTTTTCCATCACTATTTTGCCTCCGGTCGGCCCCGCGGCGTTGTTCATCACTTCGAACTCTTCCGACGAGATCACATTTGGATACTTGCCGTACCCGTATTGCTTCATCGGCGTCGGATCGAAACTGTCGAAACCGGTGGCAATCACCACCGCGCCGACTTCAACCTCCTCAGATTTCGGACTATCTTCGTAATCGATGCAGTCCTTAGGACAGACTTTGGAGCAGATCATGCAGCCGCCCGTCTTGAAGTGAATGCAGTTTTCACGGACGATTTGCGGCACGTTGGGCACGGCTTGCCGGAACGGCAAAGTGATTGCCGCATTCGGGGACAGGTTCATCTCTTGGTGAACGATATACCGATTTTCAATCTCCTCCATCTTAATAAAGCCGGTCGGGCAGTGCTTGGCGCAAGCGCCGCAAAGAATGCACGACTCGGAATCAAGATGGAACGGCGTTGACACGTCACGGTTGGCGCCCCGATCGACAAAGGCCAGTGCGTGCGCACCCACGATCTCATCGCAAATACGGACACATAACCCGCAGAGAATGCAGGTGTCTTTACCCGTTCCCCAGCGTGGTTCAGTGATCCCGAGCTGCTCGGCGAGGTGTTGCAGTACCGGAACCGGCGCGCAACTCGCCATCAGCATTTCCAGATTGGTGCGACGGGCGTTGATTACGCGCGGAGTGTCAGTGAGGATTTCCAGACCGTTCCAGACCGGATAGTTGCACGCCGTCACGATCTTAGACCAGCCGCTCGCGCTGCGCGCTTCCACAGAGCAGATGCGACAGGCGGCGTAGGGAACCATGTAAGGATAGTAGCAGAGCGTCGGAATCTCGATACCGAGCGTCTTGGCTGCCTCCAGCACGTATGTTCCATCGTCAACTTCCATCTGCTGACCGTTTATTTTTATTTTCACTTTGTCCATAGTTTTCCTCCTACGAGACCTCCGCTGGCACTTTTTTCACGGGTGGCTGCCATTGCTCGCGAGCACGTTCCTGCAATTTGTCGCCCTCGCCACGCTTGACGCGTTTGATCGAGTTGTAGCGGCAGATTTGATAGCAGGCGCCGCACTGGATGCACTTGTCTTGAATGACGTAATGCAACCGCTTTGGCTCGCCTACGATGGCACTTGTCGGGCACGATTTCAGACAGGCATGGCAACCGTTGCAGGTGTTGTCGATCGCATGCGAGACCAAGTCTTTGCAGACACCGGCCGGGCAGCGTTTGTCAACCACGTGCGCCAGAAACTCCTGTCGGAAATAGCGAAGCGCTGACAATACCGGGTTAGGAGCGCTGCCGCCGAGTTGGCACAGACTGGTATCGATGATTACCTGCGACAGTTCCTCAAGATACTTAATGTCTTCCATGGTGCCCTTGCCCGCCGAGATATTTCGGAGGACGCTTAACATCGTAACCAACCCCTCCCGACAGGGAATGCATTTGCCGCAACTTTCCTCGGTCAGGAAATGAATGAAGTAGAGAGCGACGTCGACCATGCAAGAATCTTCATCCATCACAATCATACCGCCGGAACCCATCATCGAACCGACCCTCGTCAACTCGTCAAAGTCGACCGGCAGATCGAGCAGATTAACCGCTTCGTTTTCATTGCGGATGTCGCCGTGCGCGACCGGACTCCCATGACTCTTGGGTTGTGCCTCCTCCACGATCAGCATGCCGCCGGACGGACCTCCGGTCTGCACCGCCTTGAACCTCTTGCCGCGAGGCGCACCCCCACCGATATCGTACAAGATCTCGCGGAGCGTAATCCCCATCGGGACTTCCACCAAACCGGTATTGTTGACTCTGCCGGTAAGAGCAAAGACCTTGGTGCCCTTAGAGTTTTCAGTGCCGATCGAGGCGAACCAATCGGCGCCGCGCTCTATGATCAGAGGGACATTCGCCCAGGTCTCAACGTTGTTTAAGTTCGACGGCTTGTCCCACAGGCCGGATTCAACCGTGTGGATGTATTTGGCTCGCGGTTCTCCGACCTTGCCTTCCAGCGACGCCATCAGGGCAGTCGATTCACCGCAAACAAAGGCGCCGCCGCCGCGCGAAATCACGATATCAAAATTGAAACCGGTACCGAGAATATTCTCGCCCAGCAGGCCATAGTCACGAGCCGCTTTGATCGCAATCGTCAGGTTCTTGACCGCAAGCGGATATTCGTTGCGGACATAAACGAAACCTTCGTGGGTGCCGATAGCGTATGCGCCTATTATCATGCCCTCGATCACTTGATGCGGATTGCCTTCGAGCAACGATCGGTCCATAAAGGCTCCCGGATCGCCCTCGTCGGCATTGCAGATGACATACTTCGGGTCGACTTTGACAGCGCGGCAGGTTGCCCACTTCTTGCCGGTCAAGAATCCGCCACCTCCTCTTCCGCGCAGACCCGATTTCTTGACATCTCCAATAATCTGTTCCGGAGTCATTTTGGTCAGGGCCGTGGCCAGCGCCAGATATCCGCCGAGCAGAATGTAATCGTTGATCACCGTCGGATCCATAAAGCCATTCTTACCGAAGATGATGCGCATCTGCCTCTTGTAGAATGGGATGTCTTTTTCATACTTGATGATCTCGTTGCTCTGCGGATCGCGATAAAGCAGCTTGTTTACGAGTTGTCCCCCCTTGACGGTTTGCTCCCAAATCAGCTTAGCATCCGCCGATTTTACGCGCTGATAAAACACACCCAAAGGGTGAACCACAACCAGCGGTCCGCGCTCACAGAAGCCGTGACAGCCGGTGGCTTTGATCTCGACTTCGTTTACGAGTCGGTCCTTTTCGCGTTCCTCATGGAAGGTTTTCAGCACCGCCTCACAGCCGCATGCCATACAGCCGGTGCCGGCACAAACCGTAACCACGGTCTTGTTGGCATTGCGATTCTTTTCCAGACGCTCCTTGAGAGCGGCGAGTTCGGCCGGCGAGTTCAGTCTGTCCGTGCTCATGCGGCCTCCTCCGTCGTAACAGAATCATGCTTCTTGTGCAATACTTCTGAGAGCATCCTATCGACTTTGGTGACCGTCATGTTGCCGTAGTAGATGCCATTAGCTGTGACCAACGGTCCGAGCGCGCAGGCGCCGAGACAGTTGACGGTTTCCAAGCTCACTTCCCCATCCGCCGTCGTTTCACCGGCCGTGATGCCGAGATCGCGCTCTAGTTTGTCGACGATCACTACCGCTTGGCGTACATGACAGGCTGTGCCGGTGCAGACACAGATGTGATTCCTGCCGGTAGGCTTGAGAGTGAATGAGCGATAGAACGTCGCCACGCCGTAGATTTGGGCCAGAGGCAGTTTCATGGTCTTGGCAACCGCCCGCAGCGCTTCCTCCGGCAAATAGCGATATTGCCTCTGGACATCCTGCAGGATCATGATTAGCGCTGTTGACTTGGCGCCGTACTCTCCGACGATCTCTTCGATCTTGCTCTGCAGATCATATTTGGTATCTACTGCCACTGTCATGAGTCAACTCCTTCCAACACCCCGTCCGCGGTCGTCCCGACGTTTTCCGGCATTGGCTGCGCGCCCGTCAGCGAAGCCAGGTCGTGCTCTGGTCCCGTTGACCATTTGTCTTGCACATCGAGCAATCGACCTACGCGAAACACGCGATCGCCAAGCATCATGCGGCGATGCAACGGATACGGGACACTGGGACACGCCTCATAGCATGACCCGCAGCTATTGCACTTTGCGGGGTCAACGTAGCGAGCTTTCTTCCTTATCTTGACTTTGAAATTGCCGATGTAACCATCCACTTGCTCGATTTCGGCATAGGTAATCAGGCGGATATTAGGATGCCTACCCACTGACACCATCTTGGGCGTTAGAATACAGGCCGCACAATCCAGCGTCGGGAAGGTTTTGTCAAAGCGCGACATGTGTCCGCCGACCGAGGCCTCCCGTTCCACCAGGATCACTTCATAACCGGCATCCGCCATTTGCAGCGCAGACTCGATGCCGGCGATACCGGCGCCAACCACCAGCGCGCGGCGAGTAATGGGTACACGCCGCATCTCCAGCGGCTGCTGGTACTTTACGCGCGCGACCGCGGCTCTTACCAATGCGGCAGCCTTGGTCGTCGCCAGCTTCTGATCGATCGTGACCCAACTCACTTGCTCGCGGATGTTGGCCATCTCGAAGAGGTAGCGATTCATTCCCGCGACTTCGACAGCCTTGCGGAAAGTATTCTCGTGCATCAAAGGACTGCAGGCGGCCACGACGATGCGGTTGAGGTTGAGTTCTCGGATGTCCTTCTGAATCAGTTCCTGACCCGGGTCCGAGCACATGAACTTGTAGTGTCGGGAGACTACTACACCCGGAAGTGACTGACTCATCTCCGCGACCCTCGCAACATCAACGGTCTTCGCGATATTCGTACCGCAATGGCATATATACACGCCGATACGAACAGTTCCGTTTTCGCTGCCGCTATTGAGCTTCTCGGTCATACTCTAACCTCCTTCGCCCTGGCGAGCAGCTTATCCGGCGAAACGAGCAACTTGTCGAGTCCCATCTTGGATGGTGGCACGTCGAGAGCCACACCGACGAGATGAGTGAAGTAAACAATGGGAATGTTGAAGTTCCTGCCAAATGTCCGATTGATCTTGTCTTGATATGCTTCGAGGTTCATCTGGCAAAGCGGACAGGCCGTAGCAATCATCTCGGCGCCGTTGTCGATTGCCGCCTGGAGTAGCCCGAGGTTCAGTTTTAGTGCGATGTCTTCCTCTGTGGTCATCAGCATTCCTCCGCAGCACCGCACTTTTCCGGGGAAGTGTGTCACTTCTGCACCGAGGGCTTGCAGGAGCTTGTCCATCGTAACCGGGTCATCGACGTCATCGAAATACCCATAAGGGCGGACGATTTGGCAGCCATAGTAAGGCGCAACTTTGAGTCCCGCGAGCGAGTTGACTATCTTTGCTCTGATTGTATCGAGGCCGATCTCATTGACCAAGATGTCCAGTGGGTGTCGCACGTCCACAGGTTTATCGTAGGTCAAATTGGCGGCCGAGAGCGCTTGGTTGATTCTCTCCCGCTCTATCGGATCCCAATCAATATAGCGATTGGTCTTTCGCAGAATTGTGTAACAGCTACTGCAAGGAGCGCAAACATCCATACCCATTTTCTGAGCGATAGCCAGATTGCGAGCGCTGATCGAATAGGCAACGGTGTTGTTGACCGACATGTACATCGTCGCGCCGCAACAATTCCAGTCCTCGATCTCATGTAAGTTGATTCCAAGTGCCTTGAATACTTCGCGAACCGATTTATCATAGGGACTCGCAGCCATCTCTAGACTGCAACCGGGGTAATAAGCGTAGTCCGTCATCAATTCTCTCCCAACTCATTTGCGCGTTTGATGATCGCCCGCACTTCGTTGACGCGTCGTATCCTGCGGGGGAGAATCGCCAGCCGACCGCGCCGAAACATCGCGAGTCCGAAGCCCATCATTGTGAACGATTTCACAAAATCTGACTTCAATAGGTAGCGAACGACGAGGCCAAGCTCGTGATTCCGTCCGTATTTGTAGACGTTGTTTATGAACGCCTTAGACAAGGTATGCACCTGGAATTGCTTTGGAAAAATCTTGCGCGACATTCCTATTCGCTTGAGGGCATACAATGTGTCTGTCACCCTAATTCCTACCGGACAGCGAACCGTACAGGAATAGCAGGAAGCGCAGATCCAGATCGTTCGACTGTGGAGGATGTCTTCGATTCTTCCTGCGCGGAATAGAGCCACCACCTGCCGGGGTGTAATGTCCATTGCGTACGATACTGGACAGGTGCCACTGCAGGTACCGCATTGCAGACAAGTCTTGATTTTGTTGCCTTCGGGAAACTTGCCGAGCTGCCCCCAAAAAGCAGTGCGTAACTCCGCCTCGCTCTTGGGAAAAGGTTCGATTTTTTCGATCATACGCTCTCCCGCATGACTGGTTTACTGCAGACATTCCGGTTACCGTGCGCAATGCCCGAGGTGCCTCAAAATCGCACCCAGAAATAACCACACTAAACCTGTCTCTTATTGTTTAGTGTACGGACATATTATACCCAATGCGAACTACAGTCAAGAGATATTTTTCACAAAGTGTATCTATAGTTGTCGTTTCGCCCACATCGAAGCGCAGCCAGACTCTTCGCGTATTCCTGCAAAGCCGATCAAATGTCGCCCATTTGCCAAATTCACAAACTCCGGCAGATCCCTTGATCTATCTCCTGGCTGTATTCGTCCGCCAATAAGCGTTATCGTCTATTCCAGGCCAAACCCGTAGAAGATTCATGTTGTATTTACCCTAGGGCAGCGAATATCGACGGGCAAATGCGGCGTGAATGCCGTCGGCGTGCTGATTGCCGACCGCACTCATCATTCCGATCGTCTTTAGCCTATTTACGCTTCGAATTTGTGATTGCGTATTTCATTGGCGGACAATATATAGTTCGCGGCGGGGCCAATCCGATCACCCGGTGAGGAACTTTGGGGTAAAATGGAACGTAAGCTTTCTGAGTACGGGCGATGACAACTAAACACTATACCACTGAGAGCCGGTTCGCGGAATCTCGAACCAAAACCATCGGGGAATTCTATCAGGAAATCAAAGATCTGCTGAAGGAAGCGTCCTTGGCGGTGTTGATTTATCACCGGTTGCGGATGGAACTGGAAATCCACCTCTTCCTGCCGCAGGGGCTTGAGACCTTCTCTTTGCGTGAGATTGCACCGGGAGAGTTTGACGAGCTCGGGCTGTTGGAGATTCCCGAAGACAACCCTATCTATCTGTCGCTATGCCAATCCGTGGGCTACTGCCCAGTCGGACACGCTGCCCATCTGATCAAGACGGTAGGCTACATCTCCGCCACAGTACTGCTGTTTGCCAAACAGGACCTGAGGCCGCTGTCTGACCATGTGGAGCGGCATATTGAGCTTTACACTCTCAGGTTGCAGAATGCTATTCTGGCGGATGCCTTGGACCGCAACCTCTTGGAACTGGAGCTCTTACAGGAGACAGGTGAAATCCTGTCGATGTCGCTGCGTATTGATGATGTCTTCCGCAGCATAGTTGCGGCGCTCAAAAAGCTCCACCCCTTTGACGCTCTCGGCATTTTTATCCTTTCCAAGAACGGTGAGACCATAGAAGAGATATTTTCCTCAGGCTACGTGACAGATACGTCGCGACATCTTCTGGAGACGAAAGCGGATCGAGGGCTGGTCGGTTGGGTCACGAAGACCGGAGAGTCGGTGATTGTACCGAATGTAAACGAAGACCCGCGCTATGTAAAAACCCGCGAAACAACCGCTTCTGAGTTGGTCATACCGCTGTTTTCCGGTCGGCAGGTCATTGGCGCCTTCAATCTGGAATCCGATCAACCTGACGCCTATTCCCCGCTAGATTTAGAAATGGTCAGAGCTTTCGCCAATCAAGCAGCGCTGTCGATTACGCGTGCCCGACTTTACAAGGAGATGGTAGCCAAGAACCGAATCGAGGACCAGCTTCAGGTTGCACGTGACATCCAGAAATCATTTCTTCCCAGGATTCCACCCTCCTATCCCGGTTTCGATTTTGATGCAATCAACGTCTCATCCGAGCAGGTGGGGGGTGACTATTTCGATTTCATTCCGATTGTCGATCACCAGCTCGGGATCACCATTGCCGATGTCTCAGGGAAGGGACTGCCTGCCTCGCTGATCATGGCCTCGTATCGCGCGTCACTGATCGCCGAGATTAGGAATAACTACGCCATACGAACGATCATGAGAAAAGTTAATAATCTGATCTTTGAGTCGGTTGAACGGGGCAATTTCGTCACGGCTGTATACGGCGTGCTGGACACGAGAAACCGCGTCTTCACTTTTTCCAACGCCGGCCACAATCCGCCTTTCATCTTGCGGAAGTCCGGAGAAGTCGAGTCACTTACCGACGGTGGTTTGATTCTCGGTATCGTTCCGGAACGACAGTATCAAGAGCGTCCAGTCCAGTTCGGGTCGGGTGACATAATGGTCATGTACACTGACGGCGTAACCGATACTGAGAATGATAAGGGGGAACAGTTTGATATCGAGCGTCTCGTGGAGCTCGTGAGAAAGAATCGCCGGCTACCCGCCAAAGGAATTCGTGCGAAGATTTTCGACGAGATTGCCCGATTCCGTGACATCAACTATCAGCCGGACGATTTGACTCTGGTGGTCGTGAAGTCCGAATAGCGTTGACAGAGCGGCGCAAGGTTGTTATAATGGAAAGATTGTTTGGCAAAATAGAATGGAGTTATTATGAGTCGCAAGTGGCTTGTCTTGAGTGGATTAGCACTGTTCTTAATGGTGGCAGTTATGTTTTCCAGTTGTAGCAAGGACAAAGGCGTGATTGATACCAGCAGCAGCGGCATCCTCAATGTGAAATCAGTAGCTACTTCGCCTGACACCGCTGACATCATCAACGACCCGATCTGGGATCAGGCCGAGGAGACCGGCATTCGGATAGGCGAGGATGAGAATTACACCAATGACCTCAAAGTCGGTGTCGTGAAAACCAAAGCCGTGGCGGACACCGCTTATGTCTACATGCGTTTCGACTGGCGTGACTCCTCGATGTCCGTTCGCCCGGGTTATTGGACTAATGAGGTAGGACCGGGGTGTCGCGTATGGACACAAAACGCCGATACCAACTGTACTGAGATTATCAACGCTCTCAACCCGCGCTGGGAGAACGAGGACGTGTTGGGACTACTTATCGATATGGGCAACAACGGGGTGGAGAAAGCCAATTGCTTCACCACTTGCCACGCTGGCGCGGACACAAGCGATATCGGGTACTATCATTACACGACCGGTGATGGCAATATCGACGCCTGGGTTTGGCGCGCCGGACGCTCGAATCCCCTGGGATTAGCAGACGATCAGTGCTGGGGACCCAAGAGCCAGACGCGCCGCGAAGACTCATACACGGTGGAATCCTGTTTGAGAAATAGCGTTCAACCCGAGGATCCAAGCGAGCCGAAGTGGATGCACGGTACCGGCGCCGCTTATGCGGGCAGCTTCCTCTTCACCGCAGACTCTGTGAAGATGGACATAAGCTCCAATTGGCAGCCGCGCGACGGTGTGCCGGGATATGTGCTCAGCACTGACTGGAACACCGGGAACACTTCGCGCTACGACATAAAGGCCAAGTCATCGTATGACGATCAACTCAAGCGTTGGACGATCGTCATGTGGCGTCGTTTGACCACGCCGTACACCGCTGAAGACGTCAATTTCAAGGACGGCCGCAAGGAATTTCAAGCGACATTGGCGATTATGGATCATGCGTTCACACGCCATTCCGGTTCGAAGCCTATCATCATCAAGTTTGAATAGGTAGAAGCTTTCGCGTATATTGAAAGACCCCGCCGTCTGATGGACGGCAGGGTCTTTTGCTATGAACGATGTCTGCATGTCACGGAAGCGTGATTGCTCTCCCCCTCACCCACCTGCCCAGGACGCAGGCATTGCGAAGATCAGTCCCGCTGGACCGGAAGCACGGAGACCAAAATCAACTCCGCATCACCGGTATTTTTGATTTGATGCGTCTGCCCCGGTGGTACAAAGAGCACGTCCTCTTTCTCCAAGCGACATTCTTTGCTGCCGTCAGTAACCATCCCGGCGCCTCGAACGACAAACATCAAATGCTCATAGTCGTGCGTGTGCAAGGGTGTAAATCCTTCGGGATCGATTTCCAGTATCCGCATGATTGAGTTCTTCGCGCCGTCTTCCTCGGCTATCGCAACTCTGATGCTTACACCGGCCGCCTTCTCTTTCAAGAAAGCATCGCGTCTTTCAACTCTGCTGATATTCCTGACCTTCATGTATACCGCTCTCCTCTGGCCGGAAGTTATGCCGCGATCCTCCGGATGTCAAATTATTCTTGACAATTGAGTTCACCTCTCCCAACATCATGCGTCATGCAGATTGCCATAGGAACTTGCTTCGATTACAGAATCCCAATCGATCAGCAACTTGCGCAAATTGCGATGACCCCTTTCAGATCTATCAGCCTGGGGGGTGACCCCAACCATTCGGGCTATTTGGCGACTCAGGGGCGTTTTAGGCTATCAGGGCTGGCAGAGGAACACGGGATTGCCATCGATTCCCTGCACGCGCCGTACAGACGGCAACATGACATTTCCTATTCCGATTCTGAAGCGCGAATGGCTTCGGTTTGTCGCATTGCCCTGGTAATGGCAGCGGCGGTTGAACTCGACGCCAAAACCGTCATCCTTCACCTCCAGTCCTTGCCTGTGGAGGCCGGTATTCAAGACGTCGATTCGCTACTTCGCTCACTGGAAGCGCTCGTCGAAACGGCGGAAAACATGCGAATACGACTGGCTGCGGAGAACCTTCCGGGCAAGGCTGCTAACGTGTTTCTGCGCCGAGCATTGGCTGAATTCAGATCGGACAGCTTCGGCTTCTGTTATGACTCATCCCACGATCAACTGGGCCCCGGGAAGCCATACGAGATATTGGAGGAATTCGCTGACAGGCTCTTCGCCGTACACCTCTCCGACAACGACGACTTGGAAGACCGACATTGGATACCATTCACAGGTATTGTTGACTGGGAGCGCATTTGCTACATATTGCACGAAGTGCGTTATGCGTACCCACTCCTACTTGAAGTTGAAAACAACGGACAGATTTCGACCGACGAATTTCTGGCGAAGTCGGCGGCGGCGGCAATCCGCTTGCGAACTTTGATTCTGTCATAGAGCGCGTCAATTTCGGCACACTCGCATATTCAGATAACATTGACATGTTTCTTGAAGGTTGTCCTATAAGTGGAATTTCGTGAAATGAGCAGGGAGTAAGTTAATTTTCCCCCTTAGCAAAGGGGGACCAAGGGGGTTGTAAGCGCTTATCCAGCAAGAAGAAAGACAACCCCCTAAATCCCCCTTTAATAAGGGGGAATAACCTGTCCTCGTTCTGATGTCTCTGCGGCCCAACTTGTCGGACAGCCTTTCTTTCGTCTATCCTCTTTGCGTCAGTAGCACACCGCCGATCACCAGTACTCCACCCAGATAGAAATCGAAACCGAATGTCTCGCTGACCACAATCATCGACAAAATCGCCGCGAAGATCGGCTGCAGGTTCTGAAAGATCGCCAGCTTGGATGCTTCCATCCGTGCCAGAGCCCAGTACCAAAGCGAGTAGGCGACCACGGAAGTCATAATGGCGATATAGAGCAGCGATAGCCAGGCGGCATTTGGCACATGCGAATAGTCAAAGCGAATCGCCGGAACGAGGCCGATCGGCAGATAAGCAAGCGTTCCGATGATAAGGGCATACGCGGTCACGGTCAACGACCCGTATTTGTTGAGTAGATTCTTGCCGAACACCGTGTATGCCGCCCAGGCGACGACGGCCAGAATCACCAGAAAATCGCCGAAAAGAACGCCTTCGTCCAGACGTCCACCTCGCAGGATAACCGCAACTCCCGCAAACGAAGCGCCGATGCCGATGACTTTGAGCGGGGTCACTTTTTCTTTGAGGTACAGAATCGCCATCAGGAAGACAAAGATCGGCGTGGCGCCATAGTATAGCGCGGATCTTCCGGCAGTCGTGAACTTAAGACCATACAAGAACAGCAGTTGATTAAGCGGAACAGCCAATAAGCCGATCATGATAAAACGCAGCCAGTCTCCGCGTTCGATTTTGCGAACGCGACCAGTGGCAACAATGATCAGCAACATCGCCACCGACGCAATGCTAAAGCGCAGCAATGCCAGTGTAAATGGTTCAATAGAGTTGACAGCGATTTTGGCAATCGGGAAAGTGCCGCCGGCAATCAATTGCCCGACGATGATCAGGGGATAGATAAAGCGGTTAGAAGGTCGTAGCAGGACCACTGGCAGCCTAAATCGATCTGATGAACAGTTGTGAATTGTCGTCTTGTTGCATTCTACCCACCGCAAGCGGTGGGGCACCCCGCATTACGGCTGACCCAATATCCACTATTTCATTTCCGCGAACAGATGTGCAGCAGTAATAATGCCCTGATGGAAATCGGTCAGCGAGAACTTCTCGTTCGGTGAGTGGACATTGTCATCGTTCTGACAGAAGCCGAGGAGTAGCGTCTCCAGACCAAGCTCTTCCTTGAATGTGTTGACGATTGGAATTGATCCGCCTTCACGCATGAAAACCGGCTTCTTGCCGAATCCCTTTTCCAGCGCTTTGACTGCCGCTTTGACCATAAAATTGTCGCGTTCAACCAGAGCCGGCCTGGCGCCGACAGTGTTACCGACTTCGACTTTGACAGCCGGTGAGGCGACTCTGTTCACGTACTTGTTGAACTTCTCAAGAATATCATCGGGCCGCTGATCCGGCACCAATCGCATTGTCACTTTGCAGCCGGCCCACGACGGCACAATTGTCTTGCCACCTTCACCGGAGTAGCCGCCATAGATACCGTTGATCTCGCAGGTCGGACGCGCCCAGACACGCTCCAGTGTGGTGTAACTTTTTTCCCCAAGAACTGCCGGTGATCCGGTCGTCTTCAACCAGCCGTCGTCAGTATGTGGCAGCGACGCCCACATCTCTCGCTCCCAAGGCTCCAACTCACGGACGTCATCATAGAAGCCGTCGATTTTGACTCGATAATTTTCATCGTGGAACTTGGCAATCAAACGCGCCAGTTCGGTAATCGGATTGGCTATTGAGCCACCGAATGAACCCGAATGCAGATCGCGATTGGGACCCATAACCTTGATCTCGGCAGCGGCGATGCCGCGCAGACCGTAGGTGATCGCCGGCAGACCCTTGGCGAACATAGCTGTATCGGAGACAACTACTCCATCGGCCTTGAGCAATTCCTTGTTCTCCGGTATAAAGTCGAATAGATGACTCGGTCCGCTCTCTTCCTCCCCCTCAAGGACAAACTTCAGATTGACCGGCAGCGGCGTTCCCGATTTGAGATAAGCTTCGACCGCGAGAATATGAACCAGCAACTGCCCTTTGTCGTCGGACGCGCCGCGAGCATAAATCGTTTCGCCGTCGATAAACGGCTCAAACGGCGGATGAAGCCAAAGATTCAGGGGATCAACCGGCTGGACATCGTAATGGCCATAGACCAACAGCGTGCGTTTGTTGGCGGGATTGATATACTCAGCGTAAACGATTGGGTGGCCGGCAGTCGGGTAGACTTTGGCTTTCAGTCCAAGCCCCTCGAACTTCACTTTCAAATGGTCGGCGCATTTGAGCAGATCGTTTTTATATTTCGAGTCGCCGGAGATCGACGGGAACTTCAGTAACTCTACGAGATCATTGACGAATTTGCTCCGATTTGCCTGAATGTAGCTTAGCACCTTGTCCATGTATATTCACTCCTTATACCGTGGCGAAACTTTCCGATAAGCTATCGCGGCAACCGCCATTGTCAAGGGGATTGATCGTAAGAGAGACGATTTCCGGACTTGGATTCCCATTCCGTCGGGAACTCTTTGTGGAAGTTGCGCGTTCTATCCGTAAAATCGGCAACAGGCCGGAAACGATGTGGATGACCTGACAATGAGACACAATTATCAATACAGAAATTACCGGAGTGAGCAAGCAACGAGACTGTGTTCGACGTATAATTCATCGACAATATTGAGCTTGACAGTGCTCGTTACCGGTGATAATTTTTCGCAAATTGATGGAATATTAGTTTTCTTAAGGAGGAACAATGCAAATCACAGAGAAAGCCCCCTATTTCAAAGGTGTGGCCGTGATGCCAAACAAGGAATTCAAGGAAATCCAACTATCTGACTATCGTGGCAAATGGTTGGTTCTGTTCTTCTACCCGCTTGATTTCACCTTTGTCTGCCCGACAGAGATCAAGGGATTCGCCGCCAACTACAAGAAATTCACCGAAGTTGGCGCCGAGGTCATCGGCTGTTCCGTCGATTCCCAGTTTTCGCACCTTGCCTGGATCGAGCAGGAACTCAAACCTCTCCCCTTTCCACTGATGTCTGATATCAGCAAGAACATCTCGCGGGCTTACAATGTGCTGGTGAATGAATCCATTGCTCTGCGCGGCACCTTCATCATCGATCCCGAGGGCGTATTGAAATCTATTGTCATCAATGATACTGCTATCGGCAGATCGATTGACGAAACTGTCCGCACACTCAAAGCTCTTCAGACCGGCGAACTCACCGGTTGCGGCTGGCAGCCCGGCGAAACGACGCTCGGCAAGGGCTAAACGATTGGTGTTGTGTCAGGTCTTGACTGGCGAACGCCGGTTGTGACCTGACACCGAAACGATAGGTGCGTCAGGTCACGCCCGGCAACTGCCGGACTAAGACCTGACGGAACAGGAATCCTCTCCCTCTGGAAGAGGGGCTTGGGAGTGAGGGCGTTTTCTTCAGAGAGG
>Ga0315273_10005018_pt1 | contig 16324 bp, 7 predicted proteins | sample YL17G02_0_MG_FD_205753 | JGI IMG/M metagenome (GOLD analysis project Ga0315273, IMG submission 205753) | Sediment microbial communities from Yellowstone Lake, YNP, Wyoming, USA - YL17G02_0 | ecosystem: Environmental > Aquatic > Freshwater > Lake > Sediment | place: USA: Wyoming | collected... | reverse complement strand
GGGAGGGCGGCGGGTGCCAGCCGGGCGCGGTGGTGCGGGGGTCGGTCCCCGGCGGCAGGAGCGGCGGGGGCGGCGGCGGCGGGGGCGTCGCGGCTTTAGCCCCCTTTCTCTTCTTGAGGCTGCCCTTTTCGTTAGGGGGGGGGGGGGGGGCGGGGTCAATGGCACCCCGCTTGGCCTTGCCCGTGGGCGGCGGCGGCGGCGCCCCGGCGGTGGCGGCGGCGGCGGCGGCGGCGGCGGCAGGCAGCAGCTGACCCCGGCGGGCGGGCGGAGGGGGTTGGGAATCGGGCGGCGCAGCGGGGCGCCGGCGCAAGCGCAAGAGCGGCCCCGGCTGGTCCTCCCCCGCCGCCGCCGCCGCCGCCGCCGCCGCCTCCTTTTCCGTGGCCATCGCCGCTTTCTCGGCCCCGCGCGCCGTGACCGCGGCTTCCAGGGCGGTCAGGAAGGCAGCCGGGTCGGGCGGGGGCGGGAGGGCGGTGGCGGCCTGGGCGGCAGCAGCGGCCGCTTTGTCTCCGCTCCCTTCGCCCGCCGCCGCGTCCGCCGCCGCCGCCGCCGCCCGGGCCGCCGCGCCGCGTAGGGGCGACTCAGTCAACTTGCGCCTCAGGCCGGTGTGAGGGGGTGCCTCCTCACCACCGCCACCGGCGGCGGCCGGCAGCGACCAGCCGGCAGGGGGGACAGCGCCACCAGACTTGCGGCCGAGGCCGGCCGGGCCGGGCACAGCCGCCGCGCCCGCCGCGCCCGCCGCCGCCCGGGGTGGGGACAGCGCACCCAGGCCGGCCACGGGGCGGGCCGGGGAGGGCGCCTCCCCCACCGCGTCGGGCACCCAGGGAGAGGGCGCGCGGGCAGGCGAGGCCGTGCGGGTCGGGGAGGACGAGCCCGCCGGCACCGCCCGCACGGCCGGCAGGGGCAGGGGGGGCAGCAAGGGCACCAGCCGGGCCTTGGGCCGCTGGCCCCGGCGGCGGTGCAGGACGGCGGTGGCGCCGGCGCCGGCGCCGCCCTCCGCGGCCAGGGCGGCCGCGACGGCCGCAGCCGCGGCGGCGAGGGGAGGGTGCTGCAAGCGCGCCGCGCGCGCTCCCATCGCACCCGCCTGCACAGGCGCCGCCGGGAGCGCCAGGGCTCCACCATCCCGGGCCCGCACCCCGCCAGGAAGCTTGAGGATATTTCTGGCCTTGCCCTCGCGCCCGAACCCGGGCTTGAGCGGCGGGCGGCGCGGGGCGAGGAGGGGCGAGGAGGAGGAGGAGGAGCGACCGTTGGCCCCGACAGGTGTCAGAGGGCTCGCCTGTTTGAAGGGCGGCCGGGCTTTCACGCACCGGCCGCACCCAGCGGGGGAGAACCGGCATTTGGAGCAGCCCATAGGTGGCGTAGGGAGGGGGCGCGGGGAGGTGGGGTGTGGAGGGAGCGGGGGCGGAGAGCGCAGACGGAAACGCAAAAGAAAAAAAAATGCCCCGATCAATCGATATCTCGATCTCACCGAGCCCTGGAGACCGCGTCCGGAAGACCAGTGATCGCCCAGATCTCTTGATCGGTGGGTGAGCTTGCCTTATGGAGTAGTAGGAGAACAAGGGGTAGGAGGGGGCGGGAGTAGGGGGGAGGAGTGGGGAAAGGGGCGGGGAGAGGAGGGAAGAGCGTTCTGAACCTGAATGACGTTACTTGCTCACTCGCTTGCCGCTCGCCGTCTCCTCCTCATTTTTTTTCCCACCTCGATCGCCTGGCCAGGCCGCGCGGCCCGTCGGCACGCCCACGCCTGCCAGTGACTGCACATAACCCACATCCCCCACGCCCTCCCGTCCACCAGACAGCCCCTGAAGCCCGGGAGGCGTTTTTTTATATATATTTCATTCAGCCGCCCGCCGGCGCCTAGCGTGCACGCACTCGTCTTACTCGTGCGCCGCTCAGACTCACCGGGCGAGACAGCTACCGCAGCTACCGCGGACCGGCTAGGCGAGAGGTCTTCGGACCGGCTAGGTGAGAGATCTTCCTCTGGCAACCCATAGGGGCGAAAGAGCAAGCTGCCGCAGAGCATTCCCTTTTTCACTAGCGGAAAAATAATAAATGCTCCTCTCGCATCTCTTTTCGTCTGCTCCTCACGCACCACCCCCTCCCACCGCTCACAGACGTCTGTGCGCGAGACACGCGCACAGCCGGGCTTAGTCTCAAGACAAGAAGGGAAACACCAAAAAACAGCTGCGCGCAAAAATGCCTGCCTCCTTTCCACCACCCCCGTACCCACCCCCGCCCCCGCCCCGCGCTGGCTGGCTGGCCCCGACCGCCCGCACCGCCGGCTTCACGGCCGTCCAGCTGGCCGTCCTGCGCAACCAAATCGTCGCCTTCCGGGGCCTGGTGGAGGCGGTCGTGGGCGGCGGCGGCGCGGGGGCGGGCACGGTCGCCACCCTGCAGCCCATCCCGCCGCCCCTCCTGGCCGCGTGCACGCCGCCCGACCTGCCCCCCCTCCCCGCCGCCGCCAACGGGGGGCGGGCGCCTCCGCCTCCGCCCGGGCCGGCCGGGGTGGCCCTACTGACGTCAGATGGGGTGACCATTGTGCTGGTCCCGGGCGACGGCGGCGGCGGCGGCGCCCGGTCCGCGGCCGGCCCGGCCAGCCACAGCGGCCGGAGCGCGGCCAACGGGGGGCCGCCCCCGCCCGCCTGGGGCGCCCTACTCGCGGCCCGCCCTCCCACGGGCCCGCTCTACCACGCAGCGTCCGATGCCCGGACGGGGCCCCTGCGCGGCGGCGGCAGCGTCGGCGGCGGCGGCGGCGGTGGGCAGCAGCACCACCCCCCTCTCCCCACCGCCACCCTCCCCGCCCTCCCAACGCCCCGGGAAGACGACGACGATGGCGGCGACGGCCACCACGACACCCATCCCGCCGGCACCCTGGCCACCGGCCTCCTGGCCGCCCACTTCCCTGTGGCCTGGGAGCGGGCCCGGGCGCGGGCGGAAGCGTCCGCGGACGCGGCCGCCGCCGCCGCCAAGGCCGCCGGCGACGCGGCCGGGCTCCGAGCCGCCCTCCTCCTCCGCCGCATCGCCCGGTGCGCCCGCCTGCAGGCCCGCCTACGGGCGGAGGCCGAGGCGGACGGGGCCGGGCTGGCGCGGATGGGGCCGAAAGCGTACCTGCGGGCCGCCAGGGACGCGGATGAGGGCCTGCGATCCTCCGCCCGGGCCGCCTCCTCCCGCCGGGCGGCGGCCCTGGGCCTGGCCGACTGGGCGGCCCGGGTCAAGGCCTGGAAGGCCGCGTCAGGGGCGGCCAGCGAGCGGGTCGCCGACGCTCGGGCCGCCCGCACCCGGCTGGCCCTGCGCGTGCGCGGCCGCCTCGCGCGCGCGGCTGGCGTCCCCCTGGGCCCCGGCGGCAAGCCCCGCCCCACGCCGGCCGGCGCGGAGGCGGACCGAGCCGCCCGCATGGCCGCCCTACAGGCGAACGATTGGACCAAGTACCAGGCCCTGCTAAAGGCGTCGTCGGCCCGGCCGGGCGGGGCGGCCGGCGCGGCCCCGGGCGTGGGCGGCGGCGTGTCCGCGGGCGAAAAGTTTGCGGCGATCGAGCGGTTCCTGGCCCAGACGGACGAGTACCTGGCCAAGCTGACGTCGCGCATTGCCTCCACCAAGGTAGACCAGGCGGGGCGGGACGCGCGGGCGGCGGCGACGGTGGCCGCCAAGGCGGCGGGCCTGCCGGAGGCCGAGGTCGAAGCCGCGGCCGAGGCGGCGGCGGCGGACGCGTCCGCTGCGGCGGCCGAGGCCGCCGCGGCCGTCCAAGCCACTGCGGCGACGGGGGCGTCCGACGCGGATGGCGGCCCCGGCGGGGCGGGCGGGGCGATGGCGGCCTACTTGGCCCTCGCCTCCTCGTCCTCCAACCCGGTGACGGGTCCGCCGGCGGGGCTGGTGCCGCCCAAGGGTGCCTCCCTGCGCCCCTACCAGCTGGTGGGGCTACAGTGGATGGTCTCCCTGTACGACAACCACCTCAACGGCATCCTGGCGGACGAGATGGGGCTGGGAAAGGTGAGTCGAGAGTCCGGAGATCGCGGCACGAGGCGGAGAGAGAGAGGCGCTCTGCACACAGCCCGCCTGCGCGTGCGCTTCTCCCCATCCCATCCCCAACCTCTCCACCATTTTCCTTTTTCTCAACAGACCGTCCAAGTCATGGCGCTCCTCGCCTACCTGGCCGAACACCGGGGCGACGCGGGCCCCCACCTCATCATCGTCCCCAACGCCGTCCTCGTCAACTGGCGGGCGGAGCTGGCGCAGTGGGTGCCCGGGTTGAAGTGCGTGTACTACGTGGGGCGCAAGGTGGAGCGGGCCGCCCTGTACGCGGCCGAGGTCGCGGGCGGGCGCTTCCACGTCCTGGTCACCACCTTTGAGTTCATCATGCGGGACCGGTCGCGCCTGGCCAAGCTGGACTGGCGGTACATCATCATCGATGAGGCCCAGCGCATGAAGGACCGCGAAAGCAAACTCGCCAAAGATCTGCGCCACTTCACGGCCGCCCGCCGCCTGCTGCTGACGGGGACACCGCTCCAAAATGAGCTGCGTGAGCTGTGGTCATTGCTGAACCTCCTCCTGCCCGAAGTCTTTGCGTCCCGCGCGGAGTTTGCGGCCTGGTTCGTGGAGAGCCTGGCCGGCGGGTCCGGCCCCGACACGGCCGGCCTGGACGCGGAGGACGCGGCCCTCGCCGTGGAACGCCGGGTCGTCGTCATCAACCGCCTGCACCAGATCCTCACGCCCTTCATGCTGCGCCGCCAGGTGGCGGACGTGGAGGGCAAGCTGCCCCCGAAGGTCGCGCTGACGGTGCGGTGCGGCATGTCGCCCATGCAGGGCGCGGCCTACCGGTGGGTCGTGTCGACGGCCACGCTGCGGGTGGACCCGCTGGGCGTGCCGGAGGGCAAGGCGGTGCGCGAGTACGCGCCCCTGAACAACCGGGCCGTCGAGCTGCGCAAGCTGGCCAACCACCCGTACCTGTCCTACCCGGCGGCGGGGCCGGCGGACGGGAGCGAGCGCACGGCGGCCGACCTGGTCGCGACGTGCGGCAAGTTTGCGGCCCTCGACCGCATCCTGGTCAAGCTCCGGGCGGGCGGCCACCGGGTCCTCCTCTTCTCCACCATGACCCGCCTGCTGGACCTGCTGGAAGCCTACCTGGCCACGCGGTGGGTGCCCCCTCCACCGCCCGGGTGGCCGAAAACCATCCCGGGCGCCCAGGCGCCGCCGGTGTACAACCGGGCGGCCCCCGCGCGCATGGGCTGGCTGCGCATCGACGGCAACACCACGCTCGAGGAGCGGGAGGCCCGCATCAAGGCCTTCAACGCGCCCGGCTCTGACGCCTTTGTCTTCCTGCTGTCCATCCGGGCGGCGGGGCGGGGCCTAAACCTGCAGACCGCGGACACGGTCATCGTGTACGACCCGGACCCCAACCCCAAAAACGAGGAGCAAGCGATCGCGCGCGCGCACCGCATCGGGCAGACAAAGGCCGTGCGGGTGATCCATTTCGAGGCGGTCGCGGGGGGCGGGGTCGACACGGCGGACGCCATGGCGGCGGCCGTGGAGAGAGGGCGTGACGCGGCGGCGGCGGCGCCAACGTCCCCCTGCTCCCCGTCCATCCCGCCTCCATCCGGCCAGGGCGGGCGGGCAGGTGGAGGGTACACTCCCTCCGTGGAGACCTTCGTGCGGGGCACCATCCAGGCGGCCAAGCAGGCCATGGCCGCGGAAGTGGTGGACGCGGGCCGCTTTGACACGGTCACGTCCAACGAGTCCCGGCGGGCGACGCTGGAGCAGATGCTGGCCGCGACGGCGGATGGAGGTGGGGGTGGGGGTGGGGGTGGAGGTACGGCCGCGGCCGAGAGCGCAGTCGGCGTCAGCGTGAGCGTCACGGGCGGCGCGGCCGGCCTGGCCATCCTCTCCCACGCCGATCTCAACGCCGCCCTCGCGCGCAGCCCGGAGGAGCTGACCATGTTCAACGCCCTGGACGCGGAGTGTGAGTGGCCGGACGCGGGCCTGCCGGGGGGGGCCATCCCGCCCTGGCTGGCCTTTGACGACGCCCGCCTGCGGGAGGTGCGCGAGCACGTCCAGAACCCGTTCGCCGCGCCGGGGACGCTGGGCTCCACCGGCGCCGCCCGCATCGATGGCGCGGTCGTGCTGCCCCCTCACCTGGCGCCGTCGGGGCCGCGGTCGGCCCGCCCCAAGCCGGGCGCGCTGGCCTTGGAGGGCGGCGACGGGTGGGTGGATGATGAGCCGGGCGGCGAGGAACACGGGCGCCGGGGCAAGCAGCCGCGCCGGGGCAAGAAGCGGCCCCCGCCCGCTGGTGGTGGCGGTGGGGCGGCGACGGCCCTGGCGACGCCCCGGTCCCGGTCCGCCACGCCCACGGCGGGCGGGCCGGGCGAGACGGAGGATGAGGGTGAGGAGGATGACGAGGAAGAGCCGGCCGGCGCCGGCCGGCGCTTACCGGCCCGGCGCCGCCGGGTGGGCCGGTCCGTGGACACGTCCGGCACGGAGGAGGAACACCTGGACGAGGACGAGAATGTGCGGTGGGAATGAGGAGGGGGAAAGGTGATGAGAGATGAGGGGATGCGAGAGGGGTTGAGAGAGAGAGCTGTTGCCTTTTTTCATCACAACACAACACAAGAAACAAAAAAGGAGGAATGGCTTTCCTGCCCCTCCTGCCCGCGATGCGGGCACCCAGGGCGCCCCGCCCGGCCGCATCCGGCCTGTGCGGTACCCGAACTCGCCCCGCACACACCCCTGCCGCAGCACCGCGCGGCAAAGGCGGTAAAGGGTTTGGGAAGGAGGGAGTGGCAGCGCCGAGCACGGCCAGCACTCTGCCCGACGCCGCTCCTTCGCCGCCCGCCCCGCCCGCCCACGTCTATCCCAACAACACCATGCCCACCCGGCAGGAAGGGCGGGCAGACGCCACTGCCGTCGCGGACCGCCTGCTGGCCGTCTTTGCGTCCCGGGACCCGGCGACCTGGCGGGGCCTGATTGCGGCCTCGGCCGAGTGGACCCGCCTCTGCCCTGCCGTCCTGGCCCGGGCTGACGCGCTGGCCTCCGCGGCGGGCGACCCGGCGGACCGGGCGGCCGCCCGCCGCCTCGCCCGCCGCCTGCGCGCCGTCTCCGATGAATTGAAGTCGTACGATGCGGAGCTGGCCCGCTACCTGAAAGCCGACCCGGGGCAGTGGGAGGGCATGGTCGCGGGCGGCCGGGACGCCCTGCCCGCCGCCTTTTTCGAGCACGCCGCCGCCCGGGCCCGGGCTGCCCGCCTCGCGTCCGCCGCGGGCACGCCCATCCCGGACCTGCCCCCACCACCCGACCTGGCGGCCGCGGTGGCACGCCTGGGCGCCCTGGCGGCGGGGGTGGACGTCGCGAGCGCGGACCCAGCGGCCGCCGCGGCCGCGGCTGCAGAGTTCCACGCCTTGCTCGGCGAGCCGGACTCCCTGGAAGCCGCGGAGTCCCGCATCGACGATCTGGCCGCGTCGGGCCGCCTGGACCCGGCCTTCATGATGACAGCGGCCAAGGCCTACGCGGCGGCGTCAGAGTCGCCGTACACGCGGGATGAGGCGAAGGAGGTCATGTACAAGCTGTGGCGCAAGGCCCAGGCCTCCTTCTCCGCGGCCCAGCCGCCGGAGGTGCGCATCCTGAAGTACCTGCTGACCCTGCCGGGGGAGGTGGACGTGCGGTCCGCGCTGAACGACGCCTTCACGCCGGGCGCCGGGCCGCGGGGCGGGGAGGCGAGCGGGGCGCCGGCGGGCGAGCCACGCCAGTGGTTGAGCACGACCCCGCCGGCCCTGCTGGCCAAGGTGGATGCCGTCCTGACCGCGTACGAGGCGGCGCCCATCAGGGGGGGCGCGGGCGCGGCGAAAGCGCGCAAGGCGTTGGAACGCCTCAACCCGACGGTGGTGGGGCGGTTGAAGGGGTTGCGGGCGATGATCAGTAGGGAGTGGATGTGAAAACAAACGATGGAAATGCAGCGCGCGCGCGCGCGGCCGCTCTCTCCTCTCTCTCTCTCTCTGTCACCCGTGGCCGCCGCCATGCCCACTTCCACCCCCTCCCCGCCCCAGCCCCGCCAGGTCGGCCGCGGAAGGCCCCCTGGAGACAGGGCCGCCCCCACCCCCGCCCGGCCCGCCCTCCACTCCGCCAGCCCCGCCCCCATTCCCGCCCCTCGACTGGGCAGCCCAGAGCTGGGAGTAGAGCCCGTCCGCGCCCACCAACGCCTCGTGCGGGCCGACCTCCTCGATGACGCCCGCCCGCAGGACGGCGATGGCGTCAGCGGAGACGACGGTGGACAGGCGGTGCGCGACGACCAGCATGGTGGGACGGGATGGGGGAGAGGCAGAGGGCGACCCGCCGCCCCCACCCCCCCCCCCCCCCCCCCCCTTGGCCAGCGCCTCCTGGACCGCGGCCTCCGTGAGCGTGTCCAGCGCGCTCGTCGCCTCGTCCAGCAACAGGATGCGGGCCCGCCGGATGATGGCCCGGGCCAAGGCCACCCGCTGCTTCTCCCCGCCGCTCAGGCGCAGGCCCCGCTCGCCAACCAGGGTGTCCAGGCCCGCGGGGAAGCGTGTCAGGTCGATCGCAGCCGCGGCCGCTGCGGCCTCGATCTCCGCATCGCTCGCCCCCGGCCGGCCGTAAGCCAGGTTGTAGCGAATGGACTCGTTAAACAGGACGGCGTCCTGGGCGACGACGGCCATGGAGGACCGCAAGGACGCCAGCGTCACGCTGCGCGCGTCCTGGCCATCCACCAGCACGCGCCCGGCATCCGGGTCCGCGAACCGGAAGGCCAGGCGGAGGAGGGTGGACTTGCCGGAGCCTGTCGGGCCGACGACGGCTAGCGTGGACCCGCCCGGGATGTGGAGGGACACGCCCTTCAAGACGGGCACGCCGGGCGTCCAGGCGTAGGAGACCTGATCGAACGACATGCTGCCATCCCCGGCCACCAGGGGTTGCGCGCCGGGGGCGTCCGCGACGGTGGGCGCCGTGGCGAGGAGGGCAAAGACGCCCTCCGCGTCGATGCAGGATTGTTGGAGGGAGCGGTAGAAAGTGCCAAACCAGTTGAGCGGCCCCGTCAGCTGGGCCATCAACGCCAGAAAAAGTACGCAGTCTCCCACCCGCAGGCTCCCCTCGCTCACGCCGCGCGCGCACAGGGCCAGCCCCGCGGCCGTCCCGCCCCAGATGATCGTGGACTGGATCGTGTTGAGCAGGGCCAGGCTCGCCAGGACCTTCATCTCCACTTGCTGGTACTCCCGGATGGCGCCCCCAAACCGGGCCGTCTCCACGCCCTCCGCCGTGAAGAAGGCGACCGTTTCGTAATTCAGCAGGGCGTCCGTCACCCGGGCCGCCCGCACGTTGTCCCGCGCGTTCAGGTCCTTGCGCATCGCCCCCCGCCACTCCGTCAGGAGGATGGTGATCGGAATGTAGCTGGCCAGGCACACAAACAGGATGAGCGCGATCCAGGGCTGCAGGGCGGCGGCGATGTAGATGGAGGCGGCCACAATGTCGATCAGCTGGGGCAGGATCGAGAAGAGGACGGTCGACAGCAGGGATTGAATGGCGGCCGTGCCCCGGTCCATGACACGCGTCAGTTCCCCCGTCTTGCGCAACAAATGGAACCGCAGGTCCATCCCCAGCATGTGCGCGAACGCGTCCACGGACACCCGGGCCGCCGCGGCCTGGGAGACGGGGATCCAGCAGTAGGAGCGGAGGTTGTTGAGCAGGCCCATCGCCATCCCGCCCGGTCCGCCCTGCAGGAAAGAGACGACGAGGTAGAGGGTGACGGCGGCCGTGAGGGCCGGGTGGGATTGCTGCGCCCTCCCCTCCCCCGCGTCCGCCAGGGCGTTGACGAGGGCCCGGTAGGCGGCGGGCGCGGCCAGGTTCGCGCACCGGGATGCCAGGAGCAGGACCATGCAGGCGGCCGCCCGGGCTTGCAGGGCCGGCTCGTCCGGCCAGACCATGGCGGCGGCCGTCCCGATGAGGCGCACCCAAGACCCCTGAGGTCCGGCCGGGCGGCCGGCCGGGCCGCCCGCCCGCCGCCGCCCACCCACCCCACCCGCTTCCAGGTCGCCCCCTGGCGGCGCGGCCGCGGCGATGAGGGCGGCCTTCACAGCGGAAGCCACGGCCGCGTCGTCCGGGCGGGGGCGGGCCTGTAGGGCGGCGAGGGCGAACGCGGCGGCCAGGCGGAGCGCTGCCAGCGTGGCGAGGGCGATCGCTGCGGGGGGCGGCGGGGCGGGCGTGCGCACGGCCGTCAGGGCCTGTACGGCGACCACCACCTCCGCCACGTACGCGGCGGGGGCCGCCCAGGCCAAGGGCCGGCAGCGCGGGGCCCGGCCGGCCCCCGCATCGACGGCGACCGCGGCTAGGCCGGCCGCCCAGGCGGCCGCCAACAGGGCGTCCGTCCGTGGGTCGCCCTTCCAGGCCGGGTAGGCCGTGAAGCAGAGAATGCCCGTGACGGCGTGCGAGAGCGCCAACAGGCAGGCCGCGCGGGCGGTGCCCCAGCGCGGGCGGGGGCGGGGGGCGGGCGGGCGGCGGGAGGGTGAGGAGGAGGTTGAGAGGAGCGGGGTGGTCAGGTCGGGTCCTGAGAGAAGCGACGCCTGCTGCACGCCGCGCCCCCCCGCCAGCAGGCGGAACCGCCGCACCGCGCCCACCAGGGAGATGGCACCTCCTGCGGTGGCTATGGCGGCCAGGGCGAGTTCGGCGGTGGAGGAGGCCATTGCGTCGTCCGTTCGACGGGCGCAGCGATCGCCGACACCGTTGCCACGTCGGGGCGTCGGGGGGGATGCAACAAAAGAGACTATGTAGAAAAAACTCGCCCCTCCTTCCACTTTCTTGTTGTGCGCGGAAAGGCACATTCCAGGCATGGTCCGTTCACCTCCTCTCCCCCCCACCAAGTCCCATGCACTGCGCAAACACCATACCGCGCGTGCGCGCACTCCCTCTCTCTCTGTCACTCTCATCTCCCTCCCATCGCGCCGCTCTCTCTTTCCCTTCCCATTAGGCGTCTAACGCGCCCGCCTCCAGCGGTGGCCCCGCGCCCGCCCCAGACGACAGCCGCCCTGCCGTCAGTGCTGGCGGGACGGCGATGACGGGCGGCACGACCGCCGTGCCGCCCGCCCCGGGCGCCGTGGCCAACAACCCGACCTCCGGCGCGACGCTCGCCGGTCTGGAGGCCGCCCTGGCACAGCCGGACGCGGTCCTGGAGCCGGGCGTGCTCGGCGTGCTGCGCCGTTACGTGTCGGAGGGGGGTCGACCTGCGACGGTCGTGGAATTGCTGTCCGAGAATTATGTCGGTGAGTGATGATGAAGAGGAGGTGAAGGTGGGCGCCTGGAGAGTAAAAAAAGCGAGCGCTCCATTTTGTGCCGTTTTTCTCTCTCACACACACACACGTACACACACACGCGCATCCATTCAGGTTACGCCCAGATGGCATCCCTCGTCGTGTCCTGGAATCACTTGTTTGATGAGGAGGAGGACGAGCTAGGTGGAAGCGCTCTGCCCTCCGGCCGCGGCCACAGCCCAGGCGGCGCGGGTGGTGGCGGGGAAGGGGAGGCCACCCCGCGCGGCGGCGTCGCGGGCTCCCGCCCCAACACTGCGGGGACGAGAGGGAGGGGGGGCGGTGCTGGCAGTGCCAACGGGGTGGCCACCACCTCCACCGCCCTCCCGCCGGGCGAGGACGCGGACGAGGCGGCCTGTGGAGAGGCCCCTGTTCTGCGCACCCTGGCCAGGGCCCGCTTTGACCCGTCCCTGTTCGCCGGCGTCTTCACCCGCGGCGGTGGCGGCCCCCCGCCCTGGCTGGATGGCCTCATCACCGATCCGGGCGGTCGGGCGCTGGTGTACTCGCTCTCCGCCGCGCACCGGGGGTGCCTGCTGCTGTCGTACGCGGTCCGCCGCGCGCTCGCGGCGGGCCACGGCGCCGAGGTGGCCGCCGCCGGCCCCGCCCTCGCCGCCCACTACTCCGTCTTCCACGCCCTGCTGGGGGCGAGGCTGGCGGCCGTCCCGGGCGCAACCGGCGGGGCCGCCGCCCTCACGGCCGCCGCCACCGAGCTGGCGCAGTCGCTGTGCGGGGCGCAGCACTCATTCGCACTGGCGGCGGCCATTCTGGGGCGGGTGGGGCAGGCGCCGCCGCCGCCGCCGCTGCCGCCCGTCTCTCCTCCTCCGCAACCACCTGCTGCCAAGAAGGCGAAGAAGGAGAAGGCAGAAAAGGTTGAGGAGGAGGGCGCGGCCGCGGCCGCGGCTGTCGCCGCCGCTGGCGACGCCTGGGCGCGCCGGGCCGCCGCGGCCGCGCGCTTCCGCCGCCTGGGCCAGGAGGTGGAGGGCGCGGCCGCGGCCGCCCACGGCCCGGCTGTCTGGGCGGTGCGGCCCTGGCTGGTGCCGCCCGGGGCGCCGCCGGGCGCGGTCGCCGCTGCGAGCGCGGTGGCCGTCCTGGCGGGCGCGGACCCGGGCTCGCACGCCGCGGCCGGGGCGGTCGTCCAGCTGGCCCGCCTGTACAGAGTGCGGGACGATGATCAAGAGGCGGACGGCGCTCCTGCCGCCGCCGCCTCTCCCTCCTGCCCGCCGCCGCCGCTGCCCACCCTGCGGGATTACCGGGCCCTGCGCGCGCTGACGGCCCGCCTGTTCACGCCGGCCATCCGCCTGGACGCCCAGGAGGAGGCGGACGCGGTCGGCTTGCTGGCACTGGGGTCGGCAGCAGTGGAAGTGGAGGAGGCAGGAGGGGAGGGCGGTGGCGCTGCCTCGCCCTCCACCACCACCCCCCCACGTCCCTGGGATGTGGCGGACGTCCCTGCCGCGGCCGCCGCCATCACGTCCGCCCGGCGCCTGGCCCTGGCCGCGGCGGCGGGCACGGTCCGGTCCGACCCTGCGCGCGCGTCTGCGGCTGCCGCGGCCGCGGCCGCCCGGGTCGGAGCCGCCGCCGCGGGCTTGCTGCACGCCGCCTCCGTCCAGCTCGGCTCCGCGGACTGGTGGCGCACGGCCGGGGATGGGCCGACCGGAGGTGGCGGCGCTCCCGGTGGCGGGCCGGGCGGCGCGCCCGCCAGCACCGCGGGGGGCGCCGCCCCGCCGCCCCTCATCCTGCTGGCCGCCGCCCTGCCGACCTCGCCCGCCCTCCACGCGCCCGCCGTGGCCGCCCTAGGGTCCGCCCTCCACGCGGCGGGCAATGCCAGGCCGGCCGGCACGCGGGCCGTCCTGGACGTCCTCGTCTCCCTGGCTGCCGCCGGCCAGGTGGAGCGCGTGCTGGAGGTGGTCGGGTGGTGGGCGCCGGGGGCAGACCCCTCCCTGGTGCGCCACTTTGTGGCGACGCTGCTGGCCGCGTCCGGCCCGCCCTACTCGCCCAGCTTTGCGGGCGCGCTGCTGCGCCTGGCATCGGCGTCCGGGGTGAAGCGGGCGCGGGGTGCGGCGAAAGGTGGGGGCGGGGGCGGGGGAGGGCCGGGCGGTGCCGCTGCCGCGCCGGCCCCGCCGCCCGTGGCCTCCTCGTCCTTCTCCTCCTCCGCCTTCCCGCCCGCCCTGCTGGACGCCTTCGCGGCGGGCGCGGTCGCGGTGGCGGGCACGATTGAGCCGCCCCTCACGGCCCGGGAGGCCGTGTACCTGCGAGAGCTGGGCGGCGCGGCGCCGCCGCCGCCGATGAGATGAAGAGGTGAATTGTGACGAGATCTCTGTCTTGCTGTCACTTTGCAAACCCTGACCCCGAAAGTGCGTTTGTTTTTTTTCGGAGGTGGGGGTGGTGGGGGGGGGACGACCGACTGCACCCACGCCTACGGACCGTCGAGGCTCGCTCCTAGGGACAGGGGAGCGGGGCGGGTGGGCGCGGGCCCGGGGAAGGAGAGGAACTCCGCCCGGGGCTCGCGCGCTGCCCCCTGTGATGATAAAGCGCGTGTCCTCATCGCACCCGCTCGAAGGCCTCAACACCCTTTTCTCATCTCGTGTCTCTCTCTCTCTCTCTCTCTCCAGCCACTCAACCCCGCCACCTCTTCACAACCATGCCGACCAAGGCCGAAATCAGCGCGGAGGTCGCCGCCATCGAGGAACAGCACATCGAGCCCGGCAAGTGGGTGCGCTTCGAGTCGGCGTCCTCCGGCGGGCGCGCGCCTGCCATCCGGGAGGGTGTCGTCACCTACGTCGACTGCGAGGCGTCCGACCCGCACAAGGTACCGGTGATCGTGTATGAGTCCACCAACGCGGCGGGCGAGCGGAAGGAGCACCGCAACCGCCCCTCCAAGCTGACGGTCATCAAGAAACCCCGCTGCGGCTGAGTTTTTTTGTGTGTGTGTGTTGTGTTTTTTTTTTTCAACGCCGGGCGCATCGCCCCTCACCGGCCCCACCGGGTCGCTGGCTTGCATGCGTGAACTCGCGTGCGTTGTGGTGAGCGGGTGAATATAGAGAGGGAGAGACGCGTTCTCTCGCTCCTTTTTAGCCCCGACCCGCTACGCGCGCGCGCGCGCACGCGCGCGTGTGCGTGCGACGAGAGAGTTCTTTGTGTTTTCCCTTTGCCTTGCCCCACACGCGCCTTCACCCCCTGGCTATTTTTTCAAGCCCGGGCCCGCGCAGATGCGGCCCTAGAGTTGAAGAAGAGAGAGAGTGCCGTTGATACGCGTGTCTGAGTTGTTTGAAACATGAGAGGAGGAAACTCACTGTGGCGCCGGAAGAGAAAAGAAAAACGGCTGGAGACGGCCCCGATCTTCCAGGTTACACACAAATACGCACACACAGACCCAAAGAGACTAGGCCGGCCGGGACAGGATGGGGTGGTTGCAGCGGGTCAAGCAACAGCCCCTTCACAGGGAGGGGCGCGCGCCCTCGCTACTTTCCATCTCCCATCATCTTTTCTCCATCCTTTATTTTCACCCCTCCAAAAGACGCCCCAAAAGGAACACAGACCCCACCACGGGTCAGCGACATGAGAATGAGAGTCCAGGCGCACTTTCAAATCTCCTCACTCGCGCACCCAGCGCGGCGGTGTCATCTTTATTCCGAGTTGGCACCGCAGCCGCGAAACCCGCCCGCCTCCACGCACACCACAGAAATCCGGGCGCGTCAGCTTAATCTTTCACCGCCTTGTCGGGGGACAGGATGGAGGGGCGGTTGCGGTACAGGAGCTCCTCACCTGGGCCTGGGTAAGGAGAAAAAAAGAGAGAAAGAAGAGACAGAGAGGAGACAAAGGGGGTGAGGATGGTGTGCAACAAACAGAGGGGGCGCCCGCCACTCTCTGCCACATGCCCGCTTACCGTGCTTCTTGTAGACGACCATCGGTGGCATTTTGTCTGTGGGATAAGAGGAAAGGTGGGGCGGGGAGAGAGGAGGGGCGTTGGGGTGTTGAGAGGCTTCTGCTCCCCCAACCACCCCTCTCTTTCTCTCTCTGGTCTCTCTCTCCTGCCAAAAAACACGCAACACGCACCGTCCTCGGGGTAGAAGATCTCCACGATCTTGCCGGCACGCCCCTTGGACTTGGTCATGTGAACCTTCATCCTATGCGAGTGAGAGTGGGGCGTGCGGGGGGAGTGGCGTATGTTAGCGAGTGACGAGAGAGGAGCGCGCCATGAGAGTCTCGAGGGACGCACCTGCGCGCGCGCCCGCCCCTTCGCCTCCCCCTCTCTCTCTCCGCCCGCCCGCCTATTTTTTTCCCCAAAGGCGGGCGTGCCTAGAATGGCAGGGAATAGCGGCACCACTGCACGCGCCCGCTCTCGGGCGTGATGCAACCGGCCTCCCCCCCCGGCTCCCGCGGATAGAAAGCGGCCGCGCCGGCGGGCAGGGGGTGGAGAGCGCGAGGGAAGGAAAAATAAAAATAAAATAATAAACGCACCCGACTTTGAAGCCCTTTTTCTCGAGGGCCTCCTTCTCCTTGGCCGGACTGTGCTTGCTCTTGGTGGCGACCATTGGTGGTGGGGGTGGGCGACGAGGGAGAGGGGCTGTGCAAGGCGGGGGGGGGAGAGAGAGAGAAAGGTGAGAACGGGTGCCTCCTCGCGCGCACGTGCGTCCTCTCCCTCCGGCGGCCCGGGCGACGCTTTTTCGCCCCGCCCGCCCGCCTCTCCTGCCACCCAGGGGTCTGATAGGGTATACCCATAGCGTTCCGTGGGTGAGTGGGTGAGAAGGAGGGGCAGAGGCGGGGGCGCGGAGACGACGCGGGTCTTACCTGTGGGATGAAGGAGGTCTTTTTTTGCAAAAGAAGAATGATACCTACCACCGACCGTTCACCGACCGTTCCCCTTTTTCCTCATTCTTCTTTTGCAAACAGCTCCAAAGGTCGGCCCGAGACTACACACAGTCCACAATCCCACACGCACAGAGCGCGGCAAGCGAGGACTGAGCAACCACACAAGAAGGGGGTGAAGAGGACGGGTCTAGCGGCAGCCGCAGGGGGCGGCCTCGCGCCCTCGCCCC